>Ga0181355_1000175_pt1 | contig 25895 bp, 41 predicted proteins | sample Fa13VDMM15DN_FD_130099 | JGI IMG/M metagenome (GOLD analysis project Ga0181355, IMG submission 130099) | Freshwater viral communities from Lake Michigan, USA - Fa13.VD.MM15.D.N | ecosystem: Environmental > Aquatic > Freshwater > Lake | place: USA: Michigan | collected 2013-09-23 | reverse complement strand
TTCTGGAGCAGGAAGTTCCCACGGCTGAGCGGTTGTTTGCTGATGCGAAGCGAGCGGCAAGCGGAATAATGACCGAGTTTGCAGCACTACGCTCCAGACAGCAACAGAACAGCATCGGCTCCCTTAACGATCTCGTCGTTCATCTCCGGAAATACCATAAGGATATGAACACGGTTAAGGACAAAGTAGATGAGCTTCTTGATGGGTCTCGTATTCGTATGAGCATGGCTGTCAGATCCAGAGCCGTTAAGCTCTCTCAAAACCTTCAGAACAATTGCGACACAATCGCTCAAGCCCTCAACGAAATCACTCACTAACCATGAATCTCCAGAAGAACTCTGAGTTTGTTCGTCTTGTAAATAACGAGCCTCTAACCTTAGTGTGCTCCGCTCTCGCAGACTTCCTTTGGGAAGATTTTGTCCGCGACACAAAGCCTAACGTCACTTATCTCGTTAACACTTACAACATCAAACAACTCTCTAGGTTCGGTAAGGAGGTATTCGAGCGTCTATACAGTGCTGACGAAGTTAAGTGGCTAATCAGCGACGAAGACTTCGAGCAATATTTCAGGGCAATCTGTGACGGTGATACAACTAAAACACCTAAGGGCTACAAACCGGAGAATGCTATTTGGTATTCGATCATGGGGGATCTCTCCCAAGCTGCTGCGTGGCCCACGCTGATCCAACGCTGCGTGGGCGAGCAGTTCAACTCCGGGAACAATGCAGTGCGCATCCTCAACGAAATCTCAAAAGTGATTGAGGAAGCAATCCAGCAGAACATGTTCGATGTTCAGCTGCTGGTGGGTTCTGGTGATCAACTGCAGGAGCTCCGGGACCAGTACAACAAAGCTGTACAGAACGGAGACAAGGCTGCAGCGAACGAAGCTCGAATGCAGGGTAAGGAGTTGGGGCAGCGTATTCACGACGCGCTGCAGAATGTGAAGTCTCAAGTACAAGCAGAAGCGAACACGATCGTCGATAAAGTTCTCGGCGAGAGTGACGAACAGAACGAAGATATAAGCAGCCTGTTCGGCTCGATGCCTGGTAACGGAAAGATGCTGAGTGACCTACAAGAAAAGAGGAATCTCGCTAACCGCTTGAGCAGGAACAGAACACTCAAGCAGATTGCTAAGAAACTCGGTGCGTTACGCCGGGTATGGACTGAGAGGAAACGAGCCAAGCCTGCGAAAGCTAACTACGAAGCGGTAACGGGTGCGAAGTTCAGTGACAGCGTGATCAACGCCTTCCCCACGGAGCTTGCGCTGGCTGGCTCGAAGGAAGGTCAAGCCCTGTTTGCTCTCAAGTATTCGCAGAAGACGATCCTCACCAAAGACTACACAGCATCCAGAACGGACTTGGGGCGCGGTCCTGTGATCATGTACGTCGATGTGTCGGGGTCGATGCACGGAGATCTGGAGCTTTGGAGCAAGGCAATTGCCTTAGTTATCTCTGAGCAGGCATTGACTGACAAACGCTCTGTGCACATCCACTTGTTTGATACGGTTGTGGGTCACAGTGTTGAAGTAAAAAGCGGCACACCAAACACGAAGGAACTGATTGACTTCGTTGCTGGATGGACTCTCGGCGGAGGCACAAGCTTCAATGCCGTGTTGGCCCACGTGGTGAGTCAGAAGGAGAACTTGAAAAATTCTGACATTCTGGTTCTCACCGACGGAAACTCAGAGGCAAGCCCCGCCTGGATTTCCAGGGTAGATAGTTTGAAGCAGGAAACCGGCGCACAGATAACTACAGTGTGTCTGGATATGTCTGTGCCTGAAGTTTGCAAACGGTTCAGCGATGAGACTTACTCCGTAGACACATCGAATTACATCGATTCGATCGATGTAATTCAAAAGTGTATCCGATGAGTGAGGAATAAGACTGTGGACAATGTGTTCAAGGAGTTAATAGAGGAGTATCACGAGAGATCAAACGGCGCCAGTCCCGTAAACAGCAGAGGTCCGGAGGCCCCGGGCGAGTTCTTTTATGACAGCGAAACAGGAAAGCTGTACATAGCTGGCGCCGATGATGAAGGCGAATTAAAGTGGTTTGCACTCTGATGGACGTCTCATGTACTTAGATACAATTCAGGAATCCTTAGAGCAAATTAGAAAAGAATATGAGACACACGAAGGAGGAATGCAAGACCTTCTCCGGTGGGTACAGGAGATCCTAGAAAGAGAGTTGATGAATAAGAAACCTGGGAAGTACTCAAAGTTCGATTATCACGGCAACTTAATCCTGTACGACTGCCCGTCAAAAGAACCAGGCTGCGGTTTCTTCTTAATCTCAAACGACAAAACAAACATGGAGTATACTTATGTAATAGCAGATACGCTAGGTGAGCAATATGGCATGTCCGTCACTGACGAAGATATAAAATTGACAATCTTAGATCTGAAGGAGCTCGCCATAAACTTCGTAACCGAGTTCTTTCAATTCAAGCTCTACTCTTCAATCGCTTGCGAGGGTTTCGAGATCTGAGCAAACACCCGAGTAATGGGCTAGTATGCGCCTTGTCATGACTCCCAACCTTCTTTGAACATGGCTTTTCAATTCCTTCTAAACGGCACCCCTCTTGACGCGGGCGACGCTGCCACGCTCATCAAAACCGTGAAGAACAGCCGGTCCGCTCCGACCATTGAGCTGAGCGAGGTCTTCGATATCTCGAAGCTCGATAGCAAAGCATTGTTCGAGATGGCGGTCGATATGGGATCGCAGGAGCTGGCATCGCTGGCTTGGAAGATCTCCGTCGGCAAGCCAACGAAAAAGCTGAAAGCCGGTCGCCCGGCTGCCCAGAAAACAGTCTGGGAAGGTCCGGAGGCTCTGATTGAGGAGCTCCACAAGTCTCAGTCTTACTGGGCTGTGGGAGCAGCAATGATTCTGGACTACTTTTCTGAGTTCAACGACTGGAACACTCTTCGGAAAATCGCCATCTTTTACGTAAACGATATCGACGCGTCGGACAACAAAGTCCCGAACGATTCCATCCTGTACAAGGGATTTACGTGGTCCGAAGAGCTGGATATGTTCGATCCATTGGTGCTCCGGGCAGGGATTGATCGCAAAGATACGTTCCACGTCAGCCCGATGTACCTGTCCCTTCGTGAGGGGATGAACTGGTGCATGAAGAACGGGCTCGTAGAGCAGAAGTCCCAGGTGTCGTACGGCTCGTTAGATGGTGCGAGTGGCAACACAATGCAGCGTGTTTACTACAACCTCCGACTGACAAAGCGTGGACAGGACGTCAGTCTCCTCTGGGCAGACTCGAACGAGTACATCCTTAACTTCTTCGCCTCTCGCCGCCAGGGTTCCTGAGCTGGTTCTCGGTAGCCAGAGTAGACTGCAAGCCTCGCTTCGGCGGGGCTTTTCATTTCTCTATCATCATTTTCCTCATGCAGGTTCGTTACATCAAAACAGCCGAACAGTTCAAGGAAGTTCTGCCTGAATTGAAGCAGATTCCGAAGATGTGCTTGGACTGCGAAACAACGGGTCTGCAAGCAACAATCGCCGAGCTTCGCCTACTGCAGCTCTGTGACGCCACGCCGGAGATTGAAGATCGTACTGTCTACGTCTTAGATCTCTTTAAGTTCAAACCAAACGAAGAGCTTAAGGAACTTATAGAGTCCCGCGCCATGCTCCTGGCGCACAACATGAACTTCGACTTTCAGTTCCTCCTGTCCATCGGGATCGATTTTAAAAACAAGATCTTCGACACGTACGTCGCAGAGCGCGTCCTTCGTTCTGGCTTTAAAGAGAAACGGGTCAGCCCTAAGTCTCAGACTACGTACTTTACAGATGTCAGCTGCAGCCTGAAAGCTGTGGCAGAGCGCAGGCTCGAAATCGAAATCAGCAAGGAGCAGCAGAAATCAGACTGGGGCGCCGAAGAACTCGACATCGAACAGATCGAGTACGCAGCAGGAGACGTCGACATCCTCCCACGCATCGCGGCATCCCAGTTAGCAGAACTGAAGGAGGAGAACCTTTTATCGGTTTATGGGCTCGAATCCAAGTGCATTCGCCCCGTGGCAATGATGAGTTACAGCGGGTTCTGCGTCGATTTGACTAAGTTAAATAAGCTCAAAGCGTCTATCGAAGAGGAACTGGAACAGAAAACCGAACAGTTCGTTAAATCACTGGACGATAGACTTCCGGCAGATCTGAAACTTCCTCGGGGAATTGACGGAAAGGTCGCAGTCGGTAAGAGACCGAAAAAGGATTTTAATCCTGGATCCACGACGCAGGTTATTTCCGCCTTTACTGCTTGCGATATCGAGCTGCCTAGAGACGCCAAGACGGAGAAGAAAACCCTCAACCAAATCGCTCTCGCAGAGTTCGACAGCGACGACCCCACGCTGAACCTTTATAGGCAACGTGTAAAGGTAGAAACAAAACTGGAGCACATCACCAAGCTGCTGGAAAATGTAAATCCAGTGACGCTGCGGATTCACTCTGGCTACAACCAGACAGGAGCAAACTCAGGACGCTTCACGAGCAACGGCGCCCCAAAGACAGCTAAAAAAGAAAAGAAAACAGTTTTTGCAGTCAACATTCAGCAAGTTCCTAGAGGTAAAGAATTCAGGGAGTGCTTCATCGCCGAGCCGGGATTCAAGCTGGTGATTTGCGACTGGGCTCAGATTGAACTACGACTCGGTGCGGAACTGATCAACATCCCTCAGATGAGGCAGGCATTTAAAGATGACATCGATTTACACACAATGACTGCTAGTCTTATCTACAAGAAGGACTTACACGAAGTGTCTAAAGATGAACGACAAGACGGTAAGACTTTGAACTTCGCCCTTTTATACGGAATGGGCTATAGAAAATACAAGACATACGCAGCACAGAGTGGAAAGATGTTGTCGTTGTCTGAAGCTAAGGTCGCACACGCTGCTTTCCACACTGCATACCCACGCCTACGCATGTGGCACCGGGAGAGGGCGGCTCTGGTAGAAGACGGTTGGGCTTATGTACGTACAGCGTGCGGACGGCGCAGGCTTCTGAGTTACGACGACGCAACAATGATGTGTTCAGCTAACACCCTGATTCAGGGTAGTGGCGCAGACATATTGAAAATCGCCATTGCAGATCTCAACGAACACTTAAACGAAAATGTGCGGATGGTCGCGTGTGTGCACGACGAAATCGTACTCGAAGTACGAGAGGATCTTGCTAATAAATACAAAGAGGTGCTGGAAACCGCCATGGTCCAGGCAGCTCAAAAAGTGTTAACATCTGTCCCAGCATCAGCAGATGCGAGTGTTGGTGATTCATGGGCCGCTAAATGAGTGAACTAGTTAAGATCGAAAAAACCGCCGAGAAAGAAGTCTTTGCTATTAAGTTAGGTAAGACTTACTTGGCGGTAGTAAATGCAGATGATGATCTGTATTTCCTCCCGTCTCTGTACGAGTCACCGCTGGTAGCCTGCAACGCAGCTAGAGCAGAGAAACGGAAAAATAGTATTAAGCTGAACGTTAAGAAAAAAGTAAATAGTGCGCAGTCTAAGAAAAGCACTAAGATAGCGAAGGTAAATTCCCTCTACACCGAGGAGGAGATGTCCTCGCGCCCCCACTTAAGATTCCGAGAGGTCTGGGTGATCCTGAACCCACGCGGGGAATTTGTCGAAAAAGCTATAGAGGATGCGACCCTCGTACAGTATCAGACGGACAGAACAAAAGCCGAGATATTTAAAAGCTATGAGGACGCTTTATTTAAATTAAAAACACTTGATATGGTTGTTAAGAAAGGTCACTATTTACGCAGATTTTTTGAAGAGGTAAAATAAGTGAATGGCAGAGAAACAGCCTGAGTATGGTTTCCGTTTAGCGGGAGAGGCAATGCGCCCCGTGGTAGGTGCGGGCGCTACGGCGGTTACTGGGGTGATTCCGCGAATTCCTTTAGCCGCTAAAGGCGGTATGGCGAGGGTAGCTCCCGAAGAAACCAACCCGCGTTTGATTCAGATTCGCAAAAAGATGCAAGATCAGACGGCGCCCACGCAGGCTGAAAGAGTTGCCGTAGAGCGATTTGCGTTTATGAACTACAAAGACTTACTGTAAGAGCTCAAAACTTGCTACGATCTTAGAAGATAGAGCTTAGTCGCGTGGCTGTACGGCGTCGCCCTTCCTACGGTTTTTCCTTAGCTGGGACATCCTTTGGTGTCAGTCCGGAAGCAGGCGTTTCGAAGAGCACGCTGGCACAACTATTTCCCGAATTAGACTTCGGGGCATCGGTAGCAACGACAGCGAGCACAGAAACAGAGCAGGTAGAAAAACCGGACGAAACAACACCCTCTGCTGTTCCTACCACGGGGGTAGCAGCTGTCGGGGTAGAGGATAACGTTCCCGTTAGCGACTTACAGAAATACAACATCGAAGGAAAGCTAACTTACGGCGCTCCTTTCAACATCCAAATCGGACCGACTGGTCCTCAAGGACGAGGCAGTCGTCTGGGCTACTCGGGTAGCGTCGCTCAAACACCTACTACTGCACCTACTACACCGACTCAAATCGGAGGAAGCTCCCAGTCTTCCGTAGCGCTTCCGGAATATAAAATGCCGGAGTTCGATTACTCGCCTTTTGAAAGCTTGCTTGAGCAGGGTCGCGGTATCCTCAGCAGCATCCAGGAAGCGGCGAAGGGTATGACGACTTCCCAACAAATGGAGACACCGGCTCAAACCGAAACAACTCCTACGACCGAGACACCCTCTACACCGACTACACCCACCGCAGCTCCGACGGCTGTTCCTGTTCGTCTGCAAGTTAAACAGGCTGCCGAGGCTGCGGGATCGCCGACGAGCTTAGGGAAGACGGGTGTGCAGGGTCTCTTATCGCAGGGAGTTGACGCTGCCCAAATCGAAAAACAAGCTAGGGCTGCTGGTGTTTCGCTTGGCGAAAAAGCACAGAGCGCTGTTGATCGCGCACAAGTCCAAGCAATCGCTAAGGCTCCCACGGGGCTGCAAGCACAGGTTCAGCAAATTGCCAAGGCGACAGAATCTGGCAAAATCACTCAAGCCGCCGTCAACGCATTGATCAGTAGCGGAGCGAGCGCTGCCCGAATCGAGAGGGTTGCGGAGCGGCAAGGAGTGGATATAGGCAAACAGGCGCAACAACTAATCAATAAGGCGCAAGAGAAAAAGGGTAAGAAGTGAATCAATACTCAATTGAACTTGAACGTAATAACAAAAAGTTAGTCCTCGCCGTCCAATCAAACGACACAGCTCACGTCCAAGCACAAGCCGTGGACATCTGCAGAGCTGTAGATGCTACGCAATATTCTATAAGCTACGAACAAATCGAAGAATCTGCTTTAGCTAAGTTGTTCCGCGACTTAGCTTTTAATAACTTCGAATACACGAAGTGTTTCGAATGGCAAGGTTCATTCTCAAACAAACAACCTTGTTTTTACGTATTCGGAAAACGAGTATACGCCCGTTATTCGATTCTCCAATATCTGGACATTCCTAAAGACAACTACTATCCAAAGCCACGCTGCGGCAATCCGCAGTGCATCAACCCGCTGCATTTCGATTACAAGTCAGCTAAGCACTCCAAACTCTCGCCAGGCGACATCGAAATCCTCAAAGCGCAACGACGCGAGGGAGCCAGCGTAAACCAGATCGCCAAGATTTTAAAAGTACACAGAGCAACTATATACAGGCACTTACAACAAGTAGCCTGATTTAACCCGAAACCGTTCGAAGACTGATACCATGGTGCGGTTCGACTGCGGTCGGACGCCCAAACCAAACCGGAACCATGAACGTTTTTATCCTCGGCCTTCGGGTCACAGCGAGCGCCGCTGAAGACGACGGAACTGTAAATGTACTTGCAGAGTCCCTGCCTTCAAACGAAAAACGCGTTGCGACGAGAGTTCAGCTGCTGCAGAAGGCTGACCACTACGTCGGAAAGCTTCTAAAGAAATTCGAAGAAGGGCAAACCATCCTGGCAATTGGTCCCACGCGGCCAACTCCTGACGGTGTGCTGCAGATGCAACCGATGCTCGTGGTGACTGAGGAGAACTTCCAAGATCTCCTGGCAATCAACCTCTTTATCGCAACCGGCGGCTTGGGTCCCAAAGCTGAGGAGATGGAGATCGGCGACAACACCGTCACCAATAGGTCTCTCGCATGGCAGACCGAAGACCAAGAAACAGCGTGGATGAAGCTGTCGGCGTGGGGTGAGCTCTCGGCACAACTTGCTGAGCTAGCTCCCGGAACCCCAACGATTGGTGTGGGTAAAGTCTCAACCTCCGAGAAGGACGACAAGTCTTACCTCAACTACAATCTGGATAAGGTCCTTTACCTGCCTAAGGCATCACGTAAAGCACCCGTAAAAGCAGCCGATCCCGAAAAAGGAAAGGTTGCCGCTGCTGCTCTCGGTTCGATCGACTTTTCCCTCTGATCTCTACTGACCATGTTTATCGCTGGTGATTTTTCGGAATCCGAAATCCTCTGCAACATTCCGCCTCACACTCTGCGTATCGATCTTCAAGCTCGCCGCTGGAAGTCTGACGTTGATCCTGACAACGCAATCGTAGACCGCAACGACAACGGTATCCCTATTGAGTTCATCCTCATCGGATTCACACCGTATTTTGGGAACCTCGGGATGCGTAATCAGGAAGAGTTCCTGCGTATCGCGTACATCGGTGTGTCACCCAACCACAGGTTGCTGCCTCCTCGGTGCATCACGACTTCGATGATCTCTGGCAAATCCAGTCAGAAAAATTTCATCGCTTACTTCCAAACTTTGTATAACAACCGCATTAACTGTGCGTCTGTTATTACTTCAACCAAGTTCGTGACCCGCTCTTTTAACGAGCGTGATCCGATGACCGGTGCCGACGGGGCGAAGATCAACTTCAATTGCCTGGACTTCAGCGACCGTCCGGCTCAGAACGACGAAGAGGAAAAGCTCCTCAAAGACGTGTCCGAGTGGCTGGCTAAAGACGGAACAGGCATGGCGGCGAACGCACTGAAGAGCAGCATCCCTGGCGCTGATCTGATCGAGCTTCCTCTGGGCAGCGATCACGCTGCACTTAAAGCTGATTTCGCATCCACGCGGGGTCAAGCTCCCGAGCGTACGTTTGCTGCACCCGAACCCGAAGCCAAGGCTCTGAAGTCTGCCGAACCACCTTCTCCTAAAGCGAAGAAGGTAGAACTAACCGAAGAGCAAGCAAAAGCACTCGGGATTGATTTCTGAGCTAACGTAAAAACGAAGCCAAGGCAGCGGTCTTTTTCGAAAGGCCGCTTTTATTATGTACCTCAACTGCATCTCAACAAAAATAAAGCAAGATGGTGAGTGGGTAAGCCTCTTTGTAGAGGATGTAGGTTTTGCCTACAACGTGGGTCTGGCGATCCACAAGTCGAAACGTGCGGCAAACGATTGGTATCGAAACCGCAAGAACAAAAGAGCTCGCTCAGTCCTCACTAAGCAGGGACTCCGCTCACTGGCTGCCTTACGTACAGCGCTGGAGATACTAAAGATTCACTTAGAAGTTACGAACGCCAAACCTCTCATGATTATGCCTCGTACGGAGCGGACCGCTGCCTTAGCTAAATATCTCAAGCGGCTGGGGTTTCAGGAGTATCCACAGGGTGAGCAACCTCTCTACTTGCTAACAACTCATCAAAAGCAGGAAGAGTGACTTGATTGCGAGCGCACCATGAGGCGAGGCAGGAAAACAAACGTTTGTTGATGAGGGATTGTTTATGGACCATTTCAAAAATTTGAAGTAATCCGTCTCTATCTAACTTCTTCGCGTCCATCATCACTCGATTATGTAAAAACTCCTGTTCTTGACTCATCCAGTCGAGTTGCATACCGAGACAGCAGCTTTCTCAACGTTAATCACAGAAGCGGTCAAAGACCAACCCATTTGCTAAGCTCCACACATTCTTCCGTTTTACGCATGGCATCGTTTTACACAATCCCTGAAGGCGTGACGCATCAACTGATCAAGAACAGCTACATCCAAGGCTCAGTTCTAGTCCCATATGATCCAAACGATACGCTCAGCGATCAGCTGCGAGCTCACAATCTTACAGTTACAACTAACAAAGACAGCGATAACTTAGTAAACCCGATTTGGTGGACAACCATGCGGGATAAACAATACGACTGGGTTATCGCAAATACAACCGGACTTAATGAATACAGTGAGTACATACTTGACTACGGGATTCAGATCGCACGGGAAGGAATTGCCGTCTTAGATCGTTTGTCGTTTATAGAACCTGTGGCTAAGCGCCGAAGCTTCTTGCTCTCGAACAAGATGTCGAACATGATCGTCCTGTCGCCACGGCCGCGTTTCAGTTCTGTCAGCGCGTCTCGCGATTCCGTCACGAGCTGCTGGTTCGTTTTTCAGCGACCGGACAAGTGGATGGACGGCACTCACGTGTCATACGCTGTAAATTGGGACGCAGCTCAAACGCTCCCTCCCCTCGATGACATCGCAATCAAGTAAACTTGAAAAGTTCCAGCGTGCTGTGTGCGATAGGTTAGACAAGACGAATGAAAAACTCGATCGGGTTATTGCCTTACTGGTATCAGCACAGCTCCTTGAAGAGTGCATCTCCCCTGAAGGAGAGATCCGAGATGCCCAGCAGTGCGCGGAGATTGTTGTTGAAAGTTTTTCAGCAGGTCTTTGTCTCACCGAAGAGTTGACGAGCCGCACTAAAGATATCGAATACCAGAAGTCCGAGTTTTTTGTAGACGAGGACGAAGATGAGGCAGAGGAAGATGATGATAGTGATGACGACGATGGTCCCGAGGAGCCTCGACTTTTCTCGATGGCGTTTTAATAAAATGAGAACAAAAAATACTTTAGTGGACCAAGAAATCCTTAATTGCCTAGAGGTAGACGAGAGTCTTCCAAGTGGATTAAAATGGAGTAAAGACTACAAACGTCATAAGAAAGATAGTATGTGCGGATACAAAACTAGCGACAACAGGTACTGGAGACAGAAAATAAACGGAGTACAGTACGCTGTACACAATCTAATATGGTTTAAATTAAATAGGAAGCTAGAACCAAATAAAACCGTAGATCACAAAGACAACAACGGACTAAACAATAGAATAGATAATCTAAGGTTAGCTTCAGGATTAGACCAACTACATAATAGAAAATCTTGGAGTAGCTCTAAATACAAAGGAGTAAATAAAGTAAATAATTCTTATAGTGCCTATATTATGTATCCTGGTGAAGGTCGTATTCACTTAGGTTATTTTAAAATAGCTGAACACGCGGCAATCGCACATGACATAGCCGCGAAACATATATTTTCAAAAAACCCTTTCTATAAATTAAACTTTAACCATGGTTTTTGGTTACACGAGAGCACTACTATAAGTGAAAAAGTAATAGATAAACTGGAAGGTTTTTTCAGATGCGGTGGGGTAGTATGAACGAGAAAAATCAAAGACTGTGACTCAAACACGACTAACATTAAACGGACTACGACACTACAGATGTGATGGTGTCGATGTCCCTCTTCCCTCCGTAACGAGCGTTCTATCTGCCACGCAAACGGAGGAAACTCGTAAGAAACTAGCTCACTGGAATTTAGCGAATCCTGGAGCTGCTGATATGGCAGCAGAGAGGGGTTCCTTTATCCACAACAGCGTTGAGAATCACATCAGGGGGCTGATGGTAAGCCCCCCACCTCAATACGCTCCATATTGGAAGGATGTACCAGAAAAAGTAGACGAACTGCTAGAGAACGGTCGCGTTCTGTGGAGTGAAAAACCGTATAACAAACCAGAATGGCACAAATATGTAGGTGAGGACGGCGTGGGTCGTCTCCACTTTTACGATCCGATCAAAGCTCAGGGGTACGCGGGGTGCCCTGACATCATCTACCAGGACGGAAATGGCGAATTAATCCTGGGTGATTTCAAAACCAGCAACGGTCCGTACAGTTATAAATTCCCCAGCTCGAAGGTCGAGATGGAGGACAAACTCCGGAAGGCTCTCGTCTCTGGAGTTTTTAAATTGAAGAAAACGAAGCTGCAATTAGCTGCTTATACAATCGCAGCGGAGGCTTGCTTAGGCATCAAAATCAACAAAACTCAGATCATCGTGAGTACCGCAGTTCCTGAGTTTTCTGTTCAAGTATTTACTTTTGGTCCAGAAGATCTGAAAAAAGACAAAGAAATGTGGTTTGAAGTCTTACGAAAGTTTTATGAGACTCGGCTTGCGTAGGGTCGGGTTTTTTGCTTAAACCCCTGCACCCACGCAGGAATCCGTGGCACAATGGCTCTGCGCAGGGGAACCATGCTTTTTTTCTACTCCAAAAATCAAAAAGTTCGTCAATTTGTAAACCCCAAAACTGGAAAGATAAATCCAGGTGGAAACTTCAGATCATTCAACGAGAACTGGGAAGCGTCAGAAGGAGACGCCGAGACGATCGCCAAGGCTACAGCAGCCGGTGACGGCTTATGCGCGTGGCATCTGGTAAACGGTAAAAGAGTTAAAGATTCGACCGGTACGATTAAAGCTGGTCTGGTGATTATCGACATTGATAATCAAGCAGATCATAAAGACGAGAACGGAAACAAGGTACAAAAGCAAGAGCTAACTGTAAAAGAAGCTCTGGACCTGGATATATGTAAAAAGTACCTTAGCTTCGCGTATTACTCGCCAAGCACGACGCCGGAGTGGCCTCGCTTCCGTCTCGTTTTCGGACTCGAAAGACCCATTGTCGACGCTGATTTTTATCAATGGTTCGTACGGGAAATTGCTGAGCAAATCCCTGGATCAGACCGGCGAGCAACGCAGGCAGTCAACCTGTTTTACGGCGGTAAGTCCGAGCAAGATCTGATCTGCTGGTCACACAAATACATACCGGTTTCAAAAATCAACGAAGGGCTGCAGGCTTACAACCTGATTCCCAAGGAAGTCAAGCGAGACGACGACCCAGCAGAGGCGCTGGAGATCGACACCACGCCGGACGGGATCGACGTTGGGAATCTGCTGAGCTCCTCTGTCAGATCGATGCTGGACGGGGCTCCGGTGGAAGACCGGTCGTTCAGCATGACGGTTGCGTTGAAGGAGCTGATCGGTTGGGCCAACTGGCTTGGGGCTAATGAGCTGCCGATTAAGCAGCGACCCCTTGACATGGCGCACCAAATATTCGAGAATATCTACGAGTACGACCCAGCCCTCGATGGCAAGTTCAACCGGATCCTCGGCAGCATCTCCGACGCATCCACGCTGCTCCCCGCTGTCGCCATGGCATCCGAGGAAGGCGAGTCCGCCCCATGGAAAAAGATAAAATATGTAGACCGGGCTCTGTTTGACAGCAAGTGCCCCGAAGCGATCAAAGAACAAATCAAAGCCAAAAAACCAAAACCGAGTAACTCGATCCTGAGCATCGAAGACTTCGAGATCGAAGCGACTCCTGAACCGACATCGACATTAACAGTCACAGAAGATCCCCCCGAAATGCCTTCCACCCCTCAAACGCCTGCGCAGTTAGTTCAAATTCAGAACAACAACAGGCAGTTCTCGGAAAACGACATCGCCGAGATCATCGTAAGCAATTACGGTGACAGCTTCCTATTTGATTCGAGCCTGGACGAGTTCTTTACATACGATAACGACGAAGGTATCTGGTATCTGAACGACGAACAACATATCAAACGGCGTATTGTCAGCACGCTGGATACGTTCATCCAAGCTGGAGTGCTGCCACGCTACAACTCGGCAACCGTTAACTCGGTGTTCCAGCTGCTGAAGGCGAAGCTGCTGCGTTCAGTTCGGGGTGGTCGCTCCTCGATCTGGCAGACCAACCGAGGCAAGGTTGCTTTTGAGAATGGTGTGCTCGACACCAAGACTCTGGAGTTCAAGCCTGGAAATCATAAAGACATGTATTTCCAGACCAAGCTTGCTTTCCAATACGGCGAAGATCCCAACTGCCCGAAATTCATCAACTGGTTGGAGTGGGCGGTCGGTGCCGATAAGGTGGTGATCATCCAGGCATTCTGCCGGGCTGTACTGACGGGATATACAACTGGAGAAAAGTTCCTACACCTGATCGGTGCGGGTGGTTCCGGTAAGTCCACGCTGCAGCAGATTCTGATTGCTCTGGCAGGTTTCACGGGCACACATACATCTGACCTGGAAACGATTGAGACGAACCGCTTTGAAGCTCACAGCCTGATCGGTAAGCGTTTACTGCTCCTGACTGACGAAGCTTCATTCAGCAAGCGGCTCGACACGCTCAAGAAACTGACGTCAGCTTCAGACACTCTGAGGGCAGAGCGGAAGTATGGAACCCAGATCATCAACTTCAAGCCCGAGCTTCTGGTCTCCATCGCTAGTAACGAGCACATCAGCTCCTCTGACATCAGCAGCGGTCTGGAGCGTCGTCGTCTCACCATCGTCATGAACAATGTGGTGGCGCCTTCGAAGCGCCGCAACTTGATCAGCGTGTTCCCAGACCGTGTTGAGGGTGAGCTCGCCGATGAATTGCCGAACATCGCAGCGTGGTGCCTGTCGATGGACTTCGACAAGATGCGCGACACGTTGGCAAACCCGGTGAAGTACTGCCCGGACCTCAACACGACCAACATCGAAGCTTTGATCTTCAACAACCCAATCGTGGCGTGGTTGTCTGAGTGCACTTTGTACGCACCCAATAGTCAAACTCCTCTGGGTGGTGGTGCATTCCGCCCGACCATCGACGAACAGGAACGAGGTCTTTACGTCAAGAATGCCAACTCTGAAATCTACGCATCGTATGCAAACTTTGCTAAATCAAATGGTTACAAGGCTGCAGCAAAGCCACGCTTTGTTGATCGTCTGAAGGAAACCGTGAACAATGTGCTGAAGATTCAAGGCATCGAGCCTAAGTTCATCAACGGCAAGGCGGTGATCAAAGGGCTTCGTATCAAGCCTTACGACCCGTCGACTGATCGGGCTGCAGCGGGTGACAACAGACTGCCATCCCCGGTAGAATTCGTCGCGAACCCCTCTTTGTGGGGTGCAGCATTCCAAGCTCACGATCCAAATCCCGAACAAGAATCGAAATGAACACCAGAAACTTATTTTTGGCAACTGTAGGTTTAGGTTGCGCTGCAGTCGCTTCTGTATCAAATCCTGACTCCACTGCTCTTGCTGCAGCGAGTTTTGGTGGAGGTTTGGTTAGCGCGGCAGTGCTGACTGACAACGGGCGTCGTCGAAAGGAAGAGGACAAAAGAGTCGAATCAGCCCGCGTGGCAAAAGTGTTTTCCTTCCTTTACGAAAATAACCGGGGTTTGGTGAGCCCTCAACAGCTTGCTTTTAACGCGGACATCACGCCGGAGCGAGCTGACATTTTCCTCGAAGCCCTGAGTCAGGATCAGAACGGACAAGCGATCCAAACACAGAGTGGCAAGGTTTACAACTTCCCACACCCGTCAAACGCATTGGACGAACTGACGCGGAATGCAACCGCATGGGCTGATGCCAAGTGCGAACCGCTCCTGAGTGAGATCGGTAGCCTTAAACAGCAGATGACGATCATGCAGGCTCGTGCTGCGATCAATCAGATCCCAACCAACGACAGTGCATCAAAAACGTTTGCATCCAATAACAACCCACCTCAGTCGGCAAGCGACCCGTGGAATAATCTGCTATAGTTAAGAATACGCGCGTAAAGCGAACAAAAAGCCGGGGCCTAATTCAAGCCCCGGTTTCGCTGTATCTGGGATTACTCCTCTTCCGAGTCCTCCGCAGATCCAGTGTCTTCAAGCAGTTTCAAGTCATACTCCTTCGCGACTTGCCTCATCAATTCCGGAGTGCGGTACTCGTTGAAGGCAAGCTGACACCCGCCAGAGCATATGTTTTTCTCAGAAAATCCCTGATAAGCAAGAACTTTCTCGAAAATTTCAAACCACGCGTGGACAGAGGAGTCGATCATGTCTGCCTCTAACGTGAACTCGTGCTCGGGAGCACTGTCCAGTTCGTACCGAGGATTCTTGTACGAAATACTTATTTTTAAAGTTGAGGAAGCAGACTCAAACATCTTTGCTCTCCTTAATGTGGTTAGCTACGATTTCTTGGAGGTAATCCATAACACACTGTTTTTTAGACGCAGCTAGATTAACCAGATACCAGTAGTCCTGTGTAGGTAGATCAACACTGAGGAGAGTACGAGACGATCCAGGCGTGGTGATTTCATAAACAGGAGATTTAGGAAGTTCATTTGGAAAAAGTTGATTACAGAGTTTAGCGATACGCTCCGCTTTAGAAGCGCAGTGCTTGTACTCATCAAAAAGGGTGGTCTTGAGGATTCCCACAAGGGATTTGCAGATCTCTTCGTCGTCTAAGCAGGCGTAGAGACGATCTGTGAAGAAATCAATTGTGCTTTCACGTTGTTTTTGTTCATCAAACATGAATCCAGCCCTCCAAGCCGCTGGTAGTAGAAGAGGACTCCACAAGTGCTTCGTGGATGACCGGCACACATTCTGCCAAAATTTCTCCGATTTGCTTGGCGATCACCCTGTGTTCGAGCTGCGTGTCAGGGCGAGCACGCAAACCGACGTAGAAAATCCAATCGCGGAGCGTGCCTTGCATGTGCAGGCGGGTCGGCGAGCACACGGGGAGGATGTTCCGGGCGCACTCCTTAGCCACGCCGGTCTGGAGCATCGCCTCGTATATCTCTTGTATATCCTTATATATCTCGTGGATGCGCTCTTTCAGCGAGTCCTTAACTTCCCCATCAGGGAAGGGCAGACTGTTTTGTCGATTTTTAAAATCTTGAGCTCGGATATCGAAGTCCCAGCACTTGTCATTCAGTGTAGCCAGGATATCTGTAGGATCACTATAACGTTGGGAAAACTCCTGGTAGTGGAAGGCTCTGTGTCGAGTTATCTGTGCGCTGATAGCACGAGAAGTACAGATGCTAAAAGATGCACAGACTTGTTCGTAGACAGACCAATGTCCGTGCGCAATGCAGTATTTTAAAAGTTTTTTATATTCGTCGCGCTTGGGATTTTTCGTACTGACTCGGGCGTGCTCACCAACCACGTCCTCAGCGTGAGGCGTGATCCAATCAAGCGACGCGAAATGAAGTTCAGTTAGCGGAGTCGACACCGGCAGGCTGATCAGATTCGTTCTGCAGCATCATAATGCCAGCAGCAATCTGATCAGCGAGACCGGGATTTTCTTTAACCACCTGACCGGCATAGCGATCACTCAGATACTCCATCTGAGTAGGGTCAATCCCGATCTGAGGGCCTGCGAAACGCATCTTATGTACGAGGGAACGTTTGCTGGTATCTTAACCGGGCTGTCACTTCGCTAGGAGTCGTGCGAGCGAGCCTTTGAGCGTCCAGACCGAAGCGCTGCCCTGCCATCCGGACAGGGAAATCATTGTCAACCATCATTTTTGCTTACCTTGCAGCTTCTGTTTAGATAAAGCTAACAGGTTGTTCATCATGTTGTGGGTGAGCAAGGGGTAATCCTGCTGTACAAGCTTGGTATTAAGGAAGTTCTGATTTGGATTTTGGATCATCTTCTGCATCATCATGCGGCTCTGAGGAGTCGCCTGCTGCATACTCATCATGTACTCAGCCTGACTCATATCGTCAGCGCTGTCAGGAAGCGGCACGTTACGCTGGTTGTATCCTGCAGGGCCAGTAATTGCCGTAGACTTTTTGATATTACCTTCTGAGTACTCAACAGGACCAACCGCAGGTCGCGCGTACAAGCCGCGATCTCGTGCAAACTGCGTAGCTACACGAGGACCGTTATCGAGCTGCATCACCCGACGGATACCCAGTCCGGGCTCCTGGTTAAGGCCCACGCCTCCGGGTGGCATGGCGAGTCCGCCCAGAGCTTCAGGCTCTTTGCCTGTTTGACTGGAGCCGGGGAGGATAGCCATTACTTGTCGCCTCGATTAGCGCTTCGGTCTCGTACTCTTATGTTACTCGAAGAATTATTTAGAGGGTTCTTATCCTTGTGGTCGACGTCCTTCCCGTCACCTTTGTGAACCCTACCGTTACGCTCCATATGACGGCGGGCGTGATTCCTAGCAGCCCGCCGCTTCTTCTGTTTCTCAGTGCCGTGGTACTCGTTATATTCTTCTTTGTAATCTCTAGTCATCTTCGATGACAGCTTTACACTCTAGTTTACCGCAATTAACTTTACTGACGACAGCCTCGATAAAAGACTGATCTTCGTTCAAATTGTCTCGAACAAGCTCAGCTAAGTCAGTACAAAACTGCTGCCAAAGACCCGTGTACAAACCGTTGTTACGACCGTACAACCAGTAAAGCCAATCAATGAAATCTGCCCGACGTTGCTCATCATTTACGCTCCAGTTGTCCAGAAGCGTTTGGTAATCGACAGGCGCCCGCATTGGTGGATTGTTGGGGTAACTAATCTACCGCCCACGCGGGTCAGTCGTCGTAAATCAGATCGATCTTTATTTTTCGGATAGGTTGGCCGAGGTACTCGTCGACCTCGCAGGGGAAGTCCCGGACAATATCCATGAGGATATTGACGTATAGGTTATCGCGGTACTCCATCATCAGCGCCATCTCGCGAGTTTGTAAATCTCCAAGCGGGCTACACTCATCGTCCCAATTGAAGGTGCGTTCATTTGCACGCTCATTGGCGCAACGGGCGATGTTCGCCCAATCTTCGGAGTGCATGTTGAAACTGTGCTAAGGTCGTTTCTAAATAAAAGCCTCGGCGAATGGCAGTTCCCGAGGCACGACCAACCTGTAGGAGCAGGCTGATGCCTAAGTTTAAACCACTTCCGCCGCTTGAGCGGCTAAATGAACTATTTGAAGTTGTCGAAATCCCAGAGTCACACTATGGGGTTTGCTCTGGATTAGTACGGAAAGTCAATAAAAGTAACATTAAAGCGGGAACTGTAGCAGGTTATCTGGCAACAAATAGCAAAGATAAGGAAAGAAGAGATTGGAAGGTAAAAGTAGATGGGAATAGATACTTAGTGTCAAGAGTAGTTTATTATATGGTAACTAAAATAAACCCAAATAAACTAACGGTAGATCATGTAAATAGAAACTCGTTAGATAACAACATAAATAATTTACGATTAGTTGACCCTGTAGTGCAAGCAAATAATAGAAAAAAATTTGTTACAAATACCAGCGGTGCTATAAATGTTAGTTGGTATAAGTACACTAATAAATGGGCAGTTAAATTTTTACACAAAGGTCCGTCTCAACACCTTGGTTATTATACCTGTAAGCGTCAAGCAGCGGAAGTTTATAATCAGAGAGTAATATTATATGAGTTAAATAAAATAGGTAAACCTCTTAACGACCTAGATACCATACAATGTAGTTGTTCATCTTGCAAGAATAGCCCAACCTGACCTTGGGCCTTCCACCATCCAACGAGGAGTTAGATTCTTTTTAGAATACAGTTTATATTTGCCGTCTGTAGAGACATAAGTTCCGCCTATTAAGTCTAAATCTCCGTAAGGATCGTGAACATACAGTTTGCTTTTATCTACAGTAACACCAACTACGCATAACCAGTGACCACCTCCACTGGGACTTGTTACAGCCCCTTTATGAAGAATCCCAATCGGGACAGGAATTCCGCGTTTAATAAAATCATCGATATCCTCCCACGAAACGGTCTGCTTGAACGATGCTGCTAACCCGTAATCCTGCAGAGCTTCGAGCTGAGCGGTCGGATTAGTTGTATCCCCGTGCTTAAAGACGGTGTTGATATACTGATCGTCAGATGTAATACTGTTAGGTTTTAAATACTTCAGCAGCATCGCACACGAGCTAGAAAAGCAGGTGCGCATTGGATCGCGCTGGTTATCCCGCTGACTGTAATATGGTACGTTTAAAATAATATCTTTTGGTTTAGCAGGTGCTGTTTCGTTAGCGATAGGGTCGTTGATAATTTTAAAATGGTCCGGATATAACCACCAGTCACGATCCGGCTGAGCGCTCAGCTTGACCTTGTAGTGAACCTCGCCGGGGAGCATCGAGATCTCGTCCCACTCGTGGGCGGATCCCTTTGGCACGAACAACTTCTCCTCAGCAGCGAGATCAGCGCTCTGCAGAGGACGGCGTTTTAACCACGTGTCCTGTTTGGCGAGGATAGAGTGGCCCAAGAGAGGATGAGGCGCCTTCGACAAAAATAGCGCCTTCTCAGCGTTTCGCCGTTTTGTTAAGCCTTCCAACACTTTGTCGCCCGCCTTGTTCCAACGCAAGAACTGCGATGCGACGACATTGCGATCAGCGTTGTCGTTCAGGAGCCTCAAAAGCGTGGAAGTTTTGAAGGCACCTAAACCAACGTTAAACGCAAATGAGACTAGTGCGTCAAATTCAGACTGAGTTAAAGAGACGCGTACGTTAGCCGCAACACCAGACGCGAACCGTCCGACATCCTGAGCAAGGATGTCATCGGCTTGCTTCTGAGTGATGGTGAGACCATCGTGGACATTCGGACCTGTGTGACCGTAGCCAATTGTCCAAATGCCCACGGCGTCTTGATACGCCTTCAGCTTGCATCCCTCGAATCTCTTAATGAGATCGAGCCCAGCCTGGGAGAGTTTCATCGCTCTTGGACTTCAATCCCGATGCGATACTCAGAACCAGTGCGACCTTTCAGCTGAATGTACGCGGCGTAGGAACCAGAAGCTGCGATGCGCTGCTGAGTCACAGTCGCGCTGCGGCTGCTGTATTTAGAGGGACGGGCAGTCATCACTTCAGTGCCAGCAGAGTTAAGGATGATCACCTCACCGCACTCACGTTGGTTACGAATATCAACTTGCAGAATCCCGGTGGCGTTAACGGTCAACGGGTAGTAATCAGAAATACCGTAGAGTCCATCAGCGGTGTACTCGCGAGCACCGGCACTAACAACAACCACGCCGCTTGCATTCAGGGTGCGGCGTTGATCAAAGTGCGTCGAGTTCGAACGCTGACTGGTGGTGGAGAGCCCGCTAGCCAGAGTGGGGTCGAGCTCTAAATTTTTCGAAAATTGAGTCATCTTTCGACCCTACGATTCCCTAATTATAAACGTTTACTACCGGTGATCTCTACCGACGATGTTCTAAACTTTAGAGGAGGCGAAACAACACAGTGGAAGCTTTAGTTGCTGCGGTGGGCGTTTTTGCCGCTCTGGTTACATGGAGTCACGAACAACGTCAGCGCGTAGTCAACGACAGATTTGAGTCGATTAAGACTCGTATTACGACGGCAGAAACACAGTTAAAGGAACTGCCAGAAAAGTACGTCTTAAAATCAGATTTAAACGCAGAATTAGATGACATTCGAGTATGGTTAAGATCAATTAACGACAAATTAGATCGTTTAATTATGGGTAAAGTAAGTGAAAAACTCTAACTACAACATTTGGTTTGCCTTATGTTACGAGCTTTTAATTACACTAGGTGAGCATTATAAGCGTCTTAAGAATAACTACTGGGTTAAGCTAGCACTGCGATACTGCCACGAGGATTGGGTCCTCTGGAAAGTTGAGAACACGCTGAAGTCAGTTGACCGCGATATCGAAAAAATTGTCGAGGAGTGGGATAAACAGGAAAAACCTAAGTACGAATTAATTGAGCATAAACCTGACGGATCGAGAGCTCAAGAGTTGCTTGGGGGCGCGATGGAAATTAAATCAACGTGGCGGCGTGATTAACTAAGTAGTTTTATAATGAAGGTAACCGCCGGAATACCATGACTGCCGCTATTGCTTTCCTCGCCGCTCACTGGGTGGATATCGTCGCTATTGCCGCCGCAGCTCACGCTTTAGCACTAGTTATTGTAAATACTACGAAAACTCCTAAAGATGATGAATTGTATGGTAAGTTCTATAGGTTTGTAGAAGTTATCGCAGGTATCGTAACCAAGATCGCTAAGAAGTGATTTCTTCTTCGTCGCCTGCTGGGAGCTGTAACGGCTCCTCGCAGGCTTTTCTGTATGCCACGGCGGACTCGGATTGATTCGGGTCCGTCGATACCCATTCCAGAATCTTAAGTTCCCTTTCGGGCGACCAGAATGTTTGTGATCTGAACCATAACATATGGTCTGTATCTGACTTCTGTAGATTGCAATCAGCACAGGCTGCTACTAAATTATTTCTTGTTGTCTTACCTCCTCTAGCTTTCGGTACTATATGATCGAGCGTAGACGGATTCTCCCGCCCGCAATACGCGCACCCATCCCAAGAATCTAAAATATCTCGCCTAAATCTTTTTCTAGCAGTCCGTCTTTGTAAGCATTGGAGTGAAAAAAGAAGATCATTTTCACTCATGCGTCACGAAAAAGTGAGCTTCTTACAATTGTAGTTAGGAAACGCAGAAACTTAAATACTCAAAAATTAAGTGGGCGTTAAGCATAGGCAGCAAAACCGTGCTACTATATGCGCTTTGGGATTTTGCAGACATTAATAGACGCTTGGAGTCAGTTCGAGACTGAACGAGCCGTGGTGTTGTGCCCGACAAGCCTCACTAGCGATTACACACAAACACGTAAGTGGCTAAGCAGATGCCCAATTCAAGACTTTAACGAGGGCAGAAAAATAATCACATGGGTTCTACAACAGAAACCTATAAAAACAAGTCGACGCGTCTGCATGTACCTAAAGAGCCTATATCGCTGGGCAGCTAGCGAGGATATAGCTCTAATCGACAGAAACCCTATAGCCAATTTTAAAATGCCGAAACCTCCTCAAGAAGACGAGGAAGTTATTGTGATTCCCAGGAACGAAACAGGACTCGTTTTAGCTGCACTTGAAAACCCACGCGGGACCAACTGGTCGCAATACGCAGAATTTATGCTGCAAACCGCGATGAGAACTGGCGAGGTTCGGGCTCTTAAATGGTCGGATATAAAAGATACAAAGGTGTTAGTGCACTCCAATTACACCCTCACACACGGTCTAAAAAACTCAACAAAAACAAATCGAAAACGTTGGGTGCCGCTCAATAAAAAATGTCTAGACATTCTGGGTAACTTACAGCAAGATAACGAGTTTATATTCCCTTGGAATCGTTATGCGTATCAGAGTTACTTCTATGATCGAATGAAAACTCTACACACAGCAGAGCTCATAACACATAAGTACCGTCCGTACGATCTAAGGCACACAGCCATCAGCCGTTGGCTAGAGGAAAAAATTCCCGTAGCGCAAGTGGCTAATTGGGCCGGTAATAGCTCAGAAATTATCTGGAAACACTATGTAAACGTTACGCAGGAATACGAAATTCCCGAGCTGTAGTTACAGAACAACGGTATCAGTACCAGTGTCTCCGACTAATGTCGAGTCTCCGGTAACCATGGGGGCGGAGGTGGATCCATCGATAATAACTACATCAGGCGTAATTCCGCTGGGAGTAACGCCACTCGGGGGTGGGTACTGAGGCCAGTAGTTGTAGTCGGTGGTCGCTCCACCTGATGGACTTACGTAAGTAATGTAGTCGGCGAGGGAAGGAGTGTCGGAGGTTAAAACAATCGTCGTAACTTTATCTTCACAGGCGTAACGAACCTGCTGTCGCCAAGATTTAAGGCCGCTGGGAGTCGGAGTTCCATTATCGATCTCACGAACAATCGTCCAGTCCGTCGGAGCTAACAGAGTGTTAGCGGTCTGACGCGTAGTATCCGTCCACTGCGTAACGAGCTGATCGTGATCCTTGGGAATTAAAGTCCCGCTAGCTGTGTAGCCCCAAAAAAACCTCTGGTCGTAGCTAGGAGTGGAAGGATCAGGAACCTCGGTAATCCCAACAGCCTCACGTTCGGACGGTGAGGATAATCTGAGCCAATTTGCAGGATAAAGAGTACCGTTTGCTTCAAACGGAACATCCAAAGGAAGAGTCTTACCGTTTAAAACGAACATCTCGGGCTCTTTTTCCTTTATATTAGCTCACTAAACGGTAAGGAAAGTAAGCGAGATTTCTAGTAAAAATTTACTTTAAAGTACACGGTTGCATAGGTACAATTTTAGAATACTCTATATCATTCCAGTGACGAATAACACCCGCAATAATGAAAACGTTTGTAGTGAGATAGCTAAAGAAAATTAGAGTGCGGATCAGAGCCACGCGGTCCGACTCTTTCGAGCATTTCGACGCTTTCTCGCCGAGCGCCTTTGCCCAGACACGCCAGACCATCAATCAAAACTCCTAGCGAACTCCTAATTTATTCCAAATTAGGAGTTTAATTTGAGATGATCGCCTCTACCGGGACCAGCAATTTAACTTTCCAGGCTTGGAAGTTTGACCCGGTTCGCTCGATGTCGATCAGTTGCTTTTCCTCAAGAGAAACAACAGCTTTAAGGAAAACATTTTGGCGAGATGCTGTGACTTTCCCTAAGTAGCATGGAGTTTCGGGGTTTTTCTGTTCATGTTGTGCGACTAAACGCAGTATGTTGCGTTGATTTGTTCTTAGTGGAGGGAGCATTTAGTGGTCGTGACTACTCTGTTTGACTGTTTTTAAGAAACTCGCGAGCAGCGTCGATCAAATCCTGTTCGAACTCAACGTAGCCCACGGGTTCATAGTCGATAAACTCTTGAAGGGAATCCGCCAGGCGGTTGATCAGACTGCGGGCGGTGTCACAATTACACGTCATTTGTCTGTGGATGTAGAGGTTTTGTCGCAATTACACGCGCTAATTGCTGTCTCCAACTGGGTTATTCGCTGATCCATGCGCCATAGCAAAATCATCAGCGAGTCGACATCAAGATCAACATCGTATCCTTGGCTGAAGACGTACTGAGCACCGTGGTCCCAAAAAGAATTTGGGTAGTCGTTCCAGTCGACGTTGTAGCTAAGGAGCTTCACGGTTTACTTCCTTAGTATGAAGTTCAATAATTTTATCTACAAATATACGAAGTACTTTCATGTATCCCTCAGCGTTACGGCGCCCTACGACCAAAAGCTCAGAACGCGTTTGTCGCTCTTCGTCGGATGAAGCTCCTGCTAGCCATTCCTGCTCGAATTTGATGTCATCCAGGGTGGGGGCTAACTCAGATCGAAGGTGCCAGCACTCCGGGAAACATAAATTTGCCTGTTCGGCAGCTTCGATAATTTCGAGATCAGTCATCGAAAATTGCCTCCATCACTTCAGAGGCAGCTTGCTCGATGCGACGGTCCAGGAAATCGAAGCAATCTTCAAAAGTGGTGGTGCTCGATGCAGCTACCACGAGCTCGATCAGCGCTTTGGCGGCTTGCTTTTTGGTTTCAGTAGATTTGGACATGTAACTAAGTGAATCGGCTTTGGCGGCTTATGCCGCCGCACCATCGTACCAGAGAAACTACCGTGTAGCACCTTCTTCATAGTTTAAGCGCCCGGACGGGATTCGAACCCGCATCGTCCCTACAGCAGCAGGTGACCGTACTGTCCAATTGTCTCGGACCAGGCGAGTGACCCCCAGGTTTGAGCATCGTGGAGAGGCTTAGGGGGTGTTGCTGATGACCTAAACGTAGTACACCTGCGTAAGATGTAGCAGAGGTTTAGGCTCTATCGTTGTTATTTTAACACCACACTGGGCTTGTTCACTACTAGCGTGCGCGGGCGTATTGGAAGGGCGATTCGGCGAAGGCGGCGTAGATGTAGGTGGCAGCATTCGTGTTTATTTCGCTGTGAGACACGCGGATTTTGAAGCCGTTGCTCAAGTAATCACAACCACCGTTACCGTTTGATAGTTCAGCCTCAGACGTATTCGGGAATATGCGGGCGTCAACTAAGTTGTATGTACTGCGCGAGGTATCCTGCAAGGTCCAAGCACTTGACCCGGTGCTTTTAATTAACACCCACCTCGGCCTGAACCCGGTATAAACAAACGGCCCATCCGCGCTGCCGTTGCCGGTGTAGCTGCCGAAACTAGAGTACCCGGCTACTGGGGCGAAGCAGTAGGCGACGTATGTCCAAGTATTTCTATTGACTTCATCGGTGTTTCCT
>Ga0181355_1000174_pt1 | contig 25920 bp, 23 predicted proteins | sample Fa13VDMM15DN_FD_130099 | JGI IMG/M metagenome (GOLD analysis project Ga0181355, IMG submission 130099) | Freshwater viral communities from Lake Michigan, USA - Fa13.VD.MM15.D.N | ecosystem: Environmental > Aquatic > Freshwater > Lake | place: USA: Michigan | collected 2013-09-23 | reverse complement strand
CTTCATAAAGAGATGCGGATGGATATTTTAAAATTAATCCAACATTTTTTGTTATTTTAATAATTTTGTCATTTTTTTCACTAGGAAAAATAACTTCAATTTCATTTAAATCAATTTCAAAATCATAAATTTGATTATCTTCTTGATCTTTATAACTAATTTTTACAATACTATCAACTGAAAAACATCTAATTTTTAAAAAAATGTATTCTAAATCAAAAACAGCTAATTTATTAATATCTAAATTAACATCAACACAACAGTTTGTAACAATTTGTTTAATTGCAACAAAAATATCAAAATTATTTTTGCTTTCTTTAGCCATTAACAATATTTTTTCTTCTTTAACCAATAAAGGTCTAAAATTGTAATTTTTTTGTAAAGAAGGTATTTTTATTTTATAAATTGGATGTTCAATTTTAGGTAACATAATGTCCTCACTTCTATAATATGTTTATTGGTGTTAATTTTAGAGTTAAAATGAAAAATTTAAAAAATCAGAAAATCCAGATCCTACAACTGTATATGATGAATATGTTATAGAAACTGATATTCTTAACAAATTTGTGTTATCATCCCAAGAGAGGGGTATTTGCTTAATCGAAGATGGAAAAGCATTATACAAATTAATTTTTTTTATTTCGTTGCCTTGATCGTCATACATTACAATCATCATATTTGTAGAATAATCATCTTTGTATTTTACACTATACGATGGTAATGTTCCACTAAAAAATAAACTATTTTCTGAACTTTCTGCGCCATTGAAATTAACAATTGAATTTATCCAATTGTACCAAAAATCCCAAATATCAGTGTTTCTGTCTAAAAGAATAGAAAATGTCGTATCCAAATACTGAGCATTATATGGCATTTTTTGAGTTGGGCCAACACCGTATAACCTTACATCTGAAGAAAGTAATGAAACTCCAGGAACATCAACTTGTTCAATTCTGTATCTTAGTATACGGTTTAAATTAAAAACATTTATTTCTCTACCAAAAACATTTAATAAAGAATTTTCTAAAATTTTTGGGGCTTGAATAAAAACTTCAAATTTGTTTCTTTTTGCATATCCTAAACTAGATATATTTTGTCTTATTGATTCTATGTTAAATGCCATTTTTTTTGTTACTCAGTATGGAGGAGAGTTAGCATATTTTTTGTTTGGATTTACAATCCATCTTTGTAATGGAAGCATTACAGTTTTATCCCAATCTTCAGCAAAAACTTGATGAAATTGACTTCTTACATTAGCGTAAAGGTATCTTTTTATACACCCCTCAATACCAGAAAATTGTCGAGAGTAAGATACAATTATTTCATAAGATATATTTAATTTTGTTTTTTCATTATATTTATCATCACTAGAAAGTTTTTTTAATTTGCTCATTAAAGAGGCTCTTGCTATGGGAGGAAGATAATGAAGATTAATACCCAAAAACCCATTACTATAAAATTCTACAGGAAACACTAATGGGTGTGCATCATAATATGGAAGAACATTTTTATATTTTGGATCATAAGAAAACATATACATATTTCCTACAGTCGGAGTGGCTGATTGGAAAAATACTTTTAAAGGATTTTTTAATTTTTGTACTTTGTCTTTAAAAAAATCACCAGCCTGTTTTAGAGATTCCTGTATATTTTGTCTAGCATATGTGAGCTTTTCTATAAACAGATCATGATCATCTACCATTATTTAATTCCTAATTCTTTTTCTGTAAATATATAAAAAGACCAACCTCTGTCTTTACAAAATTCTTTAGCTGCTTTCCATTTAGAGTCATTAACGCCCCAATTTTTAACTTCAGTAAGGTATTTTTTTGACATTTTTTCTTTTGTTTGTGGAGGCATAGTTTGTTTTAATGGTTTAACTTCTATTATAGCAGTTTCTTTTTTACCATCTTTATTTATTTTAGTGACTTTAAAATCAGGAAAATATCTGTGTATTTTACCATCTATAGGAGATCTGTATGGTATAATTATTTCTTCTGAACACCAGCTAATAACATCTGAATGATTATCTAAATAAAACATAAGTTTTAATTCCCAACTTGACCTATAAATAACATTTGTAGGATCGCCTTTATATTTTTGAGGATTTTTAGGTTTAAAAAAACCTTGGTATTTTGTCATATTTTTATATATAAATAATGGGTTAAAGCCTATAATGTATATTTATAAAGGATAAAAATGTTTTCTGTTTTTACTGATGCACCTAATTTTCCTATTCCACCACAAAAACAGTTCAGATTTCTTAGCATGCCAAATGATTTGCAAGCTAATAAAAGAAACTATTATACAGAAATATTTTTTCAAAAGTTTACAACTGCTAGTTATAAAAATGTTAATAATCCATTATCCGCATTACCCACATCTATAACTGATTTGTTTAACAATTTAAACAATCTAATTCCTGATGTTCTTACAGGCGGTGGTGCTGAATCATCATTTGCAAGTAGTGGTTCAACAGCTATAAGATTACCTATTCCAACTAAAGTTAACGATAGGCTAACTTTAAGTTGGCAAAATCAATCTGTTTTGCAACTTGCTGGTAGATCATTGAGCAATATAGCTCCAGGTCTTTCAAGTGCATTAACTGCAGCTGGTTCATTAGCAGGAGCTGGATTAGCATTAGCTGGCAAAGCACTAAATCCATTATTATTTCAACAATTTAATAATCAAAATTTTAGAGAGTTTGCATTTGAATGGGATTTAGCTCCAAAAAATGAACAAGAATCTGCAACTGTTAAAGATATTATAGATATAATTAAAGGAGCTTCTTTACCTTCTTTTGGATTTCCATTTCAAGATTATCCTCTTATTGCAATGGTTAAAATGTATCCTAATAATTTAAACAATCATATTATTTTTAAACCAATGGCAGTAACAGGAATTTCTGCAAATTATACATCAAACGGACCATCTTTCTTTGAAGAAACTAGATTTACCTCTGGAGCTCCTACAGTCATAGCATTAACAGTAGCGTTTACAGAAATTAAACTTTGGTATAGGAATGCTGATGGTAAACCATATTAATCGGAAAAAAAATGTCAAAAGATAGATATTTCTCAAAATTCCCAATTATTAATTATTCTAATAATAATGTTATTGATATAACAAAACGTGTAAAATTTTTAGATAAAGTTTCTAGAAATCCTTATATATTTTATCCATATGATATCAGTATTGGCGATGAAAGAGCAGAACAATTTAGCTCAAGATATTATCTTGATTCATATAAAAGTTGGATATTATATTTAACAAATGAAATTTATGATCCATATTATGAATGGCATCTTAATGACGTAGAATTTAATGAATTTATTACAAAAAAATATGGATCAGTTTCTGATCCAAAACAAAAAATTTATTTTTACAGAAATAATTGGTCAGCACAAGAAAATATAAACAAAAATGTGTATGGAACTTTAACTGATAATTTAAAAAAATATTGGGAACCAAATTATGGAATGAATAATTCAATTATAGATTATTCAAGAAAACAAATTGATTTTACAACGAGCACAAACAGAATAATGTCTTATTCTGTTTCTAATACTTCATTTATAAGTGATGAAATTGTTGAAATTTATTTAGATAGAATATCTTTAGGTACAGGTCAATTTATTAAATCGTCAAATACAGAAATATATGTTCAACACGTTTCTGGTTTTTATGATGAAAGTGATACTTTAAGTATTTCTAGTGGATACATATATGGTACAAAAAGTTTTGTCAATACCTCTGTAACTGAAGTAAACTCTATTACAACAAATATACCGGATGATGAGTTGAATTATTATACAGCAATTTCATATTATGATTATGAAGAAGAAAAAAATGATTACAATAGTTCTATAAAAGTTATTGAAAAAAATTACACTGAACAAATTATTAATAATTTTAATGAATTAATGGGAGAGTAAAATTGGCTTTGGTTCCAGGTGATATATCTTTTAGTGTTCTGACTATAGGACAATTAGATTTAATAAGAAGTGAAGCAGGATTTCAAGAAATTAGTATATATGAAGATATTAATGATCCATTTGGAAGCCCTTTGATTGAAATAAATGTAATTGATCCAATCGACGCTTTGAACAAATATAAAATAACTGGTTCTTACGACGAAAATCCAATAGAAATTAAATTTAAATATGAACTTACTGGAGAAATTGTTGGATTTAAAGGAAAAATGCATTCACTTACAAATTTAAAAGACAATTCTTCTAACAAAGAAGGTTCTTTAAAATCTAAAACATACCAAATAAGAGGTATTCAAGAAGAATATTTCAAAGCACAAACTACTGTTGAGAAACATTTTTCGATGGCACCAACTACTTCTCATGTTGAAAAAATATTCAAAGAAACAATAAAAACTGAAAAACTATTAGAAACTAGATCTCCTTCTGAACCAAGAGAAATGACATTTGGTGGAGAACATACAATTGATGTTATTCAAAAAATAATGAATCATCATACATCAACACAATATGATTCTTCAGCATACGTGATATTTCAAGAGTGGAAAAATGGAAATTGTAAAATTATACAAACAACTTATGAACAATTATTTGAACAATCTCCAGTTGCTAAACTTAAAGAAAACACAACACTAAATTCAGATAGAGTTTCTATACAAGATGCACAAAATTCTATATTATATTCTGAATTTGATCCATCTTGGTCAGAAATAAGACCTATAAGTCAAGGCACTAAATTAATTTCATTTAACAATTCAACTCATACTGTTGTAGACCAAAACTATAGAGAGGATACTCCTTCAAAAACTCCTGCATGGAAACAACAATCTAGTTATAGCAGCAAAGAACATGCATATTATGTTGAGACTGCAGAAGATGGTTTTAATAATGGTCAAAAACATACAAATTCTGAAGCTAAAAGAAAAAGAACTCAATATCTTTCTCATTTAGCGCAGGGTAATGGTAAAATTCAAATTCCTGGAAATCCAAAAATATCTGTTGGTTCTATAGTTGAACTAGATATACAAAAGAAAACTGATCAGAATGAATTTGGTGGAGAAGGTCAATTTAACAAAAAAGCTTTAGTTGTTTCTATAAAACATGTAATTAAACGAGCTGGAGAAAATCCAAGATATGTTATGACACTTGAATTGATAAAAGCTGGAATGGAATTTGGTGGAAATTCTGCATAAAAGGAAAATAAAATGTTTTACATTGGTGAAGTAAGAGATAACAGAGACCCTTCTGGAACAGGAAGAATTAAAGTTAGATTTTATAACAAACATAATGACATTAGAGAGGTACCAGATGCTGGGTTACCATGGGCGCATCCAATATTACCTATAACATCAATGACATCTGGGGGTATTGGTCATAAACCACGAGCACCAATGATTGGTGCTAGAGTAATTTGTGTTTATCTTGAAAATGATACTGATAAATTATATCCGTATTATATTGGGTGTATAATACGTGCGGAAAAAGATGACAATACAGGAATACAACAAGAGGATAAAAAGTCGGGCATTAAAAAAATTAATTCATCATCAGCAGCGCCAGATTCTCCTGGTGGTAAAATTTCTTAAAAAATAAAGGATCATAAATGTCATTAGGCGTCGAAGCAGCAAATGCATCTATAGATATATCAAAACCTAAAACAACCAGCCTTCCAGATCCTAATCCAAAATATGCATATTTAGTAGATAAAAAAGAAAACGAAGAATTACCAAGAGATAATGCAAAACTTGCTGATAAACCAACCTCTGCTGATGCAGAAAAAGGAACTAAAGATATACAAAGTGTAATTTCTCAAGTTGGTAATGGTGCTTCTTTTCTTCAAGGTATGTATCCAATGATGTCTAGAGTTTCTGCTGTTGCTGGAGGCGGTTCACAGTCATCACGGAAAAAAGTTTTAGAAAAATCTTTATATCAAGCTCTTACTGTACTAGTTAAAAAATATAATTATGATTTAGTTATCTCTGCTTTCGATTTAGCATTAAAAGGTAACAATATCAAAATAATTGATGAAGTTTATAGAGATGTTATTGAAGAAGCACTATCAAATTTATTTAAAGCAGCTATTGAATTTGGCCCAAATAATATTCCAATTAAAACTTATTTAACTGTAGAAAAAATTGGTCCAAAACCGACTCCTGTTGTGACTACAGTACCTGATCTTTATATCCAAGAATATTATGAGAAATCTGAAGATCCTAATATGGGGTATATAAAATGGAGTTCACAAAATTCTACTGAATATGTTTTTACTGAAAGAAAAATTGGTGATAGATATTATACTTTTTCTCAACAAGAAATATTAGCTGTATCTGAACAGAAAATAATAAATACTTTAGATAATTACATTAGAGACCAAAATTTAACACCTCAGGTGTTAAACGATTTAATGAGAAACCAAGATTCAGAAATTGAAGCTAATTCAAGTGAAAAAAATATGGGCAAAGGAACTGGCTCGGGTGGCCTAAATGCACTTCAACTCATATCAAGTTTGGTAGGATTTATCTCTGTAGCTTCAAATTTAACAAAATCAGCACAATTACCTTATTCTGTGTTAGATTCAAATACAATTACTTCTGCTTTATCGAAACATGAAAAAAGAATGGCTGAATTATTAAGAATGAAATCTATGTTAAAGTCAGCTTCAACTCCACCAAGCTCTATGGGAGGACTAACATCTTCCTTTAGTTCTCTTGGAGGTTTAGGTAGTGTTTTGGGTGGTTTGACTGGTATTTCTGCAACTATAGGAAATATTTCTTCTTTAACTGGTTTAACAAACATAATTGGCATAACTGCTGTAGCTCAAAACATAGCTGCAGTTACTGCTTCTATTTCTACCACAACAGGAAAAGTTAATGTTTCTGTAAGAGTTCCTTCAATATTAACTTCTAACATTATATAAAATTGTGAAAGTATAAAATGGTTGATACAAATAAAAAATTACCAGTAAATCCAGGTAAAGATATATTAAAAGCAGATCCAAGATACCTTGAAATAAATGTTTCGGGAGATGGTGGTGGTTATCAAATTAATTCTCCAATTGATCCTTCAGAAGCTAAGAAATCTTTTTTTAAAGAACAGTGGACATCTTCAGGAACATATGAGTCCATTCAAGCAGACGAAAAAAAAGGTGAGGTTCGAACCTCACTATTAAAAGAGTCAAGAATTTATAATACTGGTGGTTCTTCCTTCACAAGTGAAGGTAGCATGGAAACTTATGTTAAAGACACTAGAAAAGATACTACAGAAGGCGATATATCTAGAGAAGTTGGTGGAAATGAATTTATTGCTGTTGCTGATCAAAGTATTATGACATCTAAAAATGGGTTTATTCATAATCAAGCTGCAGGATCCTCTGATGCAACCTCTTATGTAATGTCGGAGGGTGATTATGTTGAAGAAAGATCTGGTAATTATCTTTCATCCACAAAAGGTGACGATGTAAAAATAGTTAAAGGAAGTTATTTTAGAGCTATCGCTGACGGCGATGTGGCAACTCACGTACAATCTGGCAATTTCGATCTTCAAGTTACCTCTGGCAAACTTCACATTATGACATCTGGAAATGATCTGATTGCAAACAGCAATGTTAAAGTTTTATTACAAGTTGGTTCTAATGCAAAAATTACTATAGATCCATCAATGATTAAATTGCAAGTTGGTGGGGGTTCATATATTGAAATAACCTCTGGTGGTATTAAAATGGTTTCACCACGTATCGACTTGAACTGAGGGTTAAAATATGCACAAATTTATTATTTTAAAAAATGGTATTTGTGAAACTTATAATAAATATGAAGATATACCTGAAACTTTTGAAAATTTGATAAATTTTGCACCTGATATACCTAATGGACCTCATACTCATGAGCAACACGATGAAATTCATTCTTGGCTTGATAAATTAAAAGATTTACAAAAAAGGGAAACTAATTGAGTATAATTGCTAATCCTTTGAGTGTGTTAACTCCTGTTATTCGCTCTGAAACTTTTAGTCAAAATATATCTTTTACAGGCGATGCATCAGAAACTATAAGCAGCGCCAATGGTGTTAAAAATTTTACAGATGCTAATGTTTTTGTTTCTAATTCTACTAGCTCTGTAACTATAAGTGGCAACCATACTACTGCTTTTACTCAAGATGAAATAAAATATGTAGATAAAGGAAGTAGTGACTTATTACAAACACCAACTGTGATAACTAGATTTGACCAAGTTCCTGCTAACAAAGATCTTTTTCAAGTAAATCAAGATCCTTCATCAGGAATTACAAGAACATATACGATTGTTGTGACACATAGTTCGGGCTCTAATACATTTACATTTTCGCAAGTTGTAAATAATGATGTAACAACAGGATATAATTTTTTACAGGACTATTATTAATGGCAGCTGCAACTAGAATAGGCGATCCCGATCTTGCTCATTGTTCTGCAATGGTCAGAGCACAAGGCTCTCCAAATGTTTTTGTTAACACACGAGCTTGGTCTAGACAAGGAGATTTAAACACTTTGCATGATTTTCCAGTCGGTATTTTTTGTTTTCCACACTCAGCTCCAATAACTATTGGATCTACAACAGTATTCGTCAATAATCAAGGTGCAGGTAGAATTGGTGATGTTATTACTGGATGTACTGTGGTATCAGGTGGTTCTTCTAACGTATTTGCAGGTGGGTAATGGCAAATAGACCATCAAGAGCACAAACACTAACATCAAATAATAAAAAAATTGAATTTTTTTCAGATTTCATGACTAGTTTTGCAAAAACACCAATAGGAAATCAATTAGCCAAAATTACTAATGACAGATCAATAAACCAATCTTTAAAGAATATAATTCTTACTGATGTTGGTGAAAGATTATTTCAACCAAATTTTGGTTGTGAAATTAAAACGTTGTTATTTGAAAATTTTGATTACTCTAATATTTCAACCTTAGAGTATTACATTTCTAAAAGTATAAAAACTAATGAAGCAAGAGTAAATTTATTAGATATTGAAATAGATTCTACTAATGATTTTGAATTAACAATAAATATTTACTACAACACAATAAATAATCCAGAAAAGATTTTATTCACTTATATTCTTAAAAGAGTCCGATAATGGCAAACACCTCACTAAATTTAAGTTCTTTAGATTTTGATACGTTAAAAGAGAACTTTAAACAATTTTTAAGAAATCAATCGGTATTTAAAGATTATGATTTCAGTGGCTCTAATATGAATGTTTTATTAGATGTTATGTCATATAATTCGTATTTAAATTCATTTTATTTAAATATGGTTGCCTCTGAAATGTTTTTAGATACAGCACAAAAATATGATTCTGTAGTTTCTCATGCTAAAGAATTAAACTATGTTCCAAGAAGTGCAAGATCAAGCACAGCAAATATTAGTTTTACAGCCACAGTAGTTAATCCAGTCAGTTCTTTAGTAATACCAAAAGAAACAAGATTTACTGGTGTAAATTCAAAAGGTTCTTTTATTTTCACAACTGATGAAGATAAAATTATAACTTCATCTAATAACGTATATCAAATAAGCGAACTTCAAATTTATGAAGGTGATTATTATCAAGACAGTTATATTGTAAATTATGATATTGAAACTCAGTATTTTTTAATGACAAATAAAAATATTGATATTAGCACTGTTACTGTAAACGTTATAGAAAATAATGGTGCTACAAATACAGAATTTACAAGAGCTCAAACTTTGTTTGGCCTTGATTCGGATTCAAATATTTATTTTATTCAAGCTTCTCAAAATGGATTATATGAAGTTGTATTTGGTGATGGTCTTTTTGGTAGAAAACCTTTAGACATATCAACTGTTGTTATAAGGTATAGAATTTCTGATGGAATTTCTGGTGATAGTGTTGGTGATTTTAGAATTTCTAACAATTTAGAATTGTCAAACCCACAATTAGGTAATATAGTAGTTGATGGATTTATCACCAGTGCTAACTCAACAGGTGGCGCTGAACAAGAAACTATTGATTCTATTCGTTTTGCAGCTCCTAGATATTTTGCTACACAACAAAGAGCTGTATCATCTGATGATTATTCTTCGTTAATATTAAGTAATTTTGGTGGAGAAATTTCAGACGTTATTGTCTATGGTGGTCAAGAAATAGAACCAAAACTTTATGGTAGAGTTATTGTTTCATTAAAACCTTCTAACGCAACAATAGCACCAGATTATATAAAAAATAAAATTTCAAATTATCTATTAGATTATATTGCATTACCGAATAGAATTATAATTTCTGATCCAGAATATACATATTGTTATGCTAAAACAGATGTTCAATATGATAGTTCAAAAACTACTAAAACTGTTTCTGAGATTAAAACTTTAGTTCTTAATTCAATAATTAATTTCAGTAAAGTTAATTTAGAAAAATTTGGTAATGATTTAAGATATAGTAAATTAGTAAGTGCAATAGATAATTCTGACACAAGTATAACAAGTAATCAAACTGAATTAAGAATAATTAAACGTATAAATCCAAAATTAAACACTGAATCAACATTTAGTATTAATTTAGGAAATATTTTAGAAACTACTCCTGTTTTAACAAATGATCAACACGTGTCAACACATAAAAATGAATTTGATTTAGTATTATCTCATTCAACATTGTATTCATCAAAATTTACTTATGTTTCTAAAAATGGAACTACATATCCTTTATGTTATTTTGAAGATGATGGTTTAGGAATTATTAATGTGTATACAACTATATCAACTGATGTTGTAAGAATTGATAGTGTAGGAACTATTGACTATTCTACCGGCGAAATTAAATTAAATAGTATTAAATTAGCAAGTTATACATCATACATTTCATTATATATTCGTTCAAAATTTAAAGATATATTTGCTTCTCAAAATAAAATTATTTTAATAGAATCAAATGATCTTGAAATAAATATTATAGAGACCATAAGATAATGGATTTTTCAATAGAAAAAAACATATCTAATTTTATTTCAAAACAATTCCCTGCTTTTTATCAAGAGGAGGGACCTGATTTTATTTTGTTTATGCAAGCTTACTATGAGTGGCTTGAAAGTGATTTTGGTACTCCATTAGATGGAAATGGTGGACCAATTAGAGAATCTCGACAGCTATATAACTATCGTGACATTGATAACACAATTGAGAAATTTTTAGAATATTTTCAAAAAAAATATTTTTACGGAATTCCTTTTAATATAATATCAAACAAACGTTTTTTATTAAAACATATTCTTGATGTTTATCGTTCTAAAGGAACAATTCAATGTTATAAACTTTTGTTTAAACTTCTTTACAACGAAGATGTAGATTTTTATATTCCAGGTAAAGATATTTTAAGAGTTTCAGATGGTAATTGGATAGAACCAAAATACCTTGAAATTTCTAGCCCTTTAATTTCTAATGAAACCATTAATAATTTTGTAGGAAAATCAATTTTTGGTATTTCTTCAGGAGTAACTGCAGTTGTTGAAAGTTGTAGCAGAGAAAATTATAATAACGGAATTGTTACAATATTACATATTTCTAATATTTCTCCAAAAGGTGCGGATTTCGAAATAGGCGAAAAAATATTTATAACTAAATCTATTGATGATATTTCACAAATTGAAATTGATATTGCTCCTACAATTATTGGATCTTTAGATAAACTTACTGTTGTTAATGGTGGGCAAGGATATAAAATTGGTGACGTAATTAAAATTGTACATAGAGATGTGTCAAATGGCGATGTAATTTCTTTTGGTGTTGATGGTATATTAAAAGTAACTGAACTTTCTGCTGGATTTGGTTCACTTAATTTTGATCTTATAAGTGGTGGATTTGGTTTTACATCTAATGCTTCAACTTTCGTATACAGAAATGGTGATAATGGCGAAAGTGCATCTTTTCAAATTGCTACTATATTATCATCTAGATCAATACCCTATAACACAGATTTAATTTGTGATTATTTAACAGCAAGTTTTAATAGTGTTTCTTATCAGTTTCCTGCAAATACTTCAGCAAATTCCCAAAGTTTAATTGGAGATGCCTTATCTTTTCAAAGTCAAATATTTGGAACAATATTTTCTTTTGACAATATAGAAACTGGAACTGGGTATGATCTATCAGCTAATGTTTTTGTCAGATCAACTCAACTTTCAAAATCTCTTGGTGGAACTATTTCTTATAATACAACATCAAATACTATAACTGGCACTTCAACTAATTTTGATTATTATTTTGAGAATAATGACATAATAGCAATCCAAGCTAATTCTACCCTTGATTCTTCATTTGAACTAGCTGTTATTAAACAAGTAGTCTCTAATGTTTCTATACTTCTTTATGGTCCTCCAACAAAAAATTCAACAGTTAGTGCTATTTTTAAAGCAGCTCCAACAATTTTACCATCTCAATATGCTACGTATGAATCTGAAGTAGTCACTTTAGATGGATCTCTCGCTGGTGAGAACGAAAATATTTCTGCAGTTCCAAATACAGGTAATAATATCGTTTCTGCTGCACGTGCGCTAAATTCAGGTAAAGGTTATATCGAAGATGAAGAAATAACAGCTTATCTATATGGTAGCATATCTAATAACATATTAATTATAGAAAGTGGAACTGGTTATACTAATAATGATTTAATTGTTTTTGCTGAAGGTGATGGTGGAGTTATTGCAAATGGATATATATTAACAGATAATACAGGTGCTGTTATTTCTACAAATTTAGTATATGGTGGTTCAGGTTATACATCTATTCCAACACTAAAAGTACAATCTAATACTGGATCTGGTGCACAATTGACAGCTACTATTCAAGAATTTAATACCACAAGCCCAATTTTCGCAAGGGTAAATAAACGTGGAATAGGAAAAGGAAGAGGTTTTTGGGCAACGACAAAAGGGTTTCTTAGCTCGGATAAATATATACAAGATAGTTATTATTATCAAGATTACTCTTATGAGATTCGTGTTGCTAAAACTTTAAGTGATTATAAAGATATCATTTATAATACTTTTCATGTTGCTGGCGCTGAACTGTTTGGTAAATATTTATTAAATAGATACCAAAGTCAAAAAGTTTCTATAGTAAGTGAAACTAAAGAAATATTTTCATCAGTTGAACGTACCGTAGATTCAGGAAATACTGTACAATTTTTAGCAAGCACAACAATTATAAGAGCAGATGGACAAGGTGCTGAAGCAGATTCTGATATTATAAAATCAGATTCAGTAACGTTAACTGCTGATAGAACATTTGTTACTGCTGATAGAACAAGTTTTGATTTTAGTAATTATTTAAGTGCCGACAACATAACAATAACAGTTGATAATCGTAAAAGGATATACGAATATATTACTGCATCAAGTACAAAATTTAAATCTGATAATGATAAGAGCACTGTTAGCAGATATTTTGTGTAAACAACCTAAAGGAGAAAAAAATTGGCAAAACAAACTATAGCAGTCGGGACGGCGGCTAACGATGGCACAGGCGACCCAATTAGAGACGCATTCGTAAAAGTTAATAATAATTTTAGCGAAATGTATTCATCATTTATAGCTAACACAAATGTGATTGTTGGTAATACTACAGTTAATACTACAATTTCTAACACTGGTCTGTCTTCAGGTAATTCTAGTTTCACAGTTACAGCTGATGTAACAAATTTTAAAATTGGTAATACAACAGCAAATGCTACTATAACAAGTGCAAATATCGCAATTGGTGGAACTTCTGCATCAGGCGGTAATGCCTCCATTAATACTATAGCATTAGGATTAGGCAACTCAACAGTTAATACTTCTCTTCGTGTTACAGCTTTACAAATTTCAAACTCAACTTCAAACGCATCTGTAAATGCTGGTGTAATTTTTATAGGAAATTCAACTGTTAATGCTAGTGTAAATTCTTCATTACTAAGTATTGCAAACATCAGCGTAACAGCCAATACATTAACTCTTGGTTCTTCAACTGATGCAGCTAATGGGTTTACTTATCTTCCTAATGGATTTAAGTTAAATTGGGGCCAAACTATTGCTAATTCTACTGTTGGTAATGCTATTTTTACTTCTGCATATACCACAAATTCTTACTCTGCATCAATAGTAAGTAATTCTTCAGTAGCAACCTATCAAGCCTCTCTTCTTAGTAAAAATAGTACATCTATAGAAATAAGAACTGCAAATCAAACATCCGCCAACGTTTTTTTTATGGTTATTGGTAAATAATTAATAATGGGCAAAATTCTTTCTTCTTTTAAAAAATCAATATTTGATGAATTAGCTGATAATCTTTCAGCTAATTCATCTCAATATTATGCATTTGCATCAAACCCTATAGAATATGTAGGTAATGCACCTTCTGTTGCAAATAATGATTATTCTACTTTGTTTATCAATAATTGGACAATGCTTTTTGGTAAAAGATTACAAAGTTCAAATTTTGCTCCAGTAATCAAAAATAATATTTGGACTTCAGATACAATTTACGATCGTTATGATAATACTTCTAATACAATTTTCACAAATAATATTTTTTATGCAATTTCTTCTCCTACATTTGATGGAGGAGCTTATCATATCTATAAATGTATAGATAATAATAATCGTGGTCTTTCTACTGTAGATCCAGGATCTATAGGTACGCCAACACAACCATCAACCTTTGAAACATCAGATAATTATAGATGGAGATATATTAGCTCAATTTCTTATCCAAATTATGAGAAATTTTCTGCAAATAATTTTGTTCCAGTTTATGCAAATGCTGTTATTGTTAGTACATCAGAATCTTATAGTGGTGTTGAAGTTGTTGTTATAACAAACGGTGGAAATGGTTATTCATCATATACAAATGGTACAGTGCAGTCAGTCCAAGATAGCACTACATTACAAATAGAAAACTATTCTTCTGAAAATAATGGTCAATATGTCAATAATTCAATTTACATATACAATGGTTCTAATTTAACAACATTTGACACAACATCTCAACTTCGCAGAATTACAGGATATACTTCTAGTTTAGCTGGTAAATTTGTAACATTAGATTCGCCAGTAAATACATCTATTATTACTTCTGGTATCACAAAATATGACATAAGTCCAGCAGTTGTTTTTGAGAGTGATGGAGATTCTAATCCAAAAGCTATTTCAATTATAAACACTACCAGTAATTCTATATCAACGATTGTTATGTTAGATATAGGAACTAATATATCTTGGGCAAATGTTAAAATAGTTAGCAATACATCTTTAGGATCTGGTGCTAATCTTTACGCTATAGTTCCACCTCCAGGTGGGCATGGAGCTGATCCTATTTCAGAATTAGATATGAAAGGGTTTGCAGTAAATTTTTCTTTTTCTAATACAGAAGCCAATACTATTATGACTTCTAATATTGTATTTAATAAGATAGGTTTATTAAAAAATCCATCATCTTTAAGTAATATAAATGTTGCAACAGGAACTGTTCAAATTGGCTCAAGATATTATGGAAACACATTTGATCAAGTACTAAAAGCCAATGTTGGCACTTCATATGTTTTTACTAAAGGTGAAATTATAACAGGAACTAATAGTGAAGCTAAAGGTATAGTAGTTTATTCTAATACATCTCAAGTTTATTTTGTTGGTGATAAAAATTTTATTGATGGTGAACAGATAAAAGATAGTAATAATGTAACTCGTTCAACTATAACATTTAATGCTAATGATGTCGGTGACATCTATACTAAAAACATAAAACCTTTTTATGTTGAGAACATAAATAATGTATATAGAACTGACTCTCAAACTGAAGTTTTCAATTTGATTATAGAAATTTAAGGAAACAGGTACTTATATGGCTAATTTTAACGCTCCTCCATATTTTGATGATTATGATGAAAATAAAAACTTCTATAAAGTTTTGTTTCGCCCCTCTGTTGCTATCCAAGCTAGAGAACTTAATCAATTACAAACCATGTTACAGAAACAAATTGAAAGATTTGGTTCTCATATTTTTCGTGAAGGATCCATAGTAGTTGGTGGATCTTTTGATGTTGAGTTTGATTTAGCGTATATCATAGCCTCTGCTGTTGCACCTTCTACGTCAAGATTACAAGAGTTTGTTGGTAAAACTATAATTGGTGTTACATCAGGAATTACTGCCTCTGTCAAAGCAGCAGTTTATGATGAAACAACTAACAAATATTTTTTCTTAATTAGATATATTTCTTCTTCTACTACTTCAGATGTTTTCTTAAATGAAGAAACTGTAAATTCTTATACTCTCGATACAAGTGGAGTTGTAGTCGTTGATTCTACATTTAATTTTGTAGTTGATACAACAAACGTAACTACTCCAAGACAAGTTGGATCTACATTTTCTATCGGACAAGGTGTTATTTTTAGTAAGGGGTATTTTTTAGCCTTTCCAGCCCAAACTATAGTTCTTTCAAAGGATAGTGCAACTCCTACAATAACTGTTGGGTTTACCATTACAGAAGCTTATGATACTGATTTGAGTGATGATTCTCTTCTTGATAATGCACTTGGTACGACTAATGAAAATGCTCCTGGAGCGCATCGTTATAAAATCACAACAACTTTAACATCTATTCCATTCAAAACTAGTGGTGATGATGAAAATTTTGTTTTACTTATGGACATAAACTCTGGTGTTATTGAAGAAAGAAAAGAAAGATCACAGTACGCTAAAATTTATGAAGAAATTGCAAAAAGAACACATGATGAATCGGGTGATTATTATGTAAAAGGATTTGGTATAAGAACTCGTGAGCATTTAGATACTGGTATTAATGAAGGATTATTTACAAATAGTGCTGGTGGAAATACTTATCAACTTTCTATTGATGTAGAACCTGGTACTGCTTATGTTAAAGGTTATGAAGTTAATAAACTTGTCACATCACATGTTATAACAGACAAAGCAATAACATATAACTATGTAAATAATCAGTTAGTAAACTCTAGAAACGGTGGATTTTTTTATATTAAAGAAATTGTTGGATCTTTAGATCATGACGAAGCAATTCGAGTTAATTTGTTTTCAAACACCGAAACTAGAATTACAAGCAATATTAAAAGTTCAACTGCAAATACTAGTAATAATATAAAAGTAGGCGATGCTTTATTAAAAGCTCTGGTCTATGAGTCAGGTACATTAGGAACAAATACAGCTCAAATGAGAGCTTATCTTTATGATTTTAATATGAGCAATGGTTATGTTATTAGTGACGTAAAATCAATCTATTCAAGTACTTCACCTAATTACTTTTTTGCTGATGTTGTTGCTAATACAACTATTAATGATACTAACGAAAGTGTATTGATATTTCCTATTGGAACTGAAAGTGTTAGATCTATAAGAGGTAATACTGGATCTAGCGACACAACGTATCAAATTAATCGTTCTGTTGATGCAGATATTAATTTTGCATCAGGTAATGGGAGATTTACTGTCGCTCCTATAAGTGTATTAGGAGAATCATTATCTTATTCTGAGGGTGGTTTGTCTTCATCTGAAAAAAGAGAATTAATACTTTCTCTAAATGCGGACAAAGATATCCAATTACTTGGAGTTATTACTGCTGCCTCTGCCACGTCAAATTTAATCACAGGAAGTTTTACTGGCGCTAACAGTGGATTTGATTTTACAAAATTAAAAGCTGGAGATCGTTTACTTCGATCTGGTGGAGCAGAATATACTATTTTGACAATTACTAATTCTACAAGTCTTAGTTTAACTAGCAATGCAGGAACAACATTTACTTCCAATGTATTTTCTAGAGCTTTAAGAACTGGCGATATTATAGATTTAACCTCTAATGGATCATCAGGCACTGCAATAGCAGCCAATGTTGTTGCAGGAAGTTTAATAATAGATATTAAAGAAGATACAACAAATGTTGCTGGTGCAGGCAACACAGTAAATGCCAAACTAACATTTAGAGTCGATAGAAATACATCAACTGCTGGCGCTGAAATACGTAAATATTTGAGATCTAATAGATTTGTTAAAATTCAAACCAATACCAATATAAACGTGTCTGGTCCATATAATCTTGGTTTACCAGATGTTTATAAAATTCGCTCGGTGAGAATGCATGAATCAGCATTTTCAACTGGAACTGAAGGATCTAATGTAACTTCTTCTTTTACACTTGATAACGGTCAAAGAGATGATTATTATGATCATGGTAAACTCAATGTTACTGGAAATTTGACTTTAACTGACAAATTTTTGTTAGTAGAACTTGATCATTTTGAAGCAGATTATTCAACAGGTCTTGGTTATTTTTCAGTAGATTCATATCCAGTTGATGATACTGTTGCATCAAATACTAGTATTTTTACTTATGAAATACCAAAATATGTGAGCACTTTTGGTGTATCTTATAATTTAAGAAATTCACTTGATTTTAGAGCATATAAAACTAACACAGCTATAAGTTCTGTTAATATTAGTAGTGCAACTAGTAATCCAGCAACATCAACTACATTTAATGTAGATTCAAATGGATTAAGAATGGTTGCACCTGATAGTGATATTTCTCTTGATTATTCTTTTTATCTTCCTAGAACAGACATCATTACTCTTAATAAAGACGGTGTTTATAATATAATTAAAGGACAACCAAGCAAATCACCTATTTCTCCGAATGTTCCTGATAATGTAATGGGTGTTGCAACTATCTATCTTTCACCATATCCTTCTGTTTCAGAAACTTTAGCACGTATTATTAATATTAAAGATGATACTTGTTCAACAAAAAAAATGGCACAAATTAGATATACAATGAGAGAAATTGGTGTGCTTAAAAATCGTATTGAAAATCTTGAATATTATAATGCACTTACAATGTTAGAAAAGAGCGTTGTAGATTTTAAAATTACAGACAGTTCTGGTTTAGACAGATTTAAAAATGGTTTCTTTGTTGATGCTTTCTCAGATCACTCTCTTGGTGATAGTGGTAATTTAGATTATAAAATTGCTATAGATAAAGAAGAAGGTTCTATACGTCCTTTCTTTGACATGGAATCTTTTCAGTATAAATTAGAAACATCTGGATCTTCTGGTTATCAGAATTCTGGTGGTTTAATTACTAGACCATATTCAGAAGTAATTTTACTTGAAAATAAAAACGCGACAACTGTAAGAAACATTGAACAAGGTGTTTTTAGATTTATAGGAATAATTGAGATAGATCCAGAAAGTGACACTTGGTGTGATATTACAACTGTTGATAAAGTAATAGCTTTTGGAGAAGAACTTCCAACAGAAAGTGTAATGCAATCGGCATGGGGATCATGGGAAACCCATGCCGTAGGCTATAATGTTTATGATCGTCGAGTAGGAGATCGCAGTGGAAAACCAAAACCAAAATTATTCCTTGGTAAATTTACAAGTTATGCGGCAGCATTAGCTCGAAGCAAAAATACTCCCCTGATCAACAAAAATGGTAAAAGGGTCAAAGGTGAAAGAGATGACAGATCTGTAATTGAAACAGTTACATCACAAGAACGTACAGCTACTGTCACTACAGTTTCTTACGAAAATCAAATAGAAGAACTCGGTAATTTTGTTACTGATGTCAGTGTTTTACCTTATATAAGAGCACAAACACTTACTGTAATTGTGAAGGGTTTGAAAGCTAACACAAAGTTTTATTTATTTTTTGATAGTGAAAATATGTCTGAATATCTAACACCAATTACAATTATTACCAATGAAGATGGTACTTTTGATGTTGGTGCTGATGAAGAAGGAGATATTTGGAGATCAAATGAGTATGGAGAAGCTACAGCATATTTAAGAATTCCTGAAGATTCAGGTAAAAAATTTAGAATCGGAACAAAAGAAATTACCGTAACTGATTCTCCAACTAATGCGATTGATGCTACTTCTTATGCAACAAAATATTGGACTGCTAGTGGTATAGCTGTAAATAAACAAAATACTATTCTTTCAACTAAAGTTCCTGTGATAACTCAAGAAACTATTACTGAAGAAAGAAAAAAAGTTAAAACTAAAGTTATGGGGCCATCTTGTATGGCATATAGTTTTAAAGTAGACGCTCCAGTTGATGTAGATGGTGTATTTTTAACATCTGTTGATGTTTGGGTGGAACAAAAACATCCAACTCTTGGTGCATGGTTTGAGATTCGTGAAATGAATTCAGCTGGTGGTATTACCAGAAATCAAATTCCAAACTCTGAAGTTTGGTTAACAACCTCTGAATTTAATCTTTGGGAAGGAAGTCCTTCAGATGAACAATCTAAATATACAAAAATTACATTTCCAGCACCGGTATTTTTATTAAATGACACTCAATATGCTTTTGTTATTCATACTGAAGGATTAAATCCTGATTATTATTTCTGGGTTTCTAGACTTGGGGAAGAAGATGTAATAACTGGAAACCAAGTTACTGGTCGTCAACTTACGGGAACACTTTTTACAACAAATAACAATTTAAATTATGATATGGTTCCAGATGTTGACTTAAAAATTCGTTTTAATAGAGCAAGTTTTACTTTAGGATCTGGAACTATTATTTTAGGAAATAGACCAACAGAATTTTTAAATCTGTCAACTATTTCTGGTTCTTTTTCTAGAGCAGGTGAAAATATTATAACCTCTGATGCATTAACGCTTGATAAGGTTACTAATTCTACTTCTGGTTCAATTTCTGTAGGAAGTAAAATTAACAGCACAAATTCATTAGGAGGCGCAATTTCAGGTAATGTTATATCTATTTCAAATTCTGTTTATTATACGGATGCTTTTGGTTTCTTAAAAAATGCATCTTACTCAGTAGCAAATTCAACGAACGTAAGTATTACTATTTCGGGTAATGTTCAATCAGTTATTGTTGGAACAGGACAATTAAGAAAATATAATTCAGTTAATAATTTTATGATTATTGATAACTCTAATGGTAAATTTTTTACTAATGCAGTTATCAAAGGTGTTCTTTCTAGTAATACTGCTAGAATTGGAAATAGTTCATCTAACGGTTTCGATCAATACAAATACTCAACAACAACTTTAAAACCTTATTATTTAAATTTTAACGATACAACGACATCTTTTGAAAAAGTTGGTTGGAGATCAGAAGTTAGTGCAAATAATTTTGATTTTTATGAAGGATCTTCTATATTTTTCCCTGGAACTTCTGATTCATATTCTACCTTTAACAATGAAGTAACAATTCTTTCTTCTGTAAATGAACTTTCTAAATTTGGAACCTCAAGCCCTAATAGTTCTGCAAGAGTGCGAATTGTAATAGACACAAATTCTGAATTTGTTTCACCAGTTATTGATTTAACCAAAGCTCAATCTATTTTTGTTCATAACATCATTAACAACGATAATACTGGTGAAGCTAATACTAGTGGTGGTAATCTTTTAAATAGATATATTTCTAAATCTGTTACGTTAGCTGATGGACAAGATGCTGAAGATTTGTTAATTAAATTGTCTGCATATAGCCCACCACAAAGTAACGTAGAAGTTTATATGAAAATTAGAAACAATGAAGATGGCAATTTACTTTATGAGAATAATTGGATTAAAATGGATTCTTCTTTTGAAACTGTTTCATCTTCTGAAGCTAATATAAATGATTATTTTGAAATAGATTATACTGTTCCAAACACATACAAAAACGGCAATGGGGTTCTACAATATATAAAAAATTCGAGCAACATTACTGCAAATACAACTGGTGTTAATGCTGCAGCAAATTCAATTTTATTAGCAGGTGCAAGTACAATATTTGCTGTTAATAATGAAGTATTTTATAGTGTTCCACCTGGAGGCACTCCAATTACTCCTCTTAGTTCGAATACTTACTATTTCATACACACTGTAAATTCTACGGCTTTTATTTTGTCAGCAACAGCTGGTGGTTCTCAAATTGACATAACAGATTTCAGAACTGATTCAACTGCACAAATCCACACTATTGGTGGTGAAGTTTATACTGGATTTAAACAATTTTCAATAAAAATTGGATTATTGGGAACTAATTCAGCTAACCCACCAAAAGTTGCTGATTTTAGAGCAATTGCTTTACAATTATAATGGGTGTTAAATTATGACGGAAATAAAAACAGAAGTTAATGGTATTTACCGAAATTTTGAAAATAAAGCTTTGTTAAATAAAGATAATGATGCTCTGTGTGCTTATAAAAAAATTAAACAAAAAAATAACGAATTAGAGTATATGAAATCTAAAGTAAATAATTTAGATGAAGAAATTAAAGGTGTTAAGAACTTGTTGAATCAAATATTAGAGAAATTGTCATGACAGTAACTGTAGCAAATGTAGCAAATACAAATACTTTTGATTTTTGGAAAAATCGAACAAATGAATTAGCTGATGCTATGACAAACAAAGTAGTTACTGTTAATACTGCTGCAACAACTGGCAATGCTGAAATAACTGGAACATTTACTGCTAATGTTTTAGCTGGTAATACTGTATATTTGTCAAACACAACTTCTAACTTAACAATTTCAATTCCTAACACAGCTGTAGTAGCTAGTGGCGATTATTTTTTAAATGCAAATGGTCAGTGGAATGCGATTATATCTCCTGTTACTACATTAACCGTTAACACATCAGGAACATCATCGCAACAAATAGATAATTATGCTATGACTGATTTTGGAGGTGTTGAGTTTTTTATAAGAGTAAAAGATCAAACACCTCCAAATGCTAATTCATTTCAAGCAGTTAAAATTTTAACGTTCCACAACAATATTACAGCTTTTTCGACTGAGTATGGTTCTATGATTTCAAATGCTACTCTTGGAACTTTTTCAGTCAGTACTAATACTACTCATGTTATTTTATCTATGACACCAACATTAGCTAACAATAATTTAATAATTTCTAGAGTAAATTTCTAATGGCATCTAAAGCAAATTTAATTATAGATCAAGGATCTACTTTTTCTACTGATCTTACTTTGACAGATGAAAATGGTGATCCTCTTTCTTTATCTGGTTACACTGCTAATTCTCAAATAAGAAGGTGGTATACATCTTCAAATACTACTGCAGTATTCACAACCTCTATAAATACTACTAGCTCAACAATTTCTTTAACTTTAACAGCAAATCAAACTTCAAATTTAACTTTTGGTAGATATGTTTATGATGTCGAAATAACATCCGGATCTGAAGTTTCTCGTATTGTTGAAGGTATAATTACTATAACACCTCAAGTTACGAGGTAAAAATGACTAACATTTTAGTTAGTAGAAAAAGAACGATTCAAATATCTGCAAATGCTACTGCAGGTATTATTGATACTAACACGCCTGTTGTTTTAAAAAACAATTTAATAAGTGGCGCTAATAGATTAGATGATCTTAATGATGTTAGCGCTAATAATGAAATAGATGGTGCTACATTAGTATATGATGCATCAAATGACAAATATATAGTTAAAGTGCTTGATTTATCAAATGTAAGTGGTGTATTAGACGGCGGAACATTTTAAAATATAAATAATAAAAATAAATACAGTTCTTATGGAGAATTTGCCAAATGGCTAATAATAAAATTCAAATTAAAAGAAGTATAACTACTGGTATAACTAATACTACTCCAACGATTGACGTCGGCGAGTTAGTTTTTAGTTCTAATGGATATATACTTGCGATTGGCGACCCAGCTAACTCCGCTAATGTTATTGCTATTGGTGGAGCTAGATTTCCTGGAATTCTCACTGCTAATCAAGCTTTGGTTGCAAATACAACTGGATTTATCAATACAGTTCAAGCTGCTAACGTAATTTTAACTAGTCTTAATGCCAATGGTTCATATGGAACTAATAACCAAGTTTTAATTTCTAACGGTACTGTTGCTTATTGGGGTTCCGATACTGGGTCTTCTGGATCTAATACACAAGTTCAATTTAACGATAGCGATTTTGCAAATGGTAGTGCTGGATTCACGTTTGTTAAAACTTCAAACACTCTTGCTGTAGGAAACACTCTAACAGTTAATAACGTATTCTCTACTACTCAAGTTAACTCAGCATTGATTTCTGTTGGTACAATTTTTAAAGCTAATACTACTGGAGCTTTTCATACAGGTACCATTAATGCTGCATCTCTTACAGTTGGTGCTAATTTTATAGCTAATACAACAAGATTGACTATTGCTACACCATTAAGTTCTAATGGTGGAACTGGTACTTCTGGACAAATTTTTGTATCGAATGGATCATCTGGTTCTCCTTACTGGACTAGTGTTTTGTCAGTTTCTGATGTTACTGTTTCGGGAAACTTGACTGTTCTAGGAGATTTAGTTTCTCTTAATGTTGCTACACTGTCAATCGAAGATTCTTTAATTACTTTAGCCAAAGATCAAAGTTCGACAGCAGCATTTACTGATGCAATTGATATTGGTTTCTTTGGAACCTATGGTAATACATCAAATGCGTTTGTTTCTGGTTTTATTAGAGATCAATCAGATTCTGGTATATGGAAAATTTTTAATTCTAATGGTGTATATACAAATTCTAGTATTGATACAGCTAACACCTCTGCATTTACAATAGCCAGGTTACAAGCTTTTCTAACTTCAGGTGGGTTAGTTACCAATTCAACTTCTGCCAATTTAATTGCTAACTCAACTTTTGCAGTTGGAATTGTAGCAAACAGTTTGACATTATCAACACCACTTGTTGGAACTTCTGGTGGTACTGGTAAGTCGACTGTAACAAATAACGCTCTATTGGTTGGTAATTCAACTAACGGATATAATGAATTAGCTCTTGGAACTTCTGGTTCTGTTCTTCAATCTAACGGAACAGCAGTCGTTTACGACACGCTCGACGGTGGAACTTTTTAAAATTTAACAACACAATGTGATTATACCTATGAACCCTGAAATAGTCAACATATATATTGAACGATTACTAAATGAAGTTACGGAGGGTGTGAAAGCCCGCATCCTTCTTGAAACTCAACTGAAATATACTGAGATAATAAATTCAAAACTTCAATTAAAAATAAATGAGTTAGAGATTCAAGTTGAAAAACTAAATAAAAAGAAATCAAAAGAAATAAATACTTCGGCTGAAAAATATTAAACCTCGCTATATAGCGATTGATTGAGGAGAGCCAATATTGGCCAATAACGTCTTTCAGGTAAAGCGTACCACAGTGTCTGGTCGCACCCCGAATACTACGGGGTCATATGTCACAAACACTCAATACATCGCTGCAGGCGAGTTCGCCCTTAATATGGCGGATGGTATTCTTTATTCATCAAATGGTTCAAGTGTAATTACGGTTGGCTCAAATCTTGTCAACCAAAAGATTACTGGTAATCTTACAGTAAAAGCAATAATTGCTAATTCTTCTCTTGGATTGGCAGGTCAAGTTTTATTTACAAATAGCACTGGTGTTTATTGGGACACCGTTGGTGGCACCGGAACTGTAACTTCTGTCGCTACTGGCAACGGTATGACAGGTGGACCAATAACAACTACTGGAACCGTTTCTATATTAGCAAACAGCGGTATAATTGCAAACGCTACTGGTGTTTTTGTTAATGGAAATACTGGACTTATAACAAACACTACTGGCGTTCATGTTCTCGCTAATAGTGGCATAATCGCAAACTCTACTGGTGTTTTTGTTAATGGCAATACTGGTTTAATAACAAACACTACTGGCGTTCATGTTCTCGCTAATAGTGGTATTATTTCAAACACTACTGGCGTTCATGTTCTCGCTAATAGTGGCATAATTGCAAACTCTACTGGCGTTTACGTTAGAGCAAACAGTGGCATAATCGCAAACTCTACTGGTGTTTTTGTTAATGGCAATACTGGTTTAATAACAAACACTACTGGCGTTCATGTTCT
>Ga0181355_1000173_pt1 | contig 25926 bp, 35 predicted proteins | sample Fa13VDMM15DN_FD_130099 | JGI IMG/M metagenome (GOLD analysis project Ga0181355, IMG submission 130099) | Freshwater viral communities from Lake Michigan, USA - Fa13.VD.MM15.D.N | ecosystem: Environmental > Aquatic > Freshwater > Lake | place: USA: Michigan | collected 2013-09-23 | reverse complement strand
TCATGAGCGGTTCAGTGATGAGATTAAGCAGCTGACGATTAAACTGTTTAATGAGGGCTGGACACATGCAGAGATTGGTGAGTATTATTATGAGCCTGAGCGTACTATAGCTAAATTGTGTAAACATCTTGGGCTTAGTCGTTCTCGCAGTGAGGCTGGTGCTCTTAACGTCTGGTTAGATCACCATTCTTTTAGTGCTCTGTAAAATTCTTCGTTTGTGCTTTTTAAGTTGATAATTTCTCTAGCGTTGTTCACGTAGTCCGAGTATGTTGTCTTTGGATGTATTGTCTTGTCAGTCTGTCCTCTCTTCATAAGGCAGACTCCGTAGTCATGTTGGTATGTGAGTATGTCATAGCCCGGGTTTTGTCTGAATTGCCAGACAGCTTCGTATACTGTTCCACATCTGTACGGGTGTGTGAACTCTTCTTCTGGAGGATATGTGTCATGTAGAACAACTGTTCCTCCTTCGTTTAAAACTTTGAATGAATTCTCGAGATCTCTGCTTACGGTTGGTGCGTTATGGTCGCCGTCTATGAATATAATGTCAAAAGTTTTGGTGTGGTTTGCGAAGTATTGGTCGCTTGTGACTTTGATTATTCTGTCGTCATGCATTTCATCTGCTGACGGTTCTACGCCGACCATGTCTTGGCATTTAATAAGGTTCCAATTGACTTTGTATTGGATTCCTATTTCTAGGTATGATTTGTATTCTTTTTGTTGGATAAGTCTGTTGATTATGATGTCGCGGGTCAGATGCGTGTCTGTACTGTCGGCCATGCTAGTTGGTCCTGTTCTATAACTTGGTGTGCTTCTGGAAGTACGCTCACGCTACTGCTCCAGATGTGTTGGGCTTGCAAATCGTTAAAGATTGTTAGCTGGTAGCCTATTTTTTTGAGTTTTTCATATATCCAGTTATCACCGAACCAGATTTTTAGTTCTGGCGGTATTGGGTATACTTCTCTTGCCATTTTTTTGGTTAAGGGGATAAAGACGCCTGCTACGCCACCATTAACATAGGTTATTTGCCTCTCGCATTCATAGAAGAGGTCTACTAGGTTTAGACATGCTATGGTTTTATCTCTATCTAAGTCTAGTTCGCTTAGTTTTTTTATCACGTCGTGATTAAGGTATAGATCGCTATTCATTATGACTAATAGGTCATGGTCTGTTTTAAGGAATTCCTCTAGTATTTGGTTCCATGCTGGGTTCACGTATACGTTTTGTGCGTTTACTATTTTTTTATATGGTTCGATTAGTTTTTTGATCGATTTTTCTGAGTTATTATCTATTATGAATAATTCGATGTTTTGATTTTTTAAGTGTTCTAAGCATATTCTTACACAAGTCTCATTATAAATTACAGGTATGCCTATCATAATGCTCATTTTTTAGCTCCTCATATTATTTTTAATCGTCCGCTGTTACAACGTTTTTCGGCCTAGTAGAATCAAAACACTGCTTCAAAATATGATCTTAGATATTTCATGATTATGTACATTTCCATGATATCCAAATACGCTGGCTAATGAATGTTTTTCGTCTATTGGGAATTCAATAGCAAAGGTTTTAGCCACATCTATGGGTGCCCATTTAAAGCCCTCTTTCTCCAGCAATGGTTTATAATTTGAGCAGAGAACTGCATCTTCATTGCTAGTTGTAACAGGGAATTTTTGTACTCTTGTACAAATTTTCTTCGATCTTAAACTAAAACCGCCATTACCTACCTGAAAATTTTCTTTTGGCCATCCTATATATAAGGGCCATGGCGCACCTATGTAGTCATATTCGTAAAACTCGTTTTTCCAATTATCAGGATGTATTGGGAAGCCATCGTCTTGAAATACTAAAACAAAATCAGTGTTAAAAGAGTCAGCTAATTTGGTTTGGCACCATATATTGTAATCGTTTATGCTAGATTTATTAATTTTGGTAACTTTTACTCCTTCATAGTTAAAGCTACCATTTATATATAAGTTAATCGCAGCAAATTTGAACTTGTTTGACATATGCTTAAAAATAGCTTGATATCTAGATGAGCGCTCCGGTGTCAAAGGCCGCCCATCCCAGCAAACAGCCGTGATCCTATCAAGATTTATCATTATATCGCGATATCCAATTGATTAAGGGAGTTTTAGTTTATTTTTGAAATAGTACTATACCAGTCCCTGACCAGTGACCAATATTTGTTATGTCGTATTTTTCTTCTGGCAATTTGTCGTATAGTACTTTCAGATCTGGAAATTCGTGGATGTCATCCATGATAAGTAGGCCATGCCATTTTATCGATCTTAAATGCTCTATGAATTTTTCTTCATATACACCGTCGTGATATGTATCTAACAATATCACTTTTGTGTTTTCAAAATCCTCAAAGTCTCTAGCATCACCTATCCGATAAGTAACATTATCGTGATCTTCTTGGTTGTGTTGTTTGTTAACGTCGTATGAAATAATTTTATTGTTATTGTTTTGGCTTAATGCTATCGATGAATATCCTAGATAAGTTCCGATGTCTAGGATATTGGTTCCGTTAGTGAAATAACTGATATATGCTAGTAGCCTATAATGTTCAGCACCCGGGGGAGCCGTATAATAATGAGCAAAAGTGTTCTCTATTTTATTTATGTTTTTAGATAGGTCTGTTTGGCTTACAGTTTCTCTTGTTGTCGTCGATAGGTTTCTAGCAGAATCTAGCATTTGGTTTCTTTCAGAGGTGCAAAGATGTGAAATTGTCGATATTAGTGTTCATTAACAGGTGAGCATTGTCGACTATTTTTTGTTCGTCCCAGTCCCACCATTTTATTTTTAACAGCTTTTCTATTTGATCATCGGTGAATCGTTTTTTGATTACTCTGGCTGGGGAGCCTGCCGCTATTGTGTATGGTGGTATATCTTTGGTAACTATCGATCTAGCGCCGATTACTGCTCCATCTCCAATTGTTATTCCGCTCATGAGCATACAATGTTCACCGATCCATACATCATTACCTATTATGATGTCTCCCTTCCAGACAGGGTGTCCGGTAAGTTGACTGCAGTCTCTCATTTTGACGTTTAAAGGATATGTTGTTACAAATTTGGTGTTGTGGCCGAAACCGCCGTCGCAGATACATCCTTCTGCTATGGAGCAATAATTACCAACTGTGATACTATTGTGGACTCCTCGTCTCACTATACTTTCGTATGATCCTTTGCCCATTTTTAGCTCGCCCATTTTTACCTCTTAGATTATTTCTAAATCGTAGTATGGGTGTTGGTGCATGAAATCTGGCAGGGTGGTTTTATCAAAATCTTCTACGGTCCACATGTTTTCGCATGTTGGGTGCAGGTCTGTGTTTCTTGAGTGGGGCCAATTTTTGTATATGTCTATCCATTCTTTTCGCCATTCGTTTTTATGGCCGTGGATCGACATTTTGTATTCTATGTTTTCGATTGTTCTGGCGTATCCGAAGTGGTGGACCCTGCCGGTAAGATAATTTGTACCTTCTTCTGCTTTTGGTAGAATTATTCTGTTTGGGCACATTTCATCTGTTACTACTTTATTGAAACATCGCCAGAACGTTAACATTCTGATTAGGTTAAATTTTTTGTTGTTTTGAAATGCCGTTGTTATTGCCTGGTCTAGAACGTTTTCGTCCCATATTTCATCTGCATCGACTGCCAATATCATGTCGGCGTTTACTTTTGAAGCGATTTTATTAATAGTGTCTCGTTGAGCACCTTCGTATGGCCATTCACCGTGATGCCATACTATTTTATTCTGGGGGTCTCCGAATTGCGAGCTCGCTTCTAGTAATTTATCGAATGTGTCTGGGTTTTTAAGATTTGTGCCATGCCCGTGTGAGGGGTTCTGTGCATATAAAATATGGATCTGGTCAACTCGGTCATATATGCTTTTGATACTGTAACCTAAGTAATCTGAGCCGTAGTGGATTGGATAGTATGCGATTATCATTACAGTGTCCTCTTGAATAGCTTAGAATGTCGCTATATTTACTTTTATTATTATTGCTTCGGTAGTCCTTTTGTATTTTATATGTTATAGAATAGGAGTGTTAGATGTCTAAGGATATTGATGAGGTCTATCTTGCTTTTGGCAAGTATAGAGGCATGATGCCTTGTGATGTGTCGATTATAGATCCGCATTATATCGTGTGGATGTATCATACTGTGAAACCAGTCCCATGCAGCCTTGAGTTGATGTTAGCGTGCCAAGAAGAGGCGGAGAATATAGAGTTGGCGATGTACTATGAGGCTGAGCAATATGATATTGAGAACTATGGGGATAGGGACTAAACAATGAGAGTTCTTGATATGATAGCAATCCAGCTCCGGCAGATAGGTGCTGAGGGGCTGTGTAATGGTGAATGTGGTTGCGGGCTGGGCGACCTTGCGCCATGTGAGGACTGGATGGGCGACTGTGTGCCCGCCATAGAGGTCAAGGCTTTCGATGAGGAAGGTGAATTTGAAACCACCTATATTCCTATGTCTAAATTAAATGATAGACAAGAGCAGAATGGGTCGAACAATGCTTGAAGATGATCTGATAATGATCAGCTCTGTTACAGTGAATGGTATCACAATTGAGTTGGTCAAGGAAAAAGACGAAGATCCCTTGGGCTTGCCCTATACTCTCCGCACAAGGCCAAATATCATGACTGGGGATGACCCGTGCTTTTTTGGACAACATTGGAAAGCTCGGAGACACTTCCATAAGATTGTTAACAGGGTATCACCTAATGCGATAGGGGACAGAAATGAATGACATCGAGGACAGAAATGTAGAACTCCAATGTTCAGACTATCAAAAAGATGAAGCAAAGTATCTATGACGAATCCATTGCGTGACCAATCGGATATTCTTTGCCGACCAGAGGATATAATTGCATAATCTCATAGAACGATTCAAAAGGCCAATACTTCCTCAAAAGCAATATCATGATAGGTTGAGTAGAGAATTCGAACTGATTGAGAAATTCAAATTCTCATGCATATTCGAAAAAGTAGACGACATCATAAAAATCGCTGATGGTATACCACATATAACGCGAGGATCAGCGTCATGTAGCTTAGTGAGTTATCTGATGGGCATAAGCGAAATAGACCCAATAAGAGATAACATATCACTAGCCCGATTTATGAATGACCATAGGCCAGATAATCCAGACATAGATTTAGACTTCCCATACGATAGAAGAGACGAGATAATAGAAAAAATATTTGATAAATGGCCAAAAAAAGTAGCGAGGATAAGCAACCGGATACACTACAGGAAAGACGGGGCTATTAGAGAAGCCATGCGCAGACTTGGATGTAAGTCTAAGATACCCAGAAAAGCGAACGTAAAAGATTTAATGCCTGGGAAGGAAGAGAGAGTCTTAGAGCTAGCTGAGTGTCTTATGGACCAGCACTCTCATTTTTCCCTTCACTGTGGTGGCCTAGTGTTCTTTGAAGATGAAGTGCCGAGAGACTTGCTGATAGGCAGGAACCAGATTTATTATGATAAAAATGATGTGGATGAGCTAGGCATTTTAAAGATTGACTTATTATGCAATCGTGCTTTAGCTCAGTTGCTCGATATTGATCAGAGGGCTCTGAGTTCATATCCTGATAATGATCCTAAGATAGCTGAATTATTTGCTTCAGGGGATGTGACTGGGATCACATTCGCTGAGTCTCCGACTTTTAGGAAGGCAGCTAAGGCGGTTAAGCCGAAGAATATCCAGGAATTGGCTGTTGCTCTGGCTTTAATTCGTCCTGCGGCTGCGTCTAGAGGTAGAAAGAAGACATTTTTGGATACGTGGAATGAAGAGAGGAAGATAACTCAGATAGTGTTTGAGGATGATGCGATACAACAGATACAGGGTCTGCTGGGGTGCTCAGAGGATCGGGCTGATTATTATAGGAGGGCGTTTGCTAAGAATAACTTTAAGATTATCGATGAGTTCAAGCAGAAGATATCGAATCATCCAGATGTGGATATTATTATCTCAGATCTTTTACAGATAAAGATGTATTCGTTTTGCAAGTCGCATGCGTTAAGTTATGCGTATCTTGTGTGGGCTTTGGCGTATCAGAAGGTGTATAATCCGCACAGATTTTGGAAGGCGACGTTGAATCATTGTAAATCGATGTATAGGCCGTGGGTTTATATTCAGGAAGCTAAGAAGGCCGGGCTGAAGATAGACATGGGAAGGCCGAAGTGGTATCTTCATGAGCAGTCTCTTAAGAAGCCTCAGTATCAGATGTGGCTATTTGAGCCGGACATTAAGGAGCAATATGACCGTTTTGGGTCGTGGTTTAAGGATGTGATTCCGAATGGATTGCATTTTCGGAGGGAAGGTGATTGGCTTGATTTTAGGGGTCTCGTGGCTTGCCATAGAAAAATGAAGGATATGACTTTTGTTACTATCGGGGATGGCACTGGGGTCTATTATGATATTATTTTAGATAAGTCAATAGACATGCACGGTGTTGATATAGTGCAGGGTGCTGGTGATATTAAGTATGATGGGTATAATGAAACTATTGTGGTCTATGGTTTCAGATTAGAAAAGGTCTGATATTGACGCCGACTTGATTGCTTGCCATTAATGACTGGTCAGAGTCATACAATCAAGAAGAGGAGTCACTAGTGTACATTGAACAGGCGAAAATCGCTAGCCAGCACAGATGCTTCAAAAAGGGTAAAAAATTCAGATTCAGAGACATAACGGTCATAGTAGGTGATCAGGGCTGTGGTAAATCAACATTATTGAAGGGGTTACAAGCCCAGGATAAATTTTTAGATCTGCAGCTAACTCCTCTAGGTTTAAAGGGAGTGAATTCATTTTATTTTGATTCGGAGCATATGAATCCCAGGACCAATGATCCAGCGCTTTACTCCAAAGCCAACGGTGAGGATATTGGCATTGGCTATGTCGGGTCAATCATGTCTAGATTTAAGTCTCATGGTGAGGTTTTAAAAATGTATACGGTTGACTGTCTCAAAAAGGTGAAGGATAGTGTGATCTTATTGGATGAGCCTGAGGCCGGTCTGTCGTTAAGGAATCAATATAGGATATGGGATGAGGTCTCAAAGGCAAGTGAGCGGAAGTGTCAGATAGTAATTGCCACTCATTCTCTTGTTATTATTCAGGCTGCTGAGGATGTATTGTCCCTAGAGCACGGTAAGTGGATGAAGTCTGGTGATTTTATAAGCACCCAGAAGATTGGAGATGTTCAGAGTGACAGATAAACAAGCCGAGCTTGAGGCAAAGATCGCCGAGCTTGCAGCCGAACTGGTGAACAGGCCAGTCGTTTGGGCGATTGAGCACATCAAAGAAAAAAGACTGGTAAAAAGATTTGGTGCAATGATCCTCTTTCCAACAAAGGAAGATGTTGAGGAGTACATCCCTACCAACTTTCTTTATCCATTCGAATGGCGCGCTGTGGTTTATAAGGGGGAGGCGAGATGGCTCGACAATTCCAGCCAAGAAATCCAGAGGAAGGTAGAACCATGATCCATCGATCTCTGTTTCGTGATGAACGAGCCTACCAAGAACGCAAGCTGACCGCAGAAGTCTCAGCCAAAAGACTAGCCGAACAGGCAGCATGGTGGGACAAGAACAAAGAATATCTTAAAGAAGCAGGGATAGATTTCTATATGCACAATAAAACCGGATGCCAAGAAGTACGGCTAGAAAATCCGTCAATGGAACCAACAATGCCAGGCCAACAACCAAAAAGCGATTCCTATATGCCGAAACATGAACCAGACCCCCCACACGACCCACTCCAAACCAGCTTGGCACTCCAGAAAGCCGTCCTAGACTACGCGCAAGCAATCAAAAACGTCACACAACTCACACAATCACTGGAAGAAGCCAAAAAAACGTTAAACCAACGGCACACCGAAACCATGAACATTATAAACACCCAATACTACAAATTCCAAGAATGGATTGAAGTCCAACGAAGTATAATCGAACCTTGACACCAGAGGCAATGGCTAATGACGAACACGACAAGAACAGAATATGGAACGATATAACCAGCCGTGTCGAATTCCTCAGCGACCAACTCCCCCAACTCTCCCCCCGCCTCATATCTGACACAAGAAGCGAATAATGAACCAAAAGCAACTATACAATTCAATACAAAACCTTGCCCATCAGATTAAAAACATCTCTGGGTTTATGCAAAACGACTTTCGCAAAATGCTAAAAGACGGTGAGATAATTATAGAAGATGTTAAAACAGCACGGACCCAAGCAGACAAACAATTCGTAAAAAACATAAAAGAATTTCACGCTCTCAGGACAGCGACACTAGAATTCCTAGACAACACAATCAAAAACCACGAAGCACCCCAACAGGCTATGTCTGGCTCCGGACTAAAGATAAAACACGAAATCGCATGGACTAGAAAAGTCATCGACACAGTGCTGGGTAAATCACATGAAACGAACCACTTCGAAATAACCCTATACGACCAAGACAGCGACAGCCAACTAGCAATCACCACATTCAGCGTCACCCTAGAAATCGACCAGAATGACGACATAAAGTACACCGGACCAGCATACTTTAGGACACCCACGATGTTCGTATATGAGAACGCACTTCCCAAGTCCATAGAAGACAACTGGATAACCTGCAGACGATGCGGCAAACGAGACCAAACCATCACACGAAATGAATGTGATTATTGCTACAATAAATCAATGAACGGAATGTGATATGAACACGCCCAAACTCAGCTGCGGAAAATTCCTAGGATATAGAATACAAAGCCACGGAAGCTTTGAGATTTACCTAGGATGCATACAAGGAATAATGGAAGCTGACTTAAACGACATAATCAACTTCGCTGACAGCGCCGACCCAGAAATGTATGTTATCTACATATATGTTTCAGACAGCGACGAACCAGAACTCACATACCACCGCGCCGTCAACAGATGGGAACACCACAGGCGAACAATATGAAAAAGCATATACTCTCCTACCAAGACAAAATGGACCTTAGCGGGACATTTTTCAGTCACCCGCCGAGAGATAACCTAAAATCAATCAAGCTAAGAAACTTTCTGCTCGAAGTTGGCTACTTCGACACAGCTTCTACAGCACAGAATGCCACAGTATACTGCAATGAAGAACATATACAAGAGATGAAAACATTTATAGACGACCCTGACATAACCCATCAACAACGAGAAATACTGCTGAGGCTTATGTACAAGACCCATTAAAATTCCATCTCAATTGCGACCTTCACTAACCTTGCAAACAGTCCACCATCCATCCTAGCTATGGTTTTTAAATTCAATAATCTGCCAAGGTGGAATGCAAGATTAGAGCCCTTCTGTACCATTATAAACGCGACAAGATATACGACCTGTTTAGCTTCGGCAGCAGATAGACCAGCAACACCACGCTGAATTATGTTTTTGCACATAGCCAGTACCTCAGGATAATGCTTAAACGCACTATTTTGAGGCGTAATACGCCTATCACCATACCACATCCTAGCCAAATTATACGCGCCACCAGTTGGCCCAAAAGTGTCACGCAACACCTCTTGCAATAACGAATCATCCACCACCCCAGGCGTAGCCTTATTCGAAGGAGCAGGGGCAGAAGGAGTAGAGGCAGTTGGAATTGGAGGAGGAGTATCCCAAAAACCCTGAGATTCATCTCGCTTTTTAGAGCCCTTATAATCAGAAAGCCTATCACGCAGCGGCTTGCTCGACTGTCCCTTTGGTTTATCAAGAATGTTTATTAACTTCTGCATGAACTTATTCTGGCTTTTCTCCCCAGCCACACCACGAAGAGAAGACTTCTTAATCCTAACCTGCAACGTTAACAGCCTCTCAAGATATAGCATAAGCTTACTGTCGTCAATCCCATGCCGGCCCAACTCTGTGGCATATTTAGTAACTAGACTCATGAATTTATCCTGATCACCACCCATCTTTATAATATCTAAGACCATTGTATTAAACTCATCCGGAAACTCCTCTGCTATAACAGCAAACTCATTTAATGACGCGTCTAATTCAACCGGATCAACTAGATAATAGCCATCATCCTCGCCACGGACCCTATACGGTAGGTGGACCTTTGGATCAAAAGCATGAGTAAGCTCATGGAAAAACGCCGACTTATACATCAGATCTGACACACCTGGCTCAACGAATATCTTAATTTCGCCCCTCGCCAACTTACCTTCCTGCTCCAACCTATCACCAATCGATTTCATATTTTCACCCAAATTCTTCACAACATCCGGAGAACTAAGATCACCCATAGTGGCAAAACCAGCACGCAGCTCATTCAACAAATCATCAGTCGCACCATACCTCTTCATCTTATTAATAAGTCCATTTTTAAGTGCATTAATCTTAGGCAAATCACCGCGAGCCCGTATAGCCCTATTTAAAAACTCAATAACGATCGCGTTCGGATTAATAAACTTACGAGCCCTGACCACACTACCTTTAACTTTATCACTAAAAGCATTCTGACTTATGAAACTATATTCAGCAGCACTGATACCATCCTCCTTGGGAACCACAGTCACTTTCATCTTAATATCCCCCTGAGGCTCATAATTCTTATAGCTAACAGACTTACCAGATATAAAAAGCTCCTGAGCCCGACCAGTCCTCTGAACCTGTTTAATAGCATTAAGAACCGTCGGCCATGCAGCCTTAAAATCCTCAGAAATAGATGGAGTCTTGGCCTCCAACAAATATTCATAAGCCTTAGTAAAACAGTGAATAACCTTGGTGCGTGATTCAAGTTTAATCACATCGCGTCTATTAAAGCCAGCCATGTAGAAGCTCCTCACAGAATTGTTTTATAATATAAATTTAATTGCCTAAATAATATAATTGACACCAACACAAATGCTTGCCATAGAGTCGTATGAAACAGATATTCGTCACCAGCGACACGCATTTTGGGCATGAGAAAATGCTCACATATCTTAAAGCCGACGGCTCAGCCGCCAGGCCAGAATTTAAAACATCCAAAGAGATGGATGACTTCATGGTCGAACAATGGAACAGTGTGGTACGACCATGCGACAAAGTCTATCACCTAGGCGACGTAGCGATAGGTGCAAAAAACATACACACCCTAGGAAAGCTAAATGGCGACAAAGTCTTGATTCGTGGTAATCACGACACAGAAAGGATATCGCTGTATCGCAGGTACTTTAGAGACATAAGGGCTGTGCATGTCCATGAGGGAGCCGTAATGTCACATATCCCCATACATCCTGATTGTATTGGTCGTTTCAGCTTTAACATCCATGGTCATACACATTACAATCATGTGATGCGTGATGGAGCCAGGGATTTTAGGTATGTGAACGTATGTGTTGAACATACTGGATATCGCCCTGTGCTTTTGAATTGGGTACTAGAAGAAGCCAGGAAAGGGCTAGCAAAATGACCATTGGAGGCTTCGAGGGATATAGGATCAGCCGTACTGGGTTTTTAGATATCTATCTTGACTCAGTTAGCGGGATTAAGTCTTCTGATTTGGAGGCTATCGTCAATTTTGCGGAAAAAACCGACCCCCAAGCAGTTGGGATTTACGTGTACGTTCCGCATCATTCTGAATATGATGAGCCCCAAGCCTCTCTCATTTACGATATTAAAAGCAGGATTTGGAAGGCAAAGCCCACCAAATTGTATCATAGAGAATACGTGCCATTTTTACCAGAATAAGGATATAGGAAATGCTCATAGAAGACAAGTATTATATCACACCTGATATGATCCCAAAGGATCTGATAGATGATTGGCTGAATGACTCTGTCAGCGACAATTGGCCTGAATTCATAGCCCGTAGGCTGAATGCTGCAATAAGATTTGGGCTTGTTGCATCTAAAAAGCAGTTTGATGATGCTGTAGAACAAGACTGTTGCACTATTTGTCGCAAGGCACTCGATGAATACAAGCCAATAGAGAAGGCAGAAGTAGTCGCCAAGAATGTTCGGTTGAATTATATGGAGCGCGGTACTGCAGATGTATCTTATCACGAATCAGTCATGCGTGCGGCTATAGCTGCTTACTGGGCTATAGAGGACAACACATTCATGCCGGTCTCGATAGAAGAGGATGGCGTTGTGATTTGGGAAAACCGTGGTGATAACGCACAATTTGAGCTGTGGGCAATCGGCTTTATCGCAATAACGGCAAAGTTAGACGGTGGAATCTCTAGCAGGAATGAATGAAACATGCCAGAATTAGATTTCGTAGTACGCAATGAGCCGAATGATGTCAGTGTACAAATCAGGATTCAGAAGATAGGGAATGGGTATGTAGTGAAAACCGGCATGTCGCCTGTTTATTACCCTACCATAGAGGAAGCTGCGCAGGCTATAAAAGATGGCTTGGTTTACAGCTTTAACCAAGATCCAGACGATATAGATCACCATAATCCGGTTCAGAAAGTCCATTATCAGAGGAAATCTAAGCATCAATGACTAAATCACAGATCATTTTAGCTCTTGAAATGGAGGGAGCACCAGTGTCAGATGCATGTGCGGCTGAGTTGTCCGCTGCGAATTGTTGTACTCTAGCGGATGTTGAGGGGCAACTAACTTTGCTTATCAATAATAATGGGTTCCGTATTATGGCTAAGCATGATGCTAACCCGAATGCGATGAATATTGCTGACCGCATTATTGACGGCAATGAGTTCATTTACTACGGAGCTTAATCATGGAACGATTCAGCAAGTATGGGCCTCTTAAGAGAGGTGATGTCGGTGCTGATGGAAGAATCTTTTTCGCATACAGTGGTGGCAGACAGTTATGGTATGATGAAAAGAGATTCAATGAGAAAGTTAAAATTTGCAAAGATTATGAGACTAGGGACAAAGAGCTTTTTAATACGAAGGAGCACCCGCCGCTTTGGTATTATGATTTTCACAAGAAATTATATTATGTTGGGAGGACAAGTTCCAAAGAACGATGGGTAGATTACAATGAATATCTCCTAATAAGGAAAAAAAGAGACGGAATACGTAAGAGACATAAAGCTAGGTGCGCGAAGCTTAAAAAAGAGCCGTTCAATTTTGGAGATCCACATCCGAGTAAGCCTGGACTATTTTTTGCATATTATACGCACAACAGACCGTGCTGGAAGGACCCTGAAGGCTTAAAAAAACATGTCGAAGCTCGCAGAGAAACCGCAGGTAGATGTGTTAGGAAGTGTCGGATACGAAGGGACAGAATTCTGCTCAAGGTCGATAATAAGGTTAAGCGTGGGACTATTGTTGATGGTAAAGTATTTTGGCATTATAATACTTATGGTAGAGAAGTCTGGATAGAACTAGCTGAATATGAACGTCGTAAGTCTGATAGTCGGGAGAGAACTAGGCGTTACCGCGAACGTAAAAATGGCTTAATCTGATTTGGTCCCAAATATAATTTATGAGAACGGCTAGATGTTATAGGGATAATAATGAAACTATCTTCAATACATGAACCAATTGTAGAATATCCTAATAGGAAACCAGAGCCCGGTTATGGCCTGGCTGATCTGGATCGCAGCCATTTTAAGTATTATATCGGTAAGATACATTCTGAACTAAATAAGCCGATTAGCATACCATCAAACTATGTTGAATTATATAATAATATAGACCCATCCGCCAAAATGGGTGAAGCGACTATGCAAAATTTAATAAAGAATTATTTTTATAAAAAGTTTGCGAACGCTAAAGAATTCAAAGATAGCGGGTTAACCCGCTTTCCACAAGTGCCGTCTGACCCCAGCAATTATGAGTTTAAAATCACAGAAGAGATAATCAAAAGATTGGTGCCTGGGCCGAAAGTACAAGAGGTCTATAATATCACGAATAAACAATTGAGGCTATACTATTTTTCGGTGATTAGAAATGACCCAGCCAAGGCTCAGGCCGAAGAAGACAAGCAGGTCCAAGAAGACATCAATCTGTTCTTTTTTACTATTAATGAGGCTCGTCGCAGTATTTTTTCTACTAAGGCTAGGGCTTATTATTATAACGTTTTATTGACAAAGAAATTCATTGAGCTGTTGTTGACTAATTTTTGTCAGGTTTATAAGGACGCTGAGGAGCTGGGGAATAAATACCGCCCGATATTCTCTAGAACGAATTTCAAAGAAACGCCCAAACTTCTTATCAATTTGCTCAAGGCATATCCAGATGACGCTGTAGAGATACTGAAGGCAGCTCCAGAAAAGCTATCTTCTACTATAAAATCAACTATAGAAAACTTCGAGGCGGGTTGGCAAGCTTTACCAGAGACAGATACTAAACGAATTTATGTCGAAAAGATGATATCATATATCGGTAAAGATGGGTTTAATCAGATACTTGCTTGGTATGATACCAGTGACCCCTCACCAGCCGCATTGAACAGAGCTGGAGATTGACCAGTGATAGATATCTGATGATTACCTAATACTTTCAAGGGTCTAAGAGATGGCTAATAAACACAGGAACGACCTCATCAGAGTCACTGATGGCATCTATTCTGGGAAGCGTTTGATCGATATTGCTATAAAAGATCCAAAGTTCATCTTGGAATACGATGAGAAGCATCCTGGTTCCGCGTCTATGGAGCTAGTTGATTATTGTAGAGATGAAGTGCTTCTGAACAGTATACTCACTGATATGGCTGTTGCAGATGTGAAGAATCTGTAAAAACATATATGATGGCTATAAAATAGTATGCCTGTGGCTTATAAAATATAAATTAACAGCACACCCAAATCTTGAAAGGTTAGTGAACCATGGCTATCAGAATCTTTAGACAATACCCAATTATTAACGGTTTCGTGCAAGTGCCACCAAATAGCGAAGAGAATAGAACAAAGTACATCGTAGGGAGCTCAAACCTATATGGCACAACATTAACCAATATAGGCACAATTGACAACACCCTCACCAAAGAAGTGACGATACCCAAAAACGCAAAGTATTTGGAGTTTCTAGCCTACAACGTCTAACATGTATTTCAGAGAGTAACATAACTCTGAGGTGAACCATGTTAAGAATCATTGGTGATGTGCACGGCAAATACAAAGAATATCTGAAGATCGCATCTGAATCAGAATATTCGCTACAAGTAGGGGACATGGGGTTCGATTATGAGCCTCTATCCCCTCTTGAATCATCTAACCACGTCTTTGTGGGTGGAAACCATGATAACTATGACGACTACTACCAGACGCCGCACGCTATAACCAGTTCAGACGGTTCTAAAGATTTCGGGTCTGCTGTTCTGGGTGGTGTTAGTCTCTTTTTTGTGCGTGGTGGCTTCTCCATAGACAAACAATCTAGGCTTAGGTCTATGTCTTGGGGTGGCCCTCCGACTTACTGGTTTAATGAAGAGCTAAAAGAAGATGTTTTGGAAAAAGCTTTGGAAGCATACAAAGCAGCTAAACCAGATATAATGGTCACGCACGAGTGCCCTAAAATGCTTACTTCTATGGTAGGCGATGATAGGGTTCTAACAGGATTTGGTTTCGATCCGCTGTCTTTTGCGACTTTGACCTCAATATTTCTTCAGAAGATGTTCGAATGTCATAAGCCTTCGCTCTGGTATTTTGGGCATTATCATAATGATTGGTCACATACCATAGATGGCACAACTTTTATTTGTCTGGACGAACTTGGCTTTGTGGACGTAAACATAAGTTAAGAAAGAGAGGTTAGCTATGTCAAATATGTCTCCGTATATTATTGCTTTAATCGCTGAAGCCATGTCTTATGATCTAAATGAGGCTGGTCCAAGAAAGAATATTACAAAAGGTGTTCGGGAAAAGATTTTAGATATTCTTATTCACCACCCGGGTGAGTGGAGTAACGCTGAAATTGCTGAGCTCATTGGCGGAGCTAGCCCGGCTGCAGTTGGTAAAGTAATCCAGGATCTGCATGATGATCCTAACAATGCCCATTTATGGAGGACTGCACGCGACGTGCCCGGCACTGTCTACCACTCCCCAGGTGAATCTGATACTGATTTTCTTCGTGGTAGCGAAGAAATGAAGATGGACGATAAACCAAAAAGATGGAGATGGCCGCAAGGTCCCCCAATGCCAGAGCCGGACCCAGAACGCGAACGAGCATATGGGCCGATGCCTGAATTGTACGGTCAAGACCCAGAAGGTGTGGAATACGACGATTCAATGTGGGATATGATAGACCAGTATGATTCCGATGAACCACAGCTGGCTGCCGCACCTGCTCAATCATCAGCTCCTTCTTTCAGACCAAGGAGAGGCGATTCGCAAGCCAGATTTAGCAGCTTTGCTGATAGGGTTCGTGGTCGTTCTCCAAAAACCGAAAGCTTTCGCAGATCTTTGAAGAAGATGATGTTAGAGAGCTATGATTGGTGATTTAGCACGAGGTCATACCCAATTAATGACTCATACTCTTTCTTGAGATGACCTCGTAGCTTATTTTCTATCTTGAGTCTGATGTATGTTCTTCTCATAATATCGAATATTTTATCATCAAGTATTTTCTGCTCTTGTTCGAGTGCTTTTATAGTAGCGTCGGTATTGGCCATTGCCGCGAAGCTCAGAACGACTATCGCTGCTATGACATGCGGACTTGGTAGCTTAGGCATAATTTGCCCTCCTTTGTGCATGATATGTTTTGAGATACATCAGCGAGGTTTTTGGTAAATTCCGTTATTTTAAGCAACTTCACAAGATCTTAACAGTATTTAAACTATATGGAAAATGCATTCAAACACATTATAGTAGACACTGAAAACCACGGCTACAAAATAGATGATAAAAACCTCGTCTCGGCCACCACACTTGTATCAAGATTAAAACCAGACTTCGACAAAGAAGGAGTCAGCAAAAGAGTAGCAGAAAGAGATGGGTTAACACAAGAAGAAGTGCTACAACAATGGGAAAAGAAAGGAGAACAGGGCAGAGACAGGGGCACAAGACTGCACACATATATCGAAGATCTAATGGTCGATAAAATAGACCCTATCACAAGAGCCGTAAACAACCGCATAGAAGCAATGAATGCCTTTGATAAAGTCTGGGAAAGACTAGCTTCTAAGTTAAAAGCTAAACTTGAGTATCAAGAATGTGTAGTAGGAGATGCACAGTACGGTGTCGCTGGCCGAGTAGACGCTATATTTAGATGCACAATTAAAGGCACTGAATCAAAGCACATATTCGACTGGAAGACCGGTAAATTTCGAATAGACAACCATTACGAAAAGCTTCTTCCACCATTTAACGATCTTGATAATTGCGAGTTGAACTATTATAGCATACAATTGAGCTTATATCGTCTGATAATCGAGAAGAATACCGATTTTAAGCTTTCTGATTCATATCTTGTCCATCTTAGGGATGATGGTGAGTTTATGATCCACAGGGCGAAAGATTTTAGGAAGAGGTTACATCAATGGTTAGAAAATGGTCTGCCAGACGATTTTATAGGTGATGCTGCTGCCGACAAGAAAGCGACCGATGTTGTTAAGGTTTTAGGCTCTTTGGATAAAAAGGTGTTGCAGAAAATATCGAGTAAGTCACGCAAGTTATTAATTGATGCTTGTGGGAAGATAGAGAAGTCTTTGCGTTTTATGGAATATGGTGACAATGATGATGTATGATGTTTTGGGTATCGCTACTGGCGGTAAGATCAGACGCATCAAGAGAATAGCTGAAGCTTTTAGCACTAGGAAGAATGGTCCTTTTAGACTTTCTGGTGAGTGTGTGCATATTATCAACGATGATACTGTAAAGCTTGGTTCTATCGAAATAAAACGATTTGATGATGAGAGGTATTATTTTTCTGTCGTGATGGACCAAGTATGCTTCTCGTACGATGAAGTATACAAGGCTAAATTTTATGAATATCTAGAGTTTCTTTTTTTATTAGACGATTTGTGGGAGGAAACTGTTCAGTTAATTTGCCCGGTTTGCTATTCTCAGATCGTTGTCGATGGTGAGATTAAGAAGCTTGTTGAGCATATTCATTCAGCACATTATGGTGTGAAGGTGATAGCTCTTGAGTCTGATGTTTATGATGTTATTATTAAGACTAATATCGGTGATTTTATGGTTGATAATTGTAAGGTCTATTGAAAAGGCACGGTTTTCACCGTGCCTTGTGATTATTCGTTTGGTTGGTCTTGTGTTTCGTCTATTTCTGTGTCTTGTTCGTATTCTTCGTATTGGTTGTATCTTGTGTTATATCTTGGTCTTGTTGGTCTTATGAGGCGTTTGCGTTGTGCTCTCATTTCTCTACAGCCAGCTGGGTCGTTTAAAGCTCTGACTAATGCCCATACTTCTTTTTCTAGTTGGCCTTCTTGGTCTTGCAGCACGTTTATTAGTAGGTCTACCATGGGTCTGTTTAGCTGCACGCTCGTGACACCTAGGAATGGTTCGGAGACGTTAAATGTCGGTTTTTCAGGGTTATACATATTCTATCCTATTATGTGTCTATAGCCATTAGCGACTATAATTTTTAGGTACCGTATATTTACTTGTAACAAATATATCTTAGCCTAAGGAGAAATTTTATGCCCCTGGTAATAGCTGATAGAGTGAAAGAGACTAGCGAGACTACAGGCGCAACTAATATTACGCTAGCCGGGGCCGCGACTGGATATCAAACATTTAACGCCACCATAGGGGTAGGCAATACTTGCTACTACGTTATCGAGAACCCAGGCACAACAGAGTGGGAAATAGGTCTAGGAACTTTAAGTGCTCCAACGACTTTCACAAGAACAACAGTATTAAAAAGCAGTAACTCCAACACTGTCGTAACATTCAGCACAGGCACGAAAAATGTTTTTGTAACGCTGCCAGCGAATCAGATCGTGAACTACGTCACATTAACGGACGTACAGACACTCACTAACAAGACATTATCAACGAACGTAGACTACAACGGTAATTTGATATCTGGCCAATACGGTGGTACGGGGATCGCTAATACCGGTAAGACTATAACGATAGGTGGTAATCTTACGACATCTGGTGCCTTTACCACGACTTTTACTTCTACTGCTAACACTAGTGTTACATTGCCTACCGCTGGCATTTTGTCGACTCTAGCTGGTATTGAATTGTTTACCAATAAGACTATGTCTACGAATACCACTTGGAACGGGAATGTCATCCCCGGTCAATACGGTGGTACGGGGATAGCAAATACTGGCTTCACTCTAACGATGGCTGGTAACGTTTCTCACGCTGGGGCTTTCGCCCAGACTTTTACAGCTACTGGAGCCACATCCGTTACGCTACCAACTGCTGGGACCCTAGCCACGTTAGCTGGTATAGAATCTTTTACTAATAAAACACTATCAACTAATACGACTTGGAATGGTAATGTTATAGCAGGGCAGTATGGTGGAACAGGAGTAGCAAATACCGGCAAGACCATCACTATAGGTGGGAATTTAACTACATCTGGAGCTTTCGATACTACCTTAATAGCCACCGCAGGCACTAGTGTAACGTTACCTACGGCTGGTACATTATCAACGCTAGCTGGGTCTGAGACTTTAACTAATAAGACGTTGTCGACAAATACGACGTGGAACGGTAATGTCATTGGAGGACAGTACGGTGGTACTGGAGTAGCGAATACAGGTAAAACCATAACGATTGGTGGCAATTTTACGACATCTGGGGCTTTCACTACTACTTTAACTTCTACTGCTAACACTTCAGTGACTTTGCCTACGACCGGAACGCTAGCAACGTTAACTGGTACTGAATCCTTAAGCAACAAGTACATCACAACTGGTGCGGGCAATACTTCGATAGCTGGGTTAGTGCTGACTTCTGGTGCGAATACTACTGCGGTAGCGAATGGATCTATAGAATTCGACAATACGAATTTTTATTTTTCTGTGGCTGGTGCAAGAAAAGTCAATGCTTACACAGATAGCACTTTAACTGGCACTTGGGCGGGGGCTGTAATAGCTGGGCAGTACGGTGGTACTGGAATCGCAAACACTGGCAAAACTATTACTATCGGCGGGAATCTTACTACTAGTGGTGCGTTTACTACTACTTTAACTGCCACCGGCACTACATCAGTCACTTTGCCTACGGCTGGGACTCTCGCGACGTTAGCAGGATCAGAAACATTAACTAATAAAACATTGTCAACTAACACGACTTGGAACGGGAATGTCATCCCCGGTCAATACGGTGGTACAGGCGTGGCCAACACTGGTAGGATTATCACCATCGGTGGTAATTTCACGACATCTGGTGCTTTCGATACGACTTTAACAGCAACTGCAGGCACCAGTGTAACGTTGCCTACTGCTGGGACTTTGTCAACGTTAGCTGGGTCCGAGACTTTTACCAACAAGACATTATCAACTAATACGGCGTGGAATGGAAATGTTATAGAAGGTCAGTACGGTGGTACAGGTATCGCTAACACTGGTAAGACTATTACAATTGGCGGTAATTTTACGACATCTGGTGCTTTCACCACTACTTTAACTTCCACTGCTAATACTTCAGTTACTTTACCCACTGCTGGAACTTTAGCGACACTGGCTGGCTCAGAGACTTTTACTAATAAGACATTATCGACTAATGTTGATTATAATGGCAACGTGGTGCTGGGCCAGTATGGCGGGACTGGGATAGCGAACACTGGTAAAACAATCACTATTGGCGGGAATCTTACCACCAGCGGTGCTTTTACTACTACTTTTACATCTACTGCTAACACTTCAATAACGTTACCCACAACTGGGACTTTGTCCACATTAGCTGGCACTGAATCACTTAGCAATAAGTATATCACCACAGGCGCTGGTAACACTACAGTCGCTGGGCTAAGACTTACCTCAGGAGCTAATACTACTGCTGTAGCGAATGGTTCCATAGAGTTCGATAATGCTAATTATTATTTTTCTGTTGCTGGTGCTAGAAAAGTCGTCGCTTACCTTGATAGTGCGATGACAGGGACTTGGACCGGAACTGTAATAGCAGGGCAATACGGTGGTACTGGGATTGCAAACACCGGCAAGACAATCACTATCGGTGGGAATCTTACCACTAGTGGTGCGTTTGCTACTACACTTACTGCCACCGGAACTACATCAGTCACATTACCCACTACTGGGACTCTCGCTACTTTAACTGGTATCGAGTCTTTTACTAATAAGACATTGTCGACTAATACGACTTGGAATGGTAATGTGATTCCCGGTCAATATGGCGGTACAGGTATAGCGAATACTGGCTTTACATTAACAATGGCCGGTAACGTCACTCATGCTGGAGCGTTTGCCCAGACTTTTACAGCCACCGGTACCACATCGGTCACGTTACCCACTACTGGGACTTTAGCGACTCTGACGGGCATTGAATCATTCACGAATAAAACCTTGTCTACCAACACGACTTGGAACGGGAATGTTATTCCTGGTCAGTACGGTGGCACAGGGATCGCAAATACCGGCTTCACGTTAACAATGGCTGGCAATATCACGCACTCTGGTGCTTTTGCACGAACATTTGTCGCCACCGGGATAACTTCAGTTACTCTCCCGACGACTGGTACCTTGGCGACATTAGCAGGTGCGGAAACGCTATCATCTAAAGTTGTTAATCTCGTTGCCGGTACCGCATCAACGGGACCTTTGAGGTTTACCAGCGGCACGAATATGACTACTGTAGCTGCTGGCAATATGGAGTTTGATGGGACTAGGCTATATTTTTCGCCTTCTACTACCCGACAGACTATAGCTTTTCTTACTGATATTACTGGTGGCACGACGATAGTTGATGACACAACCACTGCAGCTACGCGGTATTTGGTGTTCACGAGCGCTACTTCCGGTGCTATCACGACCGCTAATGTTTCATCCACAAAGCTAACTTTTAACCCAGCGACCGGTGATTTCACAGCTGGTGGTAATATCATCGTGAACTCGGATGAAAGACTTAAAGAAAATATCTCAACAATTGAAGATGCTCTTAATAAAGTCAGCAAGCTACGAGGTGTTGAATTTGACTGGAAAGATACCGGCATCCATAGCTTGGGATTTATAGCGCAAGAGGTAGAGAAAGTGCTACCAGACCTTGTGAAAGAACACGATGGTGTTAAATCATTGGCTTATGGCAATGTGGCTAGCTTACTTGTGGAAGCCATAAAAGAATTGAGCATCAAATACAATGAGCTCGAAGAGAAATACAACAAGCTCATAGGAGAATGATAAATGCCAGCAATTATAACAGCACGCGATTGGACGATAGTGGCATGGTGCAAATACCGTAGTTCAGTAGGAGTTAAATCAGGGTTTAAGCTGGATAACGGGGAGGACGACAATACACCACCTAATACTAACTGCATGATCTCGTTTTCCTACAGCTCTGGTAATTGGGTAGTGGAAGGCTTGAATGGTTCTTTGGTTTTAGGCCCGACAACGGCTAGCGCCGCTACTGCAGATACTTGGTATATGCTTGCGATAAGGTGCGCTGATGACGTAGCTCAGAATCCAAGATATAGGTATAGTGTAAATGCTGGAGCGTTTACTGCGATTGGGGCTGGTGGGGCGGGCGCTAGGAGCTTTAATACAATCGGCTTCTATGACTCGGTTGATGAAGTTCAGATTTATCAAGGTACTGATGCGACCCCAGTAAACCTAACCACGATCTACAATGGTGGAGCACCAACAGAGTTCACCTCTCCATACCCGTCAACATTATCTCATTACTGGAAATTCAATAATAATGTTACGGATACGGTTGGTGGGTTTACTATTAATTTGAATTCTGGTGGCTCATATGGCACCGGCATTATTAGTAACGATTTGCAATGGAGCGGAACAGGTCTTTTTGGTGCAAGTAATACCTCAGATATCGCTGTTGCGACAACAAAGTCGCACGGCACCGTAGGGTGGTTGTCATATGGAACTGGGAAGAGCACATTTTATGCTGGTGGTACCAAATTAAATGATCTTTTCATTACTGATGCTTGGTTGATAGATCAGTATGTTGGTAGTAAACTCTTTGTGTTCGGGGTGAATCAATATGGTCAGCTCGGTGACAATTCTATAACTAACAGATCTACGCCGGTTCAGACGGTGGATTTCGGTGGAAATTGGGAACAAGCAGCTAGAAGTTTTTACAGGTCTGGCGGTATTAAGTCCGATGGCACTTTGTGGACATGGGGTTACAATACTAATGGGGAGCTTGGCCAAAATACTTCCACCACTTATAGATCTTCCCCGGTTCAGACTATTGCAGGTGGGACTAACTGGAAGTATCTTGCTATGTCTATCCATGCTGTGGCCACTAAGCTTGATAATACTATTTGGACTTGGGGTTTGAATAGTAGTGGCCAGCTTGGTGATAATACGTCAGTGAATAAGTCCTCGCCAATACAAGTGGGAACTGCTGCTAATTGGATACAGGCAACAGGTGGTAGCTTGTCCTCTGCAGGTATCAAAGATGATAATACTCTATGGTTGTGGGGTGGTAACGCTTATGGGCAGCTTGGTGATAATACAATCGCTAGTAAATCTTCTCCAATTCAAGTTACGGCTGGTGGTTATAGTTGGAGCTATGTGTCTGTTAGTGATAGCGTGGCTGCTATTGCCACGGATTACTCGCTGTGGACATGGGGATCTAACACTTGGGGGCAGCTTGGTGATAACAGCACCACAAATAGGTCAACGCCGGTTCAAGTTATGACAAAGAGCCAGGATTGGTTTAAAGTGTCTGCTGGCGGTAATGGACATATGGCCTGTATAAAGACCGATGGCACTTTATGGCTATGGGGTCTCAACACTAACGGGGAGCTGGGCGACAATACTGTTATAAGTCGGTCTTCTCCTGTTCAGACGGTTGCTGGTGGAACTAATTGGAAATATGTATCGTGTGGATATAAACACACTGCCGCAGTAAAGAATGATGGAACATTATGGGTGTGGGGTAATAACACTGGTGGGTGCCTTGGAGATAACACCACTACTAAACGATCATCACCGGTGCAGACGTTTGCGGGTGGGTCTCTCTGGAAACAGGTAGAATGCGGTTATGATAGTACTTTCGCAACAACATTTTTTGGTTGATCTCAAATCTATAATAGGAAATGGAGAATAGCTGCTCATGGCAACGCTTTCAATTTATATAGCAGACATCGACTCAGATAGAGTATTTGATGCAATCGCTGCTAACTTCAGCTACCAAAACACAGTACCCAACCCAAACGGTACAGGAACCATCCCGAATCCGCAAAGCAAAGCAGTTTTTGCAAATAGCGTGATCCGTGGGTTTATAACACAACACGTTAAGCTATACGAAATAGAAAAAGCAAAACAAGACGCAGCTACGGCAATAGAAGCAACCGCAGGCAACGTCACAGTCGCAGATGGCCAAAGCTCGACACCATACCTCTATTATATGGTCTGCTTAGAGCCAGCTAAAGACCAATACAATTCGATGGCTGCTGTTATAGCACCCGGCAATAGCTTTGACATACCATTATCAGGGTCCGGCGTGGAACCAGCAACACACTATGGTGCAGTAGTCTCTATTACAGAAGATGCCAAAGCACAACTCTTGGCTCTTGAGCTATTTGGCGGTACTCAGAGTAGTGGTGTACAAACGCTGTTCTATGTAAGATGTGATGCTGAGACTTCGACTGCTGTTTATTCTAATATGGTCGGTTTTGCTACTGGTAGTGTCTGTGATCTTGACGCTGTTCTGGTGGCTTTAGATCTTAAAGAGATAGGAGTCTAAAAAATGTATGCTCTTGTCTATATGAATCAGATTTCCATTACCTTTGATAAATGGTATCTTGGGCGTATTAATTCTGAATTGCGTGACCTTGGTGTAGCGGGTATGGTGATGATGCCTGACCAGGACAGAGTACCATTTTCTCTTGATCTCCGTACTAGAATATTACCACTCATAGAAATCAGGCAGGATTGTAATCCTAGAACCCAATATCTTGATGGTCCATTATGGGATATTCAAGAGGATAAAGTAATCGCGACTTATTATACCAGTCCTCTTAATATTGATATCGCAAAGGGTAATTTGAAGCAAGAGGTGGCTGTTGAGCGTTATAACAAGGAGAATGTTGATTTAACTCTGTCTCTGCCTTTTTCTCCCCCGTCCTATGTGCCTGATAGTTTGACTGTTGGTGTCGATTTTCTTCCTGTCGGTCGTTCTATCACTATTACGACTGATAAGGCTACGAGATCTTTACTGGCTTCTAAGCTGCCTTCTTTGGGTGATGAGTTTATAAATTGGAAGTTGCAGGATGGTTGGGTGAATTTGAATAGGGCTGATATTGAGTATATTCTTTCGCAGGTTGATAAGAGTGTTCAGTCTGCTTTTGATTGGGAGTTAGCTAAGGTTAATGAGATTGATGCTTGCTCTACTTTAGATGATATTGACGCTGTTGTCGTGATATCTAAGGAGAAGTGATATGACAGTTGTCGATCGGACAATAGTCACTGGCTTTAGAGATCAGATGTTAAATACTGATTTTGGGGCGACTGGTTGGGTTTTAAAGGATTATATCATAGATGTTTACCCTAATTTAATACCGGGTGTGAAGACCCCAGCATTGTGGATGTGGGGTAGCAATAGTTCTGGTCAACTTGGTAATAATACAGTAGTGAATAGGTCGTCACCGGCCCAGACAATCACTGGTGGGGCAAATTGGAGCCAAGCTGCATGTGGTTATCAACACACAGCTTGTGTTAAAACTGATGGTACATTATGGATGTGGGGTGGCAATAGTTACTCTGGTCAGCTCGGCGATAATACAATAGTGGATAGATCTTCCCCTGTTCAGACAATTACTGGGGGGACAAATTGGAAACAAGTTGCGTGCGGATATTTTCATACTGCTGGTGTTAAGACTGACGGTACGTTATGGTTGTGGGGCAGAAATGCCTATGGT
>Ga0181355_1000170_pt1 | contig 26088 bp, 20 predicted proteins | sample Fa13VDMM15DN_FD_130099 | JGI IMG/M metagenome (GOLD analysis project Ga0181355, IMG submission 130099) | Freshwater viral communities from Lake Michigan, USA - Fa13.VD.MM15.D.N | ecosystem: Environmental > Aquatic > Freshwater > Lake | place: USA: Michigan | collected 2013-09-23 | reverse complement strand
TGCGGCTGCTGCTCTCGACAAAGTAGACCAGCACATCGACAGCATTCGCAGTCGTGGTCAGTACCGGCGCAGACCCATTGCTAAATTTCCAGTTGCTGCCATAGGCCAGCGTCCTGCTGCCGGTGCCGTCCTGCGTGATGGTGATTGCACCGCTTTGTCCTGCGGTCAGGTTTGTTGGGTTAGCCAGCGTCCGGTTGCCACCCAGCGTCACGCTGAAGTTGTTTGCCGTAGCAAAGTTGGGTGTGATGGTCGCACCGTCTGTAAGAGCTGAGACTGCACCGCGCTGGGCTGCTGTAAACGTATTGTTTGCCGCTACTTGGGCATATCTTGCGTCAGATTGTGCCTGCGTATAAGTATTGGCGATGTTAAAACTTGAAAATGCATAAGCATTTAATTCATCATTTAAAGATGCAGCAACTGATAAAACAATGCTTGTGCCGTTTGTTGCAGTGTAATCATCGCCCGACTTTAACACCACGCCATTCAAGCTTACAATTAATCCTCCAGCAATATATGAAAGCGTTAAAGCGTTTGCATCAGCGCCAGAAAATGTGGTTTGGCCTGCAGTTGCCACATACTCATAAGTCACTAATGCAGCCTGCTGGGCAGCAGAAGCCTCAAGCCACTGCGAACCGTCATAGACTTTCATGCCAATCGGCGTAGTGGTACGGTAGTACAACGCACCTACAACCAGCGGGTTACCATCATTGTCAACTGTAGGATCAGATGATTTAGCACCAAGATAGCGGTCATCAAAATTATCTAATGATGCAGCCGCCGCAGCTGCAGATGCAGCCGCAGCAGATTCGCTTGCCGCAGCAGCAGATGCAGATCCTGAAGCAGCCAATGCACTTGCAGCAGCGTTACTGGCCTGAGTTGGCGCAGCAATAATTGCAGCAATATTTGTAGCCGTTGTATTTACATCGTCAATATTTGTTGCAACAATGTCAATGTTTGTTTGATTGTCAGCAAGCACAACAATGTCTGCAACTAAAGCATCAGCATCAGCAGAACTTGTGATTGGCAATTTGGCCGAACGATCAACAGCTTCTTGCAATTGCTGAATCTGAATTGTTGCGCGGTCCAGCGCATCTTCAATGACATCAGGATAAAAGCCACCCTGATTAACGATATCAGTTGGCTGTAGGTTTTCAATATCCGATGTGATTACCAGATTAAAACCAGCAGCAAGAGCGCCAGCAGTCAAAGTAATGCTGCCGCCGGGATTTGAATTTTGATCTGCGTTTAGACTGACTGTGTAATCTGAATTGATAACCAGAACGGTTTCAACACTCGTAGATACATTAAGCCGCACAACTTCAAGATCAGCGGCCTGAAATACCTTAAAAGTAAATGAAAAATTAGAAGCTGTGCCATTCCCGACAAATGGCCCGGCTTTTCGAATATTGGAACTGATAGTCATAACAATGACTCCTTGGAGATTATATAAAGGCTAAACATTTTGAATACACTTACGGGCACCTATTTCTTGAATCCCATCAGGATGGCCATTGGATTTTCAGTCTCGCCTTCGCTCAATGCCATGACGCCGTCAATTGTCCGGTTTGCTTGAGCTGATGGCAGATGCAGGGTTATACCCATTACGTTGACCGTGGACCTCAGCAAAGCCCGGTCAAGTTCGCCCTGACCAATTTGCTTGCCAAGCTTGTCCAGCTCTTGGAAGAACCGCAGGCCAGCCGGGCCACCGTATGACGCATCAAATTGTTTGGTGCCTGTCATGTACTGAACTGCTCCCACAGCTTCTCTCAGGCCGACCATCATGTTCATCATGTAGCTGATTTGCTCACCAGCAAGCTTAGTTGCCAGCTCTTCTTCATCATCTTCATCACCGGGCTGCAAAGCTTCTTTAAGCATCATGCCAAGAACAGCAGGCACCGAATACAGCATCAGGAAATCCCAGCCAAGGTGCATAATATCGAGCGGGTTGCGGAAGTTTGTAGCTTTTGCGCGCTCGACGCCCAGATTGTAGGAAGCTGAGAAGTATCCATAAAACACGGTAAACAGCTTTAATGCCGCTCCGCCACGCTGCACCTGCGCAAGATCTTTGATCTGGCCACCAGATTGAGAATCAAGCACAGCCTGATCAGCTAGAGCAATCGCCCGGCTTTCAATAGCTTCTTCGGTCATGTCGACATTTACATCAGCCAGCGCTTTTTGATAAGCGCCCCACCATGTCGGCATATCTGCGATCAGCTGCAAGCTGATCATTGGCACAAACATCAGCGTGTCTATTTTCTGGCGAATAGTACTTTTGCCTTGTACTACCGATTGAATCTCGTTGACCTCACGTTGCTGGGTCATGTGCCGGTTCATCATAAATTCTGATTTGGACCAGACTTCTTTAACCATGCCGACCGGAGATGTGGCCCATTTGCCAACGCCCATGGCTACCCATTTGGGTCCAATACGAACCATCGATTGCGTCAGACCCAGCGGCTGCAGGAAAGCATTCATGATATTGAAGCCAAGACCGGCGATGGCCGAGCCTGCACGTAGATAGTTGAGCCCTTTTTCAATTGGCTGCAATGCTGCTGACTCACCTGCCGCAATGTCTCGGATCGCTGCCTTAAATTGCTGGACCACTTCAGCGCCATACCGACTACGCACTGCATCATCAAATTCGCCATTCTTGACGATGCGGTTGGCGTCGATCACCCACTCGTGCCATGTCAAATCATGTATTACCTCATTGACGCCACGGAATAAGCCATCCCATGTCAACAGTACCGGACGATCCATCACGGCCTCAGCGCGCGATTTGACAAAGCTGCGGCGGGTTGTCGCGGCCACAAAGGCACCACGCAATTGCTGCTTTGCTGCCTCAGCATCCGACTGCTGTTCAGCCCGGCCCGACATCTTCGGATCGTAGACAATCGGGAAATAGCCGCCTCGCAGCCGGCCAAACTTGGTATCAAGCGGAACCGGGTCGACCCAGTTTGGCTCTTTGCCCATGACCCGGCGTTCTTTCTCTGCAATCATTGGCCGATAGCTTTCGAAGAAATCCCAGATATCCTGTACGAATTTAAGCTCTTCTTCGCTTAGGCTATCAATGACTGGCTGCACCTGCTCCATAGTCCAACCATAGCCATCAAGCAAGCGCTGCATATTGCCGGCATTGCCCATGTTTAGGACCATGACAATCCGTTCGCCGCGGTTCAAACTTTGACCTAATGTTGGGAAAAACTTACCGTTGCCACCCATCTTGCCTAGCTTCATAATCGGCTTGATCAACTCGGCCATGCGCTTAGTTGCCTGAGCTCGCATAGTTGCTTCACGATTGCCGGCGTCGTTCATGGTACGGATCAGGTAATTCCATACCGGTCCACCGTCTTTAAATCCATCAAGCTCGCGAGCCAAGCTGGCAACTTTGCGATGGCTTGCTGTGTAACCTTTAAACAGCGCCGTAATTCGACTTGGCAATGTATCGCGGGTGCGATTGACTGCTTTCTTGTTTGCGCCATTGACCTCAACACCAGTCACCATCTCGGTAATGATGTCAGCAAACCTGCGGTCTTCCGCCTGTGTCAGTAAGCGTTGCTTTAGCCGGCCCAAATGTTCGATTTGTTTGATGGTGTCAACAAGTCCACGGAACTCTTCAACTGTCAGTTCTTTGTAAGATTGGCGCAGCGCTTCATTTTTAAGCTTTGGTGATATGTCGACTTCAATGCCCATCTCTTCCTGAGAATCAAGCCATTGAGCCAGTTGCTTGCGCTTTTCAATGCTACGACGGCTTTGGCCAGAGCTCAGATTAAATCGCTCGAGAAAGGTATCAATCTGATCCTGATAGTCAATATCGATAGCTTTGCGTACACCTTCGCTGTCAAATTTCTTTAGATATCTGACGCCTTTTTGAACTTCATCAAGCGCTTCATATGCAGCTTTTGCTGTTTGATTGTTCAGCATCTGATTGCGCTTTTCTGCGTATACCTCTTGAGTTTTGCCAGCCATCATTGCTTTTTCTGCAGCTTTAGCAGAACGAGCTTCTGCTGATGCATATTTGACTGGACGAATGTCAATGATTTTCATGCGGTCAATAATTACACGCGCATAAGTTTTTGCAGAATTAGCCAGCATGCGAGGTTTGCCTGCTGCCTTTGCAATAGCGGCCATTTCTGTCGCAATAAATCGAGCGCGAGCTTCATTGTGAATGGCCATGTCAGCTGCCATCTCCAAAGCCTCTGGTGTTGAAAACTCACCATATTGCTCAAGCATCAATTTATCTGTCAAATTATTAATCGCTATCTCAGGCTTTTCTGCAGCAGCCAAAGATCTGACAAGCTCATCGCCTGATGAAAAACCAAACTGCGTAGCCAGCATGTCTGGGTCCAGACCATCTGTGGCCACCATGCGCAGTGTCTTCAAGAACCCAGTAATTTCTTCTGGAATGCCGAGCTCTGCAACGGCTGCAGTATTAAGCTTGCCGTATACAACCTCACCCATCTCTTCGATGGTTGTTGGAACTTCTGGTTTTTTGGGCTTTGGATTATTGCGGTCATACTCCAAAGCAAATTTGCTTACCTCGAGCTCAATATCTTTGCGGTGCTTAGACAAAAACTGGCCTTTTGCAAGACCTGCTTTTTGTGTAGTTTCATAAGTTTTCTTTGACTCAGGCGACTCAGACCACAGCTTTGTGCGGACCTCAATGCGTACTTCCTCAAGAGCTTCAGATTTCTTGCGCTCCCATTCGGCCACTTCGAGTTGATATTCAGTCAGGTCAACAGATGGCTGCGCTGCTTTTCCAGTCAAGAACTGCCAAGCTTGATACACAGGCTGCGACAAAATCTGGCGACGAGCCTCAATCTTCATTTCTGCTCGTAGGCCAGCGGCTTCCTTTTGCAGTCGACGAAGTTCTCGAGCCTTGGCGTTTTCCATCCACTTCATGTCTGACAATGTCTTTGATGTCAGGTCATCCATAGCAGATGCGCCAGCTTCAGCATTTTCTTGCTGATACCGAGCAAACTCTTCGGTAGTCATTCCAGCATCTTGCGCAGATTCAAATAGCGGCAACATTGAACGGTTTTGTTGGGCCAGCTCTATCTGATCATTGGTCGCCAACATACGGTCAAATACTTCTCTAACCTCGGCATTAAGTTTTCCTGCTTCTGGATTTTTAATTAGAAATTCTTTAATTGAGTTGTAAACGCTAATCATCCAAGCGCGGAACCGTTGGAAGTAAGGCTGCAATTCAATGCTCGGCGCTTTGCCGCTGAACATGTAACGCTCAAATGACTCAGCAGTACGCTCGTGATATGCACGTTTTTCTTCAAAACTCATGTTGAAATATTGCTGAATTTGTTCAACAGCATTTCCTTGAATTCCGTGCCACGACATCAACTTGCTGACATCATTAATAATTTGTTGCTCACCAATAGTGATGTTCTCTTTGCCCATTAACTCGGATGCCAATAGGATGTCATCCTCAAAGAAAAAGTGTGCAAGCTCGTGTGCGAACGTAGATAGGTTCGCATCATTCATCAATGTGATGGTATTTGTACGCGGATTAAAAGTGCCTCGAGCATTCTGCATCAACACTTTTGCGTTGACTGCTTCAGGGAAAAAGTCAATGACGCCTTGCGCATCTGTTTCATCAAAAATCAGATTGCCATTGCGCAGGTATGCACTTGGAGCGCTTTGTTTAATCTGCGCTTCCTGATCATAGAAAGTCTGGATCTCATCTGGCAGCAACGATATGCGGCGCTTGCCAGTCGGTGGTGGTGTATACATACCGGCAGCAGGCACAGAGTGTGTGCCAAGCTGATCAACCGATATACCAACGTGCTGTGGACCTAAAAGCACAGCAACACCTTGTGAACCTTGTGCAGTTGGAATGTAGATACCATCAAATCCGGCATCAATGACAGCAGATTCTAGGTTATTGAACCACAAGTTTTGTGGATCTCTGCCTGCAGCAGATGCCTGCGCGCGCAAGCCAAGAGCGTCTTCTTCGACGTTATAGAGATTTTGCAGGTTGACTGCGTGGACGTTGCCGCCGACACCAGCCTCAGGCGCTATACCTGAGCCGGCATCGACGTAAAAATGAATCCGGTTTGATAGCCGGTTGTCAGTGCTTTGGCCAAGCCGGCCAGCTTCGGCGCCCTTTAAACCTGTTCCGTAGAATTGCCCGGAGAGAGTGTTTCGAGGGAGGCTGCTATAGTGGACGCCAACGACTGAAGTGGATCCGTCTCTTGGGGTACCGTATCTTGCGGCAACATTGATATCGCTTGTTCGTAGGCGCTGAATGCCTGCCCCTCCGGACTGGAAAAATTCACCGTCTCCGGGCTCGGGTCTGGCACCATCGGGCTGCGCTGTCGGAGCAGCTTGCTCAATAGCAAGTCGCCCTTCGCCGGTTCCGCCGGCAAGGTCTGCCCAGTAGGCTGCTCGCTCATCGAGGCGCTGTTGGTTGACTTCTGGTCTGGTGTACCAAGGGGCATTTCCGCTCTCCGTCACTTTAAATTTTGTCGGGACAACACCAGTGGCCGGGCGCTTGATGTCCTCCAAAAATGCCCGAAAAGCAGGCACCGAGAACGCATAATTGTTCCCAGTTGGAGTCTCATAGCCAAACCAAGGTGTTGACGTTACGTCCCTATTGTACAGGGCTCCGTACTCATATGCACCATATTCTCCCTGCTTGGCATGAACGCTGGCAATTGCCTGATCGTCACCCTTGGCATCGGCCAAAATAGCGCCCAGAGAGCCATGAGCGGCCTCCTGCTGGCTGTCTGCGACCCATGTCTCCCAATGATATCGGCCAATGCTGGCGTCCTGTGGCCGGCCCAGCTCGGTGTAAAACTGCTGGATCTTGGCTTCCAGACCGCGCTCAATGGCCTCGTAGACCAAAATGCCACGCGCGCCTTCGGTCAGGTTGTTTAGCGATGACCCGGCAATCTTGACGTTTTTCTCTTTGGCAACGCCGTCTTTGCCGGTGACCATCCGTTTTTCTGTGACGCCGTCATACAGGTTGACGCCAGAAAATTTGCCGTCATCCCAGAGCTGGCGGATCTGCACCCGGTCCAGCACCATCACATCATTGAAACCGGCCACCAGCAGGGTAAACGACACCACCTTGTTGTCGATGCCCACGCCCTCGCCAAACGTCGCAAACTCCCGGCGGATCTGCTTGCCGGTCTGGTTTGGGTCGGCCATCATGTCGTGTAGCCGCTGCAGGTGCGACTTACCGTCTGCGCCCTTCTGCGACATCTTGAACAGGAAATCCTGTCCGAATGCATTTAGGTTGTGTGTAGCACCAGCGCCGGGCTGGCCGCTGCCCTTGGGGGCAACTGACTTGGCCCACTCTTCATAGGCCGGAAAATCAGCTTCGGTAAATTCACCGCGCGCCGCTTTGGCAATCCACTCATTGGCACCATTGAACGAGTCAATAAACAGGGCTTCCTGCGTGTAGGGGCTCACTCCACGGGAAAGAAACGACCACAAGAACAGCTTGCCAGTGGTTTCAACTGTCAGCTCGCCAGATGTGTATGCCCGGCGGAACTCTTTGGCATTGTCAAATCCTGCTGTCGCATCATCGATCTGGCCTTGGGTCAGGGTGCGCAGCTTGTCGACAGAGCCTGTGCCATTGAGATCACTGATAAACGCATACGGCGGCACCGGAACCTCGTCCGAGCCAAGCGCATAGGCCATCATTTTTGACCACTGCTCGACAGACTCGGTCGCCTTTGGAAACTTTTTCAGGATTCCGTCGATTGCGTCGATCTGCTTCTGCGCATTGACGTTTGTAGTGCCAGTCAGGATCAGTGGCTTTTCAGGGATCGTGACCTTGCCGGTTACCTTGACGCGCAGAGCTGGCCAGAACCCCAGCCGGTTGCGATCCTCGACACCAGCGCCGGGATTGTTTGCCCCGGGTTTGCCGCCGATGGTCTGTTTGAACAATTCAGGCGATTCTGTTGGGCGCTCGTTAAATACAGACTTGACTTGCTCAGGACGAAAAGCCACGACTTCCCATGCTTTGCCGGGGCCGCGATCAGCGATGATGCCGTCATACCCTTCGCTGACAAGCTGATCAGTAATTGCTTGGTTTTGCTCAGGTGTACGCTGCTCCCGACCAAAACGCTCGATGAAATCGTCTTCGCTGATTGGATTTTGAATTGATGCATACAGCGGGTAAATTTGGCCGCGCTCGCCTTCAGCATAGCCTTCGGCCCGGCGTGGATAGCCAGTCATGTAGATGCCAGTGCCAAGCAGGCCCGGAGTTGGGCTCATTTCAGTCACGCCTTCTTCGGGGATTGCAGCTCCAGCCATACCACGGAACAATCTCAACGGAGCTCCGTCGACATCCACCACCTTAGAATCAGCGAACCATTGCTTAAATTCAGGCGTGGTAGTGCTCTGCATAAATGCCTGCTCATCAGCAACCGACTGCGACACAATGTTCAGACCACGCTGCTGGTAAAACTCCTGCGGAGACATGTTAAGTTGTGCAGCACGAGTAGCAAACCGAGCCGCGGCAAGCGTTGCGTTTACTTCGTTTACAGACGATGTAAACCTGTTCGCTTGATTAAGCTTGGCAAAAATGTCCTGCTTGACCGCTTCCCTACTTTCATAAAATGACTGACGCTTATCTTGATCAGCAATCAAATTCTCGAGCTCTTGCTTTAATGTGGCGTCTTCTTCTTGCGCTATTACTTTAGCCTCAGCCAAAGTAATGTCTGTGTCATTCATACGAATATTTGCAAGAATTTCTTCAGACCTTTGCGATTGCGAAAACACCGCAAGAAAGTCACCCATCTTAATTTCTATATCGGTCTGTTCATTAACCGCGTTTTTTATTTGTGCGTTGTAATCTTGATTTAATGACAGAAGCATATTAAATTCTTCTTCTGTAGTTAAATCAAAAAGTTGGTTTACGTTAATTGTGACCGAAGCATCTGGGTTTGCTTGATTAAACACTTCAGCAATAGCCTCTTTGCCTTCTTGCCCAAGGTTTGCAGCCTCCATGCTTTTGACTTGATTCATGGCATTGCGCATGATGTCAACATTGACTGCGGCATTTACAATATTATCTGTACGCTCTGCCTGCTTTTGCTCATACTTTGCACGTAAGCCAGCATAATTGCTCCAAGCTTCTGGCACAGCTGTTGGCAATTCTCCTAAAGCTTCAAGCCAAATGTCGCCCCACTTTAATTTTTCTTCTCCACTAACTTTTTGAGCTGTAATTTCACCAAGTGCGCCACCGGCCATTTGGACACCGGCTTCTGCAGTAACTGCAGTAATCATGCTGCGTTTTGTTGAGTTAGCAGCAGCTAAAAATCTACCGGCCAAACCTGCAGTTGCAGCATCAAACAAAGCAATAGGTATTCCTCGAGCAACTGCTTTTTCTCGAGCCTTTTCCATTAATTCTTTATTTTCTAAAGCCCGGCTAAGGGAGCCAACATCATTCATGTTGACTTTATTTTCTTGCAAAACATCTTGTATGGTAGAACCATACTCAATAGCAAAGCTTGTTAAACCAGCACCAGTTGCAGTGCCAATTGGGCCAAGCGTAGACAAACCGATAGTCACAGCTAAGCCAGGCGCAACTGCCCCTAATGATTTTTCAATTGCATAGGTTGCCGCAAATGGATTTTTAATGATGGCCATCAATGCATCACCGGGACCATCTGCTTGCTGTATTTCGCGCAACCCTTCTTCAGCCCCCAAAGGTATTGGGTATTTTTCTACGTTTCTTTGCTGCTGTTGAATGCGAGCAGCACGAATAGCATTTGGCGAATATGTAAGCCCTTCAGCTTCCCAAGCTGCAGCAATGTCGCGATTGACGCCACTAAAAATATCAAGGCGGTCGAGGCCCATGCCAATAGCTTGTTTGCCTTCTTGATAGCCACGCAAAAATACGTCGTACTGTTTGCCAGCAAGTAGATCTTTTGCAAATTGTGTGTAATCTCCACGAGCAATTGTTCGGTCCATTGGTCGAGCCTCACCGCGGCTCATAATGTCATCCCATTGGAATTGAGCTGACTTCAATTCTTTTACAGCATCTACAAAACCACGGTTAGCATTGACAGGAAAATCTGCCGCTGTTGGGCGTTTTGTAAATACTTTCTTTTTGTTTTCAACTTCTAGCTGTATGCCAAGCCGTGAGCCATTGACTACATTATCAATCTTGCCAAGGTCATTTTGTATAAGTCCATACCTTTCAGGATATCTTTCTACAAATTGCCAAAGGCGAGGATTTTTTGCCAAATACTCTTGCTTTTGCCTAATGTCTGTCAGCGACTTAAAATAATTTAAATCACTACTAACTACTTCTGTCGGAATATTAGTTTGCTTACTAACGCGCATTGACTCAGCATAATTAGCAGGAGATTGCTGTGCTGTGTAATTTACTACTGCCGCTTGATCAGATTTGTATTGTTCAATAGCCGAATCAAATTTACCCACGGTAGATCTTGCTGGATCTATCGTTGGTGTTTTTCGGCGCTTTTCTTCAAATACTGTATTAATCGCGCTAGTAAAATCAGTCATTTTGGCCTATATAAACATTGTAAATGTTAACCATTTCTTGGTCCGAAACAGATAAGTTTTGCCGCTTAAGATCCGCTTTAAGATCATTTAAAAGATCTTTTGGTATGTCATTAACTGTTTTTGCTCGGTTAAGTTCATAACGACGAGATTTAGAACGAATTCCAAGAAATTCACCTGTTGTATATTCTTTCGTTGCATCCTTAATAATTGAATTTATTTGCTTTGCATCAGGTTGTTTACCATTATTATTTGTAATAAATGAATCTATCTCGTTATAAATAATTTTTTCAAATCTTGCTTTCTTTACTACACTTTTTCCAATGCCAAGAATATCTGCTTCAGTACTAATTCTGCTAGATAATGTGGTTGCTTGTTTTTGAGTTTCTGGTTTATTTTTAAGTTCAATTTGTTGTTTACTAAACCATTTCCAATCAGATTCAGAAAGTCTGGTGCGCCATTTATTAAGATCCATATTAATAAATGTTTTTTGATCATTGCCCATAATTGAGCTTAGTTCACCAAAAGCCATGTCTTCTTTTTCATCTTGGCGAGCTTTAGCTGCTTCACGTATTTCTCGCCTTCTTTCGCGTTCAACTCTATCTTTTTCTCTTTGTTCTTGTGCTTCAGCTCTTTTTTCAGCTCTTTCTTCACTTCTTACAGATCTTTCTTCTGATCTTATTGCTCGTTCTTCAGATCTTTGCGAACGCTCTTCTGCTCTTTCTGCTTTAATTGCGTTTTTTTCGTTTTGTATATTGTTATCAATAAATATGTTTATGCTTCTGTAAGTATCAGGATCATTGTCTCTAAGCCATTCTTTTGTTGTATTATCAACTTTGCCCCATGATGTTTTTGTCTGCAAAACCTGATCCCAAGCTTGGCTAGAATAAGTTTTTCTAATCTGTTCATTTTGCGTGATCATGCTTTGTTCAAGCTGCTCATATATTTGAAGAGCAACTTTCTGTTGATCACCAGAAAACTGTTTCATGATATCTAAACGCAAATTAGCAATAGATTTTTTGTCTTTGCTTGCTAGTGCATCAGTAAATTTAGATTCAACCCATTTTTCAGCCTCGGCTTCTTGAGCAACTTTGGTTGCCATTCCTTTGAATTTATTTTTAAACTCATCGTTCGTAATAAAATCTTTGACCTGATCAAAATATGCAGGTGCAGCAAGTGGGTTTGTGTTAATAATATTGGCCACGCGGTCCATATAAACCGATGACATTTCTTCCTGAACAAGCTGCTTGTAAACATCAGAATCTTCGCCGTATCCAAGCAATTCAGCTCGCTTTTTTAAATTTTCTATAAGCTGTTTTTTGCTTGTTTCAAATTCTGGACCATCAAATACTTTTCCATCTTTTAAAGAAAATGGAACAGATGATGCTGTATTGCTTAAAATTTTTCCCAATGCTTTGTTATTGTTTACCCTTACTTCTTGTTTTTGCGCGGCCTCAAATGTAGAAAATTTTGCAATTGAAGCAAGGCCAATTTCATTTGCTTTAGTTTGAAATCTTTTTACTAGCCGAGAGTCTGCAGCACCATTAGCAGAGAATTGAGTAACAAACTCCGATACTTTCTTGTAATAAGATGTGGAAAACTTTTCAGTAAGGCCGGTTGCTTTTTCGCCTACACTGCCTTCATTTTCTTTGGTAAAGTCAACAATAAAAGTCCTAAGATCAATTTCGCTTTTATCAAGCAATAATTGCTCTTCAAATTCTTTTTGCTTTTCCGCAACGCGCATCAAATTGGATGCGTATGCAACCCTAGCTTGGCCAGCTTCCTCTATTTGTTTGCCAGTAAAATCGCGAATAGGTTCAACAGTTTGCGCCTGCATTGGCTGCATTTGGCCAACATTAGGGTTAACCTGTGGTTGATCGTAAATGGGTACTGTTGCCATTATGAGCCCACCTTATTTTTCAAAAACCATGACGTTGTCAAAGTATTGGCCGACTGACCAAATGAAGTCATTGCCGCACTGACTGGGCTAATGCTATCCGCAGTAGATCTTAAGTTTTCCGCAGATATGTTTTGCATCATTGCTTGATTCATGTAATTAGTCGATTGTGATCTTGCTGCTTCTGATGATTTGATTGCATTTGCATAAATGGTCAAAGCATCCATTTCGGCCACAAGATCTGTTGTGGCTATTACTTCTGCTGTAGAACCAACACCTAAACGCAAACCTCGAGCAGCCATACTAGCTTTTGATGCGCTTTTAATTTTGCCAGCGCGCATTTTTAACATGCTGATTTCTTTGCCGCCAACATCAATGATTTGTTGGGCCATAAACTCTGCCTGCCGGGCATTAATCTCCGACATGCTTTTTTGAAAGTCCATGGTCAGCGCCTGCGATTTGTATTGATATTGCGCTGATTTAGCTTGATAGTAAGAACCTACCGCGGACTGTATCGATCCCATAGCGAACATAAACGGAGCTGCTTTTTGCATGCCTGCAAAAGTTGCCTCCGACGGCGTAAACATGTCCGACAAAAATGTTGATCCTTCTTTAAATAATGAAACTGCTTTAGTTACGTAAGGACTATAAAGACGTCTAGGAACCACTCTTGCTTCAACTGGCGCAATAGCCGTATCGGCTGTTGTCATATCGACAGCGCTGTTTGAGACATAAAACGGAACGTATTGAGTCATTGTTGCTCTCCAATCAATGCCCGAACATTATCGATGTCACGGCGTTTTACGGGCACATTATCCGCCAACGGCGACTTCAAAAGACAAGTTGATAATTGTCAATGGTAACGGGTCTTGTTGTCTAACAAATACCTGTCCGCCGTCCGTCCATTCGGGCGTTAAATTGATGTCAATTTCCTGAGATTTCAATGCCGGCGCAGAGCCATAAGGTTCGCTGGTACGCTGTTTGGCCTCAATCAAATTATCTTCATTTGGACCAATAAAAATACCAGATGACCTATAAACCCTCATGGTCACTTTGTTTACGTTTTTGACCCGGCCCTGACCAAACGCGCCATCAATTTGCATAGCCATAGGCAGTGTCTGCAGGTCGGATTCGTATGGCAGGCCAATATGAATAATTGTCCCGGGTTGTTCCAGCGTGATCGTTCCAGATGTCACCACGCGCTGTGGATGGACCGCACCATCAATCAGGATGCTTACTGTCTTTCCCTCAAGCCATGTAAGGCCGCTGATTGAATTTCTGGCAAAAGAATAAGCCGATATGGGAGTTGCCCTGAATTCAGCCACCAGCGTTCTGTTGACGCGCGCTGTGGCCACTGTCGATGATGATGTACTGCTGATTGTCAGCAAGTACTTAATGCCATCAGAAGCCGTCAAAACAATCTGATCGCCCACATCTGAGGTTCCGGGATAACTAAAAATTCCGGTCGATGCAGTAATGGTCAAAGTGTCAGACGGAGTCCAGCCGGCACCCGTAGTTACAGTCACCGTCGTTGCCGTAGTATTGGTCCCGTTATATGTTGACCCAGAGTCAACAAAAAACGCATTAACTTGATTTGCGAATTTGCGAGTGCTCATGCGCTCGATATAGCGCTTACTGACATTGTTTATTGTGCGTCGCACAACAACATATAGCACATCCTCTGCGCCCTCCGCCACTGTCGTACAGCTCTCGAACAAGCCATCAGTATCATGCCAATGCCATGCACCAATTTGCTGTTCTGGGACATAGGTTAGGCCAAGCAGATAACCTGAGCTCGACACAAACCAAATGATTGGTTTTGGCGCTTTGCTGTAGCACATGTCAACGATTTCATAATCATCGAACAAGTGAGCCGCTCGTAACGATAAGTCGCCAGTAATAAAACCATTTGATTGCCACGAATAGCCAAGCTCTCGCACATGGCCACCGCGTGATGCGCAATACACCATGGCATTATTGATGATTGATGGCTGCACATTGGATGCGCCGATATAAGACTGCGGCTGAACCGAGATCGATGTTGGAGTAATAGCGTCTGAGTTGATTGATGTCACGCGCCATTCGGCAGCGCTAGTCAGCAACACCAATTGCGACAGCGGGACAATATGTCGAATGGTATTTGCTTCACGAGCTGCCACTTTGAACGCAATGCGGTCATCATCCTTAATTGGCAATGAATAACTCATGTTTGATTCAGTGCCAGATTTTGTCATCCACATTTTTTGTGGGTCATTGTTTGTTCCAGCAAAACATCTACGTTGCTCAAAATAAGACACTGCACCGGGGTAATTATTTGAGCTGGCAAAAACGCTGTCGTAGTTTGGTGGGCTTACGCTCAAATCCGGCGCTATGTTGTCATCAATAATTGATAACGTAGTCGTTTGTCCAATGTATCCAAACACACCACCTTGCAATTTGTAAACACGATACAACGATGCTCCGGATACTGTAGACCATGAAATAGTAACAATGCCGCCAGTCTCGAGTAAGTTTCCACTTGCTGATGCAGTTGACGATCCTATAGATTCATTTACTTCGTCAGAAGCAATTGCCGTTACCTTGTATGAGTACGTGTACTTTGCTGTTGTGTGACCACTAGCAGTTGCTGTAACAGTGCCGGGCGGAGATATTGGAGCGCCAAAATTAATCGTGCTAAGAACCCATTGTGTAGCGCCTTGTCGACGCAGCTCCCTTGGTGGATATCCCGGATGAACAAGTGTCAAAACATCTGATGACTGCACATGGTGTATGTCAAACAAATCTGATTCAGCATATGGATTTGGAATTTCATAGGCCGCGGTTGGAAGCGGATACCAATACGTTGCGTTTGGCGGTGCGTTGCCTGTGGTATTGGCGATGCAATAATAATTGACACCTCCAGAACTTACCAATGCGCCGACAGTGTAGGCAGTTGCACCATTGTAAGCAGCAGGGCTACCAGCCAAAAGCGTGGCACCATTGGTGTGAAATCGGAAGTAGCCTGCGCCGATTTCAATAACCATAGTTTGCGTTGTTGAAAACGTAAACGGAATAAGCCGTGTGCGCTTTGTTGAATCCTTGACCTCACGAACAAACGTCGTGCCGGGCCTGTTTTCTGCCGGACCTTGTGGAGTAACAATAAAGTTTCGCACTTTTGCCGCACCAGATTGAAACTTTACATCATCAATTCGACCAAACATCTCTGGCGACATCTCGCCGCCTGCAAATGATCGTATAAGGGTGCGGGTTGATGGCATTATTGTGTCTCCTCACCGTCCTGATAAAAGACATTTTTACCTTCTTTTATGCGCTTTTTTGCATGCTCAATAGCCTTGTCTTGAATTGACTCAGGCATATTTTTAAAAAAGTCTTCGCTATCCATGTCAGCAGTCAAAAGATAATCAATTTCTGCTTTGGTCAATCCGGGCACCATAAGCGGTATATCCATTTCTTTGCCATCAATCTCAAAGCCTGCTGATATCTCCGTTGATACCGTGCCATCTGGGCGCTCCATTGGGCCAAGATAACCCTTCATGCTTTTGATTGAGCCATCTGGCCTGTACATGCTGTCATCCATTTGATCAGGACCAGTATTTTGATTTGCATACAAAACGCTGGCGTATTTGCTCATATCAATTGGCATAATTATCTCCCGGCGACCCATTGCACAATGTGCTCAGGTTTGCTGTCACGTTGATCAGAATCAGACATTTTTGCCTGAGACAAAAAGCCGACCATCATCTTTGTGCATCTTCCAGCCTCAGCGGCTCCGACTTCGCCTTTAATGATTGGGCCAGCCATCATAGATGCTAGATGCCACGACAATGTCAAAGTAAACAATGACGAAAACTTCGTTGTGTCTGTTACAAAAGTTGTGTATCTGCAGATCGCGTTTTCTTGATTCGTGTAAATGATGCGCGCGCCAGTTGAATCGCTTTCAACTGCAAAAGGCTGAGGTACATAATGGCCAGCGGCGACAACTGGACTGTAAGTCTCTGAAATTCCGTAAACATTCGTGATGCCAAACCTGCTTGAATAATCGTCGTTTGCTTCTGGTGGTATGACTGCAATAATCTTGGCGACACTTTGTGGATATGCGTATGCATATTGCCATTGGTCCCATGTGTTAGTTAGCTGCGCCAAATAATCTCTGCGAGTTGCAAACGACCACGTATGCATCTCAAGCAAAGTATCTCGCGCGATTGGATAAAACCGTGCAGCCAGCTCTGCCTGCATTGATTGCTCCGGCGGGTTGATGCTGGAGACATTGGCACGGTCACCGATATGAGATAGCGCCAAATTTACGATGTCGACTTCGGATGCCATGCTTGACTCCTATGTAAAAGGGGCCGTGGTTTCCCGACGGCCCCAGTAATTACGGCTTCGAAAGATTACACCGAGCCTTCTACTTCGTTCTGCTCTTCAGTTGCTTGAGACTTCTTCTCCCATTTACGTTTGGGAGCTTTTGCCTGATCATCATCAGAGCCATCTACCAGCTCAAGATTTGAACCGGCTTTGCCATCATACTCAACAAGCTCGCCTTCCTCGCGGATGGCATTGTTGATAAATGATTTTTCTAGAACTCGGTATGTAGGCATAGTGCTTTCCTTTCATTAAACGACGGCGAAGCCAGATGCGTAGTACTTCTTACCGTCTTGGATATCCATCACAACATCAGCCGTTACCTTACCAGAGGTATAGGTGCCGGAGATGGTGTAGCGAGCGCCAAGATAGCGCTGGCCAGTGGACGCGATTTGCGGGTTGATACGAACTGCTGTGTTGTAACCAGCAACCAGTGATGCGGTCAAGACTGCATCAGAAGAGCCAATTACGACAACACCAGAGGATAATGCGGCATTGGTTGCAGCAATCACTTCAAACTTGACAGAGGTGCCGCCAGCCAAAGCCGTGGTCACTGCAAAGTTCATAAAGAGATCTTGGCCTTCGCCAATGTCGCGAGCTACTGACAGATCGATAGTGTCGGTCGAAACAGCAGTCGTTGTGAGTGCTTGATCTTCCGAAACGCGAAGCAGTTTATCGGTAATCATGATTTATTTCCTTTCGATTCTGGTTGATTAGGACACGACTGCTTCGGTGTTGAGGATAGCGTCAACACGGCGCAGAGGGACGCCCAAGAACGACAGCCAGCTGTTAGGCTGACCAAACTGTGTCAGACCCTGCTCGATCTTCAGAACGTACTGCGACTTATCCAGAGCGGCCAGAGCCAAACCAGAGTGCACAGTGCGGTTCATGTAAAAAGCAGCGCGACCCATGCTCATGTTCGGGATACGATACAGAGCGCGAGCCATCAGCTTGATGATTGCTGTCGATACGTTTGCAGCTTGTGTGCCAGTTTGAGCGATCAGATCGGACACATCGATGTTGCAGATGCGAACGACATAGCGCCAGTCTTTAACGACCAGACCGTTTTTCCACTGGTAACGTGTTGCGTATGCCTGCAGACGGGTGCCATCGCTGTTGTAGACAGTCTGCTCGCCCAGATCTTCATGGATCAGACCAGCTTTCGAGCCTTTCGGGAATGGGCAGTAGACAGTGTTGTCACCCCAAACCACGAGATAGATCGAAGTATTGTCAGAGCCAGAGCCGCCTGCGGACAGGATGTTCTGAGCGTTGCCGCCTGACAGGCTGGAGTAACGAGCAGCCAGACCGAGGAACTGCTTAGGATCAGTACCGGGGTTGCCGTAGAACAGCGTGGTTGCCTGAGTCTGGTTCATTGCTTCGAGGAACGCGGTATCTTCCGACAGGCGGAATTGAGCCGTGTTGCCGTTCAGCATGGCCAGATCTTTGTCGACTTCCGAGCGAGCTTCAAGGATGCCGCAAGCCTCGTCAACCTGTGCTGTGGTCGATTTGGAGTTTGGGATACCTTGGTTGAGTGCGCGCCAGTAAACGGTCGGCAGGCCAGTACGAATAACTACGCGCTCGCCGGTAGGCAGGTTGCCTTCCTTGAACATGCAGTCTTCGAGGATTTCATTTGACTGTGACAGCAGTTCGGCGACTACTGGTACACGGCCTTCGGGATCAATACGTTTGGCCCAATCGGCCAGCGTGAGTGCGGTTGCAGAAAGAGTTGCCATGATTTGCTCCTGTTAAGTTTGCTGATTGGAATAGAGTGCGGCAGCGTGGTCATTGAAAGTCATCGGGCCTTTATTCTTTTGGCCTTTGTTTCCACCGACAAAGCTGTCTTCACTGATTGCCTTCCCTGCGCGGTACATAAACCGGATTACCTCCGGATTATTTCCCAGCCCAGAGTCTTTGAGTAGCGCGCGCAACTGGTCAGTGCCAAATTCACTCAAAGCTTTTTCTGCTACTCGAAGGTTTTCTGCCAGCTTATCGCCGCCAAATTCCTTGTCAGATACAGATGCTTTGGTCCATTCGTTCTTTACCGATTCAATACGCTCGAGCTGTTTGCCCTCGATTACCGGGGCCAGCTTACTGAGCATCTTCTGCGCAGCGTCCTGAGTCAGATTCAACTCCTTAGCAACTTCCGAATACACATCGAGTATTCCGGCGTCGACTGTCTTGCCCTCATCGAACTTGAAGTCGTACTTTTCTGGCGCGCCTTCTACAGGTTTATCGCCTTGCTTGTTGCCTTCGGTATTGCCATCGCCATTCTCTGTAGTCTGGCTTTGGTTCTGCCCGTCGGATGCTTGCTGCCCATTCGCAGGTTGCGCATCACCCGTCGGTGAATTGCTTCCTACGTCTTGCGATGCGGGTGCGCCGTCATTGGTCGTTGTGGCTTCCGTCATCAGCGTGTCTGTCATTTTTCTGTTCCTTTAACATTGTTGGATAAAGCTCAGGGCATTGTTCGTGAATCATTGCCAGCATGCGGTTGCCAAAGTTCCTGTTACCTTCTGCGAAAGCCATCTGCATCGCATTGGTGTTGAACGATAGCCGGAACACACCGGATTGATCCATGAGCCGCCACAATATGCGACGGCCCCGCTTTGTACCCATGAGCCACCTAATGTCCGCCTCTTCGTTTTCTTTGGAAATCTTCTCGCGGGTAACTTTCTCCGCTTTCTGCTTTTCCTGACTACGAAGATCGGTTGGATCGTAATTGCTCATTGTGTAATTTATCTCGTTGTCAAATCATACGGGCACTCAATGCTCGTTCCGTATCAGAATGCCCTCGATGACAACACCTATCTCAGCCGTTTGCTGAAATGCTCTGGCCTGCCATTGAATGTCTGTTTTCTCAAGATACGGAAATGGCACCACGCGCCGGGCTTCGTATCTGTCCGTAAATGGCGTCTGCAAGATATCAATGTTGACGCCGTTGGGGTACTCGGTTTGGACCCTGTACAGGCAATGATTGCCAGACCCACCAGACAAATTGGAAAACAAATCGACTCGTGTCAAAAAGAAAGAATACCCGGCAGGCACACTGTACAAACTCATTTGGCTGCGCCCGACGCCGGCATTGATCTTGGCGTAAGTCACCCCACTAGCGGCCAGCGTTACATTGCCAACAGCGTTTCCAGACACAGTTACGATGTTGTTGATCCTGAAGTATGACCCTATGGTAGACACAGGCGTCGTGCCATTAAGCGTGACCACTTCTGTGATGGGCTCATACGCTGCGTTCAGACCCATGATGCGAACCGATACTGCTGTGTCCGATGCGCTGTCGCTGACCATTTGCATGATCGTGGCTGCTGGTGGATACGTGTATACGGTTGCGTTTTCCCATATCGGGATAAACACTGAATTGACTAGCGATTGATACCCAAACACATTGACCAGCGAATGGCCTTTGATTAGGCCACGCGCTACTTGCAGCTCAAACGGTTCTGAGCGATCATCTTCGGTCCGTGATGGATAGAACACAGTCAGCCTTTATTTTTTCTTGTCTTTGCCGTACAGCTTTTCGGCTGCAGACTCTCTGAAATCTTTGCGTGTTGGCGCGCCTTCTTCACCCGGCTTGCGCATGCGCTCACCAGACCCAGCCTCAATACGTTTACGCTTGGCATGAATGTTGGCCCACAATCCCGGCTTAGACATATGTCACCTCGACTTTTTCTTATCCTTGTCAGAGGCCGGATATAGCTTTTCAGCCATAAATTCCCGGCCCACAGACTGCGGCACATCGACCTTTTTGGCAAACTCTTTGCTGTGTGCCACGGCCTGCATAAACCGTTTCTGCTTTTCTGACTTGGCAGGCATGATCAGGCACCGTACAGCAAGGTAGCGTTGCGCTCGGCAGTCGGTGCCTTGTCGCTTGCGCCGATCTCCATGTCCGTAATTTGCAGTTCCATGCTCATGTCTTTGCCGCCCTGTGTCTCGTAAGCACTGGTGCCTTTGACGAAAACCTTGGCAGTGATAGTCATCTCAGTGCCGACAGATGGCAGCGTGGTAATACTCAGCTTTTCCATCTGGTCCTGCTCAAGACGTAGGCACAAGCCATAGGGATACATTGGCTCTTCGTATTCAATTTCGCCGGGCATCTCTTCGCGCTCGGCTTCTTGCTTCATGCTGATCATTGCCATATTAGACCTCGGTAGCTGATGGTGAGTTGTAACCGCTGAACATGTTCATGACATCAGTCAGCGCGTTTTCGGATTGGCCGGTCTGCGCAGCTGCCAGATCTTTAGCCGTTACTGCCTGTTGCTGCATCATTGCTGCTTGTTCTTTTGCAGCCATTGCTTGGTCGCGCGCTTGACGGATCAGGGCCACATCTTCGTTGGCAATAATCAGCTTGGGATCCACGCCCAGCATGTCGCTGTAGCTGTCGACCCACTGATCAGCATCAAATTTATCGAGCACATCAGGCTTGAACTGCGCCACAGCACCAAGATTTCCGACCAAACGGTCAACGCTATTGGTGCCCACTGCGCGCTGTGCCTGTGCCAACATCGATACAAACTCGACCGACAGTTCCATGCCCTGCAGTTCCTGTGGTGGCGGAGGCAGCATGTTGAACTCGACCATGCGCTGGAAGGTTTTATCGACCAGCGGATCTAACAGTTCATTGTGCAATCGCTCAAGCACGGGGCCTAGCATCAGCAGCTTTTCTTCATGGCGCTCGGCAACCTCAGTTGCAGTCATACGGGTGTCAGTTGCATTGGCCAGCATCATGAACAGGTCAGCGTAAAACGCACCACGGATGCGCTCTCGGCAATCCTGAATGTCCATAAGCAAATGCTGCAAGTTCAGGTTTACTTCGAATGCTGTTTTGATGCCGCCCTGTGGGCTGTTGGCGTCGACATAGCTGATACCACCCGGCAATGAGTCAACATCACGGTTCTTCATCGATGTTGGGACTTGCAATGGTGGCTTGGTCTGGTAGTCAATCGCCTGTGCTTTGCGTAGTTGCTCGTGCTGCAGCTGCTTGATATCACCCAAAGCTTCCATGCCGGGGCCATTGCCATAGATGTCGCCGCCAACTGTTGACCACCGAGGTGCCAATGCTGGGAACTCATTGAACCCAGACTCGCGCAAATACTGATCTTCGTTGCCACCGACTTCAAAATACACCGACTTGAACGGCATGTTTTTGTTGTCGCGCTTCATGATGTCACGATCAGTACGTGGCTCGATGGCATGAATAATTGGCACCCATGCATCCAGTGTGCCGCGGTCATACATGTTTTGAACAGTTGTCGAACAGTTTTTGTACCCAAACTCTTTCACCAACTCCGCAACTGTCTTTTCAAACTCGCGATAGATGGTGTCAACTGTGCCGCGATAGTCAGTGGCAATGCAGAATTCTCCAACCGTTGACGGGTAATGATGGATGACAGTGCGTGGATCTGACAGTAAGATCGATGACGTAGTGCCAAATGCGCCCAGCTCTTCGTACATTTGGTGCAATGTGCGGTACGTATTTGACTTTTGAAACACTACCTGCATGCGCGTGGTCACATCTTCCAACCACAGCTTTACCGGGTGATACGCATTGAGCTCAGGGTCAGCAGTTGCCAACCTGAACCATGGCCGGGCTGGGCTGGTTGCGCCAGCCATCATGCCTGCGCCAAGTATTCGAAGCGCTCGTGTGCCGGTGTTGTCGTAGATGTTGTTGTGCCTGCGCTGACCACGGTCACGGTCTTGTATAAAGTACCGGCCATTGCGTGGCAGCAGGTATGTGGTGATCTCTTGCCAGTGTGCCCACCAAGTTGCGCGCTCAGACTTGAGCTGCCCCCAGCGGGTAAACAGCTTATCCCGAGTCACCGACTTGGGATTTGATTGTGCGTCGCTGGGATATTGACTCATGTTTATGCGCCGAGGAGAGTGTTTTTGCCGAGTGCCAATTGATTAGGATCAATACCCATTGGGCCGGTCAACAATGTACGATCTGCGCCACCTGTGTCCTGTGCCGCCGCAAGAATGGCGCTTACATCAGCCTGTTTGCGGTTAGCTGCCCGGATATTTTCTTCTGAGCTTTTCTCTTGTTTTAATGCTGCTGCTTCTGCTTTTTTATTTGCTTCGGCCTGCATTTCCAAACTTTTTTCTTGCTGTCGTTGCTGTTTTTCACCAGAGTAAATGCTGTAGGCCGTTGATGTAGCGGCGGCTGCTGCCATAATTGATATTCCCATAGTCAAATCTCCTTCGCATAAATAATGTCTTGAACTTGATATTTCAGCTTCGGCATAATTTTGTCCAAAGCAGTCTGCTGTTTTGCATGCCACAACATCATTTGAGCCCCAGCCTTTTTTGCCATTTTCTCTGTTTCACGTATCAACCGCAGGCCAACTGGAGATGCCCTGTAATTCTTGTGAACAAACAAAATATCGTTGTTGCAAATGACCAAGTCAAAGTAATGCAAATGCCTATTAACTATGTTGGCGCTGTATCCAACCAGCCTGCCATCAATAAACGCAGCAAGTACAAGCAGTTTGTGTTGCGACTCAAGCAGCTTGTATGCTGTCCAGTCAGGTTTCAACACCATCACATGTTTGTTTTTCGCTATTTCATCCCAATGATCAGCGAACAGATCTGATGCTAATGCCTGCATTTCAGACACATCAGACAACCTAATTTCAGTCGTTCGTGCCCCACTTTCCCGTGACATTATGGGCTTGTCGTTTTCATACGGGCACCGTTGTTTAAAGTTTTGCATATGGGTCATAGTCCTCTTTCTGATTGCGACGAGCGTATTCCATCGCAATTGATCGTTTTGGCGTGTCCATCAGCGCCAAACAGTACGCCGACGCAAAGTCAGGCGATCTACCAATGCGCTCGAGTATCTCTTCCCTACTTGCCACCGAGATGGTTTGGCCAACCAATTTCCATGTCGGCGCGCACAGGTCAGCAAATAGCCGTGGATCAGGCGGCAACGCTATGCCTGTGTTGTTGGCAGGATCAAGCGCTTCACGCATGCGCCACCACAGCTCGGACCGCTGGTTCTTAAACCGCAGCCGGCCAGATTTGTCTAGACCCAGTGCAGCCTCGGCCACGTTGACGCCCAGAACCTGCTGGTTGGATTCGTTCAGGAAGTCATAGGGGCTCGATCCGACGCCGATGACATCAATGTGTATCGGAGCCCTGTCGCGCAGCGCTGCGACCACCAGACCGGCCACAGTGGGCCCATCAGGCGTGGCACTGCCGGCATAGGCCAGAGGCTCATCAAACCACATGCCATGGCGTCTGGCGATGATGGTCTGGTCCTTGCCACCCCGGGCAACGTCGACGCCCATGCTGTCCATTGGCGGCAGCTTGAGCGGCTTCTTCCACCGGGCCTGAGCTATCTCGACCCACTCGGTCGGGATAACCTGCCACGGGTCATCTTCCATGCCGGCGCTGAAGTCGCCGTTGAGCATCTGTGAGCGCAGTGGCTCGGGCATTGCCTGCAGTGTGGCCATGTATCCGGTTCCCATCAGGTAAGGGTTATCGCTGATCCGCGACGGAATAAAGGTGCGCGACATGGGCTTGATCAGCTCGCCGTTATGCTCGAACTCATCACCGGATTCGACCTCGACATCCTTGCCATCGACGGTCGCAAAGTAGCGCAGCTCGCCGGGCTCCGCTGGGTTCGGGTGTTTCTTGTCCAGCCATGGGGCGAAGTAGGCGATGATCCAGCGGCCCTCAGCGGTCGTTGGCGGGTTGAAGGTTAGCAGGGCTTGACAGCGCTGGTTGACATCCGTGGTACGCAGCCAGCCCATCAGGAAGCGTACCTGAATCTCGCGCATGTTGGCGGCTTCGTCGAACACCAGCAGGTCATGTGGCCGGCCTTGGTATTTCTTCTCATCGCCAAGGTTTGGGAACGATCCGAACTCGATTTGGATCTCGACGCCGTCGCCACGCTTGGTGCGCCAGATGTTGTTCTGGCCATTGTAGCCATTGCGCGAGCCGATCAAGTCTGTGAACCGGTCGATGACGCCGGTCAACTCGGTGCCATTCAGTCGGAAGATGCCTACTTTGCGATGGTTCGTGAGCGCTTTGCCACAGGCCAGATCTGTTTTGCCGCCCCCGGCTGCACCTCCGTAGCCAATGATATCGGCCTCGGAATAGTAAGCCATGGATTGTGGTCCGGGTAATGGTCGCCAAATGGTTTTGTCTGCAGCCAGCAGAGCATCGAGCTCCGCCAGCTCTTCAGGCGTGAGGTGCTGCAGAATTTCAGGATCGAATTCATCGACGGTCATTTGCTCTTGCGCTGGCTTGCCGCGGCGATCAGGGCTTTAACCTTGGCCGCGCGCTCGTTGTCACTGATCTGAATCGGTCCGCCTTCAGACCCTGTGTGCTCGGTCACCATGCGGTCGCCGTACTTTTTCGGATTCCACTTGGCCAGCAGCTTCAGCCTGTACTCAGCCCGGTTGCGCAGCCATGTGACATGGGCATTATCGTATTTCGGATTATCGCCGCCGGTCATCTCTGGCTTTGTATCGATAATCTCAAGCGCATCATCCGCAATGCAGTCAGCACCAATATCTCTAGCCTCCGCGAAGCGTTGAGCAAATTCCTTGTCTTTCCCCATCCAAAGATAAACGGTCGAATAGTGAATGTTATTGTTTCGGCACCATTCACGCAGTGTTTTGCCGGTCGTAATCCATTCGCAGATCTCATCGGCTTTGTCTTTCGGGACTGGCTCAGGTGGCCGTCCGATTTTTTTTGGCTCAGTCTCCTTTTTCATTTTTAATAACCTTTATCCATCGATGAGGTGTTTGAGCTCGGCGTTCGTACCGGCAAATCTTGGCAATAGCATGCTTTGAAATGCCGACGGCTTCGGCTATTTGCTGGTATGTCATGGCCATATCTTCGCGCATGTCCCGAATTTTATCGATGATTTCATCCGTGAACTTTGCATTGTGGTGATGCTGACCGATACGACGCCCGAGCTCGTTTAAGGGAACCATCATAGTTTTGCCCTTCGGCTTCACTTTTTCGGTGGCTTGGGCGGCTTTTTACCTTTACCGTACATGGCGTCCTCCTTTCGTGGTGGTTGATGGGCGGCATTATCTTCTTCTGTTGCGCTGAAGGCAACAACTTTTTGAGGCTGGCTCTGGCGCTTCCGCCATAGCGACTGCCGGATCAAATGTTTTTCTCCCGCAGCTTGGCTTCGATGGCTTCAGCAAACCATTTAAAACCTAACGGCAATCGTTTTGCTTCGCCGTCAGTTTGTGCTAAACAGTCAAACATTTCCTCATCCGTCAGCCCCTGCCATTCGCGCTGTGGTGGGGCGTTGACGGTCAAGATGCCATCCTGCTTTGCACCGCACTTTGTGCATTCAACTTCCATCAGGT
>Ga0181355_1000169_pt1 | contig 26149 bp, 23 predicted proteins | sample Fa13VDMM15DN_FD_130099 | JGI IMG/M metagenome (GOLD analysis project Ga0181355, IMG submission 130099) | Freshwater viral communities from Lake Michigan, USA - Fa13.VD.MM15.D.N | ecosystem: Environmental > Aquatic > Freshwater > Lake | place: USA: Michigan | collected 2013-09-23 | reverse complement strand
CTTCGGCTTTAAGATTTCCGAGTCTTACGTTACGCTGCTTGGGCAGTGGGGGATGCTTGTGATGGGCGCGTACTTTGGTGGCAGAACGCTTGAGAAATTAGCCGATATGAAAGGTAAAAAATGACCCATCTAAGTAAACACTTTACCCTTGACGAGTTAACCGTCACCGACCACAGGGAGTTTGACAACAGCCCGACCCAAGAGGAAATCAGCAACCTGCAACGCTTGGCGCAATTGCTGGAGCAGGTCAAGGAAACCCTTGGGGGTAAGCCCGTGATGATTAACTCTGCCTTCCGCAGTAAGCAGGTCAATGATGCAGTTGGAAGTTCTGACAAGTCTCAGCACCGTAAGGGGTGCGCGGCTGACCTCCGAGTACCCGGTGTTACCCCTGATGAAGTAGTCCGTGCCGTTATTGCTGCGGGTTTACCCTATGACCAGATCATCCGTGAGTTTGACCGCTGGACGCACATCAGCATACCCAACACAGAAGATGCAGAACCCCGTGGCAATGCGCTTATCATTGACAAATCAGGTACTCGACCTTTCGCTTGATTCATGGGAAAATGAGATATGCCATTACAAAAACTACAGTTCAGACCCGGTGTAAACAGAGAAGGCACTACCCTTGCCAACGAGGGTGGCTGGTTTGACTGCGACAAAATCCGTTTTCGTTCTGGCTATCCTGAGAAGATTGGTGGTTGGCAGGTTGATAATGGTGTAGCCTCTACAGTAGAGCCTGTTACAACGCTTGTAGCTACTAGTGGACTTACCACTGCGGCAGTTGCGCCTAGCGGTGCGTTTTGGGGTATTGCCAAGGCCATGTGGAATTGGATTAACCTGACAGGCTACAACCTTTTGGCGGTGGGAACCAACCTCAAGTACTACATCCAAAACTCCAGCGGTGGTGCGTACAACGATGTAACTCCCATCCGCTCAACAACCACAGGCGTAGCCAACGCTTTTACCACTACAAATACTTCAACAACTGTTACAGTTAATGACCCCGGACACGGGGCACAGATCAACGATTTTGTAAACATTTCTAGCGTATCTGGTACGGTCAATGGCATAACTGCCGCCAACTTAACTGGCGAGTTTCAAGTTCAGTCTGTTACCAACAATAACGCCTACACAATCACTGCAAAGGGTGCAGCAACATCTACTGGAACATCTGCTGCTACCGCCACATTTAATTATCAACTGACTACAGGTAACACCACATTTACTTTCGGTACAGGCTGGGGAGTGGGTGGTTGGGGTGGCTCTACTGGCCCTTCAGCCGCATCCACTATAAACGGTGGAACGGCGGTTACTTCTAGTTCAACTACAGCAATTACGCTTGCGTCTGTTACGGGGTTTACTAACGGTGCAGCGTCTATGACTGGCTCGACTATCTCAGCTACAGGTGTGTTGAATGTTGGAACGCTTGCCTCTGGGACTATCTACATTGGCATGGTGGTCACAGGCTCTGGAGTACCCGCAGGTACGTATATCCTCTCTAGCGTATCTGGTACGGGTACTGGGTCTATCTGGAACACCAACACAACCACTGCGGTGGCTTCCACAACGATCACAGGCAGCGGCGGGGTTGTGTTTATTGGCATTGAAGCTATTACATACACAACAGTTAGCGGAAGCACCCTTGCTGGGACTATTACTCGCGGCGTAGGAAACACCCCCACATCTGCCCACGCTGATGGTGAATTAGTTTCTCAGTTTGGCTCTACCGCAACGGGGTGGGGGTTAGCCGCACCAGAGGGTCTTGGCGTTGGCATCCAGATTCGTTTGTGGAGCCAGTCTAACTATGGTGAAGATTTGGTGTTCAACCCCCGTGGTAGTGCTATGTACTACTGGGCTAACAACGGAAACCCAAACATTTTTGACCGTGGGCAAATTGTTAAGGCTGGTACGGCTATCGCTACTAAATATGGCTCGTTTACACCAGACGCTACATGCCCTGCAATGTCTAACTTCGTGCTGGTGTCCGACTCTTCGCGCTTTACTTTTGCTTTTGGGTGCAATGACCCAACGGGTGTATACGCAACTGTAGCCCAAGACCCAATGCAAGTTCGTTGGTCTGACCAAAATTCATTAGCCACTTGGACACCAGCAATTACCAACCAAGCGGGCGGCATCCGTTTAAGCCACGGCTCTACCGTGGTTACTGCCATACAAACTCGCCAAGAAATTTTGGTGTTAACCGATTCGGCAGTTTATTCCTTCCAGTACCTTGGCGCTCCCTACGTATGGGGAAACCAAATTCTTGGTGACAACATCTCTATTGCCAGCCCCAACTCAGTAGCCACAGTTAACAACGTCACTTATTGGATGGGCGCAGATAAGTTTTATATGTATTCTGGACGGGTGGAAACCCTGCCGTGCGCGTTGCGCCAGTACATCTATGGCAACATCAACTTAGCAGAAGCAGCCCAAATTCACTGCGGAACCAACGAAGGCTACAACGAAATCTGGTGGTTCTATCCATCTATCACGGGAACTACGTCTGATGATGAAAACGGCACTGGCACACCCGGCTCACCCAATACGTTGATTGATCGCTATGTCATCTATAACCACTTAGAGCGTATTTGGTACTACGGCACTTTTAACGGCACGACTGTGCGTCCCCGCACTGCTTGGTTAGACAGCGCACTTCGCTCGGAACCTATGGCGGCTATTGGTTATGTCTCTGGTAGTACTTATACCAACGGTGCTGTGGTCTATCACGAAACTACCGTGGACAATAACGAAACTACCACCCCTGTTGCCATTGATGCTTACGTTCAATCTTCGGATTTTGATATTGGCGACGGGCATAATTTTGGGTTTGTTTGGCGGCTTATTCCTGATATTACTTTTGATGGCTCAACTTCAGCAGCGCCATCCACTAACTTCACGGTTCGCCCACGCCAAAACCCCGGTGCTAACTACGGGACTTCAAACAACCCGTTTGTAAACAGCACCCAGTCTTATGCAGGCACAACAACCTACAACGTCCAGCAATTTACCCAACAGGTCTATGTGCGGATTCGGGGTCGTCAGATGGCGTTTAAGGTTTCGTCAACCGACCTTGGTACGCAGTGGCAGCTAGGCGCTCCACGTATTGATGTCCGACCAGACGGCAGGAGATAAGCATGGCAGCAAAAGGCGTAGTAGCCCCACGATTACCCGCAGCCCCCGTTGAGTACGATCGTATATACATAGATTCGTTGCTGGGTTTTTTGCGCCAGTACTTCAATGCGCTGGATAACCCCGGCCCAGTATTAGTGGCAACGCAAAGACAGCCAGCTACAGGGACTACGCCTGTACAAGTTATTTCTGCCCTAAGTTGCGCTGCGCCCGATGCGGCGGGTTCCCCCACTATTAGTCTGCCAACACAGGCGGATTTTGCTAACTTGCGCTCTGGCGATATTTACTACGATACGTCTGGCGGGGCTGCAACAAACTACCCACTAAGGATTAAGGCATGATAAACTCGATTAAACCCTTTTATACGAGGCAAAAATGAGCCTACATAACGCCGCTAAACATATAGCCGCCCACGGTCGTGGCAAAGACACAGTACTTATCCACATGACCCCCGAAGAGGTTGGTGGTTTACAGGCCGTAGCTAAAGCGCACGGTGGCTCGTTGACGATTAACCCGCATACGGGTTTGGCTGAAGCAGGCTTCCTGCAAGCTATTTTGCCTACATTGCTTGGCGCGGGCCTATCAATGATTCCCGGCGTTGGCCCTCTTATGGCTGCTGGGCTTGTTGGTGGCGGAACTGCTCTAGCCAGTGGTGACTTGAAGAAGGGCTTGATGGCTGGCCTTGGCGCGTATGGCGGTGCTGGCATTTACAACGCTATGAATCCTGCGGCTGTAGCAACCCAAGGCCTAAGTGTTGCTCCCCCCGCTGCGGCCTCAACATCTATTGTTCCAAACGCCCCTGCACTGACTCCCATCCCCGCAGCCGCTCCCCCCGTCCCAATTAGTAATGGTTTGATGGGTTCTGGCACGTATCCGCTGGGGAATATTCCAGACGTAACCCAGTCGGTTATGGTAAACCCATCATCAGCGGCGTTCTCACCCACTTCAGTAACGCAAGGAACACCCCCTACCTATCTTGGCCCCAATATGTCAAGCGCCAATTTACCAAGTACCAAAATTGACCTTGGGCTAAAGCCCAGCTACACGCCCCCTGCCAAATCGTTTGAAGACGCTATTTTGTCTCGGAACGGCGCTATGGCTGCGGGTTCTATTTACGCTGGTTTGCAAGAAGACCCCAAAGCCGCAACTCCAGCCGACCCCAGCATGATTCGCCCGTACACATTTGACCGTACCAAGAACGCCAGTGCGTTCCAAGATGTTGCTGGCGAACCGTTGAGTTCCAGAGAACGTAACTATTTCACTGACCAATACACAGCGTTGACCCCCTATAAAGCACCGGGCCCTGAATACAAAAATATGGCGGCGGGTGGCCCCGTGGAGCAGATGTCCAATAACGCAGCTATGGGCGCAAACACCATGTACCCGATGGCTAACATGGCATCGTCGTCTTTTGCTACACCTTACCAAGCCCCTCTATCTACCAATATGCTTGCCCCTTCCGGTGATGCTGCGGTGGGTATAAATGCTGAACCCAATATGCAGGGTACTCGTTTAGCTGGTGGTGGCTCGTTGGGTAGCTACTCAGACGGTGGGCGTATGCTCAAAGGGCCGGGTGACGGCATGTCTGACAACATCCCAGCAGTTATAGGCAAAAAACAACCCGCACGGTTGGCAGATGGCGAGTTTGTAGTTCCAGCAGATGTGGTGTCACATCTGGGCAATGGCTCTACCGATGCAGGTGCCAAGCAGTTGTACGCCATGATGGACAAGATTCGTGCTGCACGTACGGGCACAAAGAAACAGGGAAAGCAAATCAACCCACGTAAATACATGCCAGCATGACATACACCTTCACCGTAGAACGCTTCTCGGACACATACAGCGAACTTGAACCGCTGTATAGGCAGCATTACGGGGAAATGGTCAAAAGGCTGGCTGGGCAAGGGATTGAGTACTCACCCTATAACCCACGCCTTGAGGAGTACATTAAGGCAGGAGATGGTGGTTGGCTGCTGACATTTGTTTTGCGTTGTGAGGGGGTTGCTTGCGGGTATGCCAATGTGTATATCACCAACGACATGCACAACGGGGATTTGATTTCGCAGGAAGACACGCTTTTTGTATTGAAAGAACACCGTAATGGGGTTGGCAAAAAGCTTGTTCAATTTGTACTCCAAGAGCTAAAATCTCGTGGTGTAAAGCGTTTGATAGTGTCGGCAATGACCGATTTGCGCGTTGCAAAACTTTGGGGCCGAATGGGTTTCAAAGAGGCTGCTACGCAGATGATTTACGATTTTTAAGGAACCGCTATGTGCAGTCCATCACAACCTACGCAGCCTACTAGCACGACGAATACAACCACGTCTATCCCCGAATACGCCAAGCCGTATGTCGAGCGGATGCTGGGTAAGACAGAGGCGTTATCTAACACCCCGTACCAAACGTACGATCGTGAACGCATTGCGGGATTTAGCGACTTACAAAACAAGTCGTTCCAAGGCGCAAATAATATGCAGCCCTCACAACAGTTGGGGCAAGGCAGCGGGCTGGCGTACGGCGCAGGGTTAGGCGGTGTGGGTATGGCGATGCAAGCCAACCCACAGAACTTCCAAAGCCAAGTGGGCGGGTACATGAACCCGTACCTACAGCAATCTTTGGCACCGCAGTTGGCAGAAGCTAACCGCAACTACGACATAAGCGGAACACAACAACAGGCTAACGCTACAAGGGCTGGCGCGTTTGGTGGCTCACGCGAAGCGATCATGGCTGCTGAAAACGAGCGCAACCGCAACACAGGGTTAAGCAGCATCATTGGGCAAGGCTACAACACAGCATTCGGTAACGCACAGAACCAGTACAACCAGTCACAAAACCAAGCCCTGCAAGGGTTGGGCATGGCAAATGCTGCGGCTGGCACTTTGGGTCAGTTGGGTCAAAACCAGTACGGTCAGATGATGGGCATCAACCAACTGCAAAACCAATATGGCGCTCAACAGCAGACACAGAACCAGAACATTTTGGGTCAACAGTACCAAGACTTCTTGAATCAGCAAAACTATCCGTACAAGCAGTTGGGCTTTATGTCTGACATGACTAGGGGTTTACCCTTGTCCCAAGGTGCGTCTACGATATATCAAGCGCCGCCTTCTCTGGCATCACAGGCTGTGGGTGTTGGCATGCTGGGTAAGGGTCTGGGTATGTACGCTGAAGGCGGTGAGATTGAAGAAACTTACGCTGGCTTGCCAGCAGGTGCGTTACAACGCGTCATGGGAGGTCAAGCATGATCGGTCAATCACTAGCCCACATGGATATTGCCGCCTTGCAGAAGGCGGTGTTGGGTATGGACCCTGCGATTAAGCCGTACGCTGCGCTTGCTGCGTTGCAAGAGAAGGTTAAGTCCCAGCAGATGAAACAAGGTCAAGCGTTGCAGAACCCCGCACAGCCGCCTGTGGCGCAGCAGACGATGGCGCAAGCCCAGCAGTTAAGCCCCGCGCAAATTAGTAACCCGTATATGGCATCTGGTCTGGGCGCTGCCCCCGTGCAGTCTCCTGTCCAAGAACCCGCTACTGGCATGGCATCAGGCGGCATCGTTGCGTTTGACGAGGGTGGGGAAGTCCCACGCTTTGCTGGCCCAACAGGTAGCCGAATCATGGCTACCCCCGAAGTTGATAACTCACTTTTTGGTTCTGAAGCTGAAGCGTTGTACGCCCGAGCAATGGCTAAGTACAAAGCGGGTCAACCGTTGGATGTTAGAGAGCAAACGGCTCTCCAACAAGGTAATTTGCAAACAGGTACGCGTTACGCTGACACAATGGGTGCAATCAACGAAACTGAACGGTTGGCTAAAAAATCAAGCGCAGCCCCAGCGTCTGGTATTGCCAAAGCGTTGGCTTTCACAAGCGCCCCCCTCGCTGCTGGAGTTGATTTAGTTGCTGCACCATTTAGAGCCGCAGGGCAATACAGTTTTACTAACCCGTTGGATGCAAAAGAATCTGTTAATTACACACCCGCTTTAGATGCGCGGCGACGTATATTGGATAGCGGTACGGAAGAAACACCCACCACTAAACTTGCTGCGTCCCCTGCCCCTGCAAGCACTGACAACCGCCCTTATCCAGAGCGCGACTTAACTACCCGTCCGCCCGGACTTGCAAGCCTCGTAGGAAAAATAACTCCTGACGCTGCTAAATTAAAAAAAGAAGGTCCGACCAAACGCGCCCCTGCAAATGTAGCTGATACGCCAACAGAAAAACCCAAGGCGGGGCTCGGTCAAACCGACCAAGCAAGTAGATACGACACAACCCCACAGTACAAGACTATGGACGAGTTCTTGGCGGCGCGTAAAAACGCTGAGAAAAACACAGACGTATTGCCAGAAGACGAGTACAGCAAAACCTTACGCCAAAACCTTACTAAGCGTGAAGAACGCTTGGCACAGGCAGAGAAAAAGGGCGACCAGATGGCTTACTTGCAAGCTGCTGGAGCTTTCTTCGGTCCGGGCAGTCTGCAACAGAACGCTTCACGGGCAATCCCCATGTTTGCTGAAGCCAAGATGAAAGCTAACTCTGCGTTGGAAGCTGCACAAGAAAAAGCTACGGATGCACAAGATGCGTGGGCACGCTACAACCAAGCACGCCAAGACGGTAATAAGAAAGACGCACGCGAAGCGTTTGGGCAGTACAACACCTACACCAACCAAGCCAAACAGCTACAGCTTACGGGCCAACATTACCAAGATACCGCTGAACATTTCCGCCGCGCAGACGCAACAGGTTCTCGGATGGCTGACGCTTCTATGGTGGCAGCACAAAACCGTGGTCTTGGAGGCGGTGGTGGCGGGGAGAAACGGCAGTTGGACCAACTTAAAGCGTTGCAAACAAGTCTGAAAGACCAGTTAAAAGACCCGATGTTGAGTTTACCTAGAAACGCAGCACAAAAGGCCGCGTTGGCAAAACAGTTAGTAGAAGTGAACGGGGCTATTGCAGGTATGGCAGGATTGAATACAATGCTAGAAACAACCCTCAGTCCCGGTGCTGGCGGTCCAACCTTGGCCCCTTTAAACTCGTTCTATAACAAATAACGGTATGGCAACATTCAACACCGCCGCAGCATTAAAAGCCGGGTACACAGAACTCCAGATTGCAGAGTTCTTAGGGCAGCAAAATAAATTTAATACTGCGGCGGCGTTGCAAGCGGGGTATGCCCCCGCTGACATCATCAAGGAGTTAAGTGGGCCACCACCCACTACCATTGGTGGGCAGACTAAAGAATTTTTCAAAGGTATCCCATCAGGGGCAGTGGGCCTTCTCGAAACTGCGGCTACTGGCGCGTCTGCTTTGTTGCCAGACGACATGGAGAAGTCTGCACGCAAGACTATTTCTGAAACTGCCACTGCTGCCAAAAAACCGTTTGAAGCCGCTAAAGGTTACGAAGATAGCATTGCACGTAGGCTCGGTGAAGGTGTTGGTTCTACCGCACCGTTCTTCTTGCTTGGCCCCGCAGGAGTAGCGGGTCGTGTGGCTGGCGCGGGGTTAGGTGTTGCCGCTGGTGCTGGCGAAGCCCGTCAAGAAGCTGAAGCCAAAGGTGCAACAGGTGACGAACGGATGTTTGCTACCGCATTGGGTGCCCCAGTTGGCTTGCTTGACCTACTTGCACCACAAGTTAAAGCTGGCAAGAGCATGATTCTCAACGCGTTCAAACGCGGTGGTATGGAAGGTGCAACCGAAGCCGCGCAGAAAGTTGCTCAAAACTTAATTGCCAAAGGTCTATACGACCCAACGCGTAGTGCGTTGGAAGGGTCAGGCGAAGAAGGCGCATACGGCGCTGGCACTGGCGCAATCATTAGTTTCTTACTTGACGCTACCCTTGGCAAACGTGCAAAGGGTGGAAGTTCTGCGCCCGGTGCCCCTGCTCCCGCCGCTGGGCCCACTGATGCAGAAGCTGAACAGCAAGCCAAACGCGTTACCAGAGAGCAAGAGCAGATGGGTGTTAAGCAAGGGCGCGAAGCCCGTGCGGGTGAGAAGTTGCTCAATATTGACGAGCGGGAAGCCGCTAAAGCAGAAGCTCTTGCACAGAAAGACCGCCTTGCTGCGATGGACCGCCTTAATGCAGAGGCACGCGCCGCACGCGAAGCTGACTTAAAAGCGGCGTTCCCAGCAGATTACAGCGATGTAATGCAGCGTGCAGACAACTACGTTGAACTGAGCAAAGAGCTAGATGCGATTGGCAGTTCCCAAACCAAAGAAGCCAAAGCACGCCGTGCGCAACTCCAAGCGCGGATGCAGGGGATTGTGGAAGAAGATACGCGTGTGGTACGCGAAGTTTCCCGCATCCAGCAAGACCAAGCCCGCTTGGCTAAACAGGCTGGGTTCCCAGCACAGAAGTCTGCCAAAGCATTTGAAGCCGCGCCCCCACAGATGGAGATGCGCGAAGCGATGCTTGAGCCGGGGCAAGTACTGCCACCACAGCTTGACTTGCAGGGAAACATCATTACACCAGAGGCACCTGTAACGGAGCCTACTAAACGCTTTCCCACATTTAAAAACGCAACAGACGCAGCGCGCGGCATGCAGCGTGGCGAGGCTGCACTAGCCAAAGAAGCCACAGCCCTACGCAAAGAACAAGAAGCCGCTGGGCAGATGACGCTTGCACCACGCGTTGAACCAAAGGTAACAGAGCAGCCAGTTCCTGAGCCAGTCAAGGTTGAGAAGCCCGTTGCGCTTACGCCTGACACCGTGCCCACCACCGTCACGCCCGACGTTTTGGGTGCCTTGGGTATTGGACGCACGGCAATTATTCGTAAGCCTGACCACGGCATCATGGGTAAAGATATTACTGACCCCGCCCAAGCCGCTGAAGTTAAGTCCATCCTTACAGCCTACCGCCAAGGCCGTAGCGCACCCATACAGGAAAAAATAGATGCATACCTTGCGCGACCAGAATTCCAAGCCGCCGCGCCTACCGAGAATATTGCAGAAGGAGAGACAAATGCTGGACAAACTGAGCCGCCCCCAGATCGAACTGGCGTTCAACTACCTGACCAAACCGTTCAAGGAAAGCCCCCCAGACGAACTCTCAAAATTAAACGAGATGGAGTGGTTTCTCCTGAGCCGGATGTTGGACAGCCTACTGTCGGAGAAGCTGAACAGCCCGCTCCAGTAGAAGAAGCGCCTGCCGAAACACCCGCTGCACCTGCCGAAACACCTGCCGAAACACCTGCCGAAACACCTGCCGCGCCTAAGAAGCCGATGGGCATGTTCGACCAGTTGGTAAAACCAGAGACTGCCGAAAAAGGTAAGGGTGAGGAAGCTGCGCCTGAACCCACGGTGGAAGAAGAGGCCATCGGTGTAGCACAAGTTAAGTTTGACCCTTGGGACCCCAACAGCTACAGGGGGATGTGGAAAGACCTTGAGAAAGAAAACGGGCGTAGTCCGGGGGAAGCCCTGCAAGATTTGTTGGATGCAAGGCACGCAGACCAGTTGGGCAAGCGTACTATCGGGGCTAAAACCAAGAGCCTAAAAAAATCTGTAGACGAGCAGTCTCCAGCAGAAGAAGCTGTACGCGTAGAAGCTGTTACCGCTGCGGTTAAGACCCTGACGGGTGCTGACAAGATGGTGCTGGCAAAGCACTACAAGCAACCAAAGTTTAACAAAGCTGCCGAAACATCATTCATCAACGATACCATTAAGGCGATTACTGACGGCATTGAGTCCGTCTCTAAGGCAATCCACAAGTACGTTCGCAAGGCCATGTCCGGCATGCTGTCTGTGGCTATGGTTATTAACCCACAGTTTATGAGTTTGCCAGAGGCTGCGCTAATCACCAGCCCTGCCACATACGTAGTTGAGCAGGCGGTTACAGCCACCGTGCCCGCAGATGCCGCTAAGTTCATGTCGCCCGCCGCCCAGACTGCATACGCAACAATACTGCCCGCGCTCAAAGCTGACTTAAAATCACGCAACAAGTTGTTCTTGATGCACGACAAACCCTCGGCACAGACGTTTATCTTTACGCCTGACGGGAAGATGTTGATGCACCAAAAGACTTTGCAGGGCAAGGCTGTAGGAGATTTGTACAAAGGCGACAACGACATCCCTGCAAACCGCGTCACCCCTGCTGGGCTGTTTAACTGGGAAAAACGTGTTGGTGGTAAGACCGCCAGTGATTATGACTTTAACACCGTATTCGGTATCAACGACGGCGAAGCGTTTATCACTCTGATGCACTCGGTGTGGACAAAAGAAACTGATGCAGCCCAACGACTGAAAGCACTTAACAACGACTCAGCATCCGACTCTCGCTATTCGTTTGGCTGTATTAACTTTTCCAAAAGCGCGTTCAAAGAAATACTCGACAAGTACCAAGACCAGATAGATGGCGCAAAGATGTTTATCGTGCCTGATAACCAAGCACGGGTAAAAGACTTCATTAACGGTGACATAGCTAAGAACATAGTGCGCGAAGATAAACTCTTGCGCCAGTCAGTTGAACCTGTAACTGAGAAAATTACCAAGACCACATCAGGCGCTAAAGCAGCAGCCAACGCCTTACAACGTGCGGTGTACGGCAAGCCAGAAGACTCTGTGCTGGATAAGCCAGCCGCAGAAGTCACCACTGCCAACAAGGCCAGCGCCTTGGAAGCTGCGCTCCAAGCAAAGGTAGCAGAGGGTGATGTGCGCGGTGCCTTGCAATCAATTATTAACGCAGATGCGGCTCTCTATAACGCTGTTGACCGCTTGATTGCCAAACGCCTGCTTCTGTCTGGCAGTCTGCCTAGCGTGGAGATTGTGGGCGAAGGCACGTTGGGTATGGACGGCGACAAAATTGTGGCGGGTCAGTACGATGCTGTAACCGACAAAGTACGGTTGGTCGATGGGTATATTGGTGCCCACACACTTTTGCACGAGTTAGTCCACGGCTTCTTGCACCGCGCCGTCAGTGCCCACGAAGGTGGTCAGATTAACAACGCTGGTGTACGCAACTTGCGGGAACTCTACGACTACGTAGCGGAACAAAACCCTGCTTTGCTTAAAGAGTACGGCATGGTGAACCTCAGCGAGTTTGCGTCTGAGGCGATGTCTAACAAGGATTTCCAAGAAGCCCTGCAAAAAATTCCATACCGCAGACAAAGCGTGTTTACTTGGTTTGCTAATGCTGTACTGAAAGCATTGGGTGTCTCAAGCACCGACCAGCACACCGCCCTTGCTGCCGCTTTGATTTCTGCTGAGAGCGTTATGTCTGAAGGCCGTGCCTTGCAGATGTCAGAATTTGGTAAGCCCGTTCAAGGTACGTTGCCCGGTGTGGCGAATGTCGCAGTTGGGTTTACACAGCAAGACTACGACGAAGCAAATCGTATTGCCAATAGCCTTGGGCCAGCGGCAGCACCTGCAATGGGTGGGTTGATTAACACTAGTTTGAAGGCTATGAACCGCGCTTCAGAACAGTCTGGGTTGTTTACCACCATGCGGCAAGCGTTGGTTGACAAGTACGCAACCGTTGAGTCTAAAGTGTCCAACAAGTTTTCTCAGGGCGTACGGGATTTCTTTGGCAACTTAAACCCTATGGTTCTGGTACGCCAAGCAGAAGACCACGCCAAAATATTTATGAGTTTCTTGTCCGATGGCGGCATTAAATTCAGCAAAGATGGTTTAGTAGAAACCTTCAAGCAAAAAGGTTCGGCTGTAGAGGCGCTGTCTGAAATAAACCAATTTGGTAAAGACAGCGGGCTTGGGTTTGAAAAAGCCAAAGAGTATGTGTCCAGCGTGCTGGAGGGCCATCGCGCTTTTGATATCCAAGAGAACCACAACAAGCCGTTGGAATCGTCCGCCCTTTCGCTAGAACAGCAGGGTAAGAACAAAGAAGCTGATGCTGAACGCGCCAAGAAAATCAAGCTGCACCTGACTGCGGAAGACATTGCTACGCTGGAAGCAAAGTACCAAAAGACCCCTGCAATAAAGAAGATACAAGATACGTTCAATGAAACCCGTGGGCATGCAATTGACTTGCTGGCTGCGTCAGGTCGCATCTCTAAAGAGACGGCTGATGATTGGAAAGCTAACTCTGCCTACGTGCCGTTTGACCGTGTGATGGAAGACATTGGCGTTAACCTGTTGCCACGCGGCAAGGGGCTTGGTGTGATGACCAAGACACCAGAGATTAAAGGTTCGCTTGACCGCCGTGTTAAAGATGTTGTTGACTCTTACATGGGCACGCTTGGCTGGATGGTTGAAGAAGCCATGCGCCACAACGCCTCTACCAAGTTGTTAAACGAGATGCAGTTGGCAGGGTTTGCAGATAAGCACCCAGTAATTACTGCGGCTAAGAACCCCAACCTTGTGGTTCGCCTGTACGAGAATGGCAAGCCCACGTTCTACGAAGTCCAGAACGAATACGACTTGCTGGCGTTCAAGCAAGCGCCAGAGGTAAACAACTTGTTGATTAACGGCCTAGCCGCTACATCTAGGATTTTGCGAGTCAGCGTGACTGCCATGCCACCGTTTGCCGTGAAACAGGTTATTGAAGATGCGACTCGTGCCGCTATGTACTCTGGCGTACAGCGTCCACTAGTTGTGGCAATGAAGACTTTGTACAACATGCCACGCATTTTCTTCGGCGAAATAACTGGGCGCAAGTCTCCTGCCGCCAAGCGCATGGAAGAACTTGGGATTGTGGGCGACTACGATTTCAACATCTACCAACCCACCAGCGAAATTGAAAAACAAATCGGCGCTAAGAAGCGTGGTATGGGCGGTACGCTTTTCCATACTCTTGAGAAGTTCACCAAGGCATCGGACCTTGCAGGTCGTATGGCCGTGTACGAAGAGACGATGCGTGAGTCTGGTGGTGACGAAGTGCTGGCACAAACCCGCGCACGCGAGTTAATTAACTTCCAACGCCGTGGCTCCAGTGAATCAATGCGGGTAGCGACTCGGGTAATTCCGTTCTTTAACGCTTACGCGCAAGGTATGGACGTGCTGTACCGCGCTGCATCGGGTATTGATTCATCATCCTCTATAGAACGTGGGGCTGCGCGGCGGTTGTTTATGGGTCGCGTTGCCATGATGACTGCAATGGGCTTTGCCTACGCGCTGGCTATGTCTGACGACGAGGGCTACAAGAACGCTACGGACGAGGTGCGTGACAACAATTGGCTGCTGCCCAACGGCTACAAGCTGCCAAACCCCAAAGAATTGGGCTTTATCTATAAAGTTATCCCAGAGCGTATTGTCGAGTACTACCGCCGTAGCGGCACGCCAGAAGAGCAAAGCGCATTGGATGCGTTGAGTGGTGTAGTTAAAGCCGCTTACTCTGCGTACTCATCGCCTACCACGGTGCCGTCGTATGTTCGCCCAATCTTGGAGAACATGACCAACTACTCGTTCTTCTTGCAACGCGAGTTGGAATCCGCCAGCCTGCAAGGTAAGGTACCGGGTCAACGCTATACATCTACCACTTCGGAATTGGCAAAGGGTATAGGCGAAGCAGCCAACATATCGCCAATCAAGATAGACAATTTGTTCAAGGGTATGTTTGGTATGGCAGGGTCAACCACCTTGCTGGCAACAGACGCTATGCTTAACCCAACGCGCCCTGACCGCCCCATCTACCAACTACCGTTTGGCAGTATCTTTACCTACGACACAATTGGTGGGCGTAACAAGACTGAGTTCTACGATTTGCGTGAACGCGTATCTCAAGCGGATGCTACGTTTAAAGATTTGTTGCAGCACGACCCCGCCAAGGCAGAGAAGTTCTTAGAGAAAAACGAATCGCTTATCGCTATGGCACCGCTAGTCAATAAGAGTTTGAAAGAGCTTAGTGAAATGCGCAAGGTCCGCACTGCGATTGAGCAAGGCACCGAAGAGCAACTTGGCATTGACGGCGCAGAGCGCCGCAGAATGATTGACGAACTGCGGGGTTACGAAAACGACTCGGTCAGCTTCGTGCGTGAACTTGAGAAACAGATGCGCGACATGGAATTGATGGAATAAAAAAACCCCCGATGATTAGTCGGGGGCAATTCGATCAAGGAGAGACAGCGGCAACTGCTTACCGCGTGCCAATGTTATCACGCAACTCTCCAAGCACGTACGCCCCACATGCCATTTTCTACCCGCGCTCGGCACTGCACCTTCATATCAAATGACTTTGCCACCATGATGATGTGAGTAACTACAGCGCGGTTGTCTAGGCAAGGCACAAAGAAGGACGAGCCCGTTATGAACTTGCCCCACTCTATGTTTATTTGTACGCCTTCAATCTCAAGCTGCTTTAAGTGAGTCGTCATCGGCAGTCTTGGCAATGATTGCATCGACATCAAACACGCTGCTGACTGAGTCGTCTATCAGGATAGCGTTTACAGGTGGTGCTGCAACCATTAAACCTTTTGCCATACGTTTCTTCACAACCTCTACGCGTACGCCATCGTTCTTCAGCGCGTTTAATGTTTCGTGGTAACTAACTTGGTTCTTTGAACACCAGTCCTTAAACGCACGTTGTACAAAGTACAGACACTTTGTATCCATATCGTAGCGAATCATCAACGCATTCATGGGGGTCATCAATGGCGCTCTGGGTAACCCGTTGTCTGCGGCCCTGTCGTGACCGACCAAGATGCTGCGGATGTTGGAGTTAATAAACGAACCGATCGCGGAGATGCCGTCTGTCGGGATGGCCTTGATGTCGGTGCTGCCCTTACGCAAGAACGCTATGAGCCACTTGAAGATGCGCTTGACATCAATGTCAATCAAGCCCAAACGCTGGGCTATAAACCCACCTGTAATGGCAACAGCCCCAAGGCTAGACCAGAAGCGTTCACGTTGCCCCAAGCCAGCCGCTGCATCCAGTTTGAGTTGCACATCGTGCAGAACTTCCAACGCTTCAGCCCGATTCTCTACAAGATACTTCATGTAGACCTCGCCAGCCAAGCCAAAGTTCTTGTGCAACTTGGCAAACAGGGTGTCGGTAAATTCCTTGGAGAAGTTGACATCGCGCTCAATTTTCAACTCGATGATACGCATCAACTCGCCTTCTGGAAATTCCTTCAAGCTGTACAGCTTGTCGTACAGGCTGGCGTTGGACGATGTAATTGCAATCAGCCGCCACATGGTGTTGTTGATACGCTCTGCGTTGACTTGTGACTCCATGCGGTTCTTGCCCCGCCCTTGGGTTGTAGCGTAAGCCAACTGCGAAACGATGTCTTCACGCATGTTCGTGATTTCGTCAATCGTCACAGGCAGGTTGTTCATCACCCCAAAGCGGAAAATCTTGGAGTTGTATGTATCGTCGTTTTGCAGGAGCAGGTCAAACGGCTCGCCCCAAATACTGTTGATAGCCATCTGTACGGTTGACTTGCCCGTACCTGAACTGCCACTCAATAGGTTAACGATACCCCCACGCACCTGTGTGAACTTCAGCAACGGTGTGCCAAAGCCCAGTAGAAACGCAAAGGCTTGCGCTTCCATGCCGGGGTTGTCGTAGAAGTTAACGACTGACTTCCACTCTTCCAAGTCCCCCTTCTTACCCAGCAGGCCGCAGGTCTGCATGATGGCGGTTGACGGCGGGCTGTACTTAATTCCAGTAGGGGTGATTTCTCTATCCCCTAAGACGAAAGTGTTTTCGTCTGTCCAGCCAAATTGTGTTCTAACTTTTTCTGCTTGTTCCATATTCTGTAATTCCTTTACCCAACGTGATACATAAAACATGAGTTCGTTTACGCCTTTATCAAGGGCTACTACACCATGTTCCCCAATCGCATCGCGAAAGCGGTCCTTGGCAAGCGCCGATGTAAGAGGTATCGAAAACTCCCTCACTCCATCTCTTGGCAGATGCAACCGCATCCACAATACTTCCCCCAAAGCTGGGTCAAACATTCGCTTGACCACATAAAAATCGTTCTCGTAGACTAACTTGTCTTGCCCGTCTTCTTGGCCCGCATCGGCTTTGCGGTATATACCACCGTACTTACCACGGAAAAACGGAAAAGGGTACGCAGGTATTTGGTACACCCGCTTGTCGTTCGTGTCCGCGTTTATGTCTTCTACTAGGTTATCTTTTTCTGTAGCTGCTTCAATCTCTTTTCCCAACACAATGGGCGAACCAAACTTACCCTTGTGCTTGCATGACCCACAGGTGTTGGGGTACAAGGTATCGAACATACCGCAGGTGTATGGGCCCTTGGTCAGACCCGCCTTGTACTCTGTCTGCCCCCTGTCGTACGCAGGGTGCATGTTGGAGATGTCGTGGATGGCAGAGTCACGGTCAATGCAATGCTGCGCAACCGATAAGCCAGCCCGCCACAAAGGTTCGTCTATGTTGCCTTGGTCTTCCAGTATGCGGGTGAGTTGCGCACAGCCTTCGACTTTAAGGGCAATGATTTTCTGAAAGCGGAACGTATTGTTCTTGCCAATCAGGCTTTTGGTAGTCTCGTCCAGCCCCTCGGCCTTGAGGTGTTCTGGAACTTCAAAGGGCAGGCTGTCTGTAGTTTGGATGGCTGGCGCACCCAAGGCTTTTGCAAACTCTATCAAATCAATCTTGCCCTCGCCAGCGATGTACTCGACAGGCAGGGGGTTGCTTGGGTCTTTAAAGTGTGTGGTGTCTGGCACACGCAAGATGCGGGCAGCATCTGTGGTGCATGACGGGTCAGCGTGTAGCTGTCGTTCTAGGCAAACTTCTTTTAGGCGCTTCGCTACGGGAATCCAAATGTCTTTCTGTATTGCTTCGTCTAGCACCCAGTACGCATGCAGCCCGTTGCCGGAGTTAACGCATATGGGTTGTGGGAGATTGAGGTCAGCGCAGAACTGACCAAGTGCCGCTATCGCATCGACCCGCGTAGGGTAGGCTTTTGTTGGCCCGCAATCTAGGTCAAGCCAGAATGACTTGATGACTGATACGTTTGCCGCCAACCTACGTGGTGGGTTGATTGTTTGCTCGAACGAAGACATCGCGAAGTACGCGTCTGCGCCAGCACCGTGGATAGTTTCAATCTCAGTAACGAGTGTGGGAATGTCATTTGTAAACCGTGTGCGAATCTTGCCTTGCATTATTCCAACTGCGCAGTACGTGCCTGTATCGGCAAGCACTGCGGTTAGAAATTCTGTTTTTGTCATGGCGTGGGTTTTCGCAGGGGGTGTTTATCTTGAGCCAATGAAGGCCCGACTTTTTAGAGACGGTTAGCTTAATACTTTTCAAGGTATGCAAGCACTTTGTCTGCATACTTTTGTTTGGGATTGAAGTCTCCCGCAAACCAGTTGTACACCGCTACAGTAGTTACCCCTGCTACTTTTGCAACCTCTGATACTGGGATACCAAGTTTGATGCATTTGCGCCCGATACGTACACCTATCTTCTTTATGTCTGCTTGCTTGTTCTTATGAACAGTTGATAGTGAATAGCCAATCATATGATTCCTTGTGGTTGGGGGCCGAAGCCCCCATAAATTTACTCGGCGGTATCGTCGTCAGCCCACGCATCAAGGACACTAGCTACGCTCTTCGTCTCAACTTTCTTGGTAGCAACTTTCGTTGGCTCTTTGGTCGGCTCTTCTACCGCAGTGGGTTTAGCAAAGGTGATAGGTAACGCTGGCGCGGAAGCATCCGTACCATCCACTTGAGCAACAGTCATCACAACTGCATTCAACGCATCAGGTGTTTGGCCTTGGCTCTTAGCAGTCGCCATCTCTTCAACGCTCAATGGGCGTACAGCCTTGAACGTCAACTTCGGTGTGGCGCTTGCTGTATCGAAACGCATCTCTGTCACAACCGCAGTCACGGGGATACCGTGTCCACCCAAGAACTTGGCGTACTGCTGTAGCGGCATCTTGCCGTTGTCGCCTGTGCCAAAGATTGACTGGGCTGGCAAGGTGAGTTGGTACACATCACCACCGACATTGTTCTCCAAGACCAACGCGATGCGGTGGCTGAAACGGCAAGCACGGCTGTCGCCTTGACCAGAACCCTTAATGTTCTGTTGGCAGTTCTGGCAATTGGGGGACTGTGGGTTCTTTGAAGACTTGTCAGGCGCAACGCCATCGTTAGACCAGCACACGGGTGCGGAGTTCTGACCTTCTGTGTAAGTGCCAGCGTAGTAGCTGCGTGAGGTCTTCTCAGCAGAGCGAACCACAACTACGTTCATGGCGCGGTCGTCGTTTTGTGCAACTTCTTTACCGCCAACAATCATGCGGAATACACCGCCACGGATAGACACACGCTTGCCGCTACCGCCGCCACCCATCAGGGCTTTGGTTGTTGCATCGAGTTCCAAGTTTTGGAAGTGTGCTGGGAGGGCGTTACCGCCTTGAGAAAATAGAGTAAGTTCAGACATTTGTGGGCTCCTTGAGAATGTCAATGTTCATGTTGAAGTGGCGAGAAAGTTCACTGGCAAAGAATCGGTAACTCTTGCCAACGCGAACATACGGGATACGTTTGACTGGGTCTTTCTCCCGAATCAAAGCGTGGATGGTTGACGGGGCGACTTGCAAAAGCTTTGCCACCTGTGCCAACGTAAGTGCAGTTTCCAATTAAGCTCTCCTTACAGTTACTGTATATTTGTTGTCTACGTTAAGCCCCGGCGGTAAGAGGTCAGGATTTTCACGTAGGAAGTTTTTCATGCTGAGTTGCGATATACGCCGCTCAACAAGGTCAAGCGCATCGTTGTCACGGATGAACTTATGCATAGACCCCCAGTCACCTGTCCAATAGCGGGTACTCATTGAACGAATGGCTGTGCCATGCGCGGTCTTGATGCTTTCAGCACCAGTCGTCTTGCAGATTTCAAGAAGGTTAGATTCAACCATCTCCATCTGTTCTTTTATTTCGTTGTCTTGCGCTTCGTACGCAGCTTTGATTTCAGCACGCTTATCGCGCATTTTTATATAGACCCTTACAAGTCTATCGGCAGTTATGTCCATGTCTTTCCTTTCGTTGTTTTGGTTAATAATACACCACAACTTTACTTTGTCAAGTTCTTTCTAACTCATCTTTGTAAAGTTCCATCAAATTAAATTGTGCTTGCTCTTTGCTATCGAGAGCCTTGTACAACTTAGCTTCTACTGGACTGCCCATTAGTTTTACAACTAAACATTTGTTCTTCTGCCCAGCCCGATGTATACGGGCGTTTGCTTGAGCGTATGTTTCATAGGAAGTAATAGGCGACCACCACACCACTGTGTTTGCAGCGTGTAAGGTGACACCGTGTGATGCTGCTTGGGGCTGTATGACAAGCACCCGTGGGTCAGCGTCTTCTTGAAACCGTTTGAAGATATCGGTACGCCTGCCTGCTGGCACGCCCCCGTGGATTACTTCTACCGTGTAGTTATCTTTACGCAGGGTGTCGTACAGAATTTCAATCGAATGCCTAAACGGCACAAACACAAGTACCTTGTTGGTGGACTCGTCGATTACTTCTTTCAGCACGGCGATGCGGTTGCTGGCATCGAACGACACTACCTCATCGTTATCTGTATACACAGCGCCACAAGATATTTGCAGCAACTTGTTTAACTTAGCTGCTGCGTTGACTGCCGTGATTTCTTCACCCGCCGCTTGCACCGCCATAACCTTGCGTAGCTTGTCGTAGTATTTGGTCTGCTGCGGGGTAAGAGGTACTTCCCGCTCGGTGTACAACATGTCGGGCAAGTCAAGGCATTGGTCTTTGGTAAAGCGTATAGCGGGCTGGAGCAGTGCGCTGACTGACTGCTCTGCGGTAACCTTGGGCACCCACTTGAACGCGGTAATCTTGTGCATCACTTGGTCGCGGTACATGGTAAAACTGCGGGGTGTAGCAGAGGGGTTGACTAGTTTGGCTAGGCCGTACGCATCAAGGGGCGACTGCGAAGCAGGTGTACCCGTCAGCATCCACAGCCACATGTTGGGTTTCAAGATACGGTTGAGTACCTTCCAGCGGGTTGTGGTCGCCGTCTTATACGCGTTCGCTTCGTCAATCACAATCATGTCAAACCCAGCTTTTGCTATGACATCTTCAACCACGGCTACACCGTCAAAGTTAATGATGACGAACTCAGCATCGGAGTTAATGATTTGTGTACGCTTTTCTTTGCTGCCGTAGGCTATGCCTACCCTGCGGTGCATCGCCCCTTTGAAGATGTCGTTCTGCCATGCGGCTTGCATGATGGACAGGGGGCAGATGACCAGCACACGCTTGATGTGTTTGGTGTTCATTAGGTAGTCAGCCGCCCATGTAACCGACAGCGTCTTGCCTGTGCCCGGCTCGTTAAAGCAGAACGCCCTGCGGTGCAGGGTAAAGAATGCAGATGTTTGTTTCTGGTGGGTGAACGGTTGGTAGATTCCGGGCCAGTTGTACTTGGACACAATGGGCGAGGGTACGTTCTTGATACGTAAGTTTTTAAGTACCTGCGCTTCTTCCAAACCCCAATGCACCATGACTGTACTAATGTCGCCATCCTCCAGCAATGTGCTTTTTGGGATGACGCTTAACACCTTGTGTGGGTTGCGTAATTTGAGCTTTAATGCTCTACCTTCAATAATTTCCATGTCTTCTCCAATAGCAAATCACTCCAAACGCGAATGTCGTTTGAAGATTTGGGTGGCACCTTGCGGGTGCCAATCGGCTAAATCACCAACTCTAAGTACATTTAGAAAGGGGAGTAGGCTTTAGCTGGTGGGGTTAAAGGGTAACAACAGAGAGCCCCCGTAGTCTCACTCCCACCTTACAGACTACGAATTACTTTTTCTTTGGCTTGTTCACTTTAACAGTATGGTCACTGTTACGGCTGAACGAACGATTCTCTGACGCGGTTTTCAACCGTAGGTTGGACTTGCCAGCACTACCACCCTTACTGAGTGGCACCTTGTGGTCAATATCTTTACCCTTGCGGTCTATACCTTCGCGGTCGTACAAGTCACGGGCGTTCTCACGCTTGCGTCTTGCAGGGGCTTCACCCCGTTCCAACTGCTGTGTGTATTCTTTTTTGTATGGTCTTGCTTTGTTTACGTATGGCATTTATTTCCTTCCACAGTGGGCGCACTCGCTTACCCAGCAGTAATTCTTACACAAACCGTTGGGCTTTGCGTTCCAAACACCTGAACTATACGCGCCTTCCAGCATGGTGACGGTAGGCATCCAGTTGCCCCAGTAGCGGTGCTGCTGCTGGGCTTCGTACACCGATGGTACAAACTTACCCTCAGTCAGAAACAACAGGCCACCCTTGACCTTGTTCACCTTGGGGAACATCTTAAACACCGCCAGCGCCATGAGTTCTAACTGACCAACGTCAGCGTAACGGCTCTTGCCTAGCTTATAGTCCACAACCCGCGCTTCGCCCCGCTCCTCGTCCACGATGAGTAAGTCGGCTACGCCACGGAACCAGCAGTCGGGGGAAAAGAAGTCGCACGGCTCTAACGATTCGGTCAAGGCCATTTTAATTTCGCAATACTTAGTGCCAGAGATACGCTTTAAGGATTCCAGCGGCTCTTGCATGAAATCAAACTTTGCTGGTATGGGTACGTCATCACGGATATATAACTCCGCGACTGTGTGTGCTTCCTTGCCATACATGGCAGCTTCGCCCTCTGGCTCTTTCACATCCTTAATTACCTTGGTGTGGTAATACTTCTTTGGACAGGTTGTAAAAGTTTTCAAGCTAGAAAACGACCATGCTGGAATCTTATTAGCAATCACCGTATGACATCCCCATTCCGCTTTCGCAGTTGACTGGTAACCCTTCGGCCCATGATGGTGTCCAACGCATGCAGGATTCCACATAGGCTCGTGCTTCATCTGCTTCTTCTTGCCGCGCAACAATACCGATAGCATCGTGTACTGTAAGTACAACCTTGTACCGCTTGGCAATTCGTAACATTTGTTCGCCAATGATACACCGCGCTATTGCCTGTGTAAAGTTTTCAACGACTTTTCCACCATAAATTTTATTGGTTCCCTTGCGGGTGGTGTATTGGAATTGGCGTTTACCCTCGCTATCCACGACCTCGGCCAGCCCGCTGTAGAACACATACAGCCCGTTCGGTAGGCGGATACGCCCGCCAGTTGGTCCAGCGTCTACGGTCAGCAAGGCATTGCGCCCCAAGGTCATCGTCTGCCCCCTTGCCATGCACCGCAGGGCTTCTTGGGCTTCGCGCCATAACTGCGGTATCTTGGGGTAGGTAGCGCGGTAGGTATCAATGATTCGCTTGGCTTCATCACTGTCAATCTCGGTGCCAAATGTTTTGAGTTGCAGTTGGAACTTCGGGCCACCCATGCCGTACCCCGCACCAAGAATCGTTGTCTTACCAACGAACCGCTCAACCTTATCAATCGTATCAGCCGACTTGTTGTAGATGGCAGATGCCATGATTTTGTATACGTCCTCGCCCTTCGCAAATGCTTCCACCAAATCGTCTTGCTCAGATTCCCACGCCAAGGTGCGGGCTTCAATCTGTGACGAGTCCGCGTCGATAAACACATAGCCCTCTGGCGCAAGGATGGCGTTCTTTAACTTGCCAGCGTTGTCACCCCGACTTGGTAGGTTCTGTAGATTTATAGAATCTGTACCGCCCCATCGCCCCGTGTGGGCAGCGTAGTATTTCAACGGGATGGGGAACAGCCCACGCTTGCCGATGTCTATGAACCGTTGGGTGCGTGTCTCTTCAATCGTTGACTTCGTACCCAGCCTAGCCGCGACCAACGCTTGCACCCGTGGGTCTTCGTGTTCTAGCAAATCTTGTAGGCCAGCATCTGTCTTGGCAAACGCGTATGTCTCTTTGCCCGTGGTCATGCTTATCTTCTTGGGTGGGGATATACCCAGCCCTTCCAGCATCTGCGCAAACTTGGGGTTGCTCATCAACGTCTTGCGTACCTCTGCCTTTACCTCTTCGTCACCCAGTATGTGTTTGACGGCTAAGTCTTTGTGGCCTATGGCTTGCAGTGCGCTGACCAAGTGGTTGGTCTTCTGCCCCACCGTCTCGGCGAGGTGCTGCTCTAACAGCGTGTCGTCAAGGCGCAGCACAGGGTCAATGAACATTTGGAGTGTCAGGTCAATCAGCTTGAGTTCCGACTTGGGGAACTTGCCCTTCTGCATCATGATGTTAAAGATGTCGTAGGTTAGCTGCACATCGTTCTTACAGTACTCACCGTACTGGGCGAGTTCAAGCTGGCTGAACTGCGCCAAGCGTTTGCCCTTGGCGTTATCCACCTCAGTGCCCTTCTGCCCCACGCCATACTTAACGGCGAGGTTCTTGAGGGATACGCTTTGTTCTACACCATGCAGGGCACGGGCCATCGACTGTGTGTCGAGCCAGCCCATAGGTTTAACGCCGTACCGCCACGACAAGATAGCCCCATCGAACATGGTGTTGTGTGCCAGCACAAGCGAGTCTGCCCAAGGCAGTTGGTCAAGCGCCGCCGCTACCAATAGTTCGCTACCTGATACCCACTTGGGGGGTGCGTCATCTATCTTGTAAGAAAAACCAATCGTCTGGAATAGCCCAGCCCGCACGTACTCTTCAGTACTTATCTTGCTCAGGCTGTAGTCTTGGTCGTAGTACGTTTCAAAGTCTACCGTAATTAGATGCGTCATTAAATGCCTGTCCTATGCTGCTTTGTTGTAGTCTATTTTGCTGCTGTATATTGTTGAGGTACGGGTTGTTCGCACCATTCCAAGCTTGTCTGGCTGCGTCGTTATACCCTTGTTGTAGTTTGCTTTGTGGGTCGTATTCGTATTGCGGTACCGCGCCTTTCCGTGTGTCTGTTGTTCCTGAGTCCATGCCACCAAGGATTTGCTGCATCATATGTTTATACATATCCGCAAGACAGATTGCGCGATATGTTTCTAACATCGCACTGACTTCTTCTTTTGGTAAAGCCCAAAGTACCTTTACCTGTACGGTGGTGGAACCGCGTGCAATATCTTCCAGTGCCATTGCCAAAGTTTCCCATCTACGCTTGGGGCTGTGGGGCATGAATTCCTCTGGGTTTGACCCCATGCGTGCTATCACCAGCTTGGTGTAATCAGAAAAGTTTTCCATACAAGTCCTCTATTTTCATCAACCATTCTTTCAACTGGCCTACGTTTGTTTCGTTGATGACCCACGCGGTGCCGTGTGCCTTGCGTATATTGGCAAGCTCGCGCTCTTGCAAGACAGTTGTCACACCCTTACCCGCCTTGCACTCAATGGCTATGAAGTGCCCATCAAGGCAGCAGATGATATCGGGTATGCCCTGTCTACCGTAGCCGTTGGCGGGCGGGCAGAAGTAATAGACACCATGCTCATCGAGTATGGTGCGTACCGCATGCTTGACCTTGACTTCAGGTGTTTGAGCCATGCGTCTGTTCCTCGTCAAGTTTTAGTGCGTAGTGCTGCGCTTTGCCCGTGTCATCGCTGCCAGCCTTCTTGCCTTGGCGCATGGCGTACTTGATGATGTTGCCTTTGAGATAGCCACGGAACTCCTCTGGGGTAAGCACGGATTTCATTACGGCCCAAGGTTGCATGCCCATGTCTTTGTAGTGTGTGCCGCTGACTTGCAAATCGTCAGCGCGTGTACCGTTGGGCTGGTGTTCCACTAAAGTCTCTGGGAAAAGTTCAATCTGTTGCATAGTTATCTCCAAAATTGTTGTAAAGCCGATGTACCAAAACCTTTTTGGTACTCTTTCTCTTTGGGTTCAGCCAGTCGTTTCTTACTTGGCAAAGCCCCCGCGAACACTTCTTCTTTCGTTTTGAACGTACAGAAACAAAGTTTGCAATACCTTCTGCGGTAAGTGAATCCTTCGTTCTGTATGGTATCGACAATGGCTATCTTGTCGCCTTCGCACTTGGGGCACTTCATCCAAGTAACTCCTTCTGCAACACCTCTTGGCATGTTGCAAGGTCTTCGTACAAGTGTTCGGGTAGCCTGTGCTTATCTGCAAAGCTCCACGACTCCAACGCCGATAGCAGTTTAATTATTGCGAGTATCTGTTCTTTAGTCATGTGTTCTTTCCTCTCCAAATATTGATTGCACGTTTAAGCGCGTACCACAGACTCCGCTGCATAAGCTGCTGTTTTAAACGCTCGTTCTCCAGCATCAACTCACTGTTATGCGTGGACAT
>Ga0181355_1000167_pt1 | contig 26167 bp, 31 predicted proteins | sample Fa13VDMM15DN_FD_130099 | JGI IMG/M metagenome (GOLD analysis project Ga0181355, IMG submission 130099) | Freshwater viral communities from Lake Michigan, USA - Fa13.VD.MM15.D.N | ecosystem: Environmental > Aquatic > Freshwater > Lake | place: USA: Michigan | collected 2013-09-23 | reverse complement strand
TTTGAATCAATGATTCACGAAAGAAAGATGTGAGTGAGATTCAACAACGCATGACTGATCTCATGCGTCCGATAGAGCAACAGATCCTCATGTGCGATGACCGTGAAGATCAATTGATGATGGCTTGTGCTATGTTGCAACGCACAAGGGAATTGTTCGACTATCACATTGGTGAAGAAGGACGTAAAAAAATGTTTAAGGATTTAATATAATGTACGCATGGATAATAAAACATCAAGATGTTATTTCTGGCTTTGTGTCAGGTGTTAGTTTGATGATTGCCGCAGATTACTTTGCTCGTGGCGACATGGCATATGGCAGTTTGAGTCTATTTGTTTCAGTGGCAAACTTGTTGCTGTCTGGCAAAAAAATGGGTCAGCATGGGCAGTCAAACTGATTACTTTGACCGTATAGGCTACCAGGCTGTGTGGGACATAGGCGATCGTGTTACGGGTAAGTGGAATCGAATCCCGTTTGTGGGCACGGTTGGCAACGATCGCTTGCTCAACCACCGGGACGGTCCTGAGATCACCATACACCTAGATTTACCCATCAGGCATGACAATCAGATATATAACTTTATCATTGTCAAGCACAAGGATATTAAGGAGTACAAATGAACTCAGTCGACATGGCCACTAACTTGATCTTTAGGGCAAAAAACTTACAGGAATTTGTGGTAACTACAGAACTTCCTAATGATTTTGGCTTTCGTGGTGTCATACCATTTGATATGCAGATCACAGGTAACATATTAGAAGCACGAGTTTGGGCAGTGGACTTTAACGAAGCAGTCGATCGCCTGAACGAATTTCTCCAAAATGACGATTAAAATAATTTATATAGGCATTTAGTCATTAAATATCTATATGGAAAACGCACAACTTACCATTGCCGATTTGGCATCAATACACGCTCTCATCGACGCTGCTTGCACTCGCGGTGCTTTCAAGGCACCCGAGATGAGCCGGGTTGGCGAAATCTATGATAAACTGACTCGATTCCTTGAGGCCAGCAAGCAACAAGATCAAGCAGACCAAGCACCACAAGGAGATACCAATGCTTAAACATATAGGACGACACGGAGACCGCAAGGTTGCACTACTCTTTAGAGAAGTACCAGGTGAGGATCACATGTGTCTCGTGGTATATCCCGACACCCTGCCCACACACATTCATAATTCAATCATGGCCACGCTGGAAAGTCCTGCTGGACAAGCTGCTACCAATCTGTCTGAAGTATTGCATCGCAACCTCCTGCCAGATGGCCGTCCACAACTGGAAGCCTTGCATCGAGAAGGCATGATCAAGAAGGTTCCTACCAATCAAGTTATCGTGACTCCCACAGCGCAAAGCAGTGTAAAACTGGACGAGATGAACAAGATCATCCGCGAAATGGAACAAGGCGGTGAGGCTCTCAAGCGACTGCAAGAAATTGACGCCAGTGCTGGCTTTGTTGATCCTGCACAAAAGCGCAAGGCCGAAGCAGAATACAAACGTAGAGAAGAACGCAAGTCACAAGACACAGCTACACCTTATGTGCCACCACTACAATCCCCGGATGGTGCATTGGATGACAAGACTCTTGCGGCCAACATGTTAGCACAGGCCAAGCGCATGGAATCAGAAGCCAAAGGCATGATTGCTGAAGCTGCCAGAATGAAAAAACAAGCACAAGGATTGAATCCTGCTGTGAACTTATCAGACTATGCCATGGCTGACCCTGTTGTCCCAACTGCACCTAAAAAAGGTCGTCCCGCCAAAGCCAAGCTAGCGACTGCTGATGCCGTTCAGTGATGAATTTATACAGCAGTGGGAACACATAATCTCTGAAGTGACCAAGACCGAAGTTCCACTTGAATGCATCAAAAAAGTTGTGATCAAGTTGGACGGTAGTCAAGATGGTCGGCGACAAAGAACTTTAAACTTGGCTACGTTACGCCGCCAAGGACTTGATCTTGAAGAACTTGAGATGGTGTTGACCCGCACACTAACCGAACTTGGCGACACAGTTCGTGACATTGACTTTGTGGTTGATGTTACTGAAGTTGCCAAACTTGTACAACCCGAAACTGATCGACTTTTAAGAGATATATGAATGTCCGACTTGTCTCCTATTCACAACCAACAGAAGAATTTAGAACCCAGGGCATTGACGATGCTCAAGAACTTATCGCTTTCTGCGCACGAGTATCCAATCCCTCCAACCAGTTCAACAACGAAACCAGCGAAAAACTCATCCGTTACCTTGTGCAACACCAACACTGGAGTCCACTCGAAATGGTTTCAGCTTGCATGGAAATTACGACAACACGAGATATTGCACGGCAAATCCTCAGACACCGAAGTTTCAGTTTCCAAGAATTCAGTCAACGATATGCTGACCCGACAACGGATCTTGAATTCGTTACCCGCAGTGGAAGACTTCAAGACCCAAAGAATCGACAAAACAGCATAGAGCACGACGACACCTTGTTGGAGAACGAATGGTATCGTGCTCAACAGCGAGTGATCTATGCTGCCCGACGTGAGTATGAATGGGCTATCAAGAACGGTATTGCCAAGGAACAGGCTCGTGCTGTGCTACCCGAAGGCTTGATTCAAAGTCGTTTGTACATGAACGGTACCTTGAGATCATGGATTCATTTTGTCGAGTTAAGAAGTGGCAATGGCACACAACTAGAACATCAAGCAGTGGCAGTTGAATGTGCTCGAGCCATTGCCGCAATCTTCCCAATGGTCTCCGACTTGGTTGCAAAAAACTAGTTGCTCTGCTATACTAGTGTATGGCAATAAAACACAATAAGCAAGTAGAGCATTGGCAACCACAAGAAGTTAAAATCATAAACAATCAAGCGGTTTGCTTTCGTGATGTATGCGTACACGAAATACGCATGGGTGATGTGGAAGATCCGGATTTAATGGTTGCTGAACCAATTTGGAAGTGGCAAGAATCAGATGCTGGCCGGTTTATAATGGAAAATGCTGTGGACAAACCTTATTGGACTCGTAGCATGGATCCTCACAATTATGGACACATGTATCGCATTGTGGCCCGACTCAGCGAACAAAACGAAACTTTTTGGCAACTCAAATGGGGCGATATTAAATGAGTAAATTTTTAGTAACAGGCGGCATGGGTTTAATTGGACACAATGTAGTTGAACGACTAGAAGCAAAAGAACATGAAGTTGTGATTGTGGACATCATGACCAACTATGGCATTATTCCGCAAGACGAACTAGAGTACTTGTTGGATGAGCGTAGAAAGAAGATTCAAACCCCGGACATATATCGTACTGATATTACAGACGCTGAGGCGTTTGATCGTGTGGTAGAAGATCACAGGCCCGATGTGATCATACACATGGCCAGCTTTCCCCGACAGAAAGTTGTGAATGTAAACCCTGCATGGGGTGCCAGGGTCATGATGGAAGGGTTGATCAACGTTTGCGAGAGTGCCAAAAAGCATGGTGTAGAGCGTGTGGTGTACATATCCAGTAGTATGGTGTATGGAGACTTTGCGGATCAGGTGCTGGAGGATGTTGAATGCCGTCCTATTGGACAATATGGAATTATGAAATTATGTGGAGAAGATCTTGTTAAAGACTATCATCGTCGTGGTTGCTTTGACTACGCTGTTATTCGCCCTAGTGCTGTATACGGGCCCTTGGACGTGGAAGACCGAGTGGTTGCAAAATTCATGCTCACCGCCATGCGAGGAGGCGTTCTCCGCGTTAATGGGGCAGGGGAGACGTTAGACTTTACCTATGTGGACGATGCCGCGGATGGTATTATAGCCGCTGCCACACGTATTATGAGTGCTAACAAAACATTCAACATTACCAAATCACACTCTGTAAGTTTGCTAGAAGCCGCAGAAATGATTGTGAAGATTGTGGGCAAGGGTAAGATTGAAGTGCGGGACAAAGACGTAGACTTTCCGTCACGTGGCGCATTAAATATTGATCGTGCAAAGACCATACTTGGATATGATCCCAAGATAGACGTAGAACAAGGATTTGAAAATTACTACAACTGGCTTAACAATTCCGTTTACTGGTCTAAGAAAGCAATATAATACTCTAAGAACAGAAATTCTGGACACAACCGATGAAGTGTTGCGTTCAGGTATTCTTATGGGCGGCAACTATACTGCTGAGTTTGAAAATTGGTTGGCCAAAAAAAATCATGTGAGTTACGCTGTGACCTGCCATTCAGGTACACAAGCATTAGAAATCATTGCCGGCTTCTATCGAGACCAGGACTTGGCCTTTGTCAACCCTCCCACAGTAGTTGTACCTGCTTTGACCTATCCAGCCACTGCCAATGCTTTTTTACGATCAGGTTGGCAAGTTATAATTGGAGATACTGACTACTATGGTCACATTGACGTGAGAAAGTTAATCAATGACATGGACACTCACTATCATGCTGTGTGTGCTGTGGGCTTGTATGGTGCGGCCTTGCGTGACATGCGGCCGGTCCAAAGTCGAGCCATCCTGATTGAAGATGCGGCTCAACATTGGCTAAGCGACGGGTGTAAGAGACAAGGTGTGGCTACTGCTGTAAGTTTTGACCCTACCAAGAACTTGGCCAACTATGGCAATGGTGGTGCCATAGTATCAGATGATCGTAATCTCTTGGACTATGCAAGAAACTGGGTGAACAATGGCAAGCACACACAACATGCTGAAACTGGCACAAACTCAAGAATGAGCGAGACGGACTGTGCCCAAATGATGATCAAGACTCGTTACATTGATACATGGCAAAAACGACGTGCTGAAATTGCGGCACACTGGATTGAACAACTGAAGAAGCGCAATGTACGTTCGTTAATTGACGACAGCAACTTCTCAACTCATTGTTATCATAAGTTTGTGATTGAAGTTGATGCCAGAGATATTGTGCAACGTAATCTTGCCATATGCAAAATTGAAACCAAAGTTCACTATGCCGAACCCCTGCATGAATTGCCTGCGTATCAGCACCTGGACAATCCCGGCGGGTTACTAAGTCCAGCCTCTGCACTAAGCAGACGTTGCCTAAGTTTGCCTATCTATCCTGAACTTACTGATTTAGAAGTAGAATACATTATCGATCAGTTGTTAGAGATCGTTTGACCAAGGCATAACTGGCCAGCCAGGCCCACTCATAACTTTTCTTGAGTGCGGAAAAATCTCCGCCAACTTCTTCGTAGTACTCCACAGCATCTTGAGCACCTTTTGAACTCCACCGGCCTGCACCGTGGTCTACCTCAAGCCATTGCTTTAATCTATACTCATTTTCCACATCGGGCAAACTGGCCCGTAACTTCAAGCATTCTCTAAATGCTGTGCGCCAAGCAACCCAATTTGAGGTATAGTATATTGCATCTCCTGATAGTACAGGCACCACTTCATGTGGCTGATCAAGTGTAAAGTCCAGACCCTGACCTGTGTTTTCTAGTGTTAGTTTTTTATTATAAACAATCATGCCTTGGTGACCGTATTCAAGATCATTGATTGTGTTTCGTGCATGAAAGATATAGTGCTTGGCCGCTTGCATGCGGTCAGGTTGCCAGGACCAATCAAAGTGTTGATCAACTCGCAGTTTAGCAAACACAGCAAAGAACCAAGGAGTTTTAGACATGTTGGCGGCTGCCTGGTACGCAGCCACACGACCATTTACCCCAGAACTTCGATGTAATCTATTTTCTAAATTGTATGTTACACTATTAAGGTGTGTAAAGTTACCGTCGGCATCACGTTCGCCATTGTCAATAAACACAATGTCCAGAGGTTGATCTTTATCTTTGCGATACGTTCTATCTATGTGAGGATAATCATACAACTGTGTCTTGACGTAAGGAACTGCTGTTTTAGGAACAATCACACTAGTGGCACCTGTTGAGAGTGGTACAATGGTTTTGACATTCTCTCTCCATAGCGGAACTGTGACCTCGCTTGATGTGCGCCCAGTTGTGGTAAACATGGCCAATGGACCAGCCCAGTCTAAGGTACTTACTGCTTCTGCCTGGCTATCAAAATTGTGTTCTACAACTGATATAGCTCTACGTTGCACACTGGTCTCAACAAAGTTACAGTCATACCATTCTAACAATGCCACCTGCTCTGCACGATAGGCAAATGTGGGGACATGCATAAAAAATGTGTCCCCGAACTTTTCGCCATCACTGGCAAATACATGTAGCATACCCGCTTGCCATTGTTCAGGATGCCAGGAGAAATCAAAATCGGTGTAATCACAAATTGAAGAACATATCCACACAAACTCATGCTCAGGGCCTATACTTTTTGCTATGCGTATGAGTGTGTCTCGGTAGTTGTCAAAATAACGCACTCGTCGAGTGGTGTTGGCGATTTGGCCTGCCGCGCCATCCATGTGATCTATCTCGTATACAGCAGTGGCCACTCGATTGGTTGTTACACGTATTTGATCCACAAACTTAATATCTGTTGCACCGGGCACACGATATTGCGGGCCTCCTGTGCGTTGATGCTGTGTGCCAAATTGATATATGTAAGGTGGGTCTGTGGGATCTGGGTGCCAAGTGGTATCAAATAATTCAATAGCATCAGGAATCAACCAGTTGACACTGTTGCTGCGCACATGTATAATAACAGGTGCGTCATGATAGTTGGTGTCTGTGTATCCTGATTTTGGCACTAGGTATGTTCCTGAATCTTTTTGCCATTGGCTTGCCCAAGCATGTCGTTGCGTGGCTTGCCAAGGAACTGGTTCAAAAAGCCAATCCCAGTCTGTGTAATCACATAAGTATGTGATCCACCAAAAATATCTTGTGCAGCTCATGGTCTGCGCATGCTCAATCGAATCAGCCTCACGCTCGTGTGCAAATTGATTGGGTTTAACACCTGAATAGAATACGTCAAACATGATTAGAATAGATGAAATTTATAACAATACATTCTGGCCCTGGCTTAGAAAAAATTGCCCGGGCTTTAGAGAATACTTTTGTGATCCTTTTGGTCGAAGTGATCCAGACAGCGTGATCAACTATGGTAGAGACGATCGTCGCGAATACAATTATATATTCTTTTTTGACCAAGAGCCTATTAATTTGAACATACATGCTGCTACATTCGAACAAGTTGTAAAACTAAGTAAAGATATTCATGCATATGGATTGTGTTTGGATCGTGAGTTATTGAAGTCCAAAAAAAAATTAATAATAGCACACGGTTTTGTTATACCGGGGTATCTTTGTACCAGCGAGAGAGATAGTGAAAACGTAGAGGCAGTATGCCAACAGTTTAACTGGAAACCTCTGTATTATTTCTTCCACGGGTGGGCAGCACTGGATTGGTATAGAGGATATGATAGAACATTCTTAATTACCCCTCCCAATGAGCGCAAAATTACAAAGACATTTATTGCACCCAATCGTATCATTGCAGGCGAACGCCAACACAGGCTGGAAGTGTTGTATCACATATTCAAGAACAATCTAATAGACAATCATATCGGTTGCCCAGAGATATGTCCGGCTGAAAACATTTCAGTATACCAAGCTATTAAACCATTGATTAAGAAATATCCAGATATTGAAACTGTGTTTGCCAATGCCACATTGCCCATGAACTTCAAGGGCGAAACTGACCACCCCATGCACTCATGCTGGTTGAGCCTGTTTGATGAGTGTGCAGAGAGTTTGTTGTATCTTGTGACAGAAACTGTGGCCACTGGAAGAAGACATCATCTAACGGAAAAAACATTCAAACCCATTGCCATGCGTATGCCGTTTGTTATTGTGGGCACTCAAGGCAGTTTGGCATATCTGCGCAGTTATGGATTTCGTACATTTGAAGGTATCTGGGACGAAAGCTATGATTCAGCAGAAGATGATGTTCGCATCGAGCGCATTGCTAGTTTATTGCGTAGCCTAGACGAACTGCCTATAGACGCCAAACAAGATCTGTTTGAACAGGCACAAGAAGTCATAGAGCACAATTGGAATCATTTTTACAATGGTGGATTTGAAAAAATACTCTGGACAGAGTTACAGGAGATGTTGAATGGTATTGACACTGATAGCGGATCAAATAAGACGGGGTAAAATATATCCTGCGTTTGCACAGCACGAAGGCAAGCCGTATACACAGAGTTGGCGTGAGTTTGGTTCACACTGGCCTTACACCATTCCATTACGACTGCAAGAATACTGTGACCATCATGAGGTCAAACTAAACATTGTTGGGCTTACTGACTCATGGCCAGCAGATGCCATGTATCCTGTAGGACTAGGATTCTTTGATTTTGGCATAGACTATTTTGATCTAATGCCTGAGCGTGTGTTTACCGAACTTAAGCATGGCCACATACGCATATTGTTTTATTACCACGAAGGGGACAATCCTGTACGCATAAAACAAAGACTAGATGTGCTGGTCAAACAATATCAGTTGCCCCCGAAATGCTATGTGTTTGTCAGTGCCAACAGTGCTGCTTGTGACATTCCAGGTTTTGTTTATTTCAATGACTTTGAACTTTGGTATTACCAACGCAATCATAACGTTGCTCCTTTAGAAATACACAACCGGCCTCGATCTCGAGACTTCACTGCCTTGGTACGTTTACACAAACCCTGGCGAGCCATGGCCATAGCTGACCTGCATCAACATAAACTTCTTGATAACAGTTACTGGAGCTATTGCGAAAGTGTAAATGAGCCTGTAAATTTAAATGACAGCCCTATTGAAGTAGACAGCATCAAAAATCTACGTGAATCAACGCAAATCTTTCTGGCACAAACTCCTTATGAAAGTGATGAGTTATCAAACAGTGACCGCAACAATCACAGCATAATAGAACCCAAGTATCATAAGGATAGTTACTGTAACATTGTGTTTGAAACACACTTTGATGCTGATCAATCAGGAGGTGTATTCCTAACAGAGAAAACTTTCAAACCAATCAAACATGGACAAATGTTTTTTATAGCAGGACCAGCAGGTAGTTTACAAGTGTTGCGTGACCAAGGATATCGTGTGTTTGACCAGGTGTTAGATAACACATATGATCGCATTGAAAACAATACCCAACGTTGGGTGCGTCTTTGTGCGGCCATTAAAGAATCACAGCATCGCCTGGCTGACAGATTTGCCATAGTACAAGAAGACATCACGCACAATCAACAGTTATTTCTTGAGCTCAAGACTGCTCGCTTAAATATCCTACTCGAGCAAATAAATGAATCCTATTAACAGTTATACAAGTTGGCAACCGCTTGAAGAAGTCATAGTCGGCCGTGCGTACAGCCCAGACTATTTTGACTTCATCGAGAACGCACAAGTGCGTAATCAGCTACAACAAATCCTTTTGGAAACTGAAGAAGACCTTGCCAACTTGCAACGCACAATAGAAAAGTCGGGTGCTCGAGTACGTCGTCCTGACTTGCCCAACCGTGAACACTTTATTCAATCACAAGTTCACGGCAGTGGTGCACCATTGCCTCCACTTACACCACGTGACTGGCAAATCACCTTAGGCGATCGACTGTTGCGTGTGTTGGCCATGCCGGAACTAGACGGTTTGTGCAGCGAGTATGAGTCTGCTGGCGGCACAGTGATCAATCCACATGGCCCCACAGGTTGGGATGAGAACTGTATTCTTAATCAAGCGTCTGCTAGTTGTATTGTGCGTGTGGGTCGTGATGTGTTCTTTGACAACTCGGACTTCCTGCGTCCAGATCAAACCCGCTGGATTGTGGATAATGTGCTGGGTCCTGAATATCGAATCCATGAAGCCATCACAGACGGCCATGGAGATGCTGTATTTGCTATTCTCAAGCCCGGAGTGTTGCTGAGTTCAAAGCACGATGTTAACTTGGACTTGGCCAAAGACTTTCCTGGCTGGGACGTATGCAAGATATGGGATAGTTCAATATGGGCTGCAATGGAAGTGGGCAAGTTCAAGTACGAACAAAGCCCTGGTGCTTGGTATGTACAGGGACAAACGCCCACTCCAGAGTTCACACAGTTTGTGGACACTTACCTAAACAAGTGGACTGGCTTTGTGGCTGAAACTGTGTTTGATGTCAACTGCCTGGTGCTAGACGAAAGCCACGTTATCTTTTCAGCATACAACAAGGAAGTGTTTGACTACTGCCGTAAGCACCGAATAGAGCCTATCATTAGTGAACTGCGTCATTCATACTTCTGGGATGGCGGTATTAGTTGCTGTACACAAGACATCCGTCGACGTGGCAGATTAGAGACTTATCTTTGAACCTTAGGTCTAAGTGCAAACATATAAGATTTTTCGTTGACAATCTTGTGATCCAACGACAAGTCGACATCATATACCCAATTCTGGACCAATTCAAAATTGGCTTTGATAAACAAACCTTGCCACATTCGATCACCTAAAATGCTGTAATGATTAGGGTTGAACTCATGAATGTATACACGTTCGTTGCCCGGAGCAGGAACTTCAATAAACACTTGCCCATTTGATTTTAACACACGATGAAATTCAAACAAGGTGAACAATGGATACGGACTGTGTTCTAGTGCATGCCTACACCATATAAAATCAACACTGGCATCCTCAATGGGCAAATCAGTCATGCTGGCATGTATTACATCAAATCCTTGTGAGACACATGCATCAACATCTTGTGTGCTTAGTGTGATCCCAGTCACGTTGTTGTATCCTAGAGACTGGGCTGACTTTATAAAAACTCCAGGGCCGCAGCCAATGTCAAGTATCTTGGCCTGTGGATCTAGATTGAATTCAGCCATGAATCGTTGGCTTATTTCCGGAATAATATCATCATGAAACCCACCAGGCACTTCTCTGTATACAGTGTCCAGTGCTTTTTTTTCAAATGATTTAAATTTTTTGTAATCCATTAACTGCAAACCTCTACGCCGTATAACTGTTCGAAACGATCAGCATCTGCTCGATCATTGACCATGGGTTCCCCACGTATGTTTAAACTTGTGTTAAGCAGCATAGGGCACCCAGTCAACACATACCATTTTTCCAGTAATTCTCTTATGCCCGATCCGTCCTGTGCCACAGTCTGTACTCGGCTGGTGCCATCAACATGACATACAGCAGGAGTAAGGCCAGGCTGGCGACACCTAGCTACTGACTGCATATAAGGACTATGATGCCAACCGGCTGGCATATCAAAATAGCCATCAGCCACCTCAGCCAATATGACCGGGGCAAACGGTCGGAACTGTTGACGACGTTTGATCGCATTTACTTTCTCCTTGATCTCGCTGCCTCTAGGATCTGCAAGGAGGCTACGGTTTCCCAGTGCGCGGGGGCCGAACTCAGCTCTTCCTGATGCCACTCCGACAATTTTATCACTAAGAAGCCGGTCCAATAACTGGTTAACAGGATAAACACCTGGAATGCAATGGCCCAGATAACTGTTGCGCCAGTTAATTCTACGCCCAAGAGCCAAAGCGGCACAACCGAGACTGCTACCAGCATCACCGGGGCAAGGCATAATCCAAATTTTGTCAAAGTATTCTCCTAACATACGGTTGGCTGTGCAATTCAATGCCACCCCACCCATATATACCAGATTATGACTAAATTCAAAGTTTCTAGCACGAATCATTACTTGTTTTATAAGATCCTCTGCCACTAACTGTGCCGCGGCTGCGATATTTTCATTGCTGGCGCCTACTAGGAAATCGTTGCTCATTCCTGTGTGAAAGTTGTGTCTTAGTTCAAGATCACGCTCGTTGGCGATCACATGTTCACGCATGTCATGATACCATGTGTTACGGCCCCAGGCGGCCATGCCCATGGTGATGTATTCTTCGTCTAGTGGATGTAGGCCAATGCGCTTGGTAACTGCACTATAGAATAGGCCAATGCTGTGCGGATAAATCTGTCTCCACAGTCTTTTATATTTTGCTATACCATTTGAATCATACGTTGCACCCCATATACTAATGGTATCCCATTCACCTATTGCGTCTATTACTACTATGGTGGCACGTTCAAATGGTGACGTTTGAAAGCCTGCTGCCGCATGCGATAAATGATGATTGTAACTGTGTACACGCTCAGGTTCAATTTGTCCGCCTAGTTGTTGACGTAGTATTTGTTTTACTGTCAACTTGGACCATTCAATGCCTTGTCCTGCGTACCATTGTCGTGCCTGTTTTGCCCAAGGGCGTTCATAGTAGGCCACTGTTTCAGGACCATATTCAAAAACTTCGTCTAGCAAGCCTTGGCAGAAGTCGGCGTCATTTTTCTTTTTGCTATACCGTTCTGAATGGCCGGCAAATAATATCTCCCCGTCAGGTGAGACAACTGTGGCGGCTGCATCATGAAAGCCTGCTGAAATACCCAGGATATTCATTTGTAGATAAAAGGATCTCGTTTGCGTAGTTCTTTTAGTTTTTTGCGATAACGATATTCTAGTGTAATTCTATCCCAAAGTCTGCGAATCCAATTCATTTTAGTGCCTTTATTTGTTGTAGATCATAGTCTGGATCACTCCAGCTATAGTTATATATAGCACCAACAGTGCTGGTACGCACGGAATACACATCCAGGTGCTGTGCTAGTTGTGACCAGATTGCTTGATAGTCGGTTGTGCCAAATGATCTTTCAAGATCAACCTGTCCCACCTGAGGGTGGCCGATTGTGAGACTCTTGTTATCTGGGTCAAATCCATTCCTGGCAAGCCATGTTCGAAATTCTGACAATTGCTTGATTTGCCACGGGTAAGCGCCGGGATCACGTGCCCATTCAATATCAAAGTCTCCAGCGGCCTGAGTCTGCGCCCGAAGACTTGTAGTAACAAGCTCACTAATTCGCGAATCTCTTCCTTCGTCACAGAACACTTCCCAATGATGCTTGCCCACTGCTTTGTTAACTCCCACATACACACCGCCCAAACTACGATTAATAGTATCGATGCCAAAGAGATCATAATCCTTTTCCTCTAATTCAAATCGCGGAGCATTTAACCAGCACATGAGTTGACTGGGTCTGCGCCATTCTGGTGCTTGTTGAACCTTGCGCATGCTCAGTACCAGGCTTTCTAGTTCATGGCACAGTAGATTTAATTGGCGTATGTGCCAGCGTGTGACATCGTCTGCACAATCATAATGACGACTCATTGCACCTGCTGTGCCTTGCAGGTCTTCGAAGTAGCGATGCAGTTGATTTGTTCGAGCATGATCAATGTTCAAGTTTGCCTGTATCACATTGGCAGGCGCAAAGAAATCCTGTATGCGATAGTCTAGACTACTGCTATTAATGGCCTGGATTGATCTATTGATTTGTGTACACAGGAATTCAGCGTTCCTTGCACTTTCCGTCCAGCCCAGCCAACAATAATTTTTTTCTAAATGAAGTTTATTTCTAATAATATCATTTAAGGCCCCAAGCCATTTACGACTTAAACTGTTGTCCTCTACATCTATATGCACAGTTAACACGTTGTTGTCTGCACCGCGTAAGTCTATTTCAACGTGATCAAGCAATTTTCATCCACCATTCTAGTACTTCAGGGCGTAAACCTAGGATATCTGTCATTGTCACACTCTGTGTTCTTATTTGTTCTAGTTGTAACACACGGGCTTTGCCTCGACTCAGCCCGTCTTGATAACTGTCCGGCCATTGTTCTTCAAAGCATGGACGGTTCTTTAATTGTAGCAGTACATCACGCATGGCACCTGCGGAGCGGCCTGCTAACTCATCGACCCATGGATCCAATAGTGCCCTAGGCAGTGCTAATGGGCTCATTACAATATCTGGTGAGAAACTAAAGATCACCTTGGCCAATAGTTCTACTCCAAACTGTTGTGCCAATTGTTGTATTGCATCCGTTTCGAACATTCCGGGCAACGTGAGTGTAAAATCAATACGCATTTGTCTGGCATTTGTTGCGTACTGTAAGCCGTGTTCAAAATTACGTTTGAACTGTTCATAATCCAATCCTGTACGAATATATTCCCCAATGTGGTCAGTTCCATCCAATGAAGCACATATTTGCCAGTCCCGAACATGACTGAGAATATCGTCAAAAAGATCAATGCCGCGATAGTCCATGCGGCTAAGATTAGTATTGTATCTAGCATATAATTTCCCCCCGTCTCCTAGTTCTACGATTCGTTTCATGTAACGCCAATGCTGTTCATACATCAGAGGTTCGCCACCCACCCAGTATATTTCTTCTACTCGATGTTGCTCCACAGCTGAACTGAATTCGGCTTCAATTTGACTATCCTGAAAGTGTGAGATTTCGGCACGAGTATCGTTTCGCATCCAATTGTTTTTAGGATTAGCCCAGTCAACCATGTTGTTCTGCTTTTGTTCACTCTCCCAGGCGCTGGACAGCATGTCGCCACAGGTTCTACATTTGAAATTGCACAGGTTTGAAAACCTATAATCCCATGAAACAGGGCGCATACTAGTCGATCCATCTGATTCAGTGTTACCCCATATTTGATCAAGTCTTCCCTGGAACAGGTGCCAAAAATAATCGCGGTATACGGATACATTGAGTAACTTGTCATTACAAACCTCACATTCTGGTAATGTTTCACCGGCCATCATACGTCTGCGTACAGAGCGCATATGATCACTGTTCCAATGCTGTTCAAGAGTCACGGGAATATACTTTCCTGTACCTGCGGCAGTGTCTATGTACTGCTCAAAGTTCTGTGCAGACTCGCGTGACGCACAGCACATTCTGCGTTCTGTTTGCGGGCTTAGATATGTATGCACCCAAGGCGCAAGACACATGGTATCAGGTTTTGACATAATTGATTAATTCAGCCAGTTCTGGCGCCACTGTACTTAGGTCTTGACTGCGCTTGCGATCTAAATCAGCAATTTTCATGCGTGTCATAAATCCATCAGTGGACGCACCAGAATTCATAAAGTCTCGTATGCGATCAAATTCATCTCTGTAAATAGTTTCTACTGAGTCCAAGTATTCTGAAATGGCCTTTTTAGCACTGTCGGGTAAACAAGCAATTGAGAAGTACCAGGCATCGTGCATCATGTTCCAGTACACAAAGTTAAAACTGTCTTGATTGCGTTCTAGCCAAGCCGCAACGTGGCCAAGATAACGCACATTAAATACATTCACTGTGGTGCATACTTGCAGTTCAATATTGGAGTAGATTTCTTTTAAGTCACGGAAACGGTCTAGATTCCCACACACTTCGGACCACACAGCATTTGAGCGTTGATACTCAAAGCGTTCACCCACATCATCTATCGAAAAGGCTATTTCCACTGTTTTGAAGTGTTTCCAGATGGCCTCTGCTGATTCAGGATATTGTGTGCCATTTGTGTTATAGTGTATTTCCACCTGCCCAGCAATGCCGCGATCTACTATGCCTTGTAACATTTGGAAATGTTCTGCAATCATAAAAGGCTCACCACCTGTGAACTCTATATAACGTATGTCATTCAGGACTGAGTTAATTTGATCCCAGAATTGAGGATTGTCCCTGGGCCAGGCGCCAGCCCGTAGCATTGTGTAAGCGTGTGACTTTTTCTGTTTGTCCCGGGGCAATTGATTTATTTCTTCCGTGGCAAATTGACTTGATGACCAGGATCCGCATATACGGCATTTGAGATTGCATATATTGCCCAGTTTGAGATCCAAGAACATTAAAGATTTAGCATCTGCTGTCCATTCGTCGGAGATACCCATGTGCTTTAATCTGTCCAAGGTGTGCATGCGTTTGCTAGTGCGCCCTGCACGTTCTTCAGACCAGCATTTTCTACAGGTCTGTGGTTGTTCACTGTCCAAGAACTGTTGGCGTAAACTGCGCATATGAGTACTGTTTTGTATATCAGCGAAGTTGGCACGGCTTAGTTTAAACTTTTCGCCTGCGTCATCTAGTATTTCATCATCAGCCAAACAGCAAGGCCGCACTGTGCCAATGGGTGAGGCCTCTAGGCTTACCCAGGGCAGTACGCAGAATTTGTCATGTGGTAAGTTCATTTAATAGTCCATGTAATCTTTGTGCCCATTGTGCATGACAACGTGCAGAATGATGCAAGTTGTCGCTGGCAGCCGAATCCATTAACCATGTTTCATCGGGTGTTTTTTTATCCACATGTAACACAATACTTTCAACGGCCAGTTGGTGATGATATTCTTCTGGAACATCTTCAATCATTATGTTTATGATAGGTACAGCGGCAGTTTGACATAATAAGTTGCACACAACAATTGTGTCAATCCAGGGTTGATAAAAGTTCTTTTCACCTGCTTGCAATAACTGCTTAAACACCGCACTGTTATGCTGTATATTTTCGTTCTGTGCTGTGTTGTTGTACCAAGTTGTACGTCTAAAAGGATTGGGCCATTGTGCAATAACAAAATCCGGGCGTTGAGTATATGTTAATGCTTGTACCAGGGTTGATTGTACGTGGCCTGCGTTGCCGCCAGGCAATGCCCGATTGTGAATAGGTGTGTCAAGTAGTGTGCTTAACACACTCACATAACACTCTGACTCCGCAATTGCTACCCCGGCAGTGTGACTACAACCAATGGCCATGGCTGTCATTTTAACGCTGCCAGTTCTGGTAACACATGCAGCCACGATTCATTTCTGATGCTGTCTAGTTCATGAGTTCGGCGCCAGAACGAGTCTATCAAGTGTGTGTTATCTGTTGAGTTCATAAACGTAATGGCTGACTCAAACCCCTGTGTGGCACGTTGCAGTGGATCTCTATCGCTCATCCAACTCAAGTGTTTTCGGTATTTTTCTTCCAGCCGTTGCTTGTATTCTGCAGGAGCAATATCTATACGATAGTATGCAGGATCTTGCAGGATGTTTACATTCAGATCCTGTGCGCGAATTAAACCGGCTGCAACCCATTCTCGATGAAAGTCCGGCAGGTGCCAAGCATTCATTATGCTTAGTGTAGGACTAATATAAAAGTCCACATCTGGGCATGTGGCAATCATTCTATGACGATTTTGCACAACGTCGTACCACCGGGTGCCTTTTCTGATATATTCAGCAGGATGACCCATGCCGTCTAGACTGGCTCCCACTGCCACACTATCAAACTGTCGCCAGTATTCGAATACACTGCGTCCTTTAAGATCTGTGTGCGTGAAGTTTGTGTTGTATACGAGTCGCACATCAAAACGCTTACGTTTAACAAGTTCTTCTAGTATGCAATAGTGTTCCTCCATCAGCAGGGGCTCACCACCAGCAAAGTAGATTTGTTCCACATAGTCCAGGTGAGGTTCCAATTGTGTCCACATGTCTGTCGCTGTGCGTCCTGCATAGTTGAGAACTGTGTTGCGATCCTTCCAGTCGCCGCCTGCCAATTTGGCCTGATCTTGATACCACTGGCTTGAAAAGATATGCCCGCATGATCTGCACTTTAGGTTGCAAAGATTACTAAAGCGAATATCCCAATAGGTCATTTCAAATGGATTGTCTTCTAGCTTTTTGATCTGATGCCCATGGTGTTTGTTGGCACTCTTGCGTCCTGAAAAGAATCCCGACTCTTCTTGTTCGTAGCAACGTGTGCAGGCCGCATGTGGTGTTTCACTCAGCATATCAGCACGTAAATTCTTAATGGGTTCACCACGCCATATTTCTTCAAGTGTATTTGTTCTACAGTTGCCCACAATACCGGGCTTCATTTCAGCATGACAACAGGGATATGCTTCACCTGTGGGATAAGCGTGTAAATGGATCCAGGGATAGATGCAAAACGTCTTAGAATCTTCTAATAAAAAACGTTCACGTTCTGTGAGTTCTGTGGCACGTACTAGATCAGTTGAATTATATTTGTATTGAGTCATACCATTCTTTTAGTTCGGGAAATGCTGTGCCAAAGTCTTTGCCACGACGCTGATCATACTGTGTGTAGAACTGTCGAAAATCATTCAATAACTTTGGCCGGTCAAACGCATCAGAGTGTGGAGTTTTTACCACATCTAAATAATCAATCAAACGTTGTGTGTGATTGATTTCATGCTCTTGTATGAATTCTGAGTCAGCCCAGTGCGCCAGCCATGTGACCAAGCGTTGTCTATATACTGTGCGCATGGCGTCGGGCAGTACCAAGGGTGATTGGAAACTAGGAAATCGTAAAATGTTCAACGTAAACGAAATGGCTTCTTGACCGTATTCCAATTTCCAATTCATTATGCACTCTAGCAATTGGTCCAAGGTAGTTAAACATAAAGCATTGATAGTACACATTACATGTATACCACGAAATTGCCCTGAGTCTAGCAAGCGTTCTACGTTGTTGGCCCAGTCATCCCACACAAGCCCATCGCGTATGTACTCTGCTTGAACGGAGACGGCTTCATTGCTTGTGTACAAGTCGATTGCCATTCCCTCTGTGCTGGCAAGCAATCGGTCAATGTCAATGTCAGTTCCCAGGTTACTATTGATAGCAAGGCGTGTGCTACTGCGTCCTTGGTTGTCTCGAAACCAGTCAACCAGACGCCAAGTGTGTTGGGACATGAGAGGCTCTCCTCCGGTAATTCTAAGTTCTGTGAGGGTATGATGTAGATCCGTTTCCCACCATGCAAAAAATGCATTAACGTAGGGATTACTCTCTGTGATCTTAAACAACTGAGCACTATCATGGGTGTGGGTAAAATGATTGCGCCCGTCACTGACAAGATTGTGATAGGGTCCGTTATTGCGTATGTCCTTAACCCAAGTTGTGCTAAAAGCAGGGTTGCAGTAAGAGCAAGCAAATTGACAAGTACGATCAAAAGCAATTTCCAATGTACGGAGATTGACATCGGTATCGGGTGCAGTATTAAATGCTTCATCTAGGGCCTCAATGGGGTATATTCGTGATTTGTACACACGGTCCGAGATTGCATCCTTGCCCATGTCTTCTATCTTCCAACAATACTCACAGCCAGGTGGACGCTCTCCAGCAATCATTTTCTCACGATCTGCTTTCTTTTGATCAGTATTGTGCAGCAGCCTAGGGTTGGTGCGGACTTGATCCGGGTCCACCAAATGGGCTGGCGGGTGATGGCAACTTGTGGTCTGCCCACTTCCTAACCAAATGGTAGCGTTGTACCATTTTGCCGCACAAAAACTGGCTGAGAGAGGGTCTAATACTGTGTGTTTAAATTCTTGATCATTCATGGGTGTTGGGATAAAAAGTCAAAAAATCGAGAAGGCAATTCCTGTTGCCATTTGTGACTCATTTCACGTAGATGTTGTTGATTGTATTTACAAACACTTTCACATGCCGCTAGTAATTGTAGCAGATCTTGGCCGCAAAGGTCATCCACTATGGTCACAATGCGATTGATTCTATCTTGAGCATTGTCTATGGAATCAAATGATTCGTCTATCACATGCCCAAAAGTCTGGAATCCTAGATTGTGCATGTCCTTGTAAAAACCTGCATTGGCAGCAGCGATCCACGGATGTCCTTGACACAAGGGTTTGGCTATCTTTTCTGTTCTGAAACTGTGAGCATAATCAAACACTGTTTCTGTTACTACTGAAAAGTAAGTGTCAATATAGGGTTCCGGTCGGATGTATATTTCTCCCCACAAGTTGTTGAACAGTTGTGTTTTGACAAAACCCTGTTGAGACGTTTGCATAAAGGACCGGAATTGCTCTACTTCGTATTCTGGGGGTAATAAATGCACAGGTCCAGCATGGGTGTCAAGGTTGGTCCATAATGCTTGTGCCAACAACCCACGCTGCTCAAATGCATTTATGAGTGCGCGGCGATGTGGTCTTGAACGACCATTCAAGAAAAGGAACCGGTAGGGCTTGTGTTTTTTGCCAAACACCTCACTCACACGATCTGCAGCTGCACAATTTTCTGTATATCTAAATGGTTGGGTCAAAAAATGTTCATACAGCATGTGTGGGTAAGCATCAGGCACAGGGCCGCCCACAACAACAGGTAACAGTCCGTTCAATACCAGATCTTCCACACCATACAGGCGCAGGTGCTGTACAAATGTCTCTGACCCTTCAGCAGGGTTTGAAAAAATCACTCTGGCAGTGTGATCAGTTACTATGCGTCGAATTTGTTCTGCATTGTTTTTGAGTTGTATGCGGCCCACAACATATGTGGCTCCTGGATCAATTGTTAACTGTTCAAACCCATAGAATTGTTCTGTTGTCCATTGTGCCAACATGTCGGCGATCTCACTGTAATGATCCACATACAACTTCATGATCTAGCATGGTACTCACATTGGGCCCACCAGGCACGCATTTCAGGAAAGGTCTGCAAAAAGTCAGTGCCTCTGCGGCGGTCGTGTTCTCGAAAGAAACGATAGAAATCTGCCCGAGCCAGGGAGTGATCTTGTGACTGCGCACTGCGCATCCAGGCAATATCTCTGTCTAGTCGGGCTACTTCGTAGTCCTTGAATCCGTGATAAAGATTGGTGTCTGTGGTTAAATTTTTGCTCATCCAGTCCTGAACACTTTCTAATCGTTGCACATATGACTTGGGCAGGATTTGTAGACTCTGCCACGCAGGTTCACGTAGCATAGGCGTATCAAACCACACACGTTGATATGTTGTTGAGTGTTTGCGTCGTAGTTCTAGTATGCCATCTAGCAATTGTTGCAGACTGCTCACACTCAAATTGTTCATTGTGATAATAAATGTAAGACTTGAATATTCAGGCACCTCTGTCAAGAATTGATTTACTCGATCCCACAGCAGGTCAAAGTCCAGGCCATTGCGCAGGTATTCTGCTTGAGTACCCCATCCGTCTAGACTCACATACTGCATGAAGTGTTCGATACGTCCATCACATATGGCCTTGACATAAGTCAAATACTTTTGCCATGACTTCTCATCAACTGAGAAGTTGCTTGTGACATTCAAGTGTAGCTTGGGACTGGGGTTGGTCAACACATAATCAAACACACGATAGGTGTTCTTATCCAGCAGTGGCTCGCCGCCGGTCATTCTAAAGTGTTCTAGGTGAGGGTACAGGTCTGGCCACCAGGCCCAGAAGGCGTCAACATAAGGATTTGATTCTCTGGATGGTATTGGTCTACGCTGACCCATAAAATGATCAGGAGAGTTGTGTGGACGGCTAGTAGGAAAAGCGCCCAGTCGTGCAACCTCATCTGCCCATGAGCTCGAAAACTGAGGGCTACAATAACTACACTTAAGATTACAAGCGTGATTAAAATTAACTTCAACATAACTGGGGATAACATTTTCTTCTCCTTTGCTATTTTTTATCTTTTCAAAATCCACTGCGGCCCAGGGTTCGCCACTACGGTAGTGCCTGTCACTTAACTTGCCTTGATCTTCCATGTTCCAGCAGTACTGACATTCTGTGGGTTTCTCTCCAGCCAACATCATCTTACGTTGTTGTTTTTTGTATGCGGTATTGTGTAATGCAGAAACATCTATCTTAATTTCTGCAGGATCAATGGCGTGTAATGGCGGATGGTAGCATGAGTTGTTCATACCCGTGGGCAAATGCAAACTTACTTGTTTCCACTTGGCCAAACAAAGTGCAGGCCCTAGTTGTTTTTCCATCTGCTCAGCAGAAGTCAAGAACTTGCTCTTGACTTCTGCTGATTCGTCGCCTTTATTCATTTATTTCTCTTTGTAACATATTATACAAATATTTTGTGCCATCTTTGTTGAGGTGACCGTCGGACAATCGCATTTTTGTTGATATAAATGGGTACAATAATTTATTTGTAGTTGTGCGCTGTTCCCATGAAAAACATACAATTTTTTTTCCAGCAGCACACATATGACTTATTATACTATCAATGATCATGTCACTTAAATTGTTGTCAAATGGGGATTCAAATAATGTAAAAAAATGCTTGTGAAATTCTTTATAAGCCATTTCGAGTTGCTCTCCATTAGCTGAGTCAACTATGTCTATTTCTTTTCGAGAAATTAAAAAATCAATGTCGTGATTATGCGATTTTAGATAAAATCTAGAAGCATATGTAAATCCTAATACTATAGTATCGTAATTTTTAAAATTACTATATGCATCTATAGCAATTGCTAAATTGCTTTTTCCCGGTCTTGATTTATTTGTTACAATATATCCACCTTGGCATTGAAATAAGTGTCCTAATGTATGCTTAGAATCAAGCCCAGATCCATACGTATAACTATAACCATCAAGATAAAGACGTTTACTCATTACCAACCTTCCTGTTGTCTAATAACGTCAATCTCTCTGACCATGATGTCGCGATTACGCCAGTTACTACGATAGTGATACTTGAAAAAACTACTTTGTTCTGATTCTAATATGGCCATGGGCAGGTCTAATTGAGTGCCCAATTCTGGTCCTAACTGATTGCTTAAAAGTCTCGGTTGTGAATCTTTCACAGTTGGCCATAATTCTGCCAGAGCTGAAAAATCTTGAACCAGTGTGTAGTCCCAGGCAGTAAGCATGGTCATGTAAGTTCCTTGACGTGCGCCAGCCATACACCACTCTCCATGTTCTGCATCTGCACCCACATTGTGCCATATGGTCAAATGGTCAAGATTGCGTAGTACCTGTTTTTTAAATTCATCCAGAGTGGGTTTACGACCACGCTGTAAACACATTTTGACTCCTTCGCGGAAGCCGGCACGCCAAGCATGGAATGGTGATTGATTGGGATAGGTAGTAGAATAACAATCGTGCATGGGCCAGTACAGCGGATCAAAACAAAACTCCACCACAGTTTCGTCACGACCGTCGGTGTTCTCGTGAGTCCGCATGTTGATCACATGCTCACGTGTCCATGATGATAGTCCACCGTTGCCGTACATGAGTCCGTTCACATGATTACGAGCTCGCCAGCGGAACACCGCACGCTCGTGTTCAGGTGTAGGAAAATGCAGCGTTTGGTTAAAAAACGCCGTATCGGGGATATTATCTCCATCCACAAGGATAAATCGTTCCGTGTCACTTGTCCGGGCTGCGGCTTTGTGTGCCGCATCACTTCCTAGTACACCATCCACACGTTTGGCCCAAGGCACCATGTTTTTAATCCGGATCCAATATTCTTCTTTTTTAGGTTCATCATAGGATAGGTAGATGCAGTCTAGGTCTGCTATGTCAATTGAATTCATGTGTTTTCATTATCCATCGTTGGTATGGTTCAGTTTCTGGCACCACTATGGCCACGTTGTTGGGATGACAAGGTGTACCAGAATCTGCGGGTGCAAGTTTACGCACAGCAGATTTTAGTTCTATTAAACGGCCTGCTTGTACTCGAACATTGAATGGTGCTCGTGCATATGTTTCAGGATCAACGTCAATGTATGTACCGGGTAAATCTTCCATGCTGTAGATTATTGGTTCACCTTGATCATTATGATACAGACGAAAAAACACCGGCGGGGGCTCTGGCATGGCATGCAAGATTGCCCAGAATTCTTCAGAGTCCATGCTGCCAATCTTTTACATTGTAGTGAAATGCACTGCGTTGCACAACAGTATTGACTCGTAGTTGATAATCACGATACTCAGTGATCAATTCGTCCACCCAAGGATCTCGCTTGGCAGCAATAATGTGACGCTTCATGTGTACAATTGTGGGGTAACTGGCAAACGGCATGGTACATGTTTCTGGACCAACAATGGTGGCCGCAATGGCATACACCACATCAGTTGATGGTGCCGCTTCGGGGAATTTTAACATGGCACGATATTGTGACCAGTTTTCAAATATGTTGCGCACTGTCACAAAGAATTCCTGTGCAGTTTTACTCAAGCGCCAGTAGGTGATTGCATTGTACACATCCGGCAGGTTGTTGGCATCAAACACTTGACGATAGTGTCTAGACTTGGCTCGTTGATCTTTCCAGTCTCTACAGCCGGTTGATACCACTACATCACAATGACGTAACATGGTCCACCAGTGATCAACAGGGCTGGTAATTAGCATGTCTGCCTCTAGTTTGATTGTTTCACGGAATGGTGTAGCGTTGAACACTTGCCAGTCATTGGCATAAGGATTTGCTTCATCGATAGGGAACGGAAACTTGTGAACGTAATCAAACAAATGATCTGGCTCACGGGCTTCGTTGGTCAGCAGACAGATTTTGGCCTCAGGATGCCAGTACTTGATGGTCTTGGCCAAGGCTTCACTGCAATTCACATAGTCTGTGTCTTGAGTATTAGTTGCTACTATTAGATAGCCTTGCTCCTCAACGGGTTTCAATTATTTTCTCCAAATGTTTTTTGCCCATGGCATGAAAATCTTGATTGCGTAGGGTGAGCCAACGTGATCGTTTGTCTCGATCGTGATAATCTATTCTGTAGCAATCTTTGCTGGTTCTGGTCACGGTGTGTTCCGGTGTGACACTGGCCAAGTTCCAGAGTATACTCGGATATTCTAATGTCTGTCCATTTACAATATTTAATGCTATGCTTAATGCATGGTCATTGCGATAGGAAGAACTGGCAATTCGATACAAATCTTTATAATGCCGCCAATTGTCTCGAATCATTTGCATGCAATCAAATATCAATTGAGCATGAGCGCTCTTCCGAAACATCATCACTGTGGCCCATGACATGGATATCTTGTACTCGCCATACTCATTGAGACCCACAAAGTTGTCTTGTCCAGTAATGTCATAAGCATGAGCATGTGCCAAGAACTCTTGATTGCTATCGAGCAAGATTTTTAACTGATCACTGGCCACCACATAGTCAGCATCGAGCACTAGGGTTTGATCCCAAGGGCTAAGAGCGTAGGCATCAGTTCTACCTGCGTTGTGCCACGTAACAGTCGCTTGATAATCCTCAAACCAACGTGTTCCTCCCGATTCAGGAACGGCGCTGATGACTTGATCAAAGCCTTGAAGTCGCGGATCTTGGGGTGGGGCATTAGTGACCACGGCGGTAGGTATGTTGAGGTGCCTACGAATGTTTCTAGCACTCCACCCGGCCATGGCAACGTAGTCGGTTGATTCATTGTCAAAAGCAAATATCAGTGCGCCTGTTGTCATCGGTTACGGTTGAGATTTTCGTGTTCCACATGCCAAGCGTTCATTTGTTCTTGCCAGCGAGCATGTGATAGAGCAAACAGTTCGGGCACGTTCACACGCACAGGAGTTTCATACAAGTCTAGCAACACCACATCCTTGTCCTGAGCACAGGCCAACAACACACATTGCAGTTCAGGCCCGGCACGCCACATACCTTCAGCATGAGCAAACAATAATTTTGCTTCGTATTTTTCTTTTAAAGTTCGTCTTGCGGTGGCGTGATCAAATCTAGCCCGTGCGTGGGCAACAAGTTTTTCAGTTTCCATAGGTTTATTATACAAGAAAAAGAGGTAGAAGTCTACCTCTTGTATGGGAGGTTAGCCGATTATGTTACTGAAGCGGCAATAGTGGGTGTGCCCCACGAATTGGTTAGATATGTTGAACTTGGTGGAAGATATGTGACCAAAGTGGTTGGTGCTGTGCCTGTGATTGTGGTACTAGGACTTGTGGTTGCTGTGCCGCCTGTAATGTTAGCATTAGCGCCGACTGTTCCAGTGCCGTCATCTGACCACACAGTACTTAAGGTCAACACTGTGGAACTGGTGGCTGTGGCTGTGGTCTCAATGAAATTGGTTGTATAAGGCGACACTGTGTCAAAGACTTTGAATATGCTAGTGGGCGAGCCTGTGAGATTGTACCAACCTGTGGTTGTGGCCACTGTGGCTGTGCCGCCGGAGCCGTTACGAGTGGTTCCGGTGTAACTGACACCAGCAATGGTCTGAGTTGCTCCGTTTATCCGGCCTGTGAGACTGATAGTACCTGGATAACCAGCCAAGGTGTTCCAGTCAGCATCAGCATCTTGGCCTGTGGAACTCTTGCCATACTTGAGACGTACAATGCCTCCGGCGTTCCAGAAATAACGTGCCTGGTCGGCCGACGGGAACGTTACACTGTGTGTGAATGTGATGGTCCAAGCTGCCTGTCCAGAGCCTGTGGCTGTGGTTTTGCTTACGTTGCCGGTGAATGTTCCGTATTCTGTGCCCGATGCCGCGGCGTTGCCACGGTTGGTAGTGATACTGGTCAAGTCAGTACTCACGTTGGCCAAAATACTAATTGTATTACCTGTAACAGGCGCTGTCCTTGATGTTAATGTGCTGCTGGTTTGAGTTCCTGCGGTGCCCAGGTTGTTGACCAGGCTGGCCCATTGTGTTGCCGAGACAGTATCACTGGCCGCGACGTTTGTCACTGC
>Ga0181355_1000165_pt1 | contig 26330 bp, 38 predicted proteins | sample Fa13VDMM15DN_FD_130099 | JGI IMG/M metagenome (GOLD analysis project Ga0181355, IMG submission 130099) | Freshwater viral communities from Lake Michigan, USA - Fa13.VD.MM15.D.N | ecosystem: Environmental > Aquatic > Freshwater > Lake | place: USA: Michigan | collected 2013-09-23 | reverse complement strand
TTGCCAGCGCGTGTTAGGCCACATACAATGCGGGTAATCGGCTGTAAGTCTACCGAGCTTGAAAGATTTAAGTCTAAGCTCGAGCCCCATATAGCCACTAGCCTCACCCCAATGACGTGGGATGCTGTGCTAGCTGCGGATAATCAAGTATTCGTGCGGGGCGACTCCATACTCCTAGCACATCATCAGCACCTCATGGGTAAGTCATTCCTCGGGGTGTGGCTGGTGGTAGGCGACAAGGCAGATGTGGATGTACTGGCGCAGGAAGCTGAAGAGTTCGCAAAGCAGGCAAGGTGCGTTGGCATGGTGTACTGCGGGCGTGATGGCTGGATCAAGGCCAACGGGTACAGAAAGGTTGCAACTGTGGCGGTAAAGGAGTTCTAAATGAATGTAGTTAAGGGTGTTCTGGGCATTAATGATGCCCCACCGCCGCCGGACTATACTGGGGCTGCGCGGGCCACTGCACAGGGCAATCTTGAAGCCGCCAAATACGCCACCGTGGCGAATCGTGCCAATCAAAACACACCTTACGGCAGTCTTACATGGCAACGCGGGGCCACTGACTACGACCCTTGGACTCAGACAATCAATCTGAATGAGACTGGTCAGCAACTACTAAATACTGAAAATGCGTCCAAACTAGGGTTGTCAGGTTTACAAGCTCAAGCTACTGACCGCGTGCGGGCACAACAGAATGCTGGCTGGAATGACAGCGCATTGAATAAAGCTGGGCAGGCTTACGATCCCAACCGCGACACCAACACTGCTACAGAAGCAATTCTGCGTCGCGTGAATCCACAACTTGAGCGCCGACGCGCTGCCATTGAAGCGCAACTCGCCAACCAAGGGATCACTCGCGGTAGCGAGGCATGGAACAATGCTCAAAATGATCTCGGGCAAGCTGAGAATGATGCTTACAGTCAAGCAGGTATGCAGGGCATTGATCTCGGCATGCGGCAGCAGGGGGCGTCTTTTGGGCAAAATAACGCACTGCGCTCTACGGGTTTCCAAGAGCAGAACTACTTTGCCAACCGTGACCTCAATCAGCTTAACGCCTTGCGCACAGGTAGTCAAGTGACTAATCCCACATTCGGCAACTATACGCAACAGCAGACCACCACAGGCCCCGACATGCTGAGTGCAGCCAATATGGGTTATCAGGGTCAGGTAGCGGCCAACAACGCCAACAACGCGAACACTTTTGGAATACTCAAAGGTGCGTCTGGGTTCTTTACAGGTTGAGGTGAGTTATGGAACTAGAAGACAACAGCGACTACGAAGCCCTGCTGGAAGCAGGTAAGCAGAATCAAGCCTACCAAGCTGAGATGGAGAAGCAGAAGGCACTGGCTGCGCGTCTGCGCGGTGCGCCTGAGCTTGCTGGGCAGATGATCAGTGGTCACTATGTGGCCCCTAACATCCTTGAAGTGATTAACGATGTGCGCCGTAGCCGCTCCGCTGCGGAAGCAGAAAATGCACAGAGCGCTGCTACCACTGGCCTCGGCGAGTCTATGAGCAAGCAGAATCAGATGATTTTAGCCCGCCTGCTGCGCAATCAACAGCCCATGACACCCCCTGCGGCTACCTTGCCAATCAACCCTATTACACCTGATATGGCCATACGTGGGCAGCAAGAAGGTATGAAGGGATACTAGCCATGGATGCGCAAGAGTATCTAGCGAACCAAGAGCTCTTAGCGGGGTCTACCCGCCGTGCTAACCTCCAAAATACGCTGGCAGCGGTGGCAGCTATGTCCAACAACGCGGGCGCTGCGGCTGCGGCCAAGATGGCTGCGGCTGACCAACAGCGCCAGTATGCTCCAAAGCAGCTAGGCAACCAAGGCTTCATGCTCCCAGACACGGGCGCTTTTGTACCATCCAAGATTTATACTGACGAGCGCGAAGCCGCCCGTGAGGAGAAGAAAGCTACTCTGGCGGCTACCCTCGCGGCCCGCCAAGAGCAGCAGACCCGCGACCTAGCCGCCCGCTCAGAGCGCGATGCTAATCAACGCGCACTCATGTTGACTATTGCCAATATGCGAAGTGGCGATGCTCGTTACCGCGTGGACAACGCACCGACTAAAGCTGCCCCCGCAGGCAAGACTCTGCCTGCCCCAACAATCAATAAATTGTCCGAGGCTGATGGCTTAACCGCAGGATTTGCTGACCTTACCGCAGGCTTTCAAGACTCTTACGGTGGTGGCTACGGTACGATGGGTGTGCAGAACTTTCTAGGTAAGAATGTTCCAAACTCTAAGTTCGCTGACCAGTCTAATTGGTGGCAGGGGTACAACGACCAAAAGAACTTGATTCGTAACAAGCTGTTCGGTAGCGCACTGACCGCAAGTGAGAAGAAAGCGTTTGACGATGCCAATATCACCGAGGGTATGACTGCGTTACAGATTCGCACCAAACTAGCTCAACAGAGCGAAGCGGCAGTACGTGCCCGCAACAAGCTAATCAACAATTATAAGGGATCGGGATACGACACTTCCGGGTTTGAGGAGATGGCTGTACCTGACGCACCCGTGCCTGGAGGGCGTGCTGTGAGTGGCAGGGTTACTGAAACTCCGCTATCCGCCGCTGAGCAGGCTGAGTTGGCGGCTTTGCGTGCGAAGTTAGGTAAGAAATGAGCCGCGCAGAACTTGAACGTTTACGTGACGAAGCTCGTTTGCAGGCGCTGGAGGCCCGCGCAGGCGGGCAGGCTACTACCCCAGCGGGCGGGCCTGTACAGCCCGCTCCAGCCCCAGCCAAGCCCTTCGAACGGGCTGGTGGTGGCGGTGCCCTTAAGGCTGGGCTGGCTGAGGCCACTATTAAGACTGCGCTGGGTGTCAAGCAGCTATTTGGCGGGCTGTCTAAAGATGACAAGGCCATACTTGAGCAGATTAAGTTGGAGAACGAAGCTGACCCCGAAGGCTTTAAGCGTGGGGCTGGTGAGTTGCTGGGTAACGTAGTGACTACACTCGTTCCCGGAGGTGCTGTTACCAAGACCGCTAAGGCTGCTGGACTGGTGAAGACGCTGGGCAAGGCCGCTGTGAATGCTGGTGCCACTGAGTTTTTGACTGGCGTGGGCGAAGGCGACAGCTACGAAGACCAAATCAAGGCCAAGCTGGGTAATGCAGGTGTCGCTGCTTTGACTGGTGCTGGTGTGTCCGGTGTTCTGGGTGGCGCTGCCAAGGCTTACAAGGGACTGTTCCGCGCATCGCCAGAGGTGGAGGGCTTGATTAAGCAGGGCATCACCCCCACTCTGCAACAGGGGGCCGACACAAGCGTAGGTAAGTTCTTTGGTGGTCTGGCATCCGGCTCTACCAACGTACGCAACCGCCAAGAGTTGCAGGTCGCCAACGCGGTACTCAACAAGGCTACCGAGGGCAAAGTTGACCTGCCCAACGCCACAGGCCGTGAGATTCTTGACGCCGCCGAGGGCTACGTGGGTGGCGAGTACGACAAACTGTTCAAGGGCAAGCGGATGACGCTGTCGCCCAAGATAGCTAACGAGGCCCAAGCCTTAGCCCAAGAGCTCAACACCCGTGGGCAGTTCACTCAACAGGCTACCGACGCAGGCCGTGTGGTGCGCAACGTCCTTGGCGATACGGCTGACCGTGTACGCCGTATCAACTCTACGACGTTGAAGGATGACTTCCTCACCCCGCTCAGTAAGGCTGCATACGCCGAGGCTGATGACGCTACTCGTGATCGTATTCTAGCTGCCCGTACTGTCTTACTGGACAAAGTACGCAACACTATACTGACCTCAGAGCAGAAGCTGCGCCTTAAGGATGTAGATGCCCGTAACTTTGACATGGAACGTATCCGTGAAGCTATCAAGGGCAAGGCTGGCGAGGAGGAGGGCATCACCCTCAGCCGCCTTGCCACTGCCTACGGCAAGAACAAGATGGCTGGCAACGATACTATGGAGACGCTGATTGGCCCCGCCCTGCGCGTGCTGGGCAATACCCCTCGGCAGGATGAGGCCCGTACGACCAAGCAAATTATTGGACGCATGATTGCACCCGTGGCTGGCTTGGGCGGGGTAACTGCTGCTACACTTGGCGGCACGACAGGTGCTGTACTTGGTCTGCCCTTGGCTACGGCGTACGGAATAAGTGCCCTCGGGCAAACTGAGAAGGGTGCTAAAGCACTGCTCGGTCAGTACGCTAGCCAGAAGGCACTTGCAGAGTTTTTACGGAATAACGCCAACCTCATTCCCGCAGCAGGGGCAGGGGTAGGCACTTACGTTGCTGGAGAATAGAAATGCCATTTAACGGAGCGGGATCATTTAACGTCTACACGCCGGGAAATCCCGTCATAACGGCTACTACAATCAGTAGCACGGCGTTCAATGCTACCATGGCTGACTTTGCCGCAGGGTTGTCAAATGCAATGCCTCGTGATGGGCAGGGTGCAGCCACAGCCAATATTCCATTTGGTGGGTTTAAGGCGACCGGCTTGGGCGTGGGCACACTGCGTACAGATGGTGTTAATTTAGGTCAGTTGCAGGACAGCGCAGGTACATACCTCACGGCTGTAGCGGGCACTAATACAATCACCGCTACGCTGAACAACTTGGCGTCCTACACTACTGGACAAACATTCCGGTTTATTGCGGCGGGTGCTAATACCGGCGCAGTAACCTTGAATATTAACGCCTTGGGGGCTAAAGTAGTCACTAAGGGGGGTGCCTACGCACTAGATTCTGGAGACATTGGGGCTGGTCAAATTTGCGTAGTAACTTATGACGGTACGCAGTTTCAACTAACGGTGCAGCCCGTCACATCTATCAACGGCGGCCAGCTTGCAGGACTGCGGAACCGCCTTATAAACCCTCGTTTTGATGTTTGGCAGCGCGGAACCTCGTTTGCTGTAACTAGCACCGCTGTTGTCTATACGGCTGACCGCTGGTTTGGCAATGCCGGAGGTGCTACTGCGGCAACTTACTCTCAGCAAAACTCGTCATCAATCAACCAATACGGCATTCGCGTCCAACGAAACAGTGGCAGCACTAGCACTCAAACGCTTAACTTACGCCAGATTGTTGAAAGCTTAGATGCACGAACGCTGCAAAACATAACAGTGACTATTAGCGCCACGCTAACCGCTGGAGCCAATTTTTCGGCGGCATCGTCGCAGGTGTTTTTACTACTTACCACTGGAACCGGATCAGACCAAGGTTCTGCTTCGTTGCTTGCTGGAAGCTGGACAGGCTCCACAAACGTAGTCAACACGGCTGTCACTATTTCAGCCACGGCAACAAGATACAGCGCAACTGTAACGCTGCCAGCAGGCGTACAAGAGATAGCTGCGGGTATTTATTATGTACCGGTTGGAACTGCGGGAGCTAATGACTGGGTGCAGGTTGATACTTTTCAACTTGAGGTCGGCTCAGTAGCAACCACATTTGAGCAACGCCCGATTGGGATGGAACTGGCGTTGTGCCAGAGATATTACGCAAAAAGTTATGCACAAGGGACAACACCAGGAACAAATATTGTTGGGACTTTAGTTGGTGCAGTGTTCACTTCAATGTGTGAACCTGGGACAAGCGTACACCAACTTGGAAATGTTAAATATCCACAAACTATGCGAACAGGGGCTAGTGTTGTTTATTACGATATGGTTGGAACAATAAGTAATTTTTCTACTATTACAGGTGGGGGATTGGCTGTTGTTAATGGACTTGGCGCTGTTTCAAGCATTTATCAAAATGATTCCGGTTTTAGTTTTTCTGCATTGCCAAACACAACAAGAGCGGCAGTTATTGCTTGGACAGCATCTTCGGAGCTATAAATGTACAAACTTCAATCTACATTCATCTTGCGCTTGTCGGATAGTGCTTGCATTCCCGCAGACCCTGCCAACATTGACTACGCTCAGTACCTCGCATGGCTTGCAGAGGGCAATACCCCTGAACCCACTGACCCGCCAACCCCACCTACCGCGCTTGAGCAAATCCGCGCCCTGGAAGCACGGTACGCAGACGCACAGGCACGGGTAACGCGACAGGCGTTGTTGGCCCTTGCGCTGGACAAAGCGATGCTTGACCCCGCTGCGGCTAGACTGACCCGCGAGGAAGTTCACGCCATCCTGCTAATGGGTGACAACGGCTACTCGCAGTTGTGGGCATTGGAGCAGCAGATCGCTACACTGAGGGCAGCATGATTATCCTGCTCACCATCCTGCTGCCGCTGGTGGCCCCCGCAATCCGCTACGCAGACAACCCACAGCGCCCGTACTGGCGGCTCGACCTGCTGGTCTACACCGTACTTGTCGCCGTGGCTGACGTTGCGCTGGCGCACTTGTTTTTCTCACCGCGCAAAGGCGAGTGGACTATCTCGCACACCCTAGAGCGCACCGCGCTGACAGATGAGCGCCACGCCCTGTTCGCTTTGCAAATCAATCTCCATAGCCCCGGACACATAAAGGCCGCGACATGACACCACCAGAAAATGAACTACTGCAATTCATCAAGGATTTTCTTTGGGCGCCCGTACTTGGCTTGATAGCGTGGGCATGGAACAGGAACGAGAGGGAGCATGAAATGCTGCGCAATTTACACGAGTCATTAAAGTCTAATCAGTCTACTGGCTACTCCACCCTCAATGACCGTGTGATGGGTCACATTGATGAGCGCGTGGAAGAAGTGAAAGCCGCCCACGGCAAGCGCATTGACAAGGCAAACGAACACATCATTAAGCTGTTCGAGAACGCCGAACGCGACCGCAGCGCCTTCCGTGAGGCACTGTCGCAGCACGCCAAAGACAGCGCAGACCGCCACATCGAACTAATAAAAGCCATCCATACCGGCCTCGCAGGAAAGGCAGATAAATAAAATGGCACCATTCATAGCAACCCTACTCGCTCAGGGGCTGGACATATTGGGCAACGCCGTACTCGCCAAGGGCAAGGACGTCATTGAAGAGAAGCTGGGCGTGGACATTGAGCAGGCTACCCAGACCCCCGAGGGGCTGCTGAAACTACAACAGCTACAGGCCGACAATGAGCAATTTCTACTCACCAACGCCCTTGACAACCGCAAGGTTGACCTTGAAAATACTAAGGACGCTCGCCAGTCTAACACCAAAATTCAGGAAAGTGAACAGGCGTCATGGGCGGCGAAGAACTTTCCGTATGTGCTAGATGGCATTATCGTGACAGCGACGGTGGGCCTTGCCGCAATGCTTTTCTATCAGGCTATCCCTGCGGAGAACAAGGAGCTGGCGTATGCTGCGTTTGGTTCGCTGGTTACAATGTGTGGTACGATATTGAATTACCACCGAGGCAGCTCGAGCGGAAGCAAAGAAAAGACCGACCAACTCATGAAGGCAATGCGATGACCCTCGGCGAACATCAGGAAGTATTTGCAGTCCAATTTGCTGCCCTACTCCGCAAGGCGTGGGACATGGGCTATTCCGTCCGCATTGGTGAGGTGCAGCGCCCCATCGAAATGCAGGAGCTCTACGTCAAAACAGGCCGCAGTAAGACGATGGATAGCATGCACTTAAAGAAGTGTGCTGCCGACTTGGTCTTGCTGCGGGATGGCAAGGTGTGTGACCGTGCGCAAATCAAGCCGCTGGGGGACTGGTGGGAGAGCTTAGACCCCCTGAACCGCTGGGGCGGTAACTGGCGCGGTGCGGTAGATTCGGGCAAGAGTAGCTTTGTGGATGCCCCCCACTTTGAACGACAAGTCAAGTAGGAGAATACTATGGAACAGATGATGAGCCCACAGATGCGAGCTATGGCCTTAAAGATGCTTGGCGGCGGTGCCCTGCGCAATGCGGGGGAGCAGGTCAATGCCCCTAACCGTGCGGCTGAGCTTGCCGCACAAGAGTCTGCCGCTATGGGCGCGGCACCCACAGCGCAGTCCACACTCTACGGCGGGCCTGCCACATCCCCAAGCCCCTACGGCGGGCCAAGCCCCGCACAGGGCATGACCCCTGCACAAGCCAAGAAGCTAGCCGACATGCTACGTAACCGCTAGGCCACAAACCGGACTATACCGTCTAGAGTGATGCCCCCCGCCATAAAGCAGATAATGTGCCAAGGCGTCCAGATTTCGCGCTTATCGCCGTTGAAGTTGGGGTAGTCGTCACGGTGGGTTTCGTACATGCCACGCACAAAGTAGCCCAGCAGGCCTGTAATTGCTGTCAGCGCGGTGGCCTCGCCCATGTAAATCCACACATAGCGGTGCAATATAATCCAGTACACGGTGCCTGCAATAATCAGTATTAGCTTACTCATAGCTTTCTCCAATGATGGGGGCAATGTAGCCCTTCTGTTTAGCAATACGCAGTGCGTCAACGGCGGTGGCGGCAGTAACCTTTTGCATGTACACCAGCACGCCCTCGCGCTGCTCAAATACGTTAAAGTTCTTCATAACTAGCTCCAATGTTGTGTGCGGTATGCACGGGGCTATTGTGCAATGCCTCGTAGGCGAGCGCAACAGCCCCTCAGACCGGTTGTTTTACCCCTGTGCCACGTACCCCCTGCCAGCGCAGCTACCGTGCGTCTGATGGGCGTCAAAATTGGTCTCATACCAGCCCTCCGCGCCGCAGCTACGACACTTGTACAGAGCCTGCCCTTGGGCACTGTGGCCCTCAATGCTAAATACGCGGTCTGGAAACTGCCTGAGTATGTGCTTGAGGTTGAGCTCAGGCATGTGGAACACTATCTTGGGGTCGTTAGTGGGGGTCATCTCCTCGCGGGGCGGGAAGTCCTGCGCCAGCTTGTTGAGGTCGTCGTACACTTCTAGGTATTTTTCCAGGAAGTGTGCTGCCTTCTCCAAGTCCTGCTTGCCGTTCTTCTTACGGGCACGCATCACGTACTTGGTAATCTGGCCCTCAAAGTAGTTGAGCTGATGCATCACAACCATGTCCCAATGCTGTACCTTGCCCGCGTAGTGACTGCCTGCCACTTGTTTATCATTTGCTGCCATCAAGTTCTCTCCTTACACACCATTGTTGAAACGCCAACTTCCAATCACAATCCGCAACGGCGTCCATAAACTTGCGCATAGGGAAGCCCTCCTTACGGGCGAGGTACGCACGCATCAGGGGGTAGGCTACCTCGGACACAAACCGAGTGTAAAAGTCATGCCGCCCCTTTACCAGCCCCAAACAGTCGCTAGTAAAGGCTTCAATAGTCTCGCCTTCGTGCAGCATAGGGAATACCTGTGCCCCCGTGAGGTACATATCGTGGTCAGAGCCATCTGGCGGAGTGCGCATGTACGCTTGCGTCAGGGGTAGGTCGCCGTACAGGTGGAAGTTATTGGACATCTGTGTGTACGTACCACACTCCACAGCAAGCTCGCTAGCAATGAGCTCTTGCAACATGCTGAAGTGTACTACGTTGCTGCCGTATGCACCCCATATGACGTCATTACTGCGGTTACATACAGTCATGTTGAGTACGTCGTGGCGCAGGTCAAAATAGGCGTGTGTGTTGCAGGGCCTATCCTTCCACTCGCCCACTAAGTCATCCTCGGGGGACCACATAGCTAGCACGGCTTGTCGGGTAGTGGGGTCGCTGCGCAGCTTGCCAATAATGCTGGCTAGCTGATCGCCGCCAAAGTGCCGCCGCCACCTGAACCCGTACGCCCCGTGCATCCTGCCATCTGTCTCCGCGTACTGGCCGAACTTACTATTAAACTGGAGTAGCCAGCTAACATCATCCTCACCTGCAAGCATCCACAGGGCTTCCATGAGGTGGAATACGTGGTTGGCGTCACGGCGGGGGTCCCACAGTACGCGCTCACGGGGGGCAGTGTACAAAGTAGTCACTGGTGTGGGTGCTACCAGAACGGGGCCGTTACGGCTACTCTCTGCCTCACCCTCCATGCGCATATACCAGATGGCGTCGCTTAGTGCGCCGTTGACATTACGTGCGGTTATTACTCTCATCATCTTTCCTTTTCATAACAAGTTTATGTTCCATGGCAAAGACCTCCATTTGCTCATTGGTGGCGAACTGCTTAAACTCCCAGTCCTCAGGGTTGGAGTACGGCACAATCATGCAGTTAATGGCTGCACCGTGTACCATGTTACCAATGATCAACTCACCTTGCAACGTATGTGTTTCTAGCATGTCCGTCACCATCCCTTACACGAATGAATTTAGAAAACTCACATAAAGTATTTTGGAAGTCCTGCATGTGCAACTCGCCCACGTAGTTGTTCAATAGGGGGCGCACCTCATCATAGCACGTTACAATCGCCTCTTCGTAGAGCTTGGGGGTTATTTTAGTGCCGAAGTACGCATGCAGCCCACGGAGGCTTCCCGGACCCGGAGCAGACCATGTCCACCAGTCAGGTGCGCTGTTCAGTGGGTGGCCTTTTATGTTCTTAAGGTCGGCCACAACCTGCGCGGCGAGGAAGCTACCTAGCCCATCGACTGATTTAAGCCATTCATAAGTTGCCCGACAACTAATCCATTGCGCTACCCTTAATTGCTGCACTGTCTGCACCACATGGTTAATGACGTAGTCCACCTTGTCCATAGTCTTGCCGCAGGTGGATATGGTGTAGGCGTTGCCCCATATGGGGCCATCCTTTCGCATCTCCTTCAGTACATTTTTGACTCCAGCCAAATCACCAAGGTGGACAAGTGGGCTAACAGCTTCGAGAGTAGGTATTCTATTAAGCATGCGGGCCAGTACAACAGCATACACAGGGACACCAGGGCGAGAGTAAGTGTCCACAGAGCGGATATACCGAGTAACTTTATCGTGTTCACGATGAACATTGCAATACCTCACTGTAGCCATTACGGGGTCGTGTGTCCATGGGGCTGGGTCGCCAGCCTCCTTACGGACGCGGATAGCTTCACGCTCGTTAATCCAGTACGCTAGGTCAGTGGTTTTATTTTCCGGCATATGCTTTCTTCCATTGAATTTTAACGTCGGTACGGGTGCCGCCGCCCCATGCGGTTTTGGTAAACTTCTGTACTACACTGACGTACTCTGGGTGAAGTGCTGCAAGGTCATGAGCCGCTTGCGCCTGTACTTGCAGGGTGCGGTAGGTGCTGCACCCACCAACGGCTCCAGAGCCCTTCTGATTGTGTGCATAGCTATTCAAAATAACATTGGGGCACCCCTGCCGCAGCAATTGTAGAGCAACGTCAAAGTCTTCCATAACCTTAACTCGCCCAAACGAAACATTTAGTCTCTTTAGAACTTTTCTATTATATCCCAGCACGCGCAGAATGCGGGTATTCCAAGCCAGTTCCGTGGTTATGCGGTTAGCGCCTTCTCGACTAGCAAATCCTACGTGTGGATACTGAGTCAACATATTGCGCAACTCATCAAACGCATTGACTAGCTCGGTAGGTCTAATAGTAGTTAATTTTGTTGGGTCATCTGTGCGCCGCTTACTGAAAACTAAGTCATCGTCCACCATTGCCACGATATCGCTAACACCCACATTATCTAGAATGTATTGTCTTGTATCTGCGATGCCTTTGATTGCAACTGGAGTCTCCAGTATAGTTACAAGTGGATTGCGCCCTAGGTGCCGTACATATTCAAGGTACTCACCATTGGGCACCACTACTGAGACGGGAATTCCTGCGGCTGTCAATTGCTTAACGCTATCTTGTCTATCTGCACGTTTCGTGCTGGGAATAACAATGTCCATAATACACCTCTCGAATGTAAAAGAGACCCCGAAGGGTCTCTTTTGTTAAAAACAAGTAACTAGCTTAGTCCAAGGACTCTTCAACCACAGCGCCTTCCAGCTCCAGCTGCTCTTCAGTAGCTTCGGCGGGGGCGGCTTTGGCCTTCTTGGCGCGGGGGGCCTTGGCAGGCTTCTCAGCCTTTTCTTTCTTGGGCTTGGCAACCACGCGCTCAGGGTCGTAGCCCTCAATGGAGATGAATCCATGCGCCGCATCGTACACGAGGTGCGGAGTGGCACGCTTGCCAACGGCGTCGCAAAACTCGCCCACGGTCATGCCGGTGGCGTACTTTGCGAAGTCGATGTGGGACTGGCTATCCTCGCGCTTAGGGTTGCTGTCAGCCAGCACGGTGATAACGGCTGTTTCCGGCACGCCACGGGGGCCACGGCTGCGGGCGGCGGCAACCACTTGTTCAGCGGCTTCAACAACCTCGGGGGTTGCTACTTCAGTTTCAACTTTTTTGGGCTTACGGGCCATTTTAATTCTCCATTAGGACGGGTTGGTAAAACACCATTTTCGTGGTGTGAGTGTAGTGTAGCAGTTTCAGTTAGATCTGCAACAACTATTTTGTTATGACCTGAGATTCCTTAATAACTGCATGAAATTAGCCTGAGTGCTGGCCCTGTCGTCCAGCACCTTTAGCACTCGTTCATCCACAGTAGATCTAGCGAGTATCCGGTGTACGATAACGTGCTTGCTTTTGCTACCGCTGCGTCGTACTCGGTCAATAACTTGGATATAATCTTGGAGTGCCCACGTAACTCCCAGCATCGCAATGTGGTGGCAATTATCTTGCAAGCCGTCAATTCCAAGCGACACACTTTGGGGCTGGCCCATAACGGCGTCAAGCTCGCCTCGGCTGAAGCGTTGTACATTCTCGTCATCCTTCTTAATGTTGCCACTGCTGATGCTGGGTATCTTAAACTTGTCGGCCAAGGCGGCGGCATCAAACTTAAATTCGTAAGTTACGAGTAGGGGTTCGCCCTGTAGCTGCTCCAGCAAGTCGCCAAGAGCGTCTAGCTTGGCGTCATGGACATGCTCCCATGTGCCATCCTCCTTGAAAATGTGCCCGTTGGCTATCTGCCTGCACTTGCTGGACGCCACGGCTGCATTGGCGGCGACAACATCGTCACTCTGGAGCGAGATAATCATCTGCTCCTCCATCTGCTGGTAGAGCTTCATGGCCGCAGGGGGCAGGTCAACCCAGATGTCATCAAACACGAGCTCTGGTAGGTCGATGTTCCCCTTGGCCCCCACCCGCAGCACGTAGGGGGCTATCTTGTCCCCAATGCGCTTGTCAGCGTCAGTCATAGGCTTCCAGTCGTAGCCGCCGAATCCGCTGGGGTAGAAGAACTCGTTGCGGTAGTGGGTGATGTACCGCCCCAGCGTAGCGCCCTCGTCAAGTATGTACACCTGTCCAAACAAATCCATCAGCCCCTTGGGGGTGGGTGTGCCTGTGAGGATGTACCGCCGCTTGAAGTGCGGTATCATGGCCTTGAGGGTCTTAAACCGCTTGGTCATGGGGTTCTTAAACTTAGTACTCTCATCTACCACGAGGCAGTCAAACAGCTTTTTGATTTGTGGCAGCTTGGTGGGGGCCATCAGCCAGTCTAGCCCCTCGGGGTTTATGACGTAAATATCGTAGTTAGGGTCGGCTAACAGCGCCTCTTTATCCTTGCCGTGCAGCACGCAGACGCGCAGGCTGGCGAATTCTGCGTACTTATCCTTTTGGTGAGGCCACACGCGATAAGCTGGGCGGAGGGGGCATATCACTAAAGTACGCTTTATAAAGCCTTGAGTCAGTAAAATCTTCAAGGCCATGTACATGATGCTCGTCTTCCCCAGTCCGGGGTCCATCAGCAGGCCCGCACACGCTTGGCTGATGCAAGTCTTTACTCCCGCCCCCTGATAAGAGCGTGGCGTCCAAGAAGGCAATTCCGTCTGTAACATTGTTAATTACTCCTACTGTAAACTTGTGAACTCGTAACTTTTTAATCCGGTGTTCTTGTAGCGGGCGGGGCTTCTGCCCTTTGGCCTTAAACTCCACGAATACTGCCACCCCATCGTGCAGGAATACACGGTCGGGCCAGCCAGCCTCCCCCATAGGGGTAAACTTGATGGCAAGTATACCCTGAGACTTTGCCCACTGGCACACTTCGGACTCTATTAGACTTTCACGCATTTTTACGGGCCTCGCAGTATTTACTGTTTCTCACTATGACCCAATAACAGTGAACATTCCTAGCGTGGTGTGCAGTTTTCCATGCCCCACTTTTAAGATTACCCGCACAAGGGTCCTTTTTAATGATCATGTCGCATGGAGTCATTCCAGAAGCTAACACATGCTCATTAAACATGGCCACATTCCACTGATACCTGTGGTTGTGTATGTGGTCTTTTAGCTTTGCGAAAATAAGACCGTCTGGCTTTAAGACTCTTTTTGCGTCTGCTAAAAAGCTCGGGTGTACACTCTGTATGTTATCTCCCTTACAGGATAGACCTAGGCCGTAGTTAGTAGAGAACGTCTTCATAGACTTTTCTGAGGCTGCATCGAGAGATAGGTGGGGCGGGTCGTATATTAAAACATCCACGCTTCTTGCCTCAAACGGCATACTATTCCAAGAGCCTACTATTTCTGGAGATACAGATGGGTCAACGTCCATGTATTGAACTTTACTGGCCCATTCGCTACCGCGCCACATTTTACGGGTATTGCAGCACACGTCCACTATCTTAGACGCTCTAGGGGAGTAGAATTCAAACATCTGGTCTAGTAGTGGAGCGTCTCTACCCAAAAACACGGACTCTATTCTATTCATTTTAGGCTCCAAAGGCACAGGGACCTCCCCTCTTCTTGGCGTAGTCGCACCAGTTGCAGTGCACTCCGGGCCGTGGTGCGCACATTTGGTCACGCTGCATAAGGTCAATGCGGGGTTGCCAGATGGCCTTGAGCTTGTCCATGTCGCCCGCCTTCACGGTGAGCTTTACGGGCGGGGCAGTGTCCTCAAGGTAGTAGGTCGTAACCTCTACAGTATAGGCCAGCCACAGCCGCAGGCCGAACATAGCGTAGAGCTTTCGCTGGTCGCCGTGCGTGTCCTTGGGGCTACCACTCTTCCACTCGCCAATGCGCAGCACACGGTTCTCGCTATCCGCGGTGCCTTTGGCACCGCCGTAGCGGTAGGCGTCCAGCACGGCGATGCACGCTGCATGCTTGGACTGTGGAGCGCAGACGTACCACTCGCTGTCGAATGCCATCTTGCGCTCGGTGCCCCTGTCGCCATTGGGGTGTTCCTTGTAGGCGTCTAGTATGGGGATGTACTTGCGGTCAATAACGGCGGGCTTTTTATCACCAAACCGCATGGTGGGGTCGCCATACACAGCCACATCAAGATCAATCTCGCCCTTTATGTAGCGCTCGGCACGGTCGTGCATGTCAAGCCCACGGGCCGCAGCAGGCCCGGGAGGGGAGCTAGGGAGCTTCATCACACTCTTAAACTTCCACCGTTGCGGGCAGCTATTGTAATTCTCCCACTGGCTAAAGCTCCAGCGGAATGGAGGCTTGGGCGTGCCAAGTGCGTCAGTTTCTAGAATGGGCATTTTGTACCTTCTTTACCTTTGTTGTTCCAAGCAAAATCAATCATTGCGTCAAGGGTTGTGAGGGCATCCCAGCCGTGGCGACGCGCCAAGTGCGCTATACCCTGCGTGCCGTTATGTTCACAGGCACCACCCCCTGTACGGTGGGGGAACCAATACCCCCCACAAGTACATGGCTTGGGACGTTGCCACTTCTTAAGCATTGTCATCATAGCTCCTAATGTTATCCCAACTATTGCCAATATACCCCTCAGACATGAAGGGTACGTCAAAGCGCGGTGCGTTCATCTGCTCCCTAAGCACCTGCATACCTATTATAATACTATCTGGGTCGTCAGGTACGGAAGTGTTAAGCTCGTCGTGTACGGGTATCATCAAGTTAGCATCGGCAGGTCGCTTGGCATCCCAATCGATAATACTCTCCTTCGTTTGGTCGGCTGCACTACCTTGAATAAGGTAGTTCAGCAGCTTGTAGCTCAGGTCACGCTCAGGGTGCGGCTCACGGTAGTACAGCCGCCCGCCCCAAGTCTTAATGGGCAGGTTCCGCTTGCCACGGTTGCGCGTTTCGTAACTAAGCTCACGCACCTCGGGCAGTGCGGCAAAGTAGCTGTCCTGTACCTTACGCCCCTCCTCCACGGGCAGGCCCAAGGCGCTGGACAGGTTGGGTACGCCTCTGCCGTACATAATACCGAATCCGGTAATCTTAACGTACTTGCGGGGCATGTCGCCCCCCGTGCGCTGGTCAATAAGCCCCTTCACCATAACGTGCGGGTCAGTGGCGGGGGCGGCTTGAAAGGCATAGAACAGCTTGCCCTCGGCAAAGTGCGCCATAATCCGCATCTCCTGCGCACTAAAGTCGCGCTTGAGCCAGATGTGGCCCTCGTCGGGGAGTAGGTACTTGCGCATGTGCATCACGTCAGGTAGGCCATCGGGAATCACTAGTCCGTCAAAGTTGTTGGGGATGTTCTGCAAGTTAGGATTTTTGCAAGACATGCGTCCTGTGCGAGTACCAGACATATCTCCTCCTTCCCCTTTCTCGCCTCGCACTTGGTTCCATTGTGGGTGCAGACGACCACCCTCTTGTCTGGCTTGTTGTAGCCACGGCACGGCAAAGGTGCCGAGGCAGGTTGCGAGTACACCGCGATACGCCAGACAGTCAAGCAGACGAGGGTCAGCCACGTTGCCCACCAGATTTTTCCGCGCCGTGGACCGTTTACCCGTTGGAGTGAGTACCCAATGTTGAACCATGCCAGTGCGGTCAAGAGCATCAGCAAGCTCAGCATCGCTATCAATGTTGAAATCCCCGAGTTTGTCACGTATGTACTCCTCAGCCCTGTATTGGGCGTCCGTGTAGACTATAATGTCCTCTTGCAGCTTCTCCATGTCCAGCCGGACGCCGTGGAGGGTGCTACGGGCCAGAATGGGGGCTAGCCGCTGCTCACGTTGGTAAGCCGCCAGCATACCACTGTCTACAATCTGTGGCATGAGGTGCGCGTGCAGCATGTAAGTGCGGTCAGTGTCCCCACAGGCGTAGCGGGCTACCATGTCGGCGGGGGCCTCGCTGATGTAAGCGCCCCAGTCCTTTTTGGTAGCCTTGGGCACATGTGTCAGTATCCAGTGCATGAGCTCGGTTTGTTCGTCGGGAGGTAGGCCCAGCACACGTTCGGCGCTCGGCTTGAGTGCGAGGCTGAATGCGTATGGGTCGGTGAGGAAGAGTTGGTACATCGTGTCATGCACCAGCAGGGGGTCAGGGGCCTCGTAGTCGAACCACTTGCGCAGCACCGCGCATTCGAACGGTGCGTTGTGGGCTAGCCACCCGCCCGCACTGTGGCTGCGGTCTAGCGTGGTCCTGAGTGTGTGGTAGGCGTGGTCACGGGTGCAGTTATTGCCTGTGGGGTGCCCCCATGAGTAGTAGTGGCTGGGCTGTGCCCCTAACTTGATTGACACCCCTACGGGCTGGGGCGGGTTGAAGATGGGGTTGCCTACGATAGCCTTGGTCTCGAAGTCGATGGTCAGCATTAGATGCTCCGGTTAGGTGTAGAAAAACCCCGCCCCCCGAAACCCTACCGCACAGGGGGAGACATCTGCGGTAGGGGTCGGCAACTGACTTAGTAGGGGGCGGGGGCTGCAAGAGCAGCGAAACTTAGAACTTCCGGTTAGCCTTGGGGGCTGGTGCGGCGGCGGCGGCGTCTGCGGCGCTGGCGGTCTCGTCGTACGGGGTGAGGGCGATGCGCAAGGCGTCGTTCATACGGCCCTTGATGGCTTGGATAGCCGCCACATCATTAATCTCCTGTACAGGTGTTAAGATGACCTTAAACTGACTCTTAGCGTCTGGCACAGTTTTCACGTTAACAACCACACTCCAGCTTGGACGCCCCGTAGCGCCGAGTTGATTTACAAGGTTGGACCAGTTTTTGACGCTGGTAACGGGCATGTCTAAAATAGCCATCTCGCCCGTGCGGATTGCCTCAATGTCGTCAAGTGCGTTAGCGGGCAGCAGAATAAGGCGTCGGCCTTCCTTGCAAGCCTTGCCACGGCCACCGCCTGGATCGCTACCCCACTCACCATTAGGGCATCCGTTGCAGGTATCGTTTTCGGGCTCCTGTACGTTCTCGTGCGGGGCCATGTCAACACCATCGGCACTCACGGCAAAGCAGTTCGGGTTGGTGATGTTGTTGGGGTCATAGCGGCCCTTGTACAAGATGTTCTTGTACGCGGCGGCAATGATGATGACGTCCAAGTTGTTGCCCGCCACAGGGCTACCGCCGTAGCTGATGACGCCGGACTTGAGGCTGATTTTGCTAACACTGGGGCGTTCCTTGGCAGCGGCATCCTTAGCGTAGCTTGCCAGTTCAGCGGCAAGGTCTGCGGGCAGCGCCACGGCGTTTTGGGCCACGGTGGCTAGGGTAGTAGCCACTAGGGCAGTTTGGGCTGTCTGAGGGGCCATCTGAGGGGTCTCCTGTGGGGTTGCGGGGGGTTTGCCCTTGGGGGCGGTGGGTTTTGCGGTAGCCATGATTATTTAACTCCTTCTTTAGATAACGAGTAACTAGGAAATGCGTCAACTCCCGGAATGATTTCGCCGTGTTCCCAGCGTTCCTTGCAAGCGAGGCGTCCGGGGCGCTTCTCTAACAATTCGAATGCGTTGTTGTCCTTGATGTAGGCGTACAACTGGCTCCAGTCCTTAACGGCTGGTACAAGGTCTTTCTTGATGGCGAGGCGCACAGTCTTGCCGCCGATGGCGGTGATGTCCTGCAGGAGGAACTGCTCAATGAGCGTGGCCTTGGCTTGCGCCTCTTCAGCGGCTAGGGCTGCGGCTATCTTGTCGGCGGCAAGGCGCTCAGTGCGCTTGAGCCAGTAGCGGTCGGCAATGTCAGCTAACTCTTTACTGGTTAGCTGCGTGGGGGTTGCTTCGTTGGTCATAAATTTCTTTCGTAACAAGGGACAGGAAGGGGGCTAACTCGGTAACATTGCCATGCAGGTCAAACGAAATGGGTACAGTTAGTAGGTCTAACATTTCCACAAGGTTTGGCCCGCAGGGCTTATAGTCGGCACCCAACACCCGCACTGAAGTGAGTGTTAGCTGCTGGCTATCTGGTGTTGCAGGGGTGCTATCCACGGCTAGGATAGCCCCCGCAAATTCGTACATTGTGGTGGGCATATGTGGCATTTTACAGCCAGTCTTAAACTAAGGCAAGGGCTGCGTCCCAGATGCCGCCGTTGATTTGTGCTACAGCACTAACCCGCTCAACGGGGCGCACGGCACTGCGGCGGGCAAACATCTGGCTGCGGGTTTCCCACCCACCGTCAATGATGTTCTCCTGCACACGGTTCATCACCTGCCAGACGCTGTCACCGTCATCCTCCTTGCGGCGGATGTTAAGCAACTCAGGCGCTTGGAATGGGGCCACAGTGGTTCCGTACCGCAGGCGCAGGGCAACGTCGGCCAGTGTAAGCTGCTGAGTGTTGGTGAGCATGCGGTGCTTCATGGCACCAATCTGCTCCACCATGATGGGGAACTTCTGGGTAACGGTGGCCTCGCCAGCCGCCAGCACTTCTGCGCTGGTCTGTGGCCCGACGGTGTGCCGTACCTTGAAGCCGCCCATGTGCTTGCCAACCATCAGTCCGTTGCTGCACACAAAGCGGAAGAAGCCAGCCATCATGTGGTAGGCGGCGGTGCCATCGTGTGCATTAATCAAAATGACTTCAGGCGTACCTTCCTCGTACACTTCGCTACCGTCAAAGGTGCCGAGCTTCCGCATGCGCAGCATGTGCTTAGTGTACGGGTCTTTACCCTCAACACGGCTGCGTTGCTGGGATGCTTCGTATACGCCCCAGCCATTGTCCATAAGGGCTTGGAGCGGGCTGGACGTTGGCACGTAGGCATAGCGGGGGCCACGGCTTTCGTGCGGCGTAGTGGCAAAGACAGCGGGTGCCACTTGGCGGATAGCCTCAAGGCTGAGGGGCTGGCCTGTGCGCAGAACACGGGCGCTAGAGATGAGAGGGCGTGCCATAGATAACTCCTAAACTAGATAACAAGTACAGCTTGCGGAATTGCTTGCTGCTGGGGTTATTGTATGTGTGTCTATAGCGACACACAACTGATTATTTTGGCATTTTCTCAAGAATACGCTGAGCAGAGACAGCAATGTCTTGCGGGCGGGGGTGCCAATAATTCCACCAGCTTTGCGGCACCAGCACACGAGGCGGCTGACTGTGCTGTACGTTGAAGCCACGCTTGCGGCATTCGGCCACCAGCAGAATAAATCGCTCCTCGAGCCATGCTAGCTTATCATAGAAGAAGATGACATGGCCCGTGCCTAGCGTGTAGTCTTTGGGCTGGTTGCGGGGCAGGCCCTTGTGATTAAGATGGGCCTGCTGCGCGAGGCCGAAGATGCGGGGCAGTTCGCGATACTCGGCCAGCAGATGCTTGCTGTGCAGAGTCTCAGGGGGTACGAGATTGATACGGGTCATTTAGGAGCCTTGCGTGTGAGTTTGGGCTGCTGCAAGTATACGCTGTCACTATTGAGATACAAGGGCCTTGGCTCGGCCCGTGTCTGCATCGTGCTACGGGTGGAGTCCACGCCATTGAACTTGTGCTTGTCCTTATCTTTGAGGAATATAGATGGTTCGCCAGTGCGCCAGTTGAAGGGTGAGTTGGGGTTAGTCATTTGCTGGTGGTACTGGCCACGCTTTCGTATCTCCAACGTCTTTGTAGTGACACGCATCACCATCTTGGCAAGGGCATAGCGGGTCTTTTCCAATGCAGCGCTCACTGGCTGGCTGTGCTGGTTGTGCGGTGTAAAGCAGGTGACCGTCTACCAGCGGCCAGCATTGGTGTGCCAATAAGTCAACGCGCTCACGCTGCGCGATAAGGGCGGCTTGCAGCGCGTTTATACAATCTCTTGAATCCCTAGAGTGTCCGTAGCAGACAGCAAAAAATTGGAAAGATTCAAGCACCTGTTGCGCCAGTTCGCGGTCAATAAGGATGTGGGTCATGGCATCGTCCCTAAAAGAATTATTCCTGCTGCGCCACACGATGACAGGCAAGTTACCCAAGTGCGGGCCACATTCATATCACCTTCGCTAGCAGGCAAGAACCCCTGCCCAACAAAGGAGAACACAACAAGATTTGCCAGCATTACCAGTGCGGGTACGGCTACGACAAACGCAGCAAAAAATATCAAAATTTTCTTATTCATATCACCCCCACAGCCAATAAGCCGCCGCGCAAACACCGGCAACACCGAGCGCGACCAAGATCGCACCGGCCCACAGTAAAAAGACGATGCTTTTTGCTTCACCGTCACTGTTTCCCCATTGGCTCATAACTTCTCCTTCAATTTGTAAATAGCCCGCTCTCCCGAAAGAACTTCAAGCATTTTTAGTTTGTTTTTGGTAAGCCACAACTCTGCATCAGCAAGTTGTTGAGTAGTCATCATGTCGGCTCCTTTCTTGTACAAGATGTCGCTAACAATTTCATCAACATGGTCGCTGATAAGGTCATCTGGCACCTCGACTTCCTCACCGAGTTTGGACGCAACATAGCAGCGCATGGCTGCGATCAAGGGGGTGGGTCCGTTCATATGCCGCTCGTCGAACTTGAAGTTCCACTTGTCCGCTTCCCAGCCTGTTTCGAGCCAGCGTCGGGTTGCAATACCCTCCCGCTCAATGATCGGGCCGCCTTGTGACCAGTTGGAGTAGTCAATCGTGAAGCCGCCTTCCGTGGAAAGGTACTTCCGTGGTTTGTTTCTATCTCCACCCTCACAGCCAGCGTAGACAATCGGTGGTGTGGTGTTGTAGCCCTGCGCCTCATTTACCGCCCAATCAAGGGCGACTCCGGTTAGTTCGTTGGTTTTCATTTCAACTCCTCCGGTACATCCACTTCCTCACCGAGTTTGCTTGCCACGTAGCAGCGCATGGCTGCGATCAGCGGGGTGGGGCCGTCTTGTTCAAAGGCGTCGTCGTCGTGGTTCCGCATAGCAGCGCTCACTTTGGAGTGCGATGGCATGGCGTCCGAGAACCCAATGTCGATCTTCTCCCGCTCAATGATCGGGCCGCCTTGTGACCAGTCGGTTGATGGCTCGTACTCACTCACATAGAACTTGTCTACACGTTCAGGATCTTCGTCGTCGCGGAAGAAGAACGCCCAAGGTTTGTTGTGCCAATCAAGCCGCTGGTGCAAGTCGAACCCACCCTCTGCCTTCGCCACCAGCCAGTCAAGGGCTTGCCCTGTGGCTCCAGATGTTTTGATTTTCATGTCAGTTCCCTATTAATAGTTTTGCGATGTCTGCTGCGGCAAAGAGTAGGCGGCTCATATCACCCACTCCCCGTATTTCTCAATGTCTTCCTTGGTGGCGGGGCGTACGGACACGTAGGTGTCTACGTCGTAGGGGGCGTTGTAGGGGGCGTTGCCAGCTTCGACCTGCGCCCATGCTTTTTCCAGTGCTTGGAAGCTGCTGTCTGCTTTGACGATGCAGCGGGTCCGTGTGCAGCTCGGGGGCTGGGTGGTCAGTAGGTATTTTTTCAGCATAGGATGCTCCTTGGTTGCATGGCGTTGGTGCCATAGCTGCATTGTAGTGGCTAGAATTTAGACTGTGTTGTTGAAGTTATGGACTCGTACGCTTGGCGCAGGGTCTCATTATCTGCTGGGTCTATGGTGCGGTCTATAATCCATAGTCTAATCTGCGCCCCCTTGACCTTAATCTTAACCGCTTTGAACCCCTCGTTAGACATAGCCTTACCCAGCACGTTCTTCAGGTTAGGGGTGGCTCCACGGTCATCGGGCTTGTAGGCTATCGCTAGCTGCTCAGGTGTGAGTACGCGGGCCTGTCGCATGAGTAGGGGCAGGGTGCCGGAGGCGTCGTCCCACAGGTCTCTAGCAAACTTCTGCATCGGTCCACGGGTAGCGTCGGTGACCTGCTCCTTCCACTCGGTGAACAGAGCACGTCCATGGGGGTCAAAGGCTGTAAGGTCTACACGCAACAGATAGTCGTACAGGGCGGCAGGTCCACCAGACTTGGTCCATGCAAAGTAGGCGTCCCAATAGGGGGCGGGCTGGATGTGCTCCCGTGTGCCGAACTGCACCACAGTAGCGCGGCGGTCGCCCTCCTCTAGCTTAATACAGTCGCTGTGGTTACTGGTTATCACTAGGTTGGCGTGGTTGTCCACCGGATACTCAGCCTTGCCCTTACTGTTGACCCACAGGGTAGGGCTGGTTGTCAGCATCTTTATCTTGTTGGCTATCACCAGTGCGTCAGGACCTCCGCCCCCACTTAGCTCGTCAATGTTAATGAATTGCCGTGCGCTGTAAGTGTCATTAAACGTGGTAGTGAAGTGCTCTTTGGCTACTATGGTCGCGTTTACACCGTATATGTCATGGAACGGCGCTATCAGCGCGTTCTTGCCCACACCCTGCGGTCCGTAAAATAGTAAATAGGTATCCAACTTACAGCCTAAGTTCTGCACCGGATAGGCAAACCACTGTACTATCCAACTGCGCAGGGTGGGGTCGGGCACGCCATGCTCAAGCAGGTCTAGCCACGGTTGTACGTCCCCCGCAGCAGGCTCAATGCCCATGCCTGTCCACAGGTTGAGTGTGTCTAGGCGGGGTGTGGGGTCGCCCTTGGCGTCCTTGTGCCCACAGTTTAGACCCTTGGGCAGCTCGGGTGAGTACACTAGACGCTCCACCTCTGTGCGGCGGGGGTCCTCCATCCACGCTTTGGCGAATGGCTTGAGCTCACCCTCTGCGTTCTCGAACTTGACAGTGGCGTAGTTAGACCCTGTAAAGGCGTCACGGGTCATCTGCGTGCCTGTCTCTATCTCCACCACCTTGCTGATGCTGCGCACGAATGCGACGCGGGCGTTCATCTTGGCGAGCTCGGCTTGGTAGCCCACTATGTCCACAGGGGTGGGGGGCTGGTTGAGCCAGTCACGTATCTCCTGCTCGGTGCGCCCGTTGCACCAGTCGTCAAAGCCTTGGTCGTCGCCGTTAGGGGCTGGGGGTACGTCCAACGCTGTGACGTCCGTACCAAACATCAGGTGTAGGCGCTCGGCCAGACGCTGGCGGGCGTTGGCTACGTCTGGGTTAGTGTTGACGTTGCTGTCGAATACTATCACTGGCTTGAGCTTGCATGTGCGCCACGGCAGGTCCACTATGCCATCAACCAGAGTCTTGGTGTACTTGTTAGACCAGCCCCATACGCCATTCAGTCCGACTGAGTAGTAGCCCAGCTTGGCTCCGTTGATGGACTTAATGGCTGACTCGTGAATGTAGATACTACTGCCCACTGGTATATTGTCCCAGTCCAGCAGGGGTGGATGGTAGGCCAGCGGTGGCACGCCACCTGGACAGTGCATCTTGCTCTGCTTGCGTGGCACCACCAGTGCACCGAACCCCGTGGCAGGCGCTACTGGCGTAGTAGTGACCATGCGGGCTGACCACCAGTCAGGGCTCTGGTGAGGGAATACGATAGCTAGCCTGTCGTCCTGAATCTGGTAGGGGGCGTTGCTAGTTGCTTGGCGCAGCTTGTCCGCGAACATGAAGCGCAGCCCTAGTGCGTCTACAAGCTGGGGTGTGTCTATGCCCCGCTTGCGCAGGTATTCTTGAGCTATCTGGTATCCATGGAGTTGTTGGTCTGCGGCCTGTGGTCCCATCAGGGCTTCTAGATGGGAGAAGGTGACTTGTGGCATACATTGTCCTGTGTTGCCACTCGCTGCTCAGCTGTGCTATAATGTGCACGTTGATGAGTACGAGTGAGCGAGTTGATGAGGTATGAAAGCCCGTTGTAGTTGGAAGCTGCAACGGGCTTTACGCATTATAGGCGGGCTGCGGTGCGGTAGGCAACAGCCAGACTACGCAGCGCGTACTACTAGCCGCAGTAGCCTGAGTTTGGACAAGTCTAGCTCATTACTATCAAGCTCTGCGCGCACACGCTCTGGCGTCCATGACGCTACAGGGGCACTGTGGCCGAAGTACCAAGCTCGCGTCTTGGAGCCTTTGTAGCTTATGTCTGTGTTTGGGAAGTTTGCCCTTCCCAACCGAGCACCGATACGGTTGGCGTTAGGCAAGTGATCAACATTCATCCACTCGGCTATTTGCTTGACAGTAGCCCACTCTGTCTGGGAAGGTACATAGAACATACCCTTGTCTATTTCTGCAGGGGTTAGCTTGACTCGCATGTGCGTCCTTTGGTTGGTGGTGCCCTAGTGTACCATATTATTTGCTGTACCCGCGCTGCCGTACCCTAAAATTTTGTGCTGTACCCTCTAAAAATAGGGGTTGCGGGTACATGGAAGGGTTTTGGGGCTGCTGTACCCGTTCGGTGTATCCGGTGCTGTACCCGTCTAAGTTGTTGTTTTGTATAGGGTTTTTGGTAGCGGGTACAACAGGTACAACAAAATATATAAATTAAATTACATGTGCGCACCCGCTCGCCTGCATACAACCCCCCGTTTATGGGCTGCACTGGCAAGCTGCTGTACCCGTACCCGCTGCACCCTGTCCGACGCCCCGAGTGCCGAATCCGACGTGTCCGAGCACCAATTTGGTGCTCTCATGTTCGTCATCTTCCATGTCCTCGTCCACCGACTCAATGCCTTCAGTCACCGATCTTGACGAGGAAGACGACGAACGCGGTTGCTAAGTAAGTTAGCACTTACTAACATGGTAAAAGCTATAGGGTTGGGCAAGGCCATAGGCAGGGGCTATTTAGGCAAAACCTATGGGGTACAGAAAATAAATAGTTTTATTTATGTTGCAGTGGGCAAATCAAGGCATATAATACAACCATGCAAACAATTTGCATAACAGCTAGCCCCCCTGTATGTGGGGCGTAAGGTAACCTTAAAATGGCAACACGTAATACAACCAAAGCAGGCGCAATAGTAACTATTAAGCCCGCAAACGCCTTTACTACAGTAGCACCCAAGCGCACTACCAAGGCCGCAGCCAGCCCCCTGCCTACCGTGGCAACCCCCACGCCAGCCCCCGTGCCAGTGGTGGCCCTGCGCACTGGCCCCGTGGTGCAAGCTGTAAGCATTGGCCCCAAGGTGTACCGTGTAAAGGCAGCGCATACACTGGTAGCATGGCAAGCAGTACAGGCCCTTATGGCTAGCGGCCCAGCCCCTATGCCTGCCGTGTTGGCTAGCATTGCAGCACACCCCAGCGTAGGCGGCGCAACGGGCTTTGTGCAGTACTGCCTGCGCCGTGGCTACCTAGTGGCGGCATAATGGTACGGCCCACAAAGTATGTGGGCCATAGGCACGCTAGCAGCCTGTTTTGCATGCGTGCCGTGGCTTTTGCTACCCGCAACGGGTGGCGCATAAATGGTGGGGTCAATGCCCTGCGCTGTATAGCCCTATACGCGCAGCGCCTTAATGCTAGGCCCCCTAGCCTAGTGCCGTACACAGTGCGCCGCATAGCTAACAACCTACAGTAAGCCCCCCCTAGCCTAGTGCCCAAGCCCTGCCATGTGCAGGGCTTTATTGCGCCCGCTATGTAAGTAAGCGCTTACTTTGACGACCCGTGTAAGTGGGCGCTTACTAACTTTTGACGACGACCCAGCAAGGCCGGGGGAG
>Ga0181355_1000162_pt1 | contig 26549 bp, 25 predicted proteins | sample Fa13VDMM15DN_FD_130099 | JGI IMG/M metagenome (GOLD analysis project Ga0181355, IMG submission 130099) | Freshwater viral communities from Lake Michigan, USA - Fa13.VD.MM15.D.N | ecosystem: Environmental > Aquatic > Freshwater > Lake | place: USA: Michigan | collected 2013-09-23 | reverse complement strand
AGGTGGTGAAAGTATCCCAACTATTGGTAGGTTGTTTAAATGTCTCCAAATTGGTCCAAATTTAGGGGGAGCAGGAACTTGTTATGACGTAGAATATAATAACGATACTACTGTTAGTGGAACCGTAGAAGTATCATCTATTACGGGAGCTTTACCCACAGGAACAAACGCAATTGGTAGTGTAGTAGCAAGTAATCTTCCGCTTATAACACAAGCAGGAACAGAAGGCGTTTTTTGTAAAGTATCGGCAACTTATTTAGGGGACAGTACAACGCAAGATAGTAGTATTGTGTGTTATGCTACACAGGGACCAGATAATTTAGTTAGACTTCAAATTGCTGACCCGAGTGATATACCTAGCGGTGATTTACGAGAATTGCGAACAACTGATAATTCGGGAAATATTTTACTAGCATCAATAGATGGAAAAATAACAGCATGTAATACGGGGGCAGTAGTAATATCAAGCGGAACCGTAACAACCACAGAAAATCCTTCGTTGGTTATTTCCCTCTCGGGTTTAAGTGCTACAACTCAACAAATAAAAGCGTCAGCAGGTTCGCTACAAAGTATTTCAATAACTTATGACCATACCTCAACAATTGCTTATGTAAAAATATATGATGCTTTAACGGCAAACGGCACAGATACTCCAAAATTAACTCTGCCTGTCGTCTATAATACAACAGTTCAATTTGAAACTCATAACATACAATTTAGCACAGGTATTTGTATTAGGGCAGTAGATACATATACGAATGGAATAACAAATCCAGCAGGAACAGTTTATGCGACCTGCTTTTATGTTTGATAATTTACAAATGGTTTTTAGTAGTAAGAGAGATTAATGTATATTTATTTAGCAATAAATAAATGAATTAAATTTAGGATATAAATTTAATTTATTTCTATAATATATAAAATGGGTATTGAAGAAATTATCGAAGAAGAGATTTTTGTGTGTAATGTTTGTCTAATCCAAACGAAAGACACCGAGACGGCTTTACGGCTGAAAGAAAAAGACGAAGATGAAACTTGTTCTTTATCTTACTGTGAAAAGTGTGTGAGTGATAATCCTGACCTTAAAGATAAACAGACCTATATGATTCGCATGCTAGTATCGGAAGCCCTGCTTAGATGTGATAAAGAAACACAAGAAGAAATTAAACAAGCCTTGATGAAAGACCAACCAACTCAATTTGAATACATTAAAGATTTATTTGGCTTGGATAGAAAGATAGAATTTAAAGATGAAGACGGTAATGTTTTGAAAACAGTTATTGAATAAAAAAGTATTTGAACTTTTCTTTTCTTATAATTTATTTAATTTGGTTTGAAAAGGAACCCAGTCCTTGTTAAAAATTTCGTCGTCTTCGTCGTCTTCGGGTTCGTCGTCTTCCTCGTCTTCACCACAATAAGGGCAAACGCCATCAACTAAATAGCAACCATTACAGCAAGACAAACATTGCGGTCGATTCCAACAAGACTCGCAAAGGCAATAATCTTCATACTCACCACCAGCAAACAACGGTTCGCCTTTTTTTATATTATTATTACAAACTTCACAGCATCGGATTTCATCATTAATAATTGAACTCATTTTTGTTATTTGTTCTTAGTTAGTTGGTAAAGAATAAAATTGAAAAAGCATTTCAATTTTTTTCACTTTTATTAAGAACCCGCAGAGAAATTTATTTGGCTTTCGATATATATTTACCCAGCGTCCGCCTGCCGGGCTTCCGGGCGCACAGAACTCCTCTATTTATACATAAATCTTCTATATGTATAGAGAAATAGAGGAAATTTATGTATAAATAGAGGAAATTTGTGTATATATACATATATTTTCTCTATTTATATGGAAAATAAACATAAAAATCGATTTTTATGTTTATTTTCCATATAAATTTATCTTTTCTGTGTGTTTATACATAAATTTTCTTTATTTTCGCATATATTTAATCTATTTCTATGTAAATAAAGAAGATTTATGTATAAATAGAGGAGTTCTGTGCGCCGGAAGCCCGGCAGGCGGACGCCCAAGGCAGTTACTTATATTTCCCTTTTAACATATCACTATATTCTCGTTCTCCTATTTTATATAATTTTATATAATTCTTTTGTGTATTTTTTTTATTATAATAAATAATAGCATCTTCATACGTATCTATAAAAGTATAATGTTTATTATCTTCATCTTCATATATTACACAGAATAAATATTTATCTTCCTTCTCACCTATCCATCTTAAAGTATTTTCATTCAAACTCATTCTTACAGTTATAACATTATAAGCTTATTTATTTCATTTCAATTTTATAATTTTATCAGGCACTTGCCTTTCAAAGGATTAAAGAAATCATATGTAGTTAGTGTGGGCTGTTTCCTTTCTATGAGTGTAAGTTTATTAATAGGAATATAATAATACTGCTTGATAGTATCTACTATATCTTCTCTTTGGTTTCTTATAAAAGGACTATTGGGAAATGTATCGAAGAGAGATTTATCATATTTAATATAATAAATTCCATCTATAAAATTAAAAATAAATATCTGAGTCTTATTTGTTTCTAATATTTTATTTGCTCCTATTATCGTATCATTAAAGGCGTTGTGTTTATTTGTTCGGGACTTGATTTCATACAAGGTCGTTTCACTAGCTCCATCCCACTTCTCATATTTATTTGTTGATTTAGAAATACTTTCTTTAAAATACTTTTCAAGAATAGGCAAGATTAAATTTTCTTCATTTAAACCAAAAGAATTATCTTGTTTGTAATTTCTCAACATTTATATTTAGACATATTTTAAATTTGCTAAACAAACTAATTAAATTTATTTATACATAAATAAAATATATGTATAGATTATAAAAAGATGGAAGGAGAGATTACAAAAATTATTCACGATAAGAAAAGCGATTTATCACCGATGTCTATAAAGACTTACGCAAACAGTATTAATAAAGTTCTAGAACTTATTAAATCCAAATCTCTCAATGATTTGTTTTTAAAGCATAAAGAAATTGTGAGTGTTCTAGCTTCGCATTATGATAAGCCCAATACCCGCAAGACTAAACTAGCGTCTGTTATTGTTTTTCTTCGCTGTATTCTTAACGAGCAGAACAAGAAACAAATTGATTTGGCGTTGGCTGATTATGGGAAGGTTATTGAAACTTTAACTGGCGATGTTAAAAATGGTTTGCTTGATGGTGAGAAGTCTGAGAAGCAAAAGACCAACTGGATTACCAAGCAAGAAGCCGAGACGGTAGAACAGCATTTGAAGCAAGCCGTACCTGCCGAGGTGAAGACCCCGAAGGATTTGATGAATTTTCGGAACTACGTATTATTCAGTTTATATCAGGATATTCCGACCCGTAATGAAATGGCTGATACGAAAATCGTTTTCAAACCAACCAAGAAAGACGAGGGGTCGCTGAGCGACGAATACAATTATATTATTTTGGATAAGAAGAACAAGACGGCTACATACGTCTTAAATACTTACAAGACGAGTAAGGTATATGGGAAGAAGACCATTACTCTGAATGGGTCGCTTTACCCTCTACTGACCCAATACAAATCGGCAGTAGATAAATTCAACGGGGATTCCCATTTTGCGTTCTTGAATAATTCGGCTGATGCTAAGCTGACTCGTAACCGTTTGGGGGTTATTTATTCCGGACTCGGCGCAGTTGTTGGGAAGAAGCTAGGCACTTCACTGAATCGGCATATTGCGATTAGTGACCTTGTTCCCCTAGACAAGATGAAAGCCTTGGCTAATAAAATGGGCAACAGTTTGGAAGAACAAGTCGGCGTGTATGCGAAGGTATAATCGCTCTATAATTTTTTATCTTGTTATATATTATGTTGGAGTTTTATGTAGGTTTTGTTGTTATGTGGATTTTAGAAGTTTTGAAAGCGAAACGTTTATAATAAATTATCTCTCTTTATTATAAATGCCTTATGTGATTATTCAACTCCCGAATAAAAAATTTACAGTAATGAATCGTGTTTCAGGACACCAGTTCAGTAAGGGTTCTACCAAACAAAAAGCTCTCGCACAGATGCGGTTACTCCAAGCAAAGGCTAGGAAGCTAGAAGGCGGTTCAATGTCGGGCGGGACTGCGGGGGATAGTTTGTTATACAAATCAATGAGTGATAAGGATTTACACGAATATTTCCCACACGCAAAAGTTTTAAAGTATAGTGAGATTCCGCGTGAAGTTCCAGCTGACGAGTTTTTAAAAAAGGTGGGCGATGTTGTATATATATTATACGAAGCCGAAGAAAATTCAGGTCACTGGGTTAGTCTTGCTAGGAGTTCTGATGCTTTTTATTATTTTGATTCGTATGGAAATAAGCCTGATGTTCCTCTATCTTGGAATAGTGATGAAACAAACGCTAGATTGGGTCAGTCCTACCCAACATTAACAAAGATGTTTTTTTTAACTAAACAACCCGTTTATTGGAACGATTATGATTATCAAGATAAAAAGGATTTCGATATGGCTACTTGCGGACGCTGGGCGACTTCATTCCTGATTCATTTTAAAAAGTATGGCGGGACGCTCAGCTCGTTCAATAAAGAAGTTGTTTCTAAATCTAAGGAGAGAAAATTACCCTTGGATAATCTTATTTCTACTATCATCACAAAGTAAGGCTTTTCTTTTTATAATCGGAGAACTTTCGGTTTGGGTTTCTGTCGGAACAGGCGCTAGTAGTGTATTAAAAATAGGTGTTTCAAACGGCGGGGTGGGTGGTTCATTTTCTTTCTTTACACAATCACTTTTTATACACAGGCATTCACAGTTACGTAGATGAAGCTGATGTATAATATAGCCTAGCGCTGTACTAATGGCTACAATTAATGACGATACAGCTAATAAATCCATATCCATTCTATATACATATAAATTATTTTATTTATATGTATCTTTTTCTAAAAGGTTGGTTTAATGAAGGCGGTCTTCGAGGGCGCCCATATCCTTGTGACGCTTACCACCCGAGTAACCCTTGCCTTTATTTTCCTGAAAATCTTTAATACCTTGGGAAAGCAATTCCAAACCAGCGGGAGCTAGACGACCTACCGTTCCCATCAAACGAGAAAAGAAGGACGGCGTTTCACCACCACCAACCATACGAAGAGCAGAGCTGTATGCGTGAGCCTGAGTGCGGGATGCTTCCAACACGTCACTCTTGGTAAGAATACCTAAATACGAACTTGCCACCCCCCTTTCTAAACTGAACACACCTGAGTTCTGAATCATCGTCAGGATTTGGTAGTCGCCTTGATTTAAAGCCACACCCGACTGGTTATAAACTCTAAGATTGAATTGGAGCTGAAAGTTTCCAAGCGAACCCGGAGCGTAATAATCGTCTTTTAGTTCAATATCTTTTCCGAACTCCAAGCAGAGAACCGACCCACACGTTGGGACGGTTACTAAACCAGCGTTCAAAGCAGTAGCACCACCTACAAAAGGACTTGCTTGGGCTGTCCCGGAAAATTCCAACCAGTTGAGATTGACTCCATTTTCGACGGACATACGGTATAAATCCTGTTGAGTAGCCGAACTGAGCAGACCCGAAGAGTTGTTCCAGTTAATACTAATTCCTTGAATCACAAGCCAAGCATCCGAATCAGAATTAAGCCTAGAACCCATCGGCTTACCCACTGAAATATATATCTTATCGGGAATTTGGTTAAGTTGAAGCGACTGAGACGAGATAGTGACTGACGACGTAATACCAATAGCGGGAGCAGGAGTGATATAACGAGGCAGTTCGTAATAGGGCATAACGTTGCGTGAAGGCATCAAATCAGACGGGTGAGGTGTCAAAAATTGAAGAAGAAGTGTCGCAGTGGAAACCTGTGAAAGAGTAACCGAAGGCAGAACGACACCAGCACCCACAGTAAAACGATTTGCTAAAATTCCACCAAACCGAACAGCTGTATTTGCTACATTCGACAAGTTATAGACGGCATTCAGATTTTGGATTCCGTACATACCCTGCGAGTCATCACCAGCAAATGTCCAAGGGGATAGTAAAACGGGTTCAGTAACAGTTATTTGAACAAAAACCGTTCGGGATGCTCCACTACCAGCATTATAATTTGCGCCTGATATAAATGAACCCGTAGATAAAATAGAAACAGGAAAAGCACCACGAGTAAGCAAGTCATTATCTAACGACATACCAAAAAAGGCAGAAGCGGGGTTATTTAAATAAGACCCACCTGATGTTGAATAACCTGATTGATAATTGGGAGCATTGAAATAACTATCAAACATCGTAGGAGTAGTCCCATTATAACGAGACAACCAACGTTTGTCGTGAATACGGCAAATTATTGCTAAAATATCACGAGTGTTTTGGGAGACGGTATTGTTGTTAATCGTCCATTGGGTGCTATTCACACACTGATGGAAGGGAAACGGTCCAAAAGAATCTACACCACCATAGTTAAACAAATAATTTACACCTGTTTGAGCATCAGATGGTGCTGTTGCTGTTTGGGTAGTAGCACCTGTAATATTAAATACCATTGTGGCTTCAATCAGAGCATTTCGGCTAATAACTGTTTCTTGGGACGGGACCGCAATGTTAAAGTTGATGTTGGAGGTAAATGGACCGCTTCCAACAGCTGGGAAACGGGAGCAAGTCATATTAGACCCACCCTTCACAACGGCGTATTTGACGGAATCAGTAACCATAAGACGATTGTCCTTGACGAGAACCTTTTTAAAATCTTGCGACATCTTTTATAATATACTATACTATTTTATTTTGTCTAAACCTTTTTATAAAATTTTGTTTAAAATTTAAAATAACGCCTTATATTATACTAAATGTCCTCCTCCCCCGACCATATATACTTAGATTTGGAAATTGTAAATAATGATAGGCAAGGCTCTCAGATAAAAACCAATCTTCAATTTAGCGAGAACAGAACCAACCCTATTCTAGATAATCCCTCTAACTACGAGATGTCCGTCGTTCGTTTTGAAGTGGATACTCCTGCTGTAACTCTTCCTATATTTATCCCTTTGGTGGATGTGGATGGGGTCAATAATGACCTAAATAAAACCGCCTACACCGTCTCTATGGCTCAAATATCGGGGTCTTCTTTGACTAACCTAGCAACGGCTAATGTTGTATGGAGTCCCGAGGATAAAACCGCTACACTTCCTAAAAATGGCGGTGTTCTTACTCCTACTCCTTACATCACTTCACAAGACATCACCACCGGATATTACAACTGTTACAACGTCAAGTGGTGGCTCTCGTGCGTTAATGCTACGCTAGATAGTGTTTGGAAGCAAGTCTCAGGCGCTACGACTAGTAATAATTCGCCGAGTTTAGTTGTGGATGACGGAACCAACTTGATTACCCTCTTAACCCCGTTTTCCCAATCTCCTACACCGATAAATTTTGCGGTCAGCGAGGATAAAGTTAATGGGTCGGGCTTACCCATTTATTTATCAACGAATAGTAACCCGCCCGTTCAATACGTGCTGTTTTTTAATTAACTTTTGTTTAATTTGTTCTCAGGACTCCCCTCGGTTTATTACGGAAATACACTTGCTCCTAAATCCATCTTTGTTAATAACGCTGATAATGCGACGGTTCAGGCTCAACCCAATCTTTTGGCTTACTTTATCCAGCCCATAAACTACGGGAACTATAATATCATTCCAACTATACCGCCGGGCGGGTCAGCCCCTTTTTATTGGGTCACTACGACCAGTGAATACAGTCCTGTGCCGATGTGGTCGCCTATAATGTCTCTACAATTTTCCAGCACGCTTATCCCACGATTACTATCCTATACCACTGCTGATATTCCTTATAATAGTTTAACTGCGAGTGGGTTTGTGAGTTCAGGCAACAATTCACAAATTACAGATATGATTACGGATATTGAAGTGGGTCTGACTACGGGCAGTGAATATAAACCGAGTGTTCTTTATATCCCTAAGGGCGAATATCGGCTTATAGATTTACAAGGCAATCAAGCGATATACAATACGGATTTTAGAATTAGCTGGAAGACTCAATACGGGCAAGTTATAGCTTTTAGACTTGGGTCACAATGTGGCGCTAATTTAAAAATCTTATTTAGAAGGAAACGATTTGATTTATTAAATCTTCCGCCTTACGATACAAACTAGAAAATTTAAAATAATGCCTTATATTATACTAAATGTCTTCCGCACCTGATAATAATTATTTAGATTTGGAAATTGTAAATAATGATAAACAAGGGTCACAAATTAAAACCAATCTTCAATTTAATGAGAACAGAACCAATCCCGTTTTAGATAATCCTTCTAACTACGAGATGTCCGTCGTTCGGTTTGAAATCGATACTCCTGCTGTATCCCTCCCAATATTTATACCTTTGGTGGATGTGGATGGGACTAACGGCGACCTAAATCAGACTGCCTATACCGTCTCTATGGCTCAAATAGCGGGGTCTTCTTTGACTAACCTGAAAACGGCTAATGTTGAATGGAATCCCGAGGATAAAACCGCTACACTTCCTAAAAATTCTACTCTTCCGAGTGAAATAGGACCCGTAATACAAACTTTTCCTATCTCTGAATTTATAACGAGTGTCCAGGATGACAACCCCATAAATACTTGGGTTCTTAATAATCAAGAATTTATTGATGGAAAAATTGTGGGTTTTGTTGTTGATTATACTAATCCTTTTTGGTATAATTTACAGGAAAATCAATTAACGGGTTATTATATAACTTATACTGGAACTGACTTAGCAATTCAACCTCTTAAAATTTTAACTAATACACAAGTCTTAAATACGGGTCTTCCTTATTATAAAGTATTTTTTTTTTTAGATGAACCTTTATATACTCCTACAAGACCTCCTCCGCTTTATGGATTCTTTAATTATACTTTTGCTGGAAATTTTCAATTAAATTCGCCAGTTCCTATCCCTTACATCACTTCGCAAGACATCACCACCGGATATTACAACTGTTACAACGTCAAGTGGTGGTTGTCTTGCGTTAATGCTACGCTAGATAGTGTTTGGAGGCAAGTCTCAGGCGCTACGACTAGTAATAATTCACCGAGTTTAGTTGTGGATGACGGAACCAATTTGATTACCCTCTTAACCCCGTTTTCCCAAGGGACAAATCCGATAAATTTCGCCGTCAGTGAAGATAAAGCGACTGGGTCGGGCTTTCCTATTTATTTATCAACGAATAGTAATCCACCCGTTCAATACGTGCTGTTTTTTAATGAACTTTTATTTAATTTGTTCTCAGGATTCCCGTCAGTTTATTACGGAAATACACTTGCTTCTAAATCCATCTTTGTTAATCTAGTTGATAATGAGACGGTTCGTATCCAACCCAATCTTTTGGCTTACTTTATCCAGCCCATAAATTACAGTAATTTTAATATCATTCAAACACCCCCCGTTTCTCCCGCCCCTCTTTATTGGGTCACTACGACTAGTGAATACAGTCCTGTGCCGTTGTGGTGTCCTATAATGTCTCTACAAATATCCAGTACCCTTATTCCAAGATTATTATCCTATACAACTGCTTCTATCCCGTATAATAGTTTAAATGCGAGTGGGTTTGTGAGTTCAGGCAACAATTCAGAGATTAGTGATATGATTACGGATATTGAAGTAGGTCTGACTACGGGCAGTGAATATAAACCCAGTGTTCTTTATATCCCTAAGGGCGAATATCGTTTTATAGAACTACACGGGAGTCAGCCACTATACAATATAGATTTTAGAATTAGCTGGAAGACCCAATATGGTCAAGTTGTAGCTTTTAGACTTGGTTCGCAATGTGGCGCTAATTTAAAAATCTTATTTAGACGGAAACGATTTGATTTATTAAATCTTCCGCCTTACGATACAAATTAATTTATTACTAGTATTATTTATTATATGTTATATAATATATAAGAATGTCCTCAGCACCCGACCACGTATATTTAGATTTATTTACTATAAATAATGATACAACTGGAAGTGCTATAAAAACGAACCTTAAATTTACAGAGACTAGAACAAAAAGTATATTGGATAATCCGTCTAATTATTTCTTGTCTGTTGTTCGTTTTGAAGTCGATACTCCTGCTGTTTCTCTCCCTATTTTTATTCCTGCTTTAAATATTGACGGTAGTAACAACAACCCAAACCAAACGTGTTATAAAGTGACTATGGGTGTTCCTAGTGGGACGACATTAACAAATGTTAAATCTGTCTATGTCCAGTGGGTGCCCGAAGACCAAACGGCTCCGCCTCCTGCTAATAAAATAACGGCTGGTTACATCAGTTCGCAAGATATTACAACTGGATATTACAACTGTTACAACGTCAAGTGGTGGTTGTCTTGTGTGAATAAAGCTATTTCCGATTGTTGGAATTTAATATATGCGGGAGGAACTCCACCTACTGCCCCGCCGTTGTTGGTTAGTGATGCCGGAACTAACCAAATTACATTATTAACGCCTGTCGGTTCAGTCGTCGGTTCAACCGTAAATTTCGCACAGAGTGAATATTCCATCACATCACCCGCAAATAATCCGACTTATATTGGAGTAGGAAGTAATCCCGCCGTAACTCACTCGATGTTTTTTAACGAACCTTTGTTTAATTTGTTCTCAGGATTTCCATCAGTTTATTATGGGAATACTTTAACCTCAGCAAATTTTGATGGTGGGTCGATTGCTACGATTAACGGAAATTATTGGTGGTTTAATTATTATGTTCTACCCATTAATTTTCAGAATAAAAATTTAATCACAATAGCTCCCGTTGTTGGGGCATCTTCTAATTGGATTACAACGGGAAGTGAATATAGTCCGGTTCCGATGTGGAACCCAATTTCGTCGCTTGTATTTACGTCAGGACTTCTTCCGATTACTTTATCTTTTACGTCAGTCCCAACTGTATCCAACAGTAGCAGATTCGACGAAACATATACCAATTCAGGAAATAACGCACAGATTAGTAATATGTTGAGTGATATTCAGGTTGGTTTAGTATCAGGAAGTGAATATAAGCCGAGTGTTCTTTATGTCCCCGCTGGCGAATATCGCTTAATCGATATGAATGGAAACAGCCCGATATTTCAAGCATCATTTAGTATTGCTTGGAAAACAAAATTTGGTCAAGTTATAGCATTTAAATTAGGCGCCCAATGTGGAGCCAATATGAAAATATTATTTAGACGAAAAAGATTTAATTTGGGGAATTTACCGCCTTATGATACTAATTAACCCAATTCCGCTTGAAATCGGATTTTAGTGATTTTTATTTTTATATAATGGTATTATATAAGAATGCCGTATGATACTCCGTATAATAGAATGATTGCGAGAAATCAACAACAGACCGACGAAGAATACGCCGATTATCACGCTTACAGTAACCAAAATTATTTACGAGAAGGGAGTATGGGCGATGCCCGCGGGAATATCCGCTTGTTCCCGAAAATGGTTCAACGGGAATATTATACGCCTATCGACTATTCAGGCGGAATTACTCATCGTAATATGGAAGGTAATGGCGGTCCGCTAGGACGACAGTTTAACTCAATAGCCTTAGGCGAAGATACACGCCGACAACATAATAAATCTGCTATGTATGCTCCGGTTCGTCCTATCGGAAGTGGGTCTAGCGGTGGTATGCGATACGCCCGAGAAGACGACCGCCACTATTCATCTAGCGATAGTGATTCTAGTGATGATGAGGAAATGTCGGGTTGCGGTGTTCCGGGTCACAGAAAACTCTTGAAACATTTATCCAAGATGAAATTACCCAAAGACGTTCATAATGAAGTTTGTGAGTGGTTAGAGGATATGGAAAAATCTGGACGTGGGTTAGAAGGACGAGGTGGCGTGTGGGACTGGATTAAAGGCGCCGTCTCAAAAGTAGGAAATTTTGTTAAGCCTATCGCACAAGTTGCGATGCCGTTAATAAAAACATTTACTCCTTATGGGAAAATTATTGGAGCAGTAAGTGAAGGAGCGAAAGCTTTAATCCCCGGAGCTGAGGAAAAGCTTGCTGAATATGGGTTGGGTTATAGAGGAAACGGCGTAGTGGTTGTCCCATCTCCTGAACGAGGAAATAGTCTTTCTGACGTAAGAAGTATTGGAAATGGATTTTTTGATAAATTGGACCCAAATTATAGAAAAAAGCAAATTGAAAAACAAATGAATGAAAATAAAGCTAAGATAAATGAGATGAGTAAAAATAATTTAGCTAATATGACACAAGGAGATATAAATAATAGACGAGCACAAATGAAGAAACAGGAACAGATAGATAATATAAATAGTGAAGGTCTAACGAAATTTAACCCAACCAAAGAGGATTTTGACGCTTTAAGAAAAAGCCAAGATGAAAGGATTAAAGCTCTTGGAAGTGGAATTTTAAGTGGTGTTTATAAAAAATTTCAAGAAAATTCGGAAAGAGACCATCCTGAGTTAAAAAGAAAAAGAGAAGAGAAGGAAAAAGCAGAAGCTGATAAAAAATCTGCTAGATTAAAACCATTATCCTTTCAAATGCCTGCTTCAACTGGAAGTGGATTTTTAGACTATGACCTTAAAGCTATGAAAGCTTTAAAAGAAAAGAAGGAAAAAATGGAAAAAATGGAAGCTGATAAAAAAAAACCATTACCAACTCTTGCTTCTTATGGATTTGGAAGTGGAGCTTCGGGTGGAGCACATCAGTTTTTAGAGACCAACGAAAATCCTTTGATTGGTGTCCCAATGAGAAAGCCCGGGTTTATGAAATCTAGTGGTCTTCGTTTTGAGGGTTCTTCCTTAGGTGCGGGTGCTTTACATATTACACATACGGGTGGGAAGAAGCGAGGGCGACCAAGGAAAGTTGGCGGGTCAGTTATGGGTGGTCCGTCCAACGACCCAGTCAATCGGGGCAAAATCACAGGTGGTCGCAAACGCAAAACTGGGTCAGCTTTGTTTAAAAAAAAGGGAACGTTTCCGCTTGAAACCAAACCCGGGGAACCCCTTACAGAAACTCAAATTGTTACTAATGGGAAATTGGGGCAAGGTCGTCGCAAGAAAGGCGGGGCTGATAATGGAGCAAAACCAGACCCCATATCTCCATTATACCGTAAGGGAGCAGTAAAAGAGAAGAAAGTTCCTGTTACTACTGATTCATCTTACGTTCCATTTAATCCTGCGCCCGAAACATATGTTGATATGTCTGACTCTGTTCGTCTTACTGCTCAACCCACTGCTAAACCCAAAAAGAAAAAATCTCCTTCTCCTCCTCCTCGTCCTCCAAAAACTCAACCAGGTGATATAGTATTTCCTCACCCCAATACGGTAAAATCGGGTACTGTTTCATCAGGTTTTGGAGCAAGTGGCGGGAAATTGAAGACACTTCTTCACAGTTCATCATTTAGTGGCGGGAAGAAAACGTCCCCTTGGATTCAGCATTGTAAAGCGTATGCTTCCGCCCACGGGGTTTCCTACAAACAGGCGATGAAAGATGCGAAAGCCAGTTACAGAAAATAAACAATTCCGCTTGTAGTCGGATTAAAATAAATATTGTTATAATGTATGTACGAAATTTTATCTTTTAAGCGACCCACGAATTTAAAATATAAAATACAAGTTGAATTATTAAACAAAGAAACAAATAAAATTAAGAAGATTAATTTCGGGTCGGCTGGAATGAACGACTATACACTCTATAACAAAAATGAAGGCAAAGCCGTAGCAGATAAACACAAGAAATTATATTTAGCTAGGCATAAAGAGCGGGAAGACTGGACTAAATCAGGCATAGAAACGCGAGGGTGGTGGGCTCGGTGGGTCTTGTGGTCACGCCCCACATTAGAAGAATCAATTAATTATCTTGTTAAGAAATTCAATTTAGAATACAATTAATTATATTAATAATATATATAATGAGTTTAAGAGATAGACAAATACGGGAGACTCTTGATGAGGATTTAAGAGCTTATAAAGAAGTTTATGTGCGTGAGCTTAAACAAGCCCGCTTATTTAACGAGAGTTACACTCCGCCTAACCGTTTTGAACGGCAAGTAGCCTTTCAGATTGATAAATATTTTATTGAATTTCAGCGAACACTTGACGAGATTATTAATTCTAATCAACCCGACCAAAAACCAATTAATGACGGAGGGGCAATTATTCAAATATATAGTGAATTAGTTTCCTATTTAGACAATTACACATCACGTAATACATTAAATCAACGGGATGTTGCGACAATTGAAGAGAAATTTGACGCATTACTGCCTTCATTATCCCAAGTAGTAAATATATCACAAGAACAAGAGTGGGTTGATAATGGCGTATTAGAAGAATTGTATAGTTTGGTTGAAGACCGAGTATATCTCCCCTTGAACGAAGCTCTTGCTAGATTGCCGACCCGTAAGCGTATGCTAGTGAATCGCCAAGGGTTTAATATTGTAGAAGACCGCAGAAGAGCCAAGCAAGAACAAGCCCTCGCCCTTAATCAAGCTGTCGCACGTGGGGCTGATTTTAGACGGGCTATGCGTGAAGGGGAAGCTCCGCCCGAGTATTTCCAAGGCGACTTCCCTTATGTCCCACCTGACCAAGAAGAAGACGAAGAACCCGTCCCAGTTAGTTTTCAACCCGCTTCGCAAACTCCGACCCGAAGACGAGCGGGTCCCAAGTCTAGTAACTTCTATAAAAAGTTTCGAGACGAAATTCAGGCTCAATCTATTCTTAAAAATAATATGGGTATGTTGGGCGATTTGGGCGAATTTGGAAAAATCCGTAAAATTGGAACATTACGAAATTTATTGAGTGATGTTTCCGGCTTTAAAAAGGGGTCACCCGAATACAAAGCCCTTATAGAAAAAATAGAAGCCGAACCTCAACAAGGGTACTTAGCCCAGCCCCAGCAAGACTTAGCCCTAGCCGAAGAACAACAGCAAGGCTTAGGCTTACCGAGTGCGATGCGACCAAAACAACATATTAGATTTGATATTACTGAGAAAGAAGGCAAAGGTCATAATGATATGAGCCGATTTGCTATACGAAGTGATGGGCGAGGATTAAGTGGTGGGTTTGGCGAGACGGAAGGTCAGATGGGCGGTCTGCCTCTCGGCATGCGGTCAGCATTACAACTCCGCCAAGTTGATAGGCAACCTGCCCCGAAACATTATGGGTCAGTCGGCACTCCCGAACAAGACTTGACGATAGAAAAACGTATGTTCTTCTTGAACCAACTTGAAAGCCATAAAGTTCGTGACGATGACGAAGAGAAAGATTTTAACAGTATAGCCAATTTACGTAAGATGATGGAGAAGCGTTTGAAGAAACGCAAGTAACATTTAGATTAAAAATAAAAATAGATTAAAAATAAATATATATATTAATATAATGGAAAATATTTTATTTAATGAAGACTGTTTTAATGTATTCTCTCAACTACCAACAGCATCTATTCAATTAATAGTGGTTGATTTGCCTTACGGACTGACGGCGTGTGATTGGGACGTGCGAATAGATTTGGAAAAAATGTGGGAACAATTAAAACGAATATTAAAACCGAACGGGCAATGTGTATTTTTCTGTACTACTAAATTTGGAAATTATCTCATCAATTCAAATCCAAAATGGTTTAAATATGATATTGTATGGGAGAAATCTAAAAGTGCTGGATTTTTAACAGCAAATAAACAACCCCTGAGAAATCACGAAATGATATATTTATTTCACAATCCAATAAAACAAAAAAATTTAAACTGGATTTATAATCCTCAAAAAACAGAAGGAATACCTTATTCAAGAAAAGTTCATCAAAGCAAAACAGATATATATGGTGATGTTAATAAAAAAGAATATATTTTTGAAAATATTACAGGGGACAAACATCCTCTATCTATTTTAAAAATAAAAAATCATAAAAATAAAAATGAAAAATTTTTTCATTCAACTCAAAAACCAGTAGAACTATGCGAATGGTTAATAAAAACTTATTCTAATGAAGGTGATTTAGTATTAGATTTTACGATGGGGAGTGGAAGCACTATTGTAGCGTGTATTAATACCAACCGGCGCTATATTGGAATAGAGAAAGATGAAAAGATTTTTAAATCAGCTGAAAAAAGAATAAAAGAGAGATAATAAAAAATAACTATATCGCCGAAGAGATATAGTTATTTCATTTTTTTATAATTTATTGTTCCGCTGTTTTTTTCCAAGACCCCCCCCTGAGGTTTTCCCCGGGCTTACTCCTTTGATTCAACCAAACGCTTACACTCTTTTTTGTGGTCTTTCCAGTCTGCCGTTTGATGTTCTTTACAGCAGTAAAAGACACTGCGACAAGCCCCGCATTTTTGAAGGTGAGGCGAGACTTTGGTACAAAAGTCACATACTTGCTTCATTTTTATACGTCCGTTGCTCTCCTTCGCCAATTTTTTTATTTCCTTTTTTTTAATATTTGATATAAACCCACACGAAAGTTTGAAACTATTGCCGATTTTTTTAGTAATTATCGCTACAAACTGATAATTCGCTTTCAAAAACAAACTCATTTTTTCGTCATTTAATATATCATTGATATGCGCTGTCACTACACCACCCCACATTCCAATCATCGCATCTCGGGCTTCTTCGCTGATTGCTTCACATCCATCAGTTCTACTCACAATAAACTCAGCACTGTCTGTAAATTTACCAAGGCGTATTGACGCCACAATTTCTTCGGCGACGATTCGAATTTCCTCAAACATTTTATTGTTTTGTTCTTGTTGTTGTTGATATGCTCCCAGACTAGTAGCGAAAAAGCATTTCAATTTTTTGAATAAATACGGGAAATTCATCTTCTTTTTTTAAACAATATTACACTACGTTCATTATCACTTATATCATCTATTACTTTTTTATAAGTTTCTTCGGTTGGTTGAGTTAGTTGGTCATCTTGGTTATATCCATCTGGTCCTACCATCGGGTAAAAATCTGCTAGTGTTGAAAATACTTTAAAATAAAATCGCATAGCTCTTAAATCGGTTGCGTCATCTACAATTCTTTTTTCGTTGTGTGCTAGGTGTGGAGGGAATACATTATATTCAAATACATAATGTTCCTTTTGGTAGTTGGGGTCTGTTTTATCAGGTCTAGATGGTCCAAATATTAAGGTTATTTGTGTAAAATTTATACCTTGATATTTAAGATATTCAAATAACAATTCAAATAAATAAGTTCCTATTCCTTTGCTTTGGTCTAACAGCTCAGTATTGATTGAATTAATAAATAATCTGTGATTTATCACAAACGTTTGTAAATGTAATCTTTTATGATATGACCCAACAGGATATAACTGTATATGCCGTCTTGGTTCTACAACACCAACCCTTCTTAAAGTGACGTGTTCGTCATCTCCCAAGTTAAATAATTTTCCTTCTAATTGTTGCGGTAATTGGCTGTCTTCTATTATTATATTTGGAAATATACCCCCACCTTTCATCACTTTTAATTTCTTTTGGAGTTTCTCTATACTTTCGTAGTGGGTCATTTACAATAGTAAAATATTATTTTTCTGAATCAGTCCTCCCAAGTTTCTTTAAGTAGTTTTAACAATATAATATAGTGGGTTATTCTCTCCTCCTATATTATATGTATGTTTATTTATGTTCTCGTAAGTTCTTTAACAAGCTATTTTGTTTAGAAATTTCATTTTATAATACACTTGATTATAGTGTTAAAAAAATTCATATAAAATTTATTAAAGAGAGATGGGGTGCTGTTTTAAAGGTTTTACAAATGTATTTACCTGCTCAGTTTGGTAGTTAGAGGGATGATGTTCCCTACCCCTTCCTTTTTAAGTTAATATTTTAAGTTAATACCCTTGAAGTTACAGAAGTTACAGAAAAGTTACAGAAGTTACAGAAATACGGAAGTAGAACAAGTTCCCTTACGGGGAAAATAAAAAAAAAAAATAAAAAAAAAATCAACTGTAAAATATTTTACAGTTGATAAAAAAAATAATAAAAAAAATAAAAGTCCCCCGGTAGGGGGACTTGTTCTACTTTCAAATTTCTGTAACTCTGTAACTTTTCTGTAACTTTCTATTCTTCGGTAATTTCGTCCTCACTTAATTTCTTAATACCAAACCAACCTCGCTTAGTAATTTTATTAACCTTTTTACTATCCTTCTTGACGTTACACAAATTATTCAAGATGGAAAACTTCTTCAAATCCCGAGATAATTTGGAAATAGAAACACCCTTTAACTTGCTTTTCATCCAATCTTCTATGACGATATTGCTAGTAAAATCAGTAGAACAATTCGTAATTTCAAATTCAGTTTTAAACTTTTTAATAAAATCCTCTTCCTCGTTGAAAGTATCATTCATACTTTCCTCTTGTTTATCTTTTATACTTTCTTCCAAATCATCTTTGGTCTCCATAAAAGTTTTATAAGCGTCCATTAAGAGCGTAAGAAACGCATACCGAAAGTTAAATGTAAGAATCTCGGCATCAAGCCCTTTATCCTTTTGTAACTCAAACACGTTAGAAGGCTCATCTTTATAAACTTTTTCATAAGGAATAGACCGTACTCGGTCACGTACAGCATCATCAAAAGGTTGGATTTTATCCAAATCATTAGCATAAACGATAGGTAAGAAGGAAATATTGAATTCAGTTTCATTACCACCGTGACCTCGGGCTACGACTTTATCACGCCCTCCTGAAACCATTTTCTTTAAAATTTCACCATTAATAACAGCATCAGGAGCAATTTCATTTGATGCGATGATACGGCAACCCGCCAACAACATTAACCAACGAAGAGCTTGGGCGTCGTCAGGATTCGCAAACTTTTTCATCGCCAAATTATTACCGTTGAAAGTACCGAAATAAGAACCAATTGATTTATCCATAGCCGTAGTGATAGTAGATTTACCGGTATTAGCATCACCAATACCGAAAAGAATTCGTTTCATAGCATCACCAGCCAGTCCCCTAGCTAAATTAAGAATATAATAATCAGCCATAGCTTCACCAAACGGGTCAATAAAGAGACGGCGTTTAACATCAGTCACATATTCAGCAAAGATAAAGGAATCGTCCCCTTTATTAACCGTTTCTGGAATTATAAAATCATAATCAATATGTTTAATGAAAATGATAGAATGGTCGTAATCCTTGTTTTTAAAAGTAAAGAATTTACCCTTATGAAAGTCATAGTAGCCATTTTTGAAAAGGATTTTACCTAGCGAAGATTTAAACATATCATTCGTCCATTCGTCATTAACATTCTTCACAATAATTTTATCAATTAATAAACCAGTAACAGCATCAGTAGCTTTTTTATTTTGTACGTAAGGGACGGGTTCATTATATTCATTTAAGCGTTCAATCCCCGAATTAGTGACGTAATGTCGTAAGGCTGATTTAATATTTTCAATTTTTTCAATCCAATAATATTCTTTTTTATAGTAAAGAACATCACGGGCATAAACCAAACGTTCTTTTATTTGAGTGTAAATAATATTACAAGCCTCCAAATCAGTTTGGGCTAAGAGTTTTGACTCATCAGCTAAGAGTTCTTCCCTCTTAGCTAGAAAGACTTGTTGCTTTTCTATTTTTCCACGCTCTTTAAGTTGTTCTTTAAGTTCTTTTTCTTGTTCTTTACGTTGTTCTTTAAGTTCTTTTTCTTGTTCTTTAAGGAGTTTTCGGTCAATATCAGGCGGAGGCGGTGTAAAGGTGATGTCGTAAAATTTGGTGATGGGTTTCAACTCAAACTTCATATCCCAGCCGTAGGTTTTAAGAATTCCATTCATCCAACTTAATACCCCCTCAACGCCATTTAAGGAGTGGTCGTCATCAATATATTCGTGAAATTTATCTACATTCTCTTTCCAAAGTTTGATGCCGTCAAATTCATATACAGCATTATAAACCCCCACAGGAAGGTCTTTCATAATACAGATTTGGCTTTTATCACATAAGCGAACAAGCACGCTTTCCACAATACGGAGTTCAAATTCTTGGAGGTAAGTAGAGAAGAAAGCCCCCGTAATATTATCCTCACCCTTTTCTTGTTTGATACGTTTAATGGTCTTAAACATTTCGGGATTTTTTTGAATGAAAAGCTGGGCGATAATATTAATTTGTTGGCGGTATTGCCGGACGATAAGAGGTTCAGGAAAGTCGGGAATATCATTCTCTTTCAACCACCCAGCAAACCCTCCAAAGAACGAAAGACGAATCATCAAAGATTTCACATCATCCCGGGAAGCTTTATCGCCCGAGGCTTTTATAATCATCTCAATAATAGATTCACGTTCATTACAATACCTATCAATAATTTCACAAGGGATAGGAATGCCTTGCCTACGACAAAGATTACGCACCACCTCGGGCTGAGCATTCGAGAGGTCAAAATCATAATAAGTATTGCGAATAAGCGTGTTACGGGTTTTCTTGGAAAGAGAAGTCAAGCCTAGGGATTTGGATGGGAAAACCCGCCCCCACTTATGCTTTGCCTTGATGTAATTAACTACAAACCCTCCTAATTTTTTATTGTAGAGAGATTGATAAGATTTTAATTGTTCCTTTTCATTCAAATATAATTGCGAAGCTAATTTTTGGGAATAATTATTACAATCCCATTTGTTCTTGATATAGTCACTATCTATCAATTGTTGAAGTTCGCTTGGGGATACGTACTCAACAAACTTTTTTGTAGCAATAAAGGACGCTTGGAGGGAAATCTCTAAATCAATGGGGAGGGGGGTCGCCATTTTATATATGTGTATATTATAATTTCTTTATATACTTTCTTTATATATCCCTAAATGTTTCAATTTTATAAAGAATAGAATATAAATATTTTGTAAGATATAAATATAAAGAAATGATATGATTTTAAATGCTAAGTGGTGCGTTTTGTTGGACGACTGTTTCAGTATTTGGAAGAGCATTTAAGAGTTCCTCTAATTTTTTTATTTGTGCCTTATAATAATCACGCTTGGTTGCGATTTTCATAGCTTCTCGGTCATCAGCATTATTCCAATATTTTACTTTTTCACGTAGGCATCTAAGCTCTTTATTGCGTTCATAAGAAGCTTTATTGGCTTTACGTTGGCTTTCGGTATAAGGCATTGCTATATATATATATAAAGAAGAAAAATCTTTATATATTTTTACAACTTTATAATTTAAATTGATTTATTCAAAAAATTGAAATGATTTTTCGGTTGTAAGCCAAGAGTAACTCAACAACAAGAACAAGATGAATACAGCTGTGGAATTTATACCGTTTAGTACTATGGATTTTGGAACAGAAGAGAATCCCAAATGTGGAATTTGTGGGTCAGCGGAACCCGCTTATTATAAAAATGGAGTCTTACAAGAAGATGTTATTTGTAAGACTTGTAATGAAAAATATGATTACGACGAAGATAAAGATGGATATACAGTCAATCCCGAAGAAGAATGCTGTGGCTGTATCGAATTCGGCGATGATGGTTGTAAATGTAAGTGTCATCTCGAAGATGAATCAACAACCCGAATATGCGGTGAGTGTAAGGAGGAGTTTTATATAGAATATGAACCCGATATTGATTTTTACGAATATTATAACGAAGTGGATAATATTTGTTATTGTGACGAGGACTGCTACAATAAGTGGAAGGAAAGCAAGGAGTGGGAACAGTCTTACGCCTGCGATGAAGTAATGACTAAAACTTATGTGATGGTGGATGAATGGTTGGATTGGTGGAATTATGTTGTAGAGTTTCATACTGAGGACGAACAAAAAGCTGTTTATAAAGAAAATAAAAATGGACGAACTTTGTTGCCCGATAAAAGACTCATAAATAATTATGATGATGATGAAAAGCAAGACAAAGTGCGACTAGTAGATTATGCGTATGAATTGAAAAAAAGCGAAGGATATGTAAGCTACTATTAATTAACGAAAACTACTTAAAGAAACAAAATTGAAAACTACTTAAAGAAAAAAAAGCCGGGTCACTCTGACTCATTTTTTTTAGTTGTAATAAACCAAAGAATATTTATTACCTTGTAAATCATTTGTATTCCAGTGAGTTAATTTTGCTCCGTTGAAAATAATTGGCGTGTGCTTAGCATCATAAATTGTATCTTCTATCACAATATTACAGCCTTGATAATCGCCGAATGAAATTAAAAGACTTTCACCTACATTATTGGAATCAAGATGTTTTGGACAAACCACATTATGGTTTAAATGGATAGATTTAAATGGAAAAGGACACACAATCTCTCCTAGTTTTAAAATTTCTTTATAAATTTCAGGCATTTTTTTAGAATAATAGGATAAACCAGTAATAGTACTACATCGTTTTGTAGTAGTTCCAAATGTAATAGCTCGGTGACCCTCTGTAAAACCTTTGCGGTTATTTGTAGAAGTCTTTTTGGGAATACAGCGTTTGGAAACTAAATCCAATAAAGGTTGAAAAATATCAGCAGAATAAGTTGTTAAAATTTTAACAGTATCCATTTTATATTATAATATAATAAAAAATGATTTAATCAAAAAATTGAAATGCTTTTTCGGTAGTAAGCCAAGAGCAATAACCAAGCAAACAAACAGAAACCAAAATGAGTTTTATATCGGACGAAACAAACGCCTCTATGCGTAAAGAACTGGAACTATGGGTAAGTATAATGTCGGGTGATAATATTGATTTAAAACGAGCGGTTTTCAATAAAAGCACCTTTGCGCTTAATATGTATTCTTTATTGCCCTCGGAAGTTGGAGAAAAAACGGCTCAGGAATTAAAAGAATGGTGGGGTGAAGCTAAAACAACCGTAGATATAAAAACAATAATTTGTTCGCCTATGAAAGTAGATGGAACTCCTCGTAATTGGTCGTGCGGGGAGTTCGGCAGTAGGTGGTGTGATGTTATTATCAATCGTCGCCTTGTTCGTATTTCATTTTCCAGCAGAAAATATAACACTATTCCTACCAATTTACCCGACAAAAATTATATCATTGAAATAGACCCAAGTGATAGTGAGGTAATGACCGACGAACAAATCAAAATAGATAAAAAAAGTAAAGTATGTATGGGGTGCGGGTATTTTGTCAAAACACTTAAAACAGAATGTTGTGGGGAACGATACTGTAATAAAGAGTGTTATGAAGAAGACCGAGAAAATCATTTAACCCGCTGTGCTATTGCTCGTGAAATGGTGGCGAAAAAACAAAAAAAGAAGGAAGAAAAAAAAGCCATCGCCCGTATGTTTGAAAATAACTTCTGTTGAATGGTTTAATCATCTTCACAATCAGGTTCCCACATTATCTTTTCCCCCATCATAACACAAGGGTAATTTTTATAAATCGTAACCCAACGAGAGTCGCTCTTCTTTGCTATTAACATATCTTTCTTGGAAATCCCACAATACTCGGTAAGTAAATATTTGATGCCGTGGGACGAACCGGAATGCGGGAAATAAGTAACTGTGTGGGCTTCGTTCAGAATACGGCGTGTATCCCGCCCAGCCGTAGCCAAGTGGTTGGTCATCAGTAACGAAATATTGAAATGTCTTCCAATTTCCAAGATTTGGTTGATAAGTTTAATCACAGCTTCCCGTATTTTTTTATCACTGATTACATCTACATCATCAGCAATCACACAACTGTCTTTAAAAGCTTCGGCTTCTAAGGGGTCGCTCCACATTTTATCGTCTAGTTTTATCCGTTTCAAGTTGGTGATTTTATCCAAGGTTTCGTCTTCCTTCAAAGAAGATAAGACAAAAATGGGTCGATTTTTGTAAGCTTTTTTATACTCTTTTAAATAATTAACAACGTAGGTTGATTTTCCTGACCCACTCGGTCCCGTAATATATAAAATATCCCGCTCTTTTGTCGTGTCAGGAACTTGTTGAAATTTTAAAGGGTCGGTTTTTGCTAAAATGATTTTACTGCGAACAGGAATTTCATTTTCTGTAATTTCTTCTCTGTTAGTAACAACAGTAATAACTTTTTTTCCGTATTTAGCTATTGGTCTTCCAAATCCACTATTGACTGATAAATTGCCTGAATCCATATTCTAATATATATAACAAGATAATAAAATAGTGACCCAAAAAACATTAGAAAATAATATATGTAGATTGTATAAATGTCGCACGCTGATAAGATTGAATCTCTCTTAAAAAAGATTGAACGAGAGAAAGAAATGAAAAAAGGAGACGGAGTAGGTCGTGATTTGGTAAAAACATTTTCATATTTGTTATATAAGCCAAAAGGCTGGAAGGCGCCACGAGTAGTCACGCCCTATCCCGAGGAAATGCCCCCGAAATCAACACTAGCGCAAATGGTAGAAGCCTCTTATGAACCGGCGCAAAAAGCCCCCGAAGAAATAGATGGATGGGAACTAATAAAATCAACTTCAACGCTGAAATTCTATAAGAAAGATAAAATTATAATCGTAGCTATTCGTGGGACGGCTGATGCGACCGATTTAAGAGCCGATTTTAATATTGCCTTTAATACTCTCCGCACAACAAAACGATATAATAATGATGTCAAAATAATGAGTGATGTTTATAAAGAATACAGCAAAGAAGGAGTGGATTTTTATGGAGTTTCGCACAGCTTGGGCGGGAGTTTGGCTGACGCATTTATAAAAGATGGATATATTAAACGGGCAGTCAGCTACAATCCAGCCGTAGAAAAAAGTGAGTTAGAGAGTGAAAAGAATTACCGAATTTATATGGAGAATGACCCGCTTTTTAATACGATGGGGCAGTATTCAAAGATTGGAGAAATCCGCAAACAAAATCGAGTAAGTAGATTGGATTCAGTCGCATCTGTTCAGTCTATAAAAGCTCATCTAATGTCTAATTTTAAAGGCGGGAAATTAATGGGTGGGGCAGACCAAGAACCTGAATATGAAGAATATGATGAAGATGAAGGAATAGACCATACTGAGGATGAAGAAGAAGAAGAAGAAGAAGAAGAAGAAGACGATGAAGCACTTGATTTAAGAATAACGACTTTAATGACCCATAACATAAACCAATTAATAGAGGAAGAAGGCGATGAATACACAGAACAAGAAGTAGAAGATATAATAATAAGTGATTTATTACAAGCAGGATTACATTATCATTCTAATGACCGAAATGAATTATTAATGGTTCGTGAATGGTTATTTGATAATTTAAACCCCGCTCATCAAGCCAAAGCCTTAGCAGAACAATTTGATGATGGAGGAGATATATGGGGTGGGGGTATTTTCAGTGATTTAAAAGATAAAGTGACCCATATATTCGGAAAGAGTAGTAAATACAATAATATCAGTACCAAATCATTAAAAGAATATGGCGGAATGAAAATTAAGGAACTTGTAGCCACACGTGAAAAAATCCAAAAAGCTTTAAATTTTGCGATGAATCTAATATCGTCGGGGAATTTTGGGAAAGAAACTAAAAAACTGGGTTATGATGACCTGTATCATATTCGTCTGTTTGCGAAGATGGAAAACGGGACGTTGTTATTGATTGAGAAAAATGAAGTCATTTATATCAAGCCAACGGATAAAATACGGGGCGAGCCTCTCCCGATAAATTACAAAGAAGGTTCGCTGACCTTACAAGAGTTGATGAATGCTGGTGAAAAATCGATGGGTAAGAATTTCTTTTTATATGACGCATTTACAAATAATTGTGCCTCTTTTGTAGTGGGAATATTAAAAGCCAATAAATTATGGAGTGACGCAAACACGAAATTTCTAGCGCAGGATGTATCATCACTCAAAGCCCAGCTCCCACAAACATCGGCTGTCTCCAATTTCATTACTTCGTTGGGAGCGATTGTGTCTCGCATTCAAGGGAAGGGTAAAAGAAAGGGTAAATATAGTAGAATGGAAGATGACGCCTTTTAGACAACCTTTAAACATTTATTTTATAGCTATATAATATAAATGTCTTTTCTATCTCAAACGTTTCAGGCAGGTTCATCTAATAATACGGGGTCGGTTATTTCAGTATTAAATAGCACAACACTTCCGCTTCCTGACCCAACAGGTAGTGCGAGTTTCACAGGAGCTTGGGTTAGTGCTGAGAAATATTCAGTGATTCAATGCGCCCTTGTTAGTAACACACCTTGTAATTTATTTATACTTCAATCTTTTGAACCCATAGACAACGAAGGAATTTTACCTTTTGTTTATAGTTATGAAGAAGCTCAACTAGATTCACTTCAAAATGTTTATCATTATGTTACACTCCCTTGGGTGAAAATAGAAATATATAATTTTGATTCAGGAAATGAATTATTTTATCTCTCTACTAAATTATCTTTAACTCCTCCTCCGCCTTCATCAAGCATCCAGCCTATTAGTGGAACAGTATCAGTAGATAATTTTCCCGCTATTCAGGATATTTCAGGTTCAGTAGTCGTCTCTAATCTTATAACTGAAACATTAGCTACACGTAGCGTTTTTTACCTAGTAGTTGGAAATTGGTATAGAGTAGCTACGGTAGGTATAACAAGCGGAGCTGAGTGGAATGCGATAGGGGCT
>Ga0181355_1000158_pt1 | contig 26621 bp, 37 predicted proteins | sample Fa13VDMM15DN_FD_130099 | JGI IMG/M metagenome (GOLD analysis project Ga0181355, IMG submission 130099) | Freshwater viral communities from Lake Michigan, USA - Fa13.VD.MM15.D.N | ecosystem: Environmental > Aquatic > Freshwater > Lake | place: USA: Michigan | collected 2013-09-23 | reverse complement strand
GCTGCCTGGTTTCGATGCCTGCCCTGGCACAAGACGCGATCGAGGCAGACGCGCCCTGTCCGAGCGTGCCGCGCGCGCGAGGGCTGGGCGCGCTCTTTGGCTGCCAAACTGTGCCACAATGCCACACTGATGCCACAGGTCTTGACAGCATCACCATTACGGCAACAGTAGGTGCATAGATATCAACAAACGTTTACATTGCAGGCGTGTCGATACTAACAGCATTAGCATTGCAACGAACACAGTTAGTAAATAACCTAAAACACTACATTGCAATTGATTACAAAGCATATAAGCCAAATGGTCACACAGTGCAAGAGCAAGAGAAACAACACATACATACAAAGAGAGAAAATACATATATATATATGTATGTATCCTCTCTTATCTCTCCTGTATTCTTACGCTTGTGTTTTACCTGTGTACACCTGTTTACACCTGTGTACGTGTGTGTACCTGTGTACAGCTGTTTACATTTGTACACAGGTTGTCACATGTGTACACACCCCCCCTGTGTACGTGTTTTGAGGCGTTGCAATGCTCTAAACAGCATACTTGTACACATGTACACTGATATTTCTATGTAATGTGTGTAAACGTGTACACCGACCTACCGAAATGCTGCTGCTTGCAAACCTGGTACCGCGTTACAATGCACAAAACAACGCGCGTACATGCTTTGTACGCGCGCTTGTGTACACGTGTGTACGCCTGTGTACATCGGTGTACGTTACATTCTAAGTGCCTCGAGTATGTCGCGCGCTTCCTCGGCAGTGAACACCACATGTACAGGCGATCCGAGCCAATCAGCCTGCCAGGCAATTTGCCGCGCGTTAAGTTTGCCTTTTATGGCAGGGTTTTTCACCTCGACCAACAGCGTATGCCCTTGGTATCCAACCAACAAATCAGGCACGCCCGCGCCTGCATCGTGCAGCAAAACCACACTGGCACCACAGGCACGCAGAGCTGCCACAATCAAGGGCTGGTTTTGGTCTGCATTGCGCTTCCGATATTGCAGTTTATTTGCCATTGGTCAGCCCTTCCAACATTTTGGGATGTTTGCCCGATGCTTGCAGCCATGCAATAACCTCGGCTCGGCTGTGTATGCCAGGCTTTACTGGTCTGGGCAATCCCTGCCGATACAAGCCGCCTGCAACTGTTTCGCGGTATATCATTGCCGCAAGCTCACTGGTTTTAATGTATTGGCTATGAAATGCAGCAATCAGCCCAGCAAACCATGTTTCGTCAGGCAGTGGCTTTACTTTCATAGACGGCACCCACAGTGTAAGGTAATCGTATATATCCGAGCGTTTGTACACGTTACCAAAACCCCACATTCTGCCTACCACAAATTGTTTCAGTGCTTGCGTGTGAGCTGTTGCAATGAAACCGTATGTTTCTAACTCGAGCGCACCCACATAATCTTGCATAGCCTGGGCATGCAATGCCTGGTAATCCTCGCTGCAGTGTTCAATATTGCCCAGGCGTAATATGTTGCCTGCCTCGAGCCACTGATACACGGCTTCAACGTCGTACGATCGATGCCCGCTGCTGTGTTGCTCGTACGGTAAACCGTTCTTTTCTGTCCAGGTACTAATTTGGCTTGTGCTTGTTTGCAAATCAGATGCGAGCATAGTATTTGTATACCCCATTGCTGATTTATAGGTTATGCCGAGATTTTTGGCACGTTCATACACGGCACGTGCTGTGCGTTTCAAGTGTTTGCCAATCTCGGCAGCACTCTTGGTATGTATGTGCATAACAATGTATGCATCGTGCTTTTTACCCCATGCCTTGCGTAGATTTGGCATTCGCATACGCCTTTTGCGCCCGTATACGCTGCTTTCAGACACCCCGTAATACTTGGCAAGTAATGGCACGTTGTTTTTAAACTTGCGCAGGTCTGCAATGAATACATCAGGATCGTGCCAGGGTTTACGCAATGTAATATCACCAATTGCCTGTAATAGCTGCTTGCGCGTGATGCCGAAATGCTGCCGAGTTTGTTGCTGGGTATGTTGCCGCGCGTATTCTCGTATCTGTTGTGCTGTTGGCTCGCTCACGGTATTGCCTCAAACAACTGCCGAATAGTCACGTATCGCATTTGGGCTGCCTCTACTTTGATACGCAATGCCAGGCACTCGGCAAAATCTCCACCTGCCGCAATGGTTTTGGCACGCTTTATCTTAAACGCCTCAAATTTACCTTCTGTGCAGCTCATTTGCGCAAGGTAGTACATTGTGTACCGCTCGCTATCTACCTCGCTTAGGCGCTCAATTGCATCGACTAGCGAGGCATGTAACACGCCTGCCATAGTCTGCAGCCTGGTAAGTATCTTAGTTTGTTGATGCCGACAAAATCCACACAGTGCAATACCATCATTTGTCATTGGCTGGTATTTTTCTACGCAGTATGCACAAATCGGCTGCCATAGTCCGTCATTGCGTTTTGGTATATTCACGCTGATAACTCCTGCCGTAATGCTTCTATCATTGCTCGAGTAGGTAAGAATATGCCAGCAAGGCGCTCGAATTCTACAATATTGCCGTCAGCCAGTGATTGCCGCAATTGTGGCACGCGCTGATCAGGTATCATTGCCGATGCTGATACACGAGGCAAGGGCTGTACTGTTTTGACGGTTTCGTCTAGTTGTGATTTCTCGGCTCTCGCTTCGTATCCAGCTGGCACGTATGGTGCAACACTCTTGATAATGAAATACTTGCCTTGCTGGTCTTGTTTCACATGCCCTGTTGCGCGCAAGCGCGAAATCAGGTTATACGTTGATTGCCGTGATTTGCCTATGTGGTCTGCAATGTCTTGTACGCGCCAATGTGTACCTGTATCCTCAAGAAATGCCAACACCTCGGCACGCTCTTTAGTCAATAGAAATGATTCCGGATCGCCTATAACTTCGTGGTGAGATTTGTTGCTATTCCAGGTCATCAGGCGTTTGTCATCTGCTTCGATATCGCGCCCTCGTACAAGTAGCTCGCTTTGTGTTTCGTCAGCTGGTATACGGCTTAAAATGTACATGCCTGATACCCCGCCTGCCAGCCCAGTTGTGCCGCTGATTTCGTCGAATGCATCATCTGATTTACTCTTACGTGTGTGGTGAATGCAAATGATTGCGCAATGGTATTTTTCGGCAAGCATGGTAAGAGGCTTTACCGCGTCGTAATCTTCGCTGTATGGATTGGCATACCTATCGCGAGGCGCTCGGAAATTCTCGAGTATGTCTATTACTACCAATACCGTATCTGTGTATTTCAGTAAAAATGCTTCCAAATCGTCTACCGCGTCTGTTCCTCGACTCCAGGCAGTTGCAATAATAAGGCTAGCCGGCTGCCCTTCTGGGTTGCCCTTGCTGTCCGTGCCTTCCATTTGGCGCAATCGGGATTGCATACGACGTTCATTGGATTCTAAATCCAAATACAATACCCTGCCCTGGGTAGATTTGTATTTGCCGAATACTGCATCACCTCGAGCGACCGCGCGCGCAATGTGTGTGCCTACCCATGATTTCCGCGCTTTGGGTTTGCCTGCCAGAATAAAACACCCTTCTGGTGTTAGTTCCTCTACAATCCAGGTCAGAGCTTCAAACCGTTTTTTGTCCAGGTCATCAGCACTAATCAGCTCAAATGACAATTCATTGGTAGCGCTAAATGATTGCGGCTCGAGTTGTGCCAGCCGTTGCATTGATTCGGCTTCGTACAGTTTTGCCCAGTCTGCCAAATCACCACCACTGCCGAGCTGCATATCTACTGCGTAACAGCTTATTCGCGCGTCTTGCAGCGCCTTGGTTGCCTTGGCTGTCGCTGCCCTGCCTGCTTTATCGCAATCCAGTGCAATGATAATCGAGCCCGACCAAATACGCGCCAATTCTGCCAAATGGCTTGCTGTTGGTGCTCGCTCCCCGCCTCCTGCCAGGGTAATTGCAGGTATACCAAAATGCTGTGCAACTACCGTGCTGGCTTCGCCGTTGCAGTATACAAGCGGCAATTTTGTAGCACGTGCCATTTTTACGGCTTCTGGCAGTTTGTACCAACACGCGCTAAATCCCTTTTCATTGGTGTATGTTTCGCCTCCCTGGTAATCCAGGTATCTATACCGCGTGCCGTTCTGTGTGCTAATGGCTAATGCAGGTCTACGAATATGCCGTACAGGCTTAAACCCAGCCTCTGCAAACACAGCCCATACAACGCCTTTTTGCAAGGCGTAATCGATATGGTCTGTATAAACACGCTTGCTGCTATCTACCGTCGCTCTCAAGGGCTCTATACCCCATTCTGGGCAGCGTTTAATAAGCTCGTACAAGCTGCCTGATTCTTGTGTTACATGATCGTGCCAGGTGCCGTGCTCCCCATCAGTGATATGCAGGCTAAACCCGCTGCTATCGCTGCCTGGTCTAAATGGTGAATTAATACGGTATTGCCCTGCCTCGTTTGGCTCAAGCTTTAACGCTGCTAATACCTGTGCTGCTGTACTGTCCATTGTTACCCCAAACAATAAGGGCAGGCTAGCACAGTGCTAACCTGCCCGCGCGTAATCCGTTAAAATATTGCTTCCTCGTCAAATGGTACATCAGCCTGTGGTGCAATTTTAGGCGTTGCCGCTGCCAGCTCTTCAGCTTGTGTGTTACCCCGTCGCTCCTCGAGCCAGCCGCTGGTAACGAGCTCGGCACGCAATACAGCTGCCTTGTTGAATAATTCATCACCAATGTACAGCGCTTCAATTTGGTTATCCGTTGCCGCCTGGGTAAGATTGCCCTTTAGAATTACATCATGCAATGCAGCCTTTTGACTACCACTGCCTACCTCGATAAAAACCGGTTTGCCTGCTTTATCATAAGCGCCGCCAAACTCTACCCAAAATGCCCATTGTGGTAATGGTGCCTCGGCTGCAGCATTGGCAGGTTTGACAACGTATTCGTTATGCTCTTGAAACACAGAACGCTTTACCGCTGTAATCCTGCCAGCAATCCAGCCTTTGCAGGCAAAAATAACAGGCTCGTTATATCCTCGCAAGAAACAGACGATTTCGGTATACAGTTTCATGCCTGCATCACGCTCGTAATGCTTGTGCCAGGTCATAACCCCGTCAGCCATGGTAAACGGCTGTGTTCTTCGTGCAATTGGCACCATTGCAATGTCAGGCGCTTCGTAACCTTCCTCGTTTGGGTATAGCTGTGATTCAGCCCAGCCGTCAGGGCAGCTATTGAGGTATTGCGCTTTTACGTAAAATTGCCCTGGTTCTCCTACCCTTCCAACACGCCTGCCGTTATTCCAGCGAATACGAGGATAGGTAACGGCTTCTTTGTCTTCTGTCCATTGCACATTCTTCGCTGCATTCTTCCAACTCATGGCATTACTCGCTTTCAATCTGCTTTGTTCTGATAATACTGATTACACGCTCGATAACATCGCTACTTGCATTGACAAAAAACGCTTCCAATATAGCCACAATGATAGACGATACCGAAACGTTGTACAGGTCTGCCGTTTCAGTGATTCGCTTATGCAGCCAATTCGGCATAGCTAATACAGGTCTGGGCATAAATCATTCTTTCTCGATACGCAAGAATGATTTCACCGTGGTTACCTTTTTGTAATTGCGTATCCGTCTGGCAATGGCGTCTGTTGCTTCCGTGTTTTGGTCAATAAGCTCGAGTACGAGGTTATCAATTGCGTTTGTATCGTAGCTGTAGCGCTCGCTCTCGGCTGTCATCTTGAGTGTTGCAATACCCTTGATTGTGTGGCTTTTGAGCTGGGCAGCTGTCATTAGCTCGGCAATGCTATCACGGCTTGCCTTGGCTCGTTCCTCGAGTGCTTTTAAATCACTGTTGTACTCGAGGTAATCCGTGGTAAGTATACGCAGGTAGTCTAAATCTGATTCTCTCATTGTGTTGCCTCTTTGCTATACTGTGGTTGCTGTATCTGTGCTGCAGCCCTGGCGAGCGTCATTATTGGCGCTCGCTATTGCTTTTAGTAGTGCCTCTACAAGGAAGCCCGATGCGGTCATTTGCTTACGCTCGGCTGCTGCCTTCCATTCTGGCAGTATTTCGATTGGCAAACGAAATGCAATCATTTTACTGGTTGTGCTCGTTTGCTTCGTTGGCATACCAGGCGATCGGTATTTTTTTCGGTACATATACATTGCCTTCTGATAATAGTGCAGCCTGTAGGTAATCGGCTGCCTGGTTCATTGCATCGTCATAATCAAAACACCATAACAGCGTCATTCGTTCTGTTGAGCTCGATAGCTCGATTATTGTAACGTCTTCGCCTTGTACCTGCCTTTCGTATATTCGCGCGCGCTTGTGCCAGCTCCCTGGCAGTGTAGGCACTCGATACGAAACACCCAGATATACCTCACTAGGAAATATTGAATCTGTTATTACCTCTCGTACAGGTGAAATAAATTCTTTTAGCATTGGTGCCATTTCCAATACAAATTCTTCGCTATACCGTTGTTCGATTCCCTCATACCGTGCCGCTCTTGCAATCCTACCCATTGCCTTACTCTCTTTCTCTCGTTGCTGTCACAACATACAGCACTGCCACAATGCCGAATATGATATAGGCTATCGCTGCCGTAAACAGAATAGCGGTAATCATTTTGAATAACTCAATTCAGGTTCGCAATAGGCTATTATGGTTTCTCTTTCATAGCCAGACAAACCCAGCGGCTTGCCTTTGTCGTCTAGCTCGAGGTTTACCCATTTGCCGCGCGCGTTATGCAGTTTTGTACAATCAAACGCCTTAAAAATATCTCGTACTGCAAGGCTGTCAAGAAATACCAGGCTGTGGATTCGTTCGTCAGCACAGATGAGAGTGCATGATACGCCTGCCTGATAAAAATCTTTTCGTATGCCAAACACAATGCTAATACATTGCACAGGTATTCTCATGCTCATACCAGATACACCAATGGTGACAAATCGAGCCCTGGTATAACCTCAAGCTCGCGGCTCTTGCGCTCGGATCGGTACACGTTTTCAACTGCAACGGTATACGCGTTTGTGTTTGCCTGCCGTAATCGCATTGCATCAATAATACGCGCGTTCAATTGCTGGGCTGTTACTGTGCGCTTGGCAATCTCTTTGTGTGCCTCGAGTAGGTGCAAATCGTAGCTGGTTAAGTGTACGTTTTCGGTTTCGTCGTTTTGCTCATTTGGCAGTGCTGTGCAATTACCGTCACACTCCCCGATTGCAGCCCCACAGGCTGGGCAATCCGTTTTTGCTGCCAGTGTTGCGTTTGTCATTCTCGCGCCTCTTTCGTTTCAGATTGTTTATCGCATTAGCGACTAATTGCATAATAGAGCATGTAATACATTTTGTCAATACGTATTTTGATATAAATATAATCCTGTTTCGTGTTACTTCCCCAAACACGAAACAGGATTACATCGGTTCACAGTTCACCATACATAGCATAACACAATGCCCAGCCGTGGCTAGCTGGGCATTGTGCGGGTTGGCACGTGTTGTGTTAGTTTTGGATTGCCTGCGTATTATAGCACTGGTTTCACAGGGTATACAGGTGCCTGCCATGTCGATACATTTACACTGGCTGGGTAATCGCGCCATGCTTGCCGATATTCACGGTATTGCTCTTTTTGGGCTGGTGTTAGTGGTGCATCATCTAGCTGCGTATAGTCAGACTCCCATAGAATCTGATCACGGTAATAGCGTAGCTGTTGCATTGCCTCCAACTCGGTTGGATTGTCTACCACAGTGCTGCCGTCTGGCAACGGCTCGCTGTACTCTTCGCCGTACTCATCCCAAAACTGTACATGCAATTCTGGCTGTAATAATCGCTGCCGAAAAATAATCATTCTATACTCCCTGTTAATTGCACAACATGTAAAAAAGGGCTAGCACCTGCTACGTTTTCAGCATTCAAACGTATTGTTGTATTAGCGCCTGGTAATACAAATATTGAAAATGTATCATTTGTGTTGAAATACAAACTAAACATTGCACCAAAGGCAAAACCGTTGCCAGTTGTTGCTGGTACTGATGTGTACACATTATGCCGCGTGCTTCCGTTTGCTACTAATATCACCGACAATGTTGTATTAACGAGTAATGCACAATAAAAAGAAATAAGGTAATAGCCATCTGTAGGGATTGTAACAGTTGTGCCCGACCAGGTATAGCCATAATTGCGCGTTTCGATTTGCCATGTTATTTGTGTTGCTGCCGTGGTAATTGCAAGTGTGCTTGAGCGCGTCAATGTTAATGCAGCCGCTGGGTATTCTACCGCGGCAATGTTATTTATATCGTTTTGAGCTACGTTAATTAGCTCGTATACATTAGCTGCCGAGTTTGACACTGATTACCTCTTCCCCTGTGCTATTCCATTGCAAACCAACAGCTGTCACAAACTGTGATATTTTTGCACTATTCCAGGACACTGCAATTTTGTCACCAAAAAAATAATCTCTACCATATCGCATTTCACTGGTTTGCAATACCTCTACCTGGTATTGTACGCGCTTGCGCTGTTGCACTGCTAGGGTTTTGGTACCAAATTGCTGTAAATATGCTATTGTGCTGTTTTGCTGGTTTTTTGCATCTGTAAATACTTCTTTTAATTCTAGCCCTGTTGGTAACGTTGCAGGACGTGTAGCAAATACTTTAGCTTCCTCCGTACCGTTGCCGCCAACAATTACCGCGTTAAAATCGTTTGTGTAATCTTGTATTTGTGTGATTGTTGCTACCGTGCCAGTGCTTACCGACAATGTAATATTTGCTGTCCGATCTGTACCAATTTGCCCTACAAACGTACTAAATAGCCAGGTAGCAGGTGCCGTGTATGTAAGTGTAAACGCAAGCCCCGAGCTATAGGCAATTTCTTGCATAGTTTTTAGCAATGGCTGCATACTGCATTTCAAGGTAAGCGCTGTTCCCGTGCCTGCTGTTGCTGCAGTACTCATGCCTGTTACGCGCCCGTCTAACAAACGCCCGTTTGCAACAGTTGCCAGGCTGCCAATATTGTAATTAAACAGCCTTTTTAAAATTGTTTCGCCTGGCTGGGCAATAAATTTTGTTAGGTCTGTTTTGTTAGCTTTGTACGCAATACTACGATATGCCAATATGCCTAGCATACCCATTGCTTGCACTGTAATTGTTGTTATTACTGATCGAATAGCAACATACTTGCGTATGATTCCAGCAAATTCAAGAGCGTTAGCTATGCCGAGCTCTACATCTTGCCTGTAAATTTGAATAATGTTATTTGGTATCATGTATTGAGCGCTTGGCGATCCGCTGCGTATCGTAACCTGCAACATATCGATTGCGTTTAGCTGCCTACTTATAGCCAAATTATCAAAATCAGTAACAACAGATTGCAACGCTCCTGCGCTGTTGTATACCTGCATTGTGTAATATGGTGCCATTTGTTACACTCGCACTACGGTAATATACGCGTCTGTAATAGATCTACTTGCGACAGATGCCCAGCCCTCTAAATAATACACAGCTGGTACACCTAACGTTACAGATATATACTGTGTGTGGCTAGCTTGATACACAACTAGCCCGCTTACTAATAATTGTGATGCTGTTAACGTCATAAAATAAGCACCTAGATTAGCAATATTTGCGCTTCTTGTTCCTGTAGCGTTGTTATCGTAGTGCATCCAATATGAAAAAGTATATACACCTGATGTTCTGATTGTAATTTCACCTGTTGCAGCCGTGCCTGTCATTGTTCCGTCTGTGCTCGTGCTGTTGCCAGATGCATACGCGTTTACTGCTACGTATGTGCTTGCCGTGGTTAACGTAGCCGTGCCGCCCCCTAATGTTACATATTGTGTAGCTGGGTTTTGTCTACCCACAGCATAAGGGTAGAAACTGGTAACGCTGCTAATTAACCCTGTAGCGCCTACCACTACCGTACCAAATGCAATGTAATTAGTCGCGCCTATGGTTGTTAGCTGCCCGCTCGTGCACAGTGCCATACGTACCGTGCTAGTTAACACTGTGGTTGTACTTGCTGTTGAGAATGTTACGGTATAGCTGCCACCTGATGCATTTGCAATAAGTGCAAGCGTGTAGGTGCCGTTTAGTGTGCTCGTTATAATTGTGCTTGCCGTTGTGGATTCGTAGAAATAACCGTTAATCAGTGCCGCGCCATCAGCAATGGTAAGCGTGCTTGTTGCTCCCGATACAGCCAGATTTGAGCCTGTAATCAAAATGCCATTGCCCAGGGTTTTTGTTTCCATTGCAATCATACGCGCTGTATCGTAGGTTGCTACCCCGTCGTTTACTGTGGTTGTATTCCAGCCGAGCGAACGTTCATTGCTTGCCATGGTGTTACCCCTTCTATATACCTATGTATCTATCGTAGTAGCTTAGTGCTACGCTGCTTGCTGTTGTGGTTGCCGTGCCTGCTACTACTAGGCTGTTAATTGCGTCTGGCACGTCAGGCGCTGGGAAAATGGCAAATTGTGCAAGTTCGCTGCTAGCGTCTACAAGCCCTATTTTGTTTACTCCTGCCTGATCTGTTACGGTTTTAAATCCAAATGTTAAATCAAATCGTAGCGTTGTACCTGCTGCAATAACCGTGCCTGCTACCAGGGTAATGTTTTGCCCGCTCGAGCTGTTGGTTATAGAAAAATTGGTAACCGGTCCCGTTACCGTAATAATTGGATAGCTAAGCCAGGTACCTTCATAGGTCAAATCAAACGAGCCGCCAAACGAGGTTGTGCCGTACGTGGTAGGGTAAATTTTAGGGTATGCCGTTGGTGTACCTGCAATAGTAGCAATTGGTAGTGTTTTTGGAATAGGGTTGTACCATGTTGGATCACTGCAGCGGAATTTGATTATTGAGCGTATGCTATAGCCTGCCGCGGTTTCCATATTAAAATCTAGCCCGCCTAATACGCGCGTTGTTATGGCTCTTTCTCTACCGTCTGGGTATGTAACAACTAACTTCCCATTTACATTGGAAGGCTTAAAAATTGATAGCAAATAATTTCGCATATCGTATTGCTGTTGCAATGTATCGCACTCTACCAATAACGGTATTTGTATGATTCTCGGATCAAGCCGGAAATCTAACGTCGTGTCACCATGTTGCGCAGGTGATCGGCTGGTAATCATGTGCAATGGTGCCATACCAAAATTTTCATCTCCTAAGTAATGCACCATAAATTCTGGGCTCTGATTGCTTAGGTTATAGGTGTTTGCACCTATTACATATTCTATTTGGTATGCCATTTATACCGCTCCCGACATAAGTTGCATAGCTCGTAAATCCTGCATAATGTTACCTTCGTTTTGTACTGTAGCATACGAGGCATTTAGGTTGTAATTGTACGTGGTAACCGCTGCAGCGTTGCCTACTGCCATGCTCGAGGCGTCAGCTACAAGCCCGCTGCTGTTAATGATGCCTTGTGCCATGCCCTGGCTGATTGGTGCACCTACCATGTCTGCAAATTTACGGCTGGGTGATTCAATTAACCCCCAATCGCGTGCCTTCTGCAATGCAGCTCCTAACACGCGCTCAATAGCTTCTTTTACAAACGATACGCCTAAATCAATGCCGTTTGCTATACCCTTTACTAAATCAGTGCCGAGCTGCTTGGCTTCATCTATCTTTGTTTTAATTGCGGTAGTGATATAGTCAACACCTGTTTGCACTGCAATTTTTATGTTATACCAAACTTCTTGAAATGTTTCATTTAATGTCATCAATGCACCGTATATATCACCTTTGAGCAATAAAGAAAATGCCGACAATAACCCTGAAACAAAATTAATTGCAATTGTTGCATTTGCTATAAGCTGGTCAAAAACTATTTTAATATACGGCGAAAGAAATTTAAACGCGTCTACAAGCAAACCCCAAATAACTGTTAGGTTTTGAAATGCAAATATAAGAACATCTCGTACCGTGGTTGCCAGCTGAGCAAATAACAAACCTAGTAACGTAATAAACTTTTGTACAGTAGGTGAACCCAAATACTCGGCAATGGCTAATCCTGCCTGTACCATTGCTGGTACAAAAACTGCAACAAAATCTGTAACAGCTGTTGTTAATGGCTGCAAAAATATTTGTACCTGTGCAAAACCCGCGCCTAGCTGTGCAAGAACACCAGGTATACCAGCTATTGCGTTTTGAATTGTGGTAAATATTGCAGACGTTGTACCGGTTTCGTTCATTGAGGTAATCCAATTTGATAGCGCTGTAACAGTGTTATCAATAATTGGTACAATTGTTGTACTCATAAATGTACCAAATTTTTCAAGTACTGGTAATAATGATTCACCCAATTTTTGCTGTATGTTTTCAAATTGCGCTGCTAATGCTGCCTGTCTACCTGCATAGGTGTCAGCTGCTGCCGCTGCCGATCCGCCAAACTCTTTATTGAGCTCTGCAATGATTACCTGTTGAGCGCCTGCTACATCGCCTGTTTCTACCAGGCTGGCTATAACTGCTTTTTGTTCTTCACTAAATGTAACACCTACTCGAGAGAGTGCTGATATACCTGCAACAGGATCGTTAAGCGCCTTACCGACCTGTATAGAAGTAGATTGCAAATCTTGCCCTAATGCTTGGCTAACATCGAGGATTGCGCTTGTTGCATCACCAAAATTCGTTCCCTTAATTTGGGTAAACGTTGCAAGCACATTTTGTGCGCCCAAAATAGCGTCATCACTAAAAATGCTTTTACCGCTGGCAGCGCTCAAGGCTTCTGCCATTTTACCCATTTCGGTTGCAGTGATTCCAGCCGCGCCGCCTGTTGATTTAACCACAGCCTCGGTTTGTGCTAGCGCGCTTTGCCAGCTCGAGGATTCAGCTATAGCGCCTGTAAAGAAACTGCCGAGCTGCTGCAGCCCAGCGCCTGCCAGGTTGGTAAGCGCTCCCCCGATTGCCATAAACGCGCCCTGTGCAACGCCTTGGAATGCACTCATCTTTGTTGCTACGGCTTCGGCTTGCCCTCCCAGCGCGCCCATATTCTTATCAATAGTAGAGGTAACGTTACTCACGTTATCCTCACCTACAAATCGAATTATAACGTTTTCAGCCGTCATAGATGCGCCTTCCTGCCGAGCTTACGCTCTATACCAATCATAAACAAATGCTGTTGTATCGTTTCGTAATCAGGCAGCTGATCAGGCGTGCAATGGTACAAATCACGGCAGGCAAGTAGCTCGAGGTATTCTACTGGCATGCCTGAATGTGTCCATAGATGCGCAATCAGCTGCCGCTCGAGTTTGGGTTTTGGTAATTGAGCCTCGCTAGAATCTTTTCAATAATAGCGTTGAAATGCTCAAACGGTAATTCACTGGCTGGGCTGCCGTCTTCCGTCGTTACACACTTTTCTATAATTGGAATAAGTGTGCTAATATCGCTGGTCTTGGCTGCCGCTTGTAATGCCGCTACATCGCGAATAGACAGCTTGCGTGAGTTAATAACGTACATGGTATACCTCTGTGCTAATTGGTAGCGCTGTGCTCGCTACCAGGTAATTAAACGGTAACCGTAATGCTTGTGCATTTCAGGGTAAATGAACAAACAATAACGTCTGATGTTGCAGCATCACCATTAGGCAGCTGCATTTTGTAGATTCGTGCTGCATTAGTTGTATACGCGTCATTGCCTGCCGTGCTGCCCGCTGGCTGCCATTTGATGCTAACCAATGTTTTTGCAATAAATGCAGCGTTTAACAATGACCAGGATTCGGCAACATCTTCCGTGTAAATGACGTTTACTACAACGTCAAACGGCTTTTGCTTACCAAACACAACAATGCCAGTATCAGAATCAGGCGTATACGCCTCTCCTGTAAATCGCTCTAATTCTGGCATTTCGATTGATTGCGAGCTTCCAGAAATGTCCGTATACGCGCCAGTGCCGCCCGTCTGCATAGACAGGCTAAACACACTGCCGTTCATTGCCTTAGTGGTTTGTGCCATGGTATTACCTCTCTATTGCACAATGTCCGTGAATGTGCATGTACTAATTACCGCGTGGTATGTTCGCTCGCTCGAGGCTGGGTATTGCACTACCTGTGTACGCTGTTGCAGCAGGTCAATTGCATAGATTTGATTTCCTAGCTGCCGAGAGCATTCAATATAGCTATTCATGTATTCAACGTACACTGCAGCAATATCAGACAGCCCCAAACCCTCCCCGACAAATCGCAAGTAACAAATATCTTCTATTGTCCATTCCGTGGTCATTACGCGCCCAGCCCCTGGTGTTACGCGCTTTGTACGCTGGCTGGTTGCGTTTAATGGTGAAATGATACGGCAGGGCACGTCTGCAGCTTCCAATGTGTTATGCAAGCCCGTGCCTTGCCGTACCGTTACCGTTGCACCGTATGCCTGTACAGGCATGGCAGCCAGTGCCGAAATAATAGTTGTGATATGTGTTGCCATTACGATTGCCGCCTATAGGGCTCTAGCATACGTGTAACGTCTGTAGGTATTGCAGGTGCCGCAATGCTTACCCCGTCAGCACTCATGATGCTACGATCCGTTTCAGCTGTGTTGTCTTTGGCACGATACATATAACCCGCAAGGCGCCTGGTTGCCGCTCGTATAGGTACTGGGCAGGTAATGCTGTATGCAAACCTACCTGTTATTACAATAGCGGTATCAGGCGTGCCAATGTATGTCCAAACATATGCTGTGTTCATCTTGATTTTGATAGCGTAGCTGGGTATAAAATTCGTAGGCAGTAATACCAATGCATTGCTGGGTATGGTATCGCCATTGCCATTTACTACCGTGGTTAGCTGGCACAAATCAACATCAAGTAACAAGGTATTTTGAAATGCATCAACACGCCCGCCGTATCGTATGTCTAGCGCGTTATAGTATCGGGTTGTGTCAGCTGCAGCCTCGAACGTACGGTTGCAATAATCGTCTACAACGTGTTGCGCTTCGTGGACAATGTCCGCAAGCAAGCTATCATCAGAGCTCGATTGTATGCCTAGGTACGTTTTGAGCTGTGCTACCGTGAGGTATGCCATGGCTTACCCTTTCGGCTTCCTGCCTCGTGGCACTGCTGCAGCCTGTGGTTTGGGTTCCGTCTGTGCATCTGCCACAGGCTCAACAGCAATGCCCCTGCCAGTGTTGATTAGGTGCATTGCTTCACTTGAGGGCAGGTCAATTACTTGCCCGCCCTCAAATGCCCTTGTTGAGCCGTTGACAATGCAGGCTAACGCGTTTTTAAGCTTAACTTGCATTGCCTACCCTCTTATGGATTGATGCCGTATACAAATGCTTCGGTTTGAGTAACATCGCCGCCCCAACGTGCCGTAACAAAAATTGCTGTTTGGTAATTGGCTTGGTACAAATACGGATTTCGTGAAATCTCGAGCCCGAGGTTTTCAACAAATGCGTAATAATTCCAGTTACCGAAAATAATAGGCTTGATACCCGTGCCAAAATTGCCGATTTTGTCAGTAATAGCAATAGGTTTGCCATACAAACTGTCCATAGTACCCTGTGGTGTTGGTTGGAAGCTATAGAAATTGCCTTGCAGCGCGCGAATAGCGCCCAGCGTAGCATTTTGCATAACCCAGCCAGTGGTGTTGCCATCATCAGCGTACCAACTTGGCAGCTTGTGTACGATGTTGATAATGTCTGCCTGATCAACGCCTGTAGCGCTTGCCAGGGTTTCAAATACGGTAGCACGTGTTAATACACCATATGGCTGGCTCGAGCCCGTGCCAGTAATCATGTATTCATTCAAATGCCGAGCATATGCGCGCCCGATTTCGCGAGTAAGGAAACCTTCCAAATCCATTGCATTATCGCGCATAAGCTGATTGGAAATCTTCATTGCAAGAGAAGCCGTGTATACCGTTACTGCAGATTGTGCAAACGTTGGCTCGTCAAAATTAACGCTGCCAGATTCTGCAACAAATGCAAAATCTGATTTGTCGCTTTGCGTTGCAATGTCGAAAATTTGACGATCTGTGGTATAGCGCTGAATGCCGAGTTTCGCACCAATCCAGCTCTGATCGCGCTTGTCAATAATCTGATCGTAGAAATCACGTGGTACGGTAAACCCACCATTTGCGCCCGTGCCTTCAACAAGGGTTGCTTTAGCTGCAATCTCATCACCGGTTTTAATGTAGTGTACGATTGCTTCGCTAGATTCGTTGCTAAATCCCAGGGTAGTAAGCTTCTTAGTAGCTGGTGCCTTGCCGCTGATAACCCCGCCGCCTGCAACAGGCGTGCCTGCCATGTCCTCGAGCAATTCAGCCATTGCGGCTTTCATCTCATCTTTGTTCATTTGTCTACTCTCTTCTGTTGGTAATTCTGTATATGCAAGCGCGTAAGCTCGAACACCGCTATTCGCCTGTGGTGCCCGCTTAGCTTCGCTGTATGCCGTTGTACGTGGCTCGGCTGGTGTAGGTGTTAGGCTGATTTCGCCTACTACCCATCTTTTCAGCTCGCCATTTTCTCGCACTACCAAATGTGGCAGGCTGCCAGTTGATAAACCTAGCGCTCCCCGCTTTACAAGTTGCATAACCTGCTTTGCGTATTTGTCGCGCCTGTCTAATTCAATTTCAACATCTATGCCGTCGTCATCAGGTGCCCAGGCTTTTACAACACCAATCTGCCGTCGTAATTCGCCTAAGCTGTGGTCATAGTACACAGGCATACCAATGAACGATCGAGTTTCTCCCAGGTCTGTTTTGCTGGTAAACGTATCGCCTTGCAAATCGCTGCCGCCGAATACAATGCCTTTGCCTTTTAGCGTGTATTCACCAATTGCCTTAACTGCCATTACTTGCCTCGCAATACATACAGCAAATTGGCTGCCAGGTCTTGTGCCGATTTTGATACCTCTAGCGGCATTGCCATAGTTTCAGCCATTGGCTCGGCTGCCAATTCCTCGAGCATTTCGCCTGCTTCCTCAAGTTCTGGCATTGGCTGTGTTGCAGGTGTTTGGATTGCTCGCAACATCCAGCGCAATTTTTGATGATAGCCCAGGCGATCCTGTAGGAAATTCTGTACTGCAAATTCGCCTGCAATGCCTGCAAAATAGATGCCGCCTTGCAACAGGTCAATCATGCGCATATTGTCCAGCGTGATGCTTGCTAGCATTACTTGCAATGGTGATTCCTCGGTAAGGGTATCAGCGACCTGGTAAGCCGTTACCTGGGCAATGGTAGCAGGTGCCTTAAAACCCAGTGAACGCAGGTATTCAGCGGTTGGATCAATAGCTTCCTCAAGCGCTTCGTACATCTCTTTTGAAAATGCATGATATTGCGGGAAAAAATGTTCGCCTTCAATATTCCAATGCATTGCATGCGCTTTGTACCATAAGCAGATTGTTTCGCCGAGAATTTCGCGTAGCTGCCCTGGCAGGTCTGCAGCCTTGACGCTTCGTACCGCGTCTGTTTCGGCTTGTCGGCTGTTTACTTGTTCAATGTCGCTCATATCGTCGCCTAATTCGACAAACATGCTTTTCATTGTTTCGGCATACATTGCTGTTGCCTGTGCATGATCCATTACAGCCTTGCGCGCTGCCTTGATTAGTTGTACATCGCTTGCACTATGTCGGCTTCCTGCCATGGTAGTACCTCGTTTCTGTCTGTTATTGAGATAATAGCAAACGCGTATAAAAACCTATTTAAACGCGCCTGCTATTGCTTCTTGCACAATCTTTGCAACTATTCCTGAATCTAACAATTCCTGTGCTACCTCGCTGCCCTTTTTCCATCTACCCCTGTGTATCTGGCTTTGTTCATCACCTACCACAAAACGCGCGTATGCTGCAGTACTAATAATTGATACCTCACCCATTTGCTCTTTCATAATCACGTATGAGTTATTAAGCGCCTTGCTCGGCTGCCAGGGTAAACCGTTGCCGCGCCCTCGCATGTACTTTTTCATCTTACCCATTGCAAACATGCGTTTGACAAAACGCTCTTGCTTTGCTGATACCCATTGCATACTGCCTGGCATTGGCTCGGCTGGCTTTTCTTTGTTGAGCCGTGTTTTGGCTATCTCGGCAATGGTTGCCATAGCTACCTGTTGCGCTTGCTTTACCTTTTCCGTCAGGTGCAAGGCAGCGTTTTCAATAATGATTTTAGTCATACGTCTAGCGTCCCCTCTGGGTATACGTCTGGCTCGTATTCTTCTATTTCAATTGCATACAACATTGCATCCTGTACTAACATGTTGTACCTATTGCTGCCCAGCTTAGCGCTGAATGAAAGTAATTTTTCAATGTATTCTATAAGGCGTTGATCACCATCGAATTGCCCTGTAGCGTCATTCCAAACAGCCTTATAGTTATCTTTTGTAACGATCAATTTCATCTGCCGCCATCCTTCACGATTTGTGCAAATAGCTCTAATAACCCAGTATCCTTTATAGTAGGCTTTCGCGAAATGTCATCAATAGCCGTGGTTAACACTTCAGCCCATCGATTGCTGCCGTGATTTACATATACACGGAATGTATATGCACTGTCAGTAGCATCGAGGTATGTATCACCTGAAACCCCGTACCCTTGCGAGCGTAGCGTTACAGGTTTATCATTTACCGTTCTTGCATCACCAAATGTGTTAGTAGCTTGTTCCCCGTAATATTGCTGTTGTTGCAAACTATGCATAGTTTCATGCACTAACGTGCTTGCCGTCGTGTTTGGATTTACGGTTAGTACGTTGCGTAGATATCTGCCGCCTACTTTATTTAATCTGCCCATGCTGCCTTCTTGAATATCTAAACGCCCCGAGGCATTCAGATTAATTTCAATAGGTTTACCAATATCAGGTGCAATGCCTACTGATAACTGTATCAATTCATTTATACGCTGCTGTTGTGCTGGTTTTAATTTGGTGCCGACAAAATTCACTGTTGCAGTTTGTGGTGTTGGATGCTGCATATCTTGTAAGATTTGACGGTATACGGCTTCTTCACGTTTAAATACAGCATTCTGCAATAGCTTGTATTCATCTTGTATTACCAATGCATCTGCTACGGCTTTTTGATGTTCAGGCGAATTGTAGCCATAAGTTTTGATTGCAAAATTAATGTCATTCTTAAGCTGTTGCAAACCGCCCTTTTCCCAAAAATCTGCTGATTTTCTCGAATCAGCTGCCAAATCAGCCGGTACCGCGTCAATAATGTGCTGTGCAATCTCGGCAGCATCTCGCTGCAGCAATGGCACCTGTGTTGGTGTTGGTATTGGTGCCGTTGCCTCGTCTACCGTTAATTCCTCGGCAGGTGTTTCGGCTGGCTGTGTGATTGCCCCTACATAATCGATGCCTGTATCACAGCGGCAATTTACGTGTGCTGGTGCACCCTGGCTTATGTCCTGGTCACCACTGTACACGCTTGCCCATAGGTCATCTGTTAAGCCGTCTAACTGTTGGCACATCTCGCATACTTTGCGATCCTTTTCAGTATTCCAGATTCGCACAACGTTGATACCTGCCGAGCGCGCGTTATTGTAGATTTGCAACGTCTGCTGTGATGCCGCGCGAGTTGGCTCGGTAAATGCAATACGGCTTGCGCGTAGCTGTCCAAACATAGATAGTGATTGCATTACATCGGTTTGCCCAGTGCCAGGCGTTACCATGTAATCCGCTATTACTTTGTCTACGTAGCTTTTTTCTGTAGTGCTTAAATCAGTTAAAAACGGATTCCAATACTTATCTAAATACGTTGCGCCATGTTGCTTAATTCCTTGCTCGATCAGGGCTGCAGATTGTTCATCAGCCATGCCGCGTATAGGTGTAACGCGCTCGCTGCCAGCCTTTAAAACGGTATCAGCTACGGATTTGTCAAGTATGCCCCGTAAATCCGTATCGATACCGCTGTAATCACCTGCTACAATCTTTTTGCTGATATCCTCGTTACGCGCCTCGAGCTTTTTAACGATAGCCTTGTATACTTTTTGTTCACCTGCTGTCATATCTGCATAGCCCAGTTTTACGGCAGCAAAAACGCCTACAATATCAGCTTTTTTTTTTACGCTGTCCAGCTCGCTATCAATAAAATCTAACAGGTAACCAGGCAGCACGTCGCTAGTAAATTTCACTGCAGCGCTCTTGCCTGGCTTAAATCGTGCCAGTGCTTTTGCCTCGTATTTGTCCAGCTCGGCAATACGTTTGCCTGCCGCGTCATCGAGTGCAAACACCTCATCAGGTGCAGCGTTTTGTTGAGTGTTAACAGGGTTATTCGTATCAACATTAACGCCGCCGTCAGTGTCTACAACTTTAGGCACAGGCAGCCCTAATGCTTCCTCGATGTTGTCATAGCCTAGCTGTTTCATTGCAGCGCGCAATGGTAAGCCAGCTTGCACCAACAACACAAGAGAATTCGCGCGCGCTGCCTCGTCTATCTGAAATACATCGAGTTTTTCAGGCAAAAACTGAAACTGATATTTTAACGGCTTAAATAGTTGCTCGTTTAATACGCGTTCATAGAATGCCAGCCGTGGCACAATCGTTTCGCGCCAAAATGATTGCCTATCGCTGTTAGCTGTTGCATAGTTGGCAGCGCTTGCCTCTATCATCGTACGAGGTACACCAAACGTGCTAACGATGTTCATAACCGCGCGCTCTTGGATTGGTACCATGTCCATTTGATCCAATGGAAATGTCACAATCTGTGCTTTTACTTCGCCTCGGAAGAAAAACGTTTTGAACGCGTTTGATACGTTTTCTACGTAGCGTGTCCAGTGTGATTTAATGCGCTCGAGCTCGGGAGGCGTAATGCTTTTGTCCAGGCTCAACACCAATGCTGGCTGTGCGCCATGTTCAAAAAATGCCGAGGCAAACCGCTCGAGGTAATACGCAAGCTGGGCAGATTGCAATGCAACGCGCGCTGGTGAAACTTCCTCGTTAATATCCGTTTTTATGCTTGGCTCGTGAAAATAGACAATGTCCGCAATTGTCCAAACAGCATGTGTTTGCCCGTTGATTTTTTGGGTAAACTGCAAGCCTGTCATATAGTCCGCGCCTTGTTGCTTTTCAGCGTGGTACGTTACTTCGATGCTTTTAGGGTTTAGGAATTGAAACCCATACAACACCCTACCGCGATATAAGCGCAGCCAGAATGCGCGCCCTGTAAGCATTAGCGAGCGTTCTGTTTGCTGTATAAGATTCTCTAATGGTGTGGTAAAAGGGTAATCTACTACCGTGCCAGATCGTAGCAATTCATACGGCACCGTACCTAATGCATCAGCTCGCAAGTTGATAGCACGGTAGTACATTGGTACCTTTTCGTATGCATCCAGCGTGCCGTATAGCTCGCCTGCCTTCTTGGCAATGCTGTACCAGCCTGGTATTGCCTCAATTGATTTAAATTCCATTGGTATACCTCATATGCCTGTTAGATGAAATCGTACAATACCTGCCCGCTTGCCAACATTTCGACAGCACCTGAAACCGCGTCTACCATGTCATCATGTTGCCCGTATGGAAATGCGAGGCACTCATCGATAAACTGGTTATTCCAATCGCCTCGCACTACCCTGATTAGCCCTTGCTCGGCTCGCACTGCCCAGGGCATAGCGCGCTGCATTTTGTCGCGAGTCACTACATAACCCTGTAGGCTGATGTTAGCCAGTTCTGGCATACGTCGTATATCTTGCAATGCACCTAATCCTGCCTGTGCTTGCTCGATACCTTGCATAGTATCGTATTGCTCTATTTTCATGGTATCAACCATGATTTTTCGTACGTCAGGAAATTCGGCTTTTACGCGTATTCCGTCTGCAATGTATAGTACGCCTGTATCATCAAATGCCACCCGTACGCTGGCTGTATAGTCTGCCGTTTGCCGTACACTGGTTGCAGTATCCCAATACCTATACCATGCCAGCCCTGCAGGCGCTCGCTCGATAATGCTAAACCATTGGCGCTTAAATAGCGCGCCTGCCATATCGACAAATTCGCCTTCTACCTCTTGCCGAAATTGCTCGCTGGTGTACGATTTTTTCAGCGTGTTCAAAAACGATTCAGGCAGAAATACATTGTCTGCCGTTTTGCTGTGTATGATTTCGTAATCCGGATCACCTGAATTCCATAATTCATATATCCAATCCCTGCCGCGTGGTGTTGTGGTAACCCAGGCTCGAGCGGGTTCCTCTCGCAATGTTGCAATAGCAATTGTCCAGGTAGCAATAGGTACAAGGGCTGCTTCGTCTACCCATAGCCAGCCTAAATTAGCGCCTCTCAGGCGTTCTGGATTCTCTGCCGACCGTAACAGTATGATTCGATTTCCGTGCAGCCTAATCGTTCCTGTGCTGATGTTTTCTTGCACAAGTATTTTTGCCTTGCGCGCAATGTCGAGTAGCATTTTTCGCGCGCCATCTCGTAACATTGCGTTTGTTGGCGCAATAATCATGCCTGTACTGTTGGCAGGCTGCCGCAACACCTCCACAACACCTGCCCTGGTTTTGCCGCTCCCGCGTCCACCAATGAACGCGCGAAATCTGGCATTACTCCGGAAGAATGCGAGTTGTGGCGCTGTTGATTCTGTCTGCTTCAATAACCTCACTGGGTTTGAATTCTGCAAGTTGTCGTACAGGTTCGTTGCCTATCTCTACAATAAAATCATCAGCCACCTGGTTTGCAGGCGCTTCGTATTTCTCGCGGTATTTTTCAGGCTTTAACCCCTTGAGTAAAAACATAGCAAGCAGGTCAGATGTTCGCGCGCGTTCCGATACGTTCATCTCAAGGCGCTCGGCTGCTTCCTCTATTGCATCGTGCCACAGCTCTCGCACATCAGGGCGCTCGTTATATGCCTTACGTGCTGTCTTTCTGTTAATGCCTACATACTCGGCAGCTGCTGTTACATTTCCCCACAAACTAAGATGCTTTACAAATACAGGTAGCCAGGCTTCAACGTCTAAATTTGTGGTACGTGCCTCGCGCCCGTCGCTGTATTTCAGCACTATTGTTTCAGGTCTTACATACGCGCGGCTGGCTTGCTTGTTAGTTGGTTTCATGCTCTCAATTTTGGTAGGTCTGCCGCGCTTTCTCGGCTGCTGCATTGGTAGCTCTGGCTTGCGCTTTGGTCTGCCTGGCTTGCGCTTGGCTCTTCCAATCAACGGCAATATTTCATCATCACTCATGCTGTTACTCGATTCGATCGCTGGTAATAATTCGCAATGCTGCATTAGCCAGCGCGTTAATCATTAGCAACGGCTCGGCATACTTGCCCCAATACTCATTTCCTGCCAGAATCATGGTCATTGTTGCAATAGCAATAATGATATTGAGCCAGATTGTTTTAGATTTGTACCAGGGTTTGGTATTTGTCTGTGTTGTCATTGTAAAACCATCCTATTCACTAGCCACATAATAACGCTGATCAGGCTTGCAATGGCTGCAACGCCTCCCCAAATTTTGCTAATTGATTGCTCGAGCTCTGATAACTTGCCTGCTAGCTCTTTTACCTCGGCTCTCATTTCAATTTCATTAGCCTTAATTGCCGTTTCATTGGCTCGGCTTAAGCGTAGCAAATTATCAATTTTTTCTTCGAGCCGTGCAAGCTTTACTTCTATTGTATCTGTCATTGATTTACCGCGCTTCCGACCAAACGCCAAAAATCAGCCCAGGGAAAATTGTGCGGATCGTACTTACCGCGCGTGTCTATGCCTGCATGGCTTGTTACCATTTGAATGCCTGGGTATTTGTTTAGCCAGGTTGCCACAATGCCTGCTACGCTTGCAACTTGCTCGGCAGGGAATAGATCAGGTTTGGTTTTGCTTCCTGTGTTGCTGATTTCGATGCCGAGGCTGGCAGCGTTTGGTGCACCGAGGCTGCCTACTTTGCTATAGCCTACATGAAATGCAATAACGTCATCAGGCACCATACGTGTACGCGCGCCTGATTTCGATACGTAGTAATGAATACTTACCCCTGCTGCATTGTTTTGCAGGTAGGCAATTTCGTTTGCATCGTTACCGCTGCCGCCTGTGTGGTGCAACACAATAACGGTAGGCGCTTTTGTACGTTTGCCGCCTGTGTTTGCGGCTGGCACGGTTTGTTCTGGGTATGTCATACAGCCCCTTGGTATTGTTCAATAATTTCTGCCGTTACCGCGCCTGATTTGTTATTGACAATAAAATACAATTTACCCTCCAACAGGGTTAAATTGCCGTGTGTATCATTTTTGAATTTAATCATTACCCATGGTGCCGTCATCGTTTTTCGATACCAAACATGTATACCGAATTGTCCAGCTGGTGCATTGGCTTTACTCATACTGGTTGCAAACCATTGCCCAGCCTTATCGATAAATACAAACGTAGGTGTTGCCATATACGTACCGCCTGGTATGTTTAGGTTAAACACTTTGGGTAATGGTGTTGGTGCCGTTAGTGCCGTTGGTGCCGTTAGTGCCGTTGGTGCGGTTGGCGCTGCAAGTTTATCAGGTTCCATTTTGTACCTCATTCATACTGCTAGAATCGAGTATAGCAAATCACATTTCGAGTAGTGCAATAACGCGCTGCAAATCCCGCTGTATATTTGCTATTCGTACGTTGATGTTTGCAAGCCAGCTTGCATAGAATTTACGTTCACTGCCTGGCTCGGCTGCTTGCATTTCAGCCTGCAATTTGGTTGCCTTGGCTGTCCAAAATTGCAGCTCGTAATCTAATTTACCGTGCTCAAATAATAGCTGCTCTCGTTTTGTAACAGGCACAATAGTTTCAGCCTTTTGCTTTACTGCCATACTGCTACCCCTTTGCTGTCTACCTTGAGCCACTGCTTCCAACATGCCTTGCTAGCCTTCCAATGCTGCCAGCCCTTACCGTTAGCCCACAGCTGCCGAAATGTTGCATACTGGTTAGCAGGTGTATCAAACTCGGCATGATCGCGCCCTGTCAACATCATATAGGTGCCGTCATTAAACTGCCACAGCCCGCCGTCATTGGTTGCAGATCGTGCCGTTAGCGAATAGGTGACATAGGTCAAACCATCACCTGATTCACAAGCCACAATAGCGGCTGCTTCGCGCGTTACGGTAAACGGCTGCATATGGCATTCATTGCCGAAACATTGCAGGTACCAAAATAGTATTACTGTGTTCATTCGTCGTTTTCCTTGTAATCAGGTATGGTAAGCCCTTTTGCCCAGCTGGGTTGATTCTCTCGCAGGTATCGCAGGTTATAGAGTAGCTCGCTGTATGGCTGCCGTGTAATCCGCGCAAAATCTACACACATTTGTAACCAGGTATCAAACTCAATAGCTTGCCGCTTGCCCTTGTACTCGAGCTCGAGTTTTTTATCTACGTACATCATGCAGACAAAACGCAATGTATACCGGCTCTGTATGGTACGTTTTGCATAGAGTATAACGCTGTGTGGCTGGTTGGCTGTCGCTACAATCTCAAGCCACTCGGATTGCTTTGCCCAGCGCCTTTCTACCAATAGCCCTAAATCTGCATATGTATCTTGCTTAACCCAGCTGCCTGCCATGCTATACCTCATCTTTCTTGTATGGCTCGCGCTGCTTGAACGATATACCGCGCGTTTTGAGATAGTGCCTGCATTTGTCTTTTGAATAGCCTAGTATTTGTGCAATTTCAATAATTGTTTTCTCGGCATACCATTCAGGCAGGTACGGAAAATGTGCATTATTGATATCTGCCAGGCTAACCGTTCTAAATCTAAATCCCTTGCGCAATGCTGTTTGATGCATCGTGCTATACGATACGCCTAACTTTGCTGCTGCTTCCTGGCAGGTTTTTGATGAATACCATTCAGCATCAACAGGGTATTTTGGTACACGTATTAGGCTTTTACCGGTATCGATGTTTCTACCGTTGCCGTTTCTTATGTTGATTTGTGGCTTGTATGTGAATCCATTGCGCCTAAGGTATGTATACGTGTAATCCATACTTACACCCATTTCAACGGCAATCTGTGGCACTGTGCGCTGTTTATAGTATTCCGGATCTGTCGACCAGGGTATAACGCGCCTGTTGTATACCCTGTTAGTTTTTTCTGCTACGTGTTCTGATTTTGGTGCCAATGAGTACGAGTGTGTTTTATACACAAATGGTTTATACCCCTTGTGCGTGTTTGGTAGTATCGGCTTATCAGGCATTGGTACAAACGCCTTGCGCTCGCGCTCGGCTTCCGCTGCTGCCTGGGCTGCCAACAGCCGCGCGCTGATTCGCTGGTAATCTCGCATTTCCGACAGCGTTAACGCTTGCGCACCATTGCTGCTTAATCCGTCTACCTCTTGCATATGATAGCTAATATCAGAATCAGGTACATGCAGCAATGCAGCCTTTAGCCATGGCTCGTATTCGCATTGCAGGGTAGCTATTACAACATCGGTATAGCGCAGGTCATCACGTTGCGTGAGTTGCTCGCGCTTCCTCTCGAGTAGCATTTACTTGCCCTCCCTGTGTATCGCTGGTCTGTTGTTTACGAATTGTTCGCCGATTGCTATTGCCCCTTCAACTGTCTGGGCATACATCGAGCGCGTGCGCTTAGTTTCATTGCAAAACACGTTGCACTCCCATTGCCCAGACAGCTTTATGGTAATCGTCAGCACCCATGTACGATTAAATGTTGCATGTATCGCCTGCAATCCAATGCCGTGCCGCTCCCATTTCATACCGTGCCAGCCTCTCTACCGTTGCAATACTCTACCGCTGCAGCCAGCGCCTG
>Ga0181355_1000152_pt1 | contig 27078 bp, 48 predicted proteins | sample Fa13VDMM15DN_FD_130099 | JGI IMG/M metagenome (GOLD analysis project Ga0181355, IMG submission 130099) | Freshwater viral communities from Lake Michigan, USA - Fa13.VD.MM15.D.N | ecosystem: Environmental > Aquatic > Freshwater > Lake | place: USA: Michigan | collected 2013-09-23 | reverse complement strand
GTATACTCAGAGGCTGAACACGACGCTCAACAATTACTTAAAGAACAAGGTATATGACAGCAACTATTTCAACTACAGTAAAAGAGGCAATCTACTGCTATGAGCAGAGTACCCCCGAAAAGTACGAAGAGGATTTGCACAGGGCAGCCCGCTATGAGTCTTGTATCTATGAGCTTTTCAATATCATGACAGATGAGGAAATAGCTTCATATAAACAGCAGCTTATAGATCTTGGTTATGTGCCATCAGATAACTATACCAAGAACTAAGATTTTCAGCAAATACCTTTGGCTTCTGAATCATTCATAGTATATTAGCACTATAACAATCAACAATCATAATATGAAAACATTTTTTAATCAAGTAGAAAAGGCCCTAAGAGACCTTGGATATGGCAGCTCACTTTCTACCTCTCTGGTAAACATGAATCGTGATTTTATCACAGCAGCACAGGAACGTGGACGTGAAGCTCACGAAGTAGCCAACACCATTTATACTAACCGTGAAAGCATCATGAAACGATGAGGCCACCAGATCTGCTTATAGTAGCCGGTCTATCCATAGTACTTATAGACGACATGTATGTCTTTCCTGAGTATGACGGACAAAAGGTAATGATAGAGGTAAAAAATGAGGGCCTTTATCTTACAGAATGGATAACCGGCAAGCCACTACCATGGACCGACCTCTCCAAAACCCAACTTTCACGTATGGCTAATCACCTAGACATACTTTACAACATTTCAATTAAACATAACCAGAACTAGTATGTTCCAAATAGAAACTATATTTTTCGGTGACGGCATCCCCGCTCCACGTAATCGCTTTGTCAATCTACCCATAGAATGGTCAGATATCCGACCAGGTCAACGTATAGTAGATGCCAACAGCGAGGAACAAACCTTTGAGTTTATTTCCTGGTACTTCGAAGCCGATGGCACACAGGCCTGTAAATGCCGAGATGGAGAGGGAGCGCTACGTCACCTGTTTGCAGATGCAGTACGTCTAGCCCAACTTAATGGTCGAGGCAAAATGAGAGGCTCACGTATGACCCTGCTTTCAGATACTGAGAAGAAACTTACCAGAACCGAAAAGCGTAAACTACGTAAAGAGAGACGTACAGCGCTTAACGCTCAAGGTATAGACTAGACCCCTGGTCGGTCATAGCTTTCGGACTGAAACGTTGGTCCAACCGCCTGGTCTACTTTGTTGATTGTTAGACCCGGCACAAGGGAGTACTCAGGTACTCCCTTTTTAGGGTGGTGTCCCGGGGAATCCCTGCAATCCATAGAAAACCTGGCATACCGGAGAAACGCCCTATAGTCTCAGAAATTCTAGGAGACATGTAGATCTCATGACACTCAGATATAATTTTTAAGTTTCTAATAACAGTTAATTATAATATGCCCTTAGTGCGATTAACAGTAGCGAACCTGTCAAACATGTTATACCGGTCCCGGGACTTCCCACCCTCGCGATGCTCTAAGGGACCCGCCTAATAGGGCAACTGTCACCGGTTCCCAAAATTTTTTTTACCGGGCCGGGCTGATCCGGACCCTCAGTCCCTTCCGGTAACTGTCTAGATTCTGACTAAACAAAAACCGATAAGAGACTATAAGCCCTATGAAAGATCAAATTGAACTACGTTATCGTGATATCGACCCTGACAGCGGTCTCGTCACCACTGATTGTCTGATAGCCCTTGTTGACCCCTCCTGGTCTAAGGTCCTGTTACAGGTTCTCAGTTCCCATTATGGAGCAGAGGCTCTGGATCCTAATCGTGACTTCTACATTCAGAGACATGTAGACCCTGATAAGAGTCCCAAGCAGGTTATCCCCCAGTCGGTTCCTGATAAGCCCGTTAAGCCTGAAAAGCCAGCGCTAGCCGATAAACCTCGTCGTACTGATAAGTATGATAAGCGTGATAAGAATGATAGTTCACGTACCCTGTACCCTGGACCTAAAGAAAACTGGGGCTATTCTTCTGATCCTCGGGATTTGCGGTTCTAGTCTAAAAATGCCCCCGGGTGCCCTAAGGACTTGCAGAACTTGTGAGTGCTTATCGGGCGCGTGCGGGGGTCGTGTGTATTAAATTTGTTTTAAGAAAGCATTTAAATTTTTTAAGGGGTTTAGGTCCTGTATACATAAACTATGAAAGCTAAAAAATGTGATGCGCTCTGGATTAGTGATGTCCATCTCGGTAGCCGAGGTTCCAGAGCAGAAGAGCTCTTAAGGGTCTTAAAGAGCCATGAACCTGAACGACTGTATATTGTTGGTGACTTTATTGACGGTTGGCTTTTAAAGAAAAGGCATTGGTGGCCGCAGTCGCATACCAATGTCCTGAGAAAGATCCTGTCCTATAGCAAAGAGGGGGTTGAGGTCTATATTGTGTCCGGTAATCACGACAGCTTCTTAAGAGAGTATGGTTTATTAGAATTTGGTAACATCGTGATAAGCGATCATTTTTGTCATGACGGGGTTTTGGTAATACATGGTGATCAGTTTGATGCCATTGTTATGAATCAGCAATGGCTGGCAAAGCTTGGCGGATGGGCCTATGAATTTGTAATTCGCTTTGACAGAAGACTGGCCAGGGTCAGATCAGTCGCTGGTCTTAAGCCACGCAGTTTAAGTAAATGGATTAAGAAAAGCGTTAAGGGTGCCTATCTGTATATTGATCGCTTTGAACGTGTTGTAACCAGAGAGGCGCGCAGAAAGGGATGTCATACAGTTGTCTGCGGTCATATTCATACTGCAGGTAGTCGACACCATAATGGTATACACTATTTGAACACCGGCGACTGGGTAGAGTCTATGAGCTATATTGTCCAGACTGGAGAAAAATATGAGATCAAGTACTATGAAGGATAAACTAACAATTGTAATACCCTGTCTCAATGAATTTGAAAACATTGGCAACCTGCTGACAGACCTTAATGAAAGCACAGGCATTGACGGGATTAAGGTTTATGTTGCTGATGCTGGAAGTACAGATGGTACTCAACAGACTATTAAATATATGAGTGATATCTGGTATAAACTGGATATCGAACTTATAAAGGGTGGTCGTGTTTCCAGAGGTCGTAATGCAGGACTTGAACTATGTGATACACCCTGGGTTTTGTTTATTGATGCAGATGTTAGATTAAGTAATAATTACCAGGTCAAGGAAACACTTGACCTACTTGAAAGTGGTGCCCTTCTTGTAGGTGCACCTTTACGTAGCAGAAGCGGTACAAAAAGTGATAGAGTCTACAGGCTGTTCAACTGGTTTAATAATGCCATGAATCGTATTCGACCGTTTGCTGTCGGTAGCTGGTTTGCAACAGATGCTGAACTGATAAGAAGTTATGGTGGCTGGGATGAAGAGGTTCTACAATGTGAAGACTGGTTGCTATCAAAGAATTACCCGTCGTCAAAATACAAAAAGACAAAATCTGAAATCATAATCGACGATCGTCGATTTAAGAAAATGGGGTATTTCGGCATGCTGAAGTTAATGCTGCTGAGTTTTGTACTTGGTCGAAAGTACATGAAAAAGGACATAGGTTACTGGAATTAGAAAGTTGAAGTTAGGGTTGACCTTGCAGTTTTTGCGTGGATCAGGCTTTGGCGTGTCAGGACTGTGGGTTATATTTACACCATAACAATAACACAATCAACATGGCAAAGTCTAAGCAAAAAGAAATTTCAGTAGGTTCAACCGTTAACTATAATGGTGGTTATTATCGTGTCAGCAAGTGTAGCCGGGATACGGTTAATTTAAGAGGGGTCTGGGGCAGCAAGCGCGTTTTATATAAAGCTGTACCAGTTGCTGAAGTTCGAGAAGCAGGTGCCGAGTTCTATGAAGCTTGGTCTAGATCAGAAAGTTATATGTGCATGTAAAAACTGCAAGCGACTTTGGTCTAGGGCTTTTTCAATTTATATTTACACCATAACAATAACACAATCACTATGGCAACTGTATCACTTAAACAGCAACTTGAAGCTTTCGAAAACGGCAACATTATTGACACTGAAGGTCGTGTCAACGAGTGCTATAACTTTTATGACTGGTTCTGCAACTGCTCTTCACTTGAGAGAAAGGCAAATCGACTAATGGCAAGCGTCAATCGCTGGGTCAAATTCAGAAATACCGATACCAGCAAGGTCTACGTCTTTTTCAAAAACAACTGTCCAGGACGTGGTCCACTTTACGACGATTTTCGTATCTGTGACTTGGAAACCGGAGATGTGATCTGGACTGTGATACCTAAATGTGGTCACTCTGGCAAAGCAGAAGTCTGGGGACGACAGAACGACTTCAAAGGAGCGATTGCTGTTGCCGATAATTTGAGCGGTATCTATAAAATGAACTTCTAAGAAAACTGCAAAAGACTTTTACTTCTATAGAGGTCATTGTATATTTACACCATAACAATAACACAAAACTTTATATCATGGCAACACGTTCAAGAATCGCAATTGAAAATTCAGACGGCACTGTAACCTCTATCTACTCTCATTGGGACGGTTATCCCAGTCACAACGGAGTAATGCTTGCTGAACATTATAAGAATCGTGAGAAAGTTCAGCAACTGATCGATCTTGGTTCTATCAGTTCACTCGGTCATTATGTTTTCCCAGAAGGTCAACATGACTTCAGCAACCCAGAAAAAGACACTACTGTTGCCTATCATCGAGATCGCGGTGAAGAGCTAATGCAAAGTCAGCATGCTAGTGTTGCTGAATATCTGGCAAGTGATGTTGAAGAATATGGCTATCTGTTTACGAAAGACGACGAATGGATCTGGGTTGATGGTGACTACTCATCTTCTGATCGTGTAAAGTATGCAAAAAAGTGCTCAGAAATTGTTACTGCATAAACAGCAACATACTTTCAAATCAGTAACAGTCATTGTATATTTACACCATAACAATAACACATAAGCAAAATGCGTAAACAAGGAAGTTTATTTTCAACAGTAGTCAACTACATCAACACTGTTCCAGTAGGAAAGACCTATAAAGTAGCCGATCTAATAAAAGAAACACGAGGTGCAGAATCTGTAACATGGTGGAAAAGCCGCAATGACGAAGCATATCGTACCCGTACCTATCAAACCTATTTAAAGCGCTTAGGCTTTTTGAAAAACGTCAAGCGTGGCGAATGGCAAGTAGTTGCTCATATTCCAGAATGGCTAGATGCAGGTGTTGCTAACTATGCACTCAACTACGGTCAATGGAATTATGATACTAATACAGGCGTTGACTATAAAGGAAAGAACGTTCAGCAATGGCGAACTGAAGTAAAGAACTATATTGAAAAAAAGAACGTTCAGCAATGGCGAACTGAAGTAAAGAACTATATTGAAAAAAACCAAAATACCGTAAATATGAACGCACCACAACCTGGCGAATCGCTTGTGACCTTTGATTGCATGGATCCTCTTAAAGCCTGTATTGAGCTACGAAAGATTGGAGTACTTGCTGTACCTGTAAATGAAACAGAAATTGAACTTCATGTTCTACATAAAAACTGCGCAGAAGACTTGGCGAACTGGATGATGGAGAATGACTATGAGATTGAAGACTATCCTGAACTTGAAGATCTGGTTGGTGTATATTTCCCAGACGAAGATGAACATGACGAACCATGTGAATGTGAGAAAGTGTATCTGACAGTCCTGAACTATGCAGACGGAGAGGTCAATATTTTCAAAGTCCCAAATGACGAAGTATTTGAATTTCTTGAAGAAACATACGGTAGCAACTTCGATGACACTACAGAATATATGACTTCTGAAGAGTTGAAGTTGAACCTGAACTTCTAATGTGTTGATTGTTAACAGCTTAGGGTTAGCCCATTGATTATCAGTGAGTTAGCCCTTTTGCTGTTTTTTCACGTTTTTTGCTTTGGCTTCTGAAACATTCATTGTATATTTACACCATAACAATCAACAATATGAGATTAGAAAAAGAAAACCCACAGAATCCAGTAGAACAGAAGATTGAAGACTTGCTGATTGCTACTGGTCACAAACAAGACGAAATTCAATTCAGAGGTGGTGAATGGAGTGAATATGCGCAACGCTTCGAAACTCGCTATTTACGATACAGCTACTGGCAGAACATCAAAGTTGCAGATGATAGCGAGATCTGGAATTACGTTTCACTTGATACCGACTGGGACGATGACTGCGGCGAACTGTATATGTTCCCATTCAAAAAAGAATATCAACCAACCAAAAACAGCAAATAACATGAGCACCTGGAAACAAGAAGGCCATAGCCTATCATTGGCAAAAACAAGAGTTGCAGAATACTTGTATAATCTAGACTCTGCAGACCTGATCGGCATTCTGAATGACGAAGCTGGTACTGACTATGCACTTGGTGATTATGCAGAATATGTATATGACCGCAGCACTGACAGAAAGTTGACCTTCAGTCAATTCGAAGAGGAAGCTTATATGCTAACTGAGAACTTCGACGACCATACCTATGGATCTATCTTCTGCCAACTGGAAGGTGGTGACGACTGGTATTTTGAAACAGATGATGCTGGTAATGATTTGCCGATTATTGTAATTCTAAATAAATACTATCATGAAGACTACATCTAAGTCCCTATTCAAGATGGCCCTGGGCCGAAATAGAGAATCAGCAAAACAGCAAGGCTTTTTTGATGGCCGCTTTCGTCAACGTGCAGTTGAGAACAAAAAGCGAAAGCAGCAACTAAAAGATGGCAGAACGAAGTACAGAACTTCGGACTTCTAGAAAAACTGCAAATCACTTTCAACTTCTATCAATCCATTGTATATTTACACCATAATCAACAATCAAACAATATGGCAAGAGTTAGAAATCGCAATCGTACTGCAAAAGCAGAAGCTACAGTCAGTAAGACTTTATCGAAAAATATTGAGTTAGTTCAACTCAGCAAAGTCAAATTCGACAAACGTGTATTTGAGTCTATGAATGGCGGCAAAGCCATTGATAAACTATTCAGCAATCAAAGCGGTGTACCACGTGCAACCAACTACATTGTAATCGGTGACCCTGGTGTTGGTAAATCAACTGTTTGCTTGGATATCATTTCTGATATCAAAAAGCAAAATGAAAAGGTTCTGTTCATCAGCGGTGAAATGTCACGTGTAGATATGTACCAGTACATGCAGCGCTATCCAAAATTCGGCAACATAGATATTCTCTTCTTAGGTGAATATGCCGATGAGAACTGCAAGCTTGTAGTTGAACAGGTTCTGGATCGTGGCTATGATATCGTACTTGGCGACTCATTTGTTGAGATACAAGACGCCGTAAAAGAAACTGCTAACATGACAACAGGTTCTGCAGAGAAATGGTTGATTGACCTGATGATCAGGCACAACCATGGTGAAAATAAACGTAAATGCTATACCAGCTTTCTTATGATTCAGCAAGTAACTAAAGGCGGTAACTTCGTTGGTTCAAACAAACTGAAGCATAATACAACAGGTATGCTTGAAATTCGCTTTACAGAAGAAGGTGCTCAAGAGCGATATCTGATGTTTACTAAGAACCGACGTGGAGATGTATACAAGAAAATGTATTTCAGCCTTGCTGCAGAAGGTGATGTACTGTATCATGCTGAACGCTTCATTCAAGAAGAAGAGAACAGAAAGCGCCTTGATCAGGAAATGGAAGAGTTGAAGAAAGATGCTGATGCATGGGATAAGATATTTGCAACTACAGAAGATGAAGTCGTTGCTGAGAATACAGAAGTTAATGAAGAACAAATCTGAAATTTCTGATATATACTATAACAGAAAAACAAAGTTTCGCAAACACAGCAACACACTTTCTTATCTGAACAAAACGTATTAAGTTTACAACATAACAAAAACAAAATCTTATGCCACAATTAGTAAGTTTAGCCGATGCTCTAGTACAAGAGCGAATGCAGCAAGCAATTGAAACGCAACCTATCCGTCGTGAAGTTGCCTTGCAGCAAATTACAATTATTGACAATGAGAACATTGAGTACAATGGTCATCGTGTCAAGATCACCAATCCAGCTTTCAAAGATCTGATGTCGATCCTTAAAGTACCTACAGCATTCGTTGAACGCTTTAAAGGTATCGTAGGTCCTGATGCTCAAAAGAAGTTCATCAACACTATCAAAAACGTAATGGCCTCAAACGGCAACCGTAACGTAACACTTGTGTTGAACCCAAAGACAATGGTTATCGTAGCTGTACACAAAACTAACCGTAACCTTATCAGCAACTCTACTGCAATCGGTTTTATCCATAACATCATCAACGATGCTGGACTTGACGTTGCAGACTTCAGTGTAAATTCTGATAACGGCGGTATTGCAGTAAATGCTTTTAGCACTAACATGCGCTTCGATGTACCTGGTATGAAAGATGAACACTTCATTGGTGGTATCAGCTTTACTAACAATCCGTCAAATGGTTTTCAAGTCTCTCCATACATCAACCGTCTGGTATGTGCAAACGGTCTTGTAACACGCGGTTTTGAAGAACAGTACAAGTTGACCAAACTTGATGATGTTGAAATGAACCAGTTCATGATGCACTTGAAAGAATTGCGTAAAAATAGCTTTCAGCCATTTGGTTTTGTTGATGCAGTTCGTTTAACCAACGGTACAAATGCCTCATTGCATGAAATGCATACTGCAGCAAATGCTATCTGGTCAGTAGCTGATGTGAGTAAAGAAGATATGGAATCTTGGATCCCACTCAAGACAACTGAACAGGCTTTCAATCGAATTGGAGTTGATGCTGAAGTCCTTGATGCAGCTAAAATGAAAAATGCCAAAACTGGTACTTCAGTATGGGAACTCATTAACGGTATCACGCACTTTGCGACTCACGATAATGGTATTGAAATTAGTGACTATGACCGCCGTCGACTTCAAGTTGTTGCTGGTCAAATGTTGACTAAGAGACTTGACATGGAGAACATCGTTCGTTCACCATTCTAATTATAAATTGTTGATTGATGACCCATTGGCCACATATGTGGCCTCTCGGGGCTTTAATAATTTCAGCAAGCTTATATCAAATACCATGCCAAAGATCCTCTGGAAAACTGATAAAGCAGCAAAAGCTAACTGACTGATTATCAGCATATTATAAACTATTGATTATCAGTGAGTTAGACATCAGAAAAGAACTGTTTTAGACAGTCTATTATGATAGTCATACTATCACTTATCTTATGCTATTGACTGTCTAGATGACAGAAAAATCTGCTGAAAATCAGTGATTTACGGACTGCTTTTAACCTTATTTTTACTTCAACTTCAACTTCAACTTCAATAAATATACTCATGAAAAAGCTAATATCCTTGCTGTTTTTTGTAATTTCAATTTCAGCAATGTCACAAACAGAAAATGATACTACATTCTATAAGGGTGTAATTGACTATGATGGTTTCAAAAAGAGAAACGCCAACTGGTCAGGCTACTGGACATGTTCTGATAGCACTATAACCCATTTTAGTGACGGCACTAAGTTTGAGTATAAAATAGAAAAGAAGATTGGCCGCAACGTAGAATATACGAATGACTGGGGTGACGCAATACGTGTTACGTTTATGAATAACGGTGTCGTCAAGAGAAATTCAGCTAAACCTGAACAGTACATGATATTTCAAATCAAGAAGTAATAAAAAATCGAAAGCCGCTTTTCAGCGGCTTTCTCATGTAACATTGAAGCTTCACGATAGCGAATTAATGAAACTTCCGGTCCTAAGTTGGGCTTTCGCTTACCCTAAGTTCTTACTTCTTTTCTCTGATGGTTATATCTTTTGATATGGAACGTAGATCTCTTTTGATAGCATCAAGTCTTACCTTTGTGATATTACCTACAATCTTACCGGTTGCATCAAAGAATTTAAGACTGTTTTCATTATCAGCTTTTAACATAGCTGCTAAGATAACCTCATGGTTTTTAGCAACAGGGTCACCTTCAATAACAACTCTTAATTGTTTGCGACCTACAATATCGTAGATTGATTCATTTAGCTCTTGAGTGAATTGTTCAAATAGTTGAAAGTATTTCATTTGATCGATATTAGTATTTAGTATATGTATTGAAATATCAGCAGCTGTCTAAAACATTTTATGTCTGACTGCCTATAACATACATAATAATAAATTTTTATAATATGTACTTTCACTATTATTTTTCAAACCGCCCAGCTAGCTATAAGAAAATTAGCTTGACTGCAAAGGTTGCTTCTATTAACTCACGTCGTCGTACCGGTGATGTTACTAAAGTAGCTGATCGCACTGGCTTCTCAACTAGCTACGTAAGTGATGTTCTTAATGGCCATTACATTAACGAGCGTATCATCAATGCCGCTTATGATATGTCTCGTGGTCGTTTACAAAATCACAACATTATTGACTAAGATTTTGTAACACTTGCAATTTACAGGTCGCTAGCAATAGCGACCTTTTTTATGTCTAGTATGTAAACAGCCTTATTGTATACACTATAAACTTAAAATTCAACATGAATAGAATAGATAAAATCTTAGCATGGTCCTCAGGATTAGGATCAATCTGCTCACTTATTTCAATAATTTCATCAATTATGGTAGCGCGCTATGATTTGGTTATTCCGTGGTTTTGCTCATTCTGTTGGTCAAGTTGTTACTTCTTACTTCTTAAAAGCAAATAAATGTATCAGATAGTTAAGGTCGAAAACAAGACACGTAAAAGCACATTAATGCTTGACTCACAGGATGAGGTGCTAGAATATGAAAACTATTCTGATGCTAAAGATATGTGTGATATTCTAAACGCTAATGCCAAAGGCTATACATATAACGTCAAAGAAATAAAATGACAATACTCGCTTTTTTACTAGGTGCATTCGTAGCCAGAATGTACTACAGGTCTCAGATCAAAAATATTGAAGCTGAGCGTGATGCATGGGAACATAAAACCAAAGCAGCACAGCAACAAACATACACAGACTTATTCAATAGTGCATCAAATCAAATGGGGAATTATGAACAGAACTAAGTATGATCTAAACGACGTGTTAATTAAACCTGAGGCCTTAACAAATATAGAGTCTAGGTTTACTGATATCAACCTTTATTATGGGGAGGGTTACGACAAACATTTGCCTATAATTGCTGCACCTATGGACACCGTTGTAGGCGGTAACCAAAATGAGTTCATAAAGAACAAGCTGGGATATTGTATACCTAGATCTAGCAGCGAGCATTCAATCCATTCTTCGTTAACTAACTTTCCTATCTTTGAATCTTATTCACTGAGTGAATTTAAGGAGCTAATGAATAAGCCCTCAATGCCACGTATGGTTCTAATTGATATGGCAAATGGTCATATGAAAAAACTATATGAAGCACTTGACGAATTTGAAAGAACTGTACATCATAAAGATACCTTTCTGATGATCGGTAACATTGCTAATCCTGATACGTATAAGTATATCGTTAGAAACTATAAATGGGTGTTCGGTGTAAGAGTAGGTATCGGAAACGGTAATGGTTGTTTAACTACTCAGCAAACGGGTGTAGGTTATCCAATGGCTTCTCTTATTGGTGAATGTTCAATTATTCAACGAGAGCATTTTTCATCAGTCTGCATAGTTGCTGACGGTGGTATGAAAGACTATGCTGATATCATTAAAGCGCTGGCCCTAGGAGCTCAGTATGTTATGGTTGGTAGCATATTGAACAAGTCATTAGAGTCAGCTGGCGATACTACACTATTTGGCGTTAAGATAGACCAACATGGTAAGCTGGCTAAGTTAGCAATGAAGTATAAGCTACCCCTTTATAAAAGCTTTAGAGGTATGAGTACCAAGCAGGTTCAAAAAACCTTTGGTCTAAATAAAATTAAAACTTCTGAAGGCATTATTGCAAAAAGAAAAGTACAGTACACGCTTTCCGGTTGGGTTTCAAACTTTGAACACTACTTAGCTTCAGCAATGAGTTATACTAACAGTAAGACGCTATATGAATTTATAGGAAACGTTGAAACTGTAGTGGTATCAGAACAGTCTGTTGGAAGATATAGAAAATAATCATCTGAATATATAGCTTAACTGCTATGTTTATGAACCATGTCATCCTATAAAAAGTACCTACCTTGGAATTGGCCCGGTATTACTTGGGGTGATAATCTCTATATTTGGAGCGAAGTGTTTATTCTCATAGAACAGTTTGCCGGTGCAATCGCCGGAGGTGGATCATATAAACCTCCCAAGAAAGGACCGGTATGGAGAAGTATTGAAAAGACTCTTAAGAAAAAGGGTTACAGTGATGAAGAGGCTACAAGATTTTTAGAAGTCGTTGTAGAAGTAAATGGTCTAAAGAGAAAAGAGATAAGAGAAGTTGATGATCTTAAAAAAGGGATTACCGTAGACCATATTAAAAACACTTTGTCAATTGTAATGCCTACTGTTAAGATAGTTTCTGTAGATGTGAAAAAAAGAAAGTAAAGCTCAATGTCTGTTAAAAGCTATAATGATTATATGGATAACGATAAAGATTATCGTCATTCTATAATGGAGCAAATTGACAACCTGAAAGAACAGGCTGATCTTGACTTTGATAGTCTATTTGAAGAATTTGACGCCGATATAAATAGTCTTCTTAACGAGGATGATACGATTAAGATTGTTACATCTTCAGGTGAGCCTGCAAAGGATGCTTATCAAATCTTTAAAGATAAGGATGAGAACTTTGAATGTAACGTTTCTATAGAAGGTGCTAACCCAGATACTGCACAAATAAGATTGGTTCTTGATTCTAAAGTCTGGAATATAGTTCTATATGGAGAACTTGATAAAGATGGTCAATGTTCTGTGCCTATTAAAAAGGGTATACCCCTAGCTGAAGGCACAAAGGGCGATATTAGATTAGAAATAATTGTTGATGATCAGCTGTTTGTTGGATGGGAAGATGAATTTGTAATTACACTTTCTAAAAAGGTTAATGTCAAACTCGGTAATCAAAAGGGTGTAAAAGTCAGCTTTAAACAATAATGTCTAATCGAATATAATTTTCATGCCAGGATCATTTGATTTAACTACCAAACAAATATCTTTTACGTTTGAACGACTTGTTCAAACTGATGGTGCAGGTAATTACTATACTGGCATAGGTTTACCGTTAATCCTTGGGGCAGGTGGTACGTCTGGTACTTCAGGTACTAATGGTGGTGGAGGTGGTACTGAAGGTACATCAGGTACAAGTGGTAATACAGGTGCATCAGGTACTTCAGGAACAAGAGGCACATCTGGTACATCAGCACAGGATGGTACAAGCGGTTCTTCGGGACAGAACGGTACAAGAGGTACATCCGGTTCAAGTGGAGCAACAGGTGCAAGTGGAATAGACGGTACTGCAGGTACTTCTGGCACTTCAGCAGTTGGTACTTCAGGCACATCTGGTGATAATGGTACATCAGGCACATCTGGCGATAATGGTACATCAGGTACTTCAGGTGGAACAGGAGCATCAGGTAGTTCAGGTACTTCAGGAGAAGGCACTTCAGGTACTTCAGGTGGAACAGGAGCATCAGGTAGTTCAGGTACTTCAGGAGAAGGCACTTCAGGTACTTCAGGTGGAACAGGAGCTTCAGGCACTTCAGGTACTTCAGGTGGAACAGGAGCTTCAGGCAGTTCAGGTACTTCAGGAGGCGGCACATCTGGTAGTTCTGGTTCAAGTGGCGGTAACACACCTCTTTCGTTTATGGGTTCATTCCCTGGTTAAATTATAATAAATTAAGACAATGGCAAAGAATACAACAGCTTACTTTTTAGCAAATCAAAATTACACACTGGTCACTTTTACGAGTGCAGACAGTACTTCAATTAAAGACTTGGTATCAGCCGCAGCTGATGACTCATGGGTCTATGAAGTTTTTATAACCAGCACTGAAGGTTCTCAGGTACCTATTACTATTTACCTGTCTGACGGCGCAACAGATATGCCTATTAAGTCCCTGTTGACTACTGCAGGCGTTGCAGCTAACCAGGGTACTAGTACTACAGCTCCTAACCCGTATCGCTTAATACAGTCCAGTGACAATAACAATATTTTCGTAAGACTTTTGGATAGAGATCAAAACTATTACATCTCTCTTCCTAATGGTTGGAAACTTAGAGCTAAAATGAACACGGCTCTTACATCTGGTACTATGACATTTAATATACTAAAAAGAGACTTCTAATGCTTCACGCTACTTCAGATAGGAGGCTTCCTACTATTACAGATAATCAAAGAGGTCTGTCCGGCGGAGCAGATCCAGTGGTTCAGACTTTTGTATCTTCGACATATGCAGATATCACAGATGTTGCACAAGTATCTGCATTAAACTATCTTGTTACATCATTAAAGGAAAATGGTCTCTGGGATAGAATAAGGCTTTTATATCCATTCGTAGGTGGCAATGCAACTTCACATAGTTTTAATTTAATTGATCCAGCTCTTTATGCTATAACCTTTACAGGGTCCTTTGTCCATGACTCCAGTGGCATATCAGGTACTACCAGTGCGAATGCTACAGCTACTACTGGATTTCCAGATGCTGCGCTTGATATAACAAATTTATCCTTTGGTTATTATGGTACCTGGAACCTTACAAATCAACTTACATTTGGTAGCGCTACTACGACAGCCGGCGCAACTTTCATGTTTGCAGGAAGCTCAGTTAGAGTTGGATCCGGAACTTTGACATCAGTAACTACGTCCACTGTCGGTCTTGCAGGACTACAGGCGATCACAAACATATCAGGAACAACATGTCAAGTCTTTAGAAATCAATTTGGTTTAGCTAACTTCACAAGAGGTACAACTCTCAGTGCAACTGCATGGATTATTCAATTATCCAGAAGCGCTGACGTTACTATCAATCAAATGAAATTAGCCTGGATCGGAGACGCGTACACTGAAGCTGAAATGCAGATATTTAATGATATCATTGATGGGTACCAGGTTCTTTTAAGCAGAAGTGATTACACTATCAATCAGGATTTTAATCGTTATACAAATCGATTTTTAAACACTGTAGGATTTGCAAACGTAGTTTCAGGTCAACAATACGGTTTAAACTACCTTATTGAGAATTTAATCAACAGTGGGGTCTGGAATAAACTTATATACCTATATCCTGTAGTAGGAACAACTGCTGCAGTTCAGGTACGAGACGCTGTACAGCTGGGAACCGGCACTATTTCTGGGTCTTTTACACATACTGCAGCAGGAATGGATCCTCAAACTATTAATTCATCTTTTAATGCTAACTCTTCTCAATGGAATAGTTCGGGTTATACACAGGGTTTTGTTGCTACATATATCAATGAGCAAAATACAACAAACGGTTACGACTTTAGCGGCTCAATCAGTCGACTATTATTCCAGGCAACAAATGGTACAAACACTTCAATTGGTGTTTTCTCAGGAACCGCCGCAACAGTTGCTAACACCACTACCACAGGCTTCTGGTTATTAGATATAGCCGGTCTTTCCAGCTCAGCAGCTCTTTATAAAGACGGTGCATCATTTCGTACTTATACTTCTGGTGCTAGCAACCAGTCAAATATACCTTACTTCTTTGGATTAGCGACATCGACCACCGGCTCTTTAAGAAGATCCGCTCTTATGGCCTGGGGTGTTACCCGTTTAACTGCAACTGAAATTACTGATTTTAATACATACGTTCAACAATATCAAATACTATTAGGAAGAGCATGATAAAGATTGCCTATTTAACAAACGAACAGTATACTGAATATCATGGAAAAATGTATTCAGACATTGGTCTTTTTTCTCCTATGCAGGATGACATGTCTGGTCAGTATTATACAACCAGTTATGAAATAGAAAATGTCACCAGCGGTGAGTTTCTATGGTTGATAGAACTTGAGCAAGTTGATCTACCTGAACATGAAAAATACAAGTTTAAGTTATCTACAGAAGAGGGTTAGATAAATAAATAAAAGTTACCTAAATTGATTATAACTACCAATGATAGCAAACTCATTTAGACAAGCAATGAAATCAATGAGTGCGCCTAAACCTATGGCAACTCGTAAAGGTTTTGTTTATGGCAATCCAACCGCATATCAGGTAGATGCCATGTCAAATCCAAATGAATTATGTAGTGATATTATCAAAAGTGGTATACTGAATAAGTATTACAATATGCCATGGCAAAGCTTTGTTGAAGGCGGTGACAGGGTTGCAAAGGCTGAAATAGACTATATGATTGCCCTGCAAAAGGAGCTGACTGATGAAGATAAGAAGTTTATACTTGACTGCGAAGAAGATATACCTAAAATCTGGAATAACTATCTAAAAGAAATAAGCCTTCCGTCTATAAGTAAAGAGACTATCAAGGAGTTTATTGACGGTTCTGATGGTGTTTTATTTTTACTTAAATATCATTTTCAGAGACCAAGACCTCTTCAATTAGCTTATCTATATGCTGTGGATCTTTATCCATTTCTGGCAACAAACGCTAACAGTCCTGCTTATCCCAGTGGTCATGCATTTGATGCATATAAAGTGGCCTTTCTTTTATCTAAAAGATATCCTGAAAAGTCAATGCAGTTAATGAATATGGCGGACAGGATTGCAATGAGTAGAATAAAAGGTGGTGTACACTATCCAAGCGATTCAATAATATCTAAAATGCTTGCAAGAGAATTAGTCGATAATGGCTTCCTCGATAAATATCTAGAACATGACAAGCATTAAAAACTTCGGACAATTTATACTTGAGGCATCAGGTAATTATGGATCTATAGATGCAAATGGCCATCAGATAGATTATTATGCAACTGACTGGGACAAGGGTAAGCTGGCCTACATATCTATAATCAATAGAAACGGTATAGGCTGGGTCCTGAAAAAGGTTGGTATCTTTTATGATCTTGACGACGAAAGAATGCGCCAGTACAATAATGAAATACATCACATCATGCTTGACAGTTCAGTTAAGCGTGATAAGTATGAATACTTCCTGTGTAAAAATGAAACTGAACCTGATTCGTTTAAGGTTACGTACTGGCAAGAACTTATAGATGAGGATCCAACTGGTTCTATTAAGGATCCAGAAGTTGGTGTTAAGACTGATGACTTCAGGCAACAAATGGAAAACTTTTTTCCATACATCTATTTTACCAACGTTCACTAAACTATTTCAATTTAACCCATAATATAACTATGGGTTTCAATAAACGTTTTCTTAACAAAAAATCTCTAACACAAGTCTATAATGCACGTGGTGCCGAAGGTGTTATCATCTATATAACACGCGCTGATGCTACGGTATGTGAAGATAAATTCTCTTCACGTGTGGCTGAACTTGTAGCAGAGAATAACACAGCCGAAATTATTAAACTTTTTACCGATGAACAATCTGGACGATAAGTATCTTTCTCTTTTACAGGAAATTCTAGATAATGGATTTGATAAAGAAGATAGAACAGGAACAGGAACTAAAAGCATATTTGGCAAGCAGCTTGAATTTGACATGGCTGAAGGCTTTCCTCTTCTTACAACTAAAAGGGTTCACTTCAAATCTGTAGCACATGAGTTGCTCTGGTTTCTAAGAGGTGAAACTAACATCAGAAGCCTGGTAAAAGAGGGTGTGACTATCTGGTCAGAATGGCCTTATGAGAACTACTATGATTTTGCAAGCCAACTTGAAGAGCCTGATTATCGTTATCACATAGATGATCCACATCAGAGCATAACAAGAATGATGACAATTGAGGAGTTTAACCAAACTGTCGTAGCTGATGAAAGTTTTGCTAAAGAGTTTGGTAATCTGGGTCCAGTTTATGGTAAGCAATGGATTGATTGGGGTGGAGCAATAGGTAGAAAGCATCAAACAATGGCAGGAGGTCATGTTCACTTTCAAGGCATCAATCAGATTGATAAATTGATAGATGACCTAAAGAATAATCCTGATAGCAGACGTATGATGGTTAACGCCTGGAACGTTGCAGAGGTTGATACGATGGCACTCCCACCTTGTCATTATGGATTTCAAGTTTATACAAGAGAGTTAAGTGAGTTAGAAAGACATGATATTAAAGAACAATATGGGTTTGATTGTAGAAAATTAGCAAAACCTTCTATTAAACAATTAGATGATGCAAACATACCAATCAGAGCAATCTCTTTAATGTGGAATCAACGTTCAGTAGATACATTCTTAGGTTTACCATTCAACATTGCTAGTTATGGATTACTTCTACATATGTTGGCAGATGTCGTTAATATGGTACCAGATAAGCTTATTTGTAACTTAGGCGATGTACACATATACAACAATCACATAGACTTCGCGAAAGAACAGATCAGTCGCCAGCCATTTGAGAAGTTACCTAAACTTGTTATCAAGAACAAGAGGGCTAACGTTACACATTACAGTTATGAAGACTTTGAAGTGGTAGACTATAAAGCTCATCCTAACTTCAAGAATGTACCTATCGCAGTTTAACTGATATATAAACAATAACTTCGTGTTATTGGTCTCGGGTTGCCACAGACAACCGTGAGTTCGAAAGGACAAAGAGATTAGTAACCGCTAACTAAAATAAAGTAAAGAAGTATGACGTACATTACAACAAACACATGGGGTGGTAAGTTACCCTACGCTAACATTAGCACTAAAAAGAACCGTCTTAAACAATATGACGGTAATGTTTATCTCGAAGATGGTCAAGAGTTCGAGATCGAATTATTCAATCCAAGTAAAACACAAGTCTTAGCCGTTATCAAACTTAACGGTCAGAATATCAGCCAGTCTGGTATCATTGTTAGACCAGGTGAAAGAATCTGGCTTGAAAGATATCTTGACAAAAACAATCGTTTCAAATTTGAGACATATCAAGTCGGCACATCAAAAGAAGTACAGGAAGCTATTGCCAATAACGGCTCAGTAGAAGTAGAGTTCTTTAATGAAAGGGTTTTGTCGTATATCAATCCCTCGACTGGTAGCATATATGTCGATCAAGGTGCCTCATGGAGAGGTGGTTGGTCTAATGGTTTATTCAATATAAGTAATCCATTCGGTGTTACAACAGGAGGAAGTCTTAACACATACGGCACTACAACATCAGATGCTAGTTATACAACCACATCCGGAGGAAGTCTCAATTACAGCTGCGCAGATAATTCAGGCGTTGAGTTCAGTGCAGATCTTAGTATTGTAACTGATCAGGCTTATAAAGAGCGTTTACAGGAAACGGGTAGAGTGGCAGAAGGTTCAAAGAGTGACCAGGAGTTCGTTTCAGTTGCTGCTCAGTTTGATGCTTATGCCTGTGCTAAAACCGCTATTAAGATTTTGCCTTTAAGCCAGAAGAAAGTCTATTCACAAGATATTAAAAAACAGGCAGCAATTGCCCATTACTGCACAGACTGTGGTACTAAGTTTAAAGCCACTTGGAAGTTCTGTGCAACTTGCGGTAAAAAGATCTAATGATTAGGGCCGTCTGTGGTGGCCCTAATATATACCATATGAAATTTATAGAGTCATACGCTGTATTCGAACAAACTGTTAAGCCAAGCTCTGATATAGATCCTACACTGGATGATATTAGATATTTCAGAGGTAGTGCATTACAGTTTAAAGAATATTGGGATAAAAGAATAGGTCAGTCAGCTTCAAAAAAGGTTGACTATCAATATCCAACACCCCATTCAGTTGAAGACAAGTCGCTTCCTTATCAGGATTTTGCAAATGGTGAAAGTGCTTTAGTAAAAAGAAACATGGAAACTAGACGCAAACTTAGCAGCGACAAATAAAATAAAAAACATGGAAAGTAGTACAGTAAATTGTGAACTTAAAGAACAAGAAGAAGGTGATAGTTGCAGCAAAGAAGATAGACAGACCAACGCTATACTTAATCTTTGCAACTTTTTTCAACCCCTTTGGATTCGATGCAGCATTCAAAATGGTTATGGACCTGACAGGTTCATACTGGATTACGGACGCTATTTTCTATTGCCTGTCGGGATTATTCTTTGGGCTTTATTTCTATTCACGTAAAAAATTAAAAACAGATGAACTATAAAAATTTTGGTCAGTTTCTATTTGAAGCTTCTGACGCTACAGAAGATCGAAAGAAGAGTAAAGATATGACTGATAAGCTAAAGAAGGCTAAAGAGACTGAAGCTAAAGCTAAAGAAACCCTGGATAAGGTAGAAAGCAAAGACGATGTAAAGCGTGATGAGCTAATTAAAGCGAAGCTTATCCATAAAAAGGCTGAAGCCGGTACAGATTCTATTTCAGCTGATATCCAATTAAAGAATTTAGAAAAGAAAGACAAAAAGGATTGAACGGTCACAGTACAGTAATCAGAAAGCCAATAGGTAGAATTAAACTGGTGAAATACCATAGAACACCTAGGGGCGTACTGTATAACATTGGTGATGTGTTCGAGTACTATAGCATCTTTACTACTAACGGTTGCAATTGCGGCGGTGCTGTAGCAAAACAAAGCTATAGAATAAAAGGTGGTACAATACCACTTGATAAAGCAGTTATCATAAAATGAAATTACTAAACTTCTCACAATTCATTTCTGAAGGTCTAGGTATATTAAATACTGGAACTGAAGGTATAGGTAATGTTAGTACACATGATAACATTTTTACATTTACCCCAAAAAGAAAACTTAAAAGAAGAATAAAAGGTTCTAACATTGATGCATTGGCCCAGTCTGACACTCAGCCGCCATTGTCCGATCCAAATTCATATGTAAACCGTTTACTTCAATAACCATATAAACAATAAAGTATATGGAATTTTACAAAACATCAATCGGTAAAAAATTCTATGAGAATGATTTACCTGCTCTCATACAATCACTTAATAAGCTATCTGAAGCAATTGAAGATCAAAACTCTTTAACTGAGCAACTCGTTAAAGAGAATAAGAGACTTAGGGCTTTAAAGACCAAGCAGCTTAATGAGAGTAAACTCGATCTGTAACCCAGGTTAATGAAAAACTTTTATGTCATATTAGGCGTCGAGAAGGGTGCAAGTCAAGAAGACATCAAGAAAGCGTATAGGAAATTAGCTGTACAGTATCACCCTGATAAAAACCCAGATGATAAACAGGCTGAAGAGCGGTTTAAAAGCATTTCTGAAGCCTATGATATTTTAGGCGATGAGGAAAAAAGGGCTAAGTACGATAAAATAGGTCATGGTAGTCGATACAGCCGTTATGATCCGAGCTTTGACTTTATGAAAGACACTGTGTTTTCACAGGGCTGGTCACAAGCGTTCAATGATATTTACGGAGGTAACGGCGTTAAAAAGGGACCTGATGCAATAGCAATGGTGACTCTTACAATAAAAGAGGCCTATACTGGTACTAGCAAAGACGTAACTGTAAATGGTAAAACATATAAGATAAACATAAAAAAGGGTGTTGAGTCAAATCAGAAACTAAGAATAAGAGGCTTAGGCCACCCACATCCGTTCAATTCAGAATTGAATAAAGGTGATTTGATTATCATACCTACTGTACTGCTTGATGAAAGGTTTGTTAGAAGAGGTGCTGACCTGTTCATTGATATTCCAGTTCACATATACACATTACTTGCAGGAGGTGTTATAGAAATACCAACACCTGAAGGCTCTTTAATGCAGACGGTATCACCTATGATAAACGGCACAATTACAATACCTAATTGCGGCATGCCTTATTATGACAGTGAACGTAAAGGCAATATTATTGCTAAGATAAATCCTTTATTCCCTAAAGATGTTACTGCAGATGAGATGCATCTAATACAACAACTAAAAGCCTATGAAAAATAAAAAGTTTGCTATCTATATCAGCGATGGCGTAACATCAAGTACAATTAATGTATGGCTATCCCTATATAAAAAGGGTCTGATTAAAGACTTATCAGTCTTAAAATCTAGCGACTTCGTATCTGATACACTTAAGGGGTATGATTGTGTTATACTACCAGGAGGAAGCGGTAGTAAGATATGTAATAAGTTGGACTGGGTTGGGCGACAGGCTCTGTTAAATTACATTAACGGTGGTGGTAGAGTTTTAGGTGTCTGTGCAGGAGCCTATGCTCTTTCTTGTGGATATGAATGGTCAATGGGCGTTATTAACTATGAACTCGTTGATAAGCAGCATGCACATAGAGGTGAAAAGCATATGTCATTTAAAGTGACAGAAAAGGGTAAAAAGCTCTTGAAGATAAAAGATGATTTGCTACCAGATATTTACTATCATAACGGTCCTGTATGGAAGAAGTTTGTAGAAGAATTTCAGGCCAATGAAAACATACTGATGACGTTTACTGAAGATATCTATACTGAAGGCGGCACAGCAGGTCAAGCTATAGGAACACCTGCCGTTATACATACTGCTTACGGTAGTGGATATGTTGTAGCAATAAGTCCTCATTTTGAAAAGTCACCAGGTTATGAATATGTTATTAGAAAGGTATTACAGTTTCTGACGAAGACAAAGAATTGATATATACAACATGGATAATGTAAACGAGATAAATGGTCTTCTTGCATTTCTTAAAGAAGTAAACAGAGACCGATTCTTTAATACTGGCTATGATCTTTTATTAAATTTTAGAAAGGAAGCACTTGATGCACCTACTGAAGTTGAAGTTAAGATAAGAACCATAGACAATATGATTAACTTCTTTGAAGCAAAAGAGGAGTACGAAAAGTGCGCATATTTGTTAGATGTAAAAAAAGAAATACTAGAACTTGAGCAAGTTGATAAGTAAATATGATTCATTTGTAAATGAAGCAGCCGACGGTTTAACCGATGATGCCGTTCGTAATCAAAAGATAGATGCTCTTAAAGATAAGATCAGATCTAATTTTGAAAAAGCAAATCAATCACAGGCTAAAGCACAAGATCTATTACAGAAAGGTGATGCAGATAAAGCTACAATAGAAACCTTGAAGTATAGAAAGGCTTTAGCTGCAACCAGCCTAGCACAAATTGACTATAAGATTTTTATAAAGACTGAAGCTCTTAAAAAGCAACAAGAGGCTGAAAAGGCCAAAAAGCAATAATATGGAAACACTGCAATTTATTTTAAGCACACCTTGGACATTTCTTGGTACCATACTTCTAATTTTTGTAACCGGTGCATGCATAGCTAATATAGCTAAATCTTTTTCACTGGTTAAAATAACTCAAACGAAAACTGAGATGCCTCAGTTTAAAGATCAGGCTGAAGATCTTAAAGATCTTTGGAAAGATATTCTCTCGAAATGGGATAAAAACGAGAAAGTTTGATAACTAAATTAACGCCGCATATTATGGAAAAGGTGGTCAAGGATGAAGAGCTTGACAAGCTTGTAAGAAAGTGCTATCGGTGCGTTCTAAAGTCCGATATTAACGATATCTTTATTATCTACGAAGATCAGGATGAGGTAGTTGAAATACCTTATGATGTAAAGGTTAGGCTTCGAGCAATCGATAAAATCCTATCATATTTTGAAAAGTTTGAGGAATATGAGATGTGTCATGAACTGGTCTTAATAAAACAAAAAGCACAAGAATTTGGCAAACAAAACATCAAGAAGGGCAAAGCAACCTGAGGTTACATTAGCCCACTTATCTCATGTCACACTTAAAGACAAACAGTCTGAGTACAAAGATGCGATATTGAGAAACAAAGTGACGTTCTGTCACGGTCCAGCAGGTACTTCTAAAACATTTACCACAATATACGCTGCACTTCAGTTATTAGCTGAAGGTAAAATAAGTCAAATCATTTTAACAAAACCTATACAGGAGTCAGGTGAAAAACTTGGCTTTCTACCAGGTACTGTAGATGAAAAGATTAAGCCTTTCATGGAAAGCTATATGGATTGTTTGGCGCAAATCGTAGGTAAAGATACGGCTAACTGGTTACTGGCAATCGAGCTTATTAAGTATGAACCCCTTGCTTATATGAGAGGACGTACATTCCATGATTGTATCATGATACTTGACGAAGCACAGAATGCTGACTTCAGACAACTGATGCTATTTATATCACGTATGGGTAAAGGTAGTAAAGTTGTAGTATCTGGTGATGTTAGCCAGTATGATATAGAAAAGAATAAAGTCGCTCTTCCTGGTTTCGTAAAGATGCTTGATGGTATAACTGGTATAGGCAGCTTTGTCTTTGCCAAAGAGGATATCATGAGAGATAAGATACTTATCGAGATAACAGATAGGTATGAAAAATGGAAATCTGAAAACGGTAAGATGTAAAAACTTTGATATTAGTTTCAGTATAAGTTTAACTGAAACAATGTCAAATGGCTTCAAAATTTACAGAGGAACAACTTAAATTTATTAGACATAACGGAACAGACTCCGTTATATTAACTGCAACTGCGGGATCCGGTAAAACAGCATCTGCTGCTGGTCGCTTGATCTGGTTGCTAGAACAGGGTGTCAAACCCGAACGTATCATTTTCTTTAGCTTTACTAATGATGCTGTCAACGAATTAAGGAATCGTATTAAGAACCCTAGGGTCAATGTTACAACGATACATTCCTTTTGTCTTTCAACTTTAGCTAAGTGTAGAAAGTTTAAGAAGACTGCAGACTTCCATCACTTCATTAACTGGTATAAAAAGAATTGCACACCGGGTAATAAAGCCAGAATAGATGAGAAGATTAACTTTAAAAGACGTGTCGAAAGACTGGAAAGTGAACCTGAGTATTTTAGCTCTCAGATCTCTAAGTACAAAATGCTACAACAGGATAACGTTAAGTCTAGGTTACCTGACTTCTTTATAGAGTACACAAGATTTTTAAAGCAGACAGGTAGTAGAGACTTTACTGATATGCTGGTTGAAACACTTCGTTTAACAGACAGCAGGACATGGGATGATGAGATGCATAAGAGATATGACTATGTGTTTGTTGATGAGTATCAGGACACTTCAGCATTGCAGCTTAAGATACTTTTGAAACTTAAAGCTAAAGTGTATCATCTTATAGGTGATCGCAATCAAAGCATCTATAGCTTCTCTGGTTCAAACTGTGAAATGATTGAAAAGCTACTTAAACAAGATAAGCCTACTGTTGAATATAACCTGTCTAGAAACTTCAGATCTGACTATAATATAGTAGAACATTCTAATGCTTACAGTTCACTTGAAGCCGTTGCACATTCTGAAAAGCCAGGTAAAGTTATCAAGACACTTATCGACGAAAGCGAACTTGTTAAGTTAATGAAAAAGAAAGATGTTGTTGTTTTGGCCAGAACCAATGCAGTAATACGTAAACTTGAAGAAAAGTTCCTGATTAAGAAGATACCTATGAAATACCATAACATCTTTAGTCAGGACGAACTTGATATCATTAGGAAAAAAGAAGGTGTTACACCCCAGCTTAATAGAAAGCTTAAGCGTATTCTTCCTGAATTTGGTAAAGGAAGCGAACTGATTAAATTTATAGATGAGAATATTGAAAGCAAAACTTTCATAACAACAATCCATAAAAGTAAAGGTCGAGAGTTTCCAACCTGTGTTGTAGTAAATTCTATATCACCTGACGTTATAGTACATAATGGTTTGGAGCTTGATGACAAAGAACTTAAGAGCCTGTCGTTTGACCCCGGTGATATCGAAGATCTTGAAGCTATGAACGTTCATTATGTTGCCATTACTAGACCTAAGCATGAACTTTATTTTATGATATATGACGAAGATAAACTCTAAACTTAAACCCTTTTTACAGGACTGTATTGAAGCTGGTGTCGATGAAGTAGGTAGAGGTTGCTTTGCAGGTCCAGTGGTTACTGCTGCTGTGATCTTACCTAAAGACTTCAGTCATCCTTTGGTAAAAGACTCCAAGAAGCTATCAGAAAAGCAAAGAAAAGAGGCAGTTGATATTATTAAGAAAAGCGCTCTGGCCTATTCTGTTGCATATGGTTCAGTTGAAGATATTGATAGACTTAATATACTTAAAGCAACATTTAAGACGATGCACAAATCGTTAAACGGCTTAAGTATTAGACCTGAACATATCATAGTAGACGGTGATAGGTTTGACGGTTATAGCAATATACCCTATACCTGTGTCGTAAAAGGTGATGCTAACTATTATTCAATAGCTGCAGCGTCGATTCTCGCTAAAGTAGAACGTGACAATCACATGTCTGAACTTTCAAAAAGCTTTCCTGTCTATAAATGGGATTCGAATAAAGGTTATGGCACAGCAGATCATCGTGAAGCCCTTATGGAGAATGGGCCTACTGTTCACCATAGATCTACGTTTATATCAAATTACGTAAAGAAAGATAACAGCAAAGCACTTTTCTGAAGATTTCTTTTATAGCGTGTGGTTTGTTTTTATATTTACACCATGAACTGTATCAAATGCAAATCTGAAATACCTCAGAAAAGAGCCGACCTAGGCTATAAAGAATGCGTCAAGTGTTCTACTGTTCAACAGTATGGTTGCGTTGACGTCATCTACCATAAAACCGGAAATACTGTACAGCCGGTAGATAAACAGACGGCAGAGCTTATCAATAAAGCGGCAAGGCGCAGTGGCTTCGGTGTAATGAGAGGTATGCTTGCTGGTCAATCAGCAAAACAAACGCTTACTGGCGTAGGTATTTGTAAAGTTGCCCCTGTCATCAATCCTTCTGAAGACGTATTTAACGAAGTAGGTAGTACAGCAGTAGACCTATTGGAAACGCAGGGCTTTGAATCAGCCAGTTCTTATATCTACGAACAGGTTAGAAAGAGCGTTATCAGTATAGGTCAATCGCACAGACTGTTCAACATCCTTAAGGCGATGCCAGCCTATAATAAGCCTATACAGTTATCTAAACCTAAATACAACCCGTACAGCAAGTACGAACCACAGCAACGGAAGGCACACGTTTCAGAAGACATATCATGGGCTTTCAATAACTGGAAAAAGTAAAAACTGCAAATAACTTTCATGTTAAACCCAGTCTAGTTATATTTACACCATAACAATAACAATATGGCACACAAAAAATTCACACAGTCTGAGCTTGAGGAAAAAGCTTATTTAATCATGAAAAGCTTTAATTTCGAATCAGTAT
>Ga0181355_1000148_pt1 | contig 27377 bp, 36 predicted proteins | sample Fa13VDMM15DN_FD_130099 | JGI IMG/M metagenome (GOLD analysis project Ga0181355, IMG submission 130099) | Freshwater viral communities from Lake Michigan, USA - Fa13.VD.MM15.D.N | ecosystem: Environmental > Aquatic > Freshwater > Lake | place: USA: Michigan | collected 2013-09-23 | reverse complement strand
GTAGTTGAACAGTGCGTCACAGAACTGAAGTGCTACTCTGACTGTTTCTGTTTTGAGTGAAGGGCGGAACAATCGCAACTCGATTGTTTTTTCGTTTTGGATGTTGACAGCAACACTGCGTGATGTGTTGACGTCTTCGCCTTTTGCCATTTTGATGAGGTTGGTATGACGGACGAGTTTGCCGTTGTCATCGACCCAATCTCTGTGGCTGTTGAGGAAACGCTTGAGGTCATAACTTGCGTAGTCGTGGCTCTCACGACCAGCAAGTTGAACCATTTCTGGTCTGTTCTTGTATACAAACGCAATGAACTTGAATTTGTGTGATGTGTCAGCGAATGCTGATTTGGCTACGTGGATGTGTAATCCACAACATGGACGCTTCCATGCTTGGAAACCTTTGCGAGCAAGGTTCTCGATGCCTTTCCATTTGAAGTGATGCATGAAGTAATCAAGTTCACCTGGGTGTGACACAATCTCAAAGCCGTTGTATACAGAGCCATCTTCTTTGAGGTAGATGTCTGATTCATCAAATGAGTTCACATCATTGAGTAGTGCTTGTGGTATGTGGCTGGCGAATGAGCTGTCACCAACACATTGTGTTTCTAGTTCGAAACCCATAGTAAGTGTTGTTCTTCCATCCGAGCGCACATTTCCTGGCATGTTTGGGTCTAGGTATGTAACGTACGCCGAGTGTGTGCCATCTGATTTCATGAATGAAGGACGAGGCTTGTAGCTGTAATTATGAATTGAACGGTGAGTTTGGTCATCGTCATCATCGCTGTCATCGTCATCCGAGTAGTAGTTGTCCATGATTCCTTCATGGCAATTCAGGCAATACAGACCCCGTAAGTAGTCGTTTCTGTATTCACCTGTTGCATCACAATCATCTGATGTGCATATGATTCTTTCTTCTTCACTTGCTGGTGTTGGCATGGCTGCTCCTTGTGTGTCGTTTGTTGGTTTCTCTCATTGCGATTCCGTCTGACCAAACAATTGTGTTTGGTAACTCGAACAAGTTTGACAAAGCATTGAAGTAAAAAAATGCTTCGTCATGTGTTTTGAATGGGATATCAATTACAACAGGGTCATGGTCATCAGTCCATGACGTTGCAATACGAATTGATGTGACAGAACCGTTGTTTGTCATCATCACTACTTCACCTTTCATGATTTCTCCTTTGCTGGGGGGTGTTTCTTGCGCCACGCGGAGCAGGGGGCGCAAGAAACGCACCACTTTTTTGTTTTGACGCCACCCGATTTTCTGGGTTGGGTTTGCTCATTATGTTTATGGTTTGACCTGACGATTTCGGCTTTGCCGAAATAGTTAGGCTCAGGGCAATTTCGCTTGCGAAATAGTGCGGTAGCACGATGCTCCTAGCCATGTAGTGAACCCACTTGGCCCCGGAGGGGACAAGTGGGTTCGGGTGGACTTGAACTTGCGGTTATGCCAACGGGTCAAAGGCGGCTTTTGCTTGTGCTTCGCCGATGTTCGGGTTGGTTTCGTTCTTGACAATCTTGATGCCGATGTCAAGTGTTCCCTTGCCGTATGCGTATTCAACTGTCTCGCCTTCAGCGTTGACCCAACCGTATACCACTGGTGACGGGAATGTGCGACCATTCTCGTCAAGCATTGGACGCTTGTTGACTGTGTCGTATGCGTCGGCAATCTTGATTGACGATGCGACGACGGTCAACTTGGAACCTTCGTTGATTTTGTGCGCCATGACCTTTGCGTCGGTCATGTACACCTGCCACTGAATGTTGCGTTGGTTGGCTACGAAGCGTACGAACTTGCCGTTCTTGGCTCCGTTGTCAACTGATGCGACTGTCAATGTGACTGTCTCTGGGGTGGTGACGGTCGTGGCTGGTGCCTTCGCCGTCTTGGTTTTTGTTGATGTGGTCATGATGACCTTTCTGTCCGTTTGGACTTTGTTTTGTTTGTTTTTTTTTCTCTCGGTGGGCTTGCGCACCACGCAAGCGTGGGGGCGCAAGACCAACGAGAAATCATGTTGCTCTTTTGCGTGGATATTGCTGTGGGAACCTGTCATAGTCCCGTTCGTCCACTTCATTACAGATTGTGCTCACATCATCATCAGTGTTTCGGATGAAGAAGCGGTTGTCACGCTCATCGTCTTGACGGATGAGCACTTGCTCTGGGTCTGTGTCATCAAACCCATCAATTTCATTTTGAAGTTGTCTTGATACTCCACCATAGAAGCGTCCCGCAGGATGCTTTGACTGGTGGCTTGGCTCAAAGTCACTCATAATGTCCTTTCGTTAGAGGGTTTCACTTGCTCGCACGGAATCGGGCGAGCAAGTGAAACACATGTTTGTTATCTAATCCCGTCAACAAATTTCCACGGGACATCTGTATCGGTTTCTGGCTCAGGATGGTCTAGACCATACTCGTAGCCCGCAACGCAGGCTACAAGTATGGCAACTAGATGAGTTGTGAGTAATACAACAAACACGCCCCACAGGTTGTTGACAACCATTAGAACCACTCTGGCTTTACACCAAACTCTTCACGGGTTGTATTTATTTCAACTTGGATGTTGACATTGAAGGTTTCAATCATTGACAGAACCGAAGACAGTTCTTGTTTTGTGTTTGTGGTTTTGTCATTTAGTTTTGACAATTCACGACGCAGGTCATGCGCTTTTGAACACAGTGCTTCAAATGTCACTTTGTTTTTCTTGAATGGATTACGCAATTTACTCTCCTTTGTTATGTATATATACCCACGGTGGGTAGTTGAGCACATAAGTCCCCGAGGGGTTTTCGGGGCTTATGTACTCTCAACTAACCGTAAGTTGTTAGTATTCGTAGTTTGTTGGGTCAAGAACATGACCCAATATGTACGCAACCACTATCACCGAGAACTTAGAGAAGTCCGTGTAGTAGTCCATTATGTTGTTTGCTTCTGACTCACCGTATTTAGCCACCAAGAAGTCCCAAACTTCTTGTTGGCGTTCGTTGTCTATATCATCCAACTCGCTTATCTCTTCTTCACCGAAGTAGTCATCATCGCTAATCAAAGCACTCATGACTGACTCCTTTCTGTGGCTTTAGCCACGGTTGTTTTGTTTTGTTTTGTACTACTGAAGGGAAGTCCCAACCACGCACACGACGGCAAATGGTCCACTGGCATATAGTGTTACTAGAATTGTTCTAGAAGGACTTCCCTTGGTTACACGGTGTGCCCACCAAATTTCGGACACACCGACATTCGTAATCAATTATTCGCAGTCGCAAACCGAGCAAGGCTCCGAAGTCACACAAATAAACTCTAAGTCCATCAACTCAACCGCTTCGTCGTTAGTCAAAGGCATGTGAACAACACACAGGTTGTTGTAACCCCCACGAGACTGGCTGTAATAGGTATTCACTGACATAACTATCTCCTTCGGTTAGACCACAACGGAATTGTTATGGTTATTCAGTAAGAGACATAAACACAAGGGGTTGTCTCTCGCTCGCCCTTTAGCGAGGACAACCTACAAGACACACACAACAGACACGAAGGCATAGGCGACCTAGAATAGTCTGGTTATCCGATACCAATGGAGCACACTATGCTCTTAGATACGGGGGCGCCCAAGGGTCGGTGCTCGGTACGGTAGCCACGAGCGAGAGCCCAAGCCGTGCTTGCACCTGAGTACACGATGGTAGGCAGTACCCCCCATCACGGGGGGGCAGGGGGGGGTGGGGTGGTATTTCTAAGAAGGATGGTATCCGCTTAGGGCGAGAGCGATGGTTCCAAAAACCCGAACGATAGGGGGGGTACTAAAGAATAGGGTACCTTAACTAAAAATAATATGAAAACTATCTGTAGTTTTTGGTTTTCTGTGCAATCTTTCTTGGTTGCTTGACGAACTGTTTGCCTTTGGCGTTGCCTTTGGCTTTAGCCCTGTTTGTGGCAGCGATTTCTGCAGGGCTTAGACCAGTCCAGGCAGCTTCTGGTAGATAACGTTTCTTACCTTTTGATGGTTTACCGTCAGAGGTCTTCCATTTCTGGTTAGACCAGTTCTTGAGGGACTGTTGGGGTTTAGCAAGAGCCATTACTTGTAGCCCCCACCGTTCTTTTTGTATTGGCTAGCAAGCAACTGTGCTTTACGGGCTGACCATTCACCTGGGTCTCCACCTTTTGTGCCTGCTTTAATCTTTTTGAATAGTCCTGCTCGCATTCCTGGCTTGGTGTAGTTGCCGGCAGCGTTTACTTTGGATTTGGTTTTCTTGGTTGCCATTAGCAGTCCCATTTTCTGAGTGCCAACGCCTTGCGTGTTGGCTTACCATTTGGTTTCTTCATTGGCCCTGGCATGCCACCCATTCGGGCACAGAAGGATTTTCGACGTGCAGCAGACTTGGGGGATTTGGCGGCCTGTTTGGCCGACACAGGTGGTTTAAGGGTGCCACCTGTTTGAGCTTTGTACGAGGCACGTCCTTTGGCATTGAGTCCACCCTTGGGGTTCTTGCCTTCTTTGCGGGTCCACGCTGCTGTCTTTGCCATTGTTTCCTACCTTGTGTATTCAGCAATCACCGAAGGTGATTGCGCTTCTCTTCTAGTAGCTCTGGGTGTTCCGCTCTTGGGTCGCTCACGGTGTTCCGCTCCCCCCTGGTACTGTTACATTTGTTCGTTACCTAACTTACAGTGAGTACACAACCACTCACAGTGGTGTAACAAACGCACCTTTAGATGATGAAACAAAACGAAGAGATGACCCTTACTGCAGCGCAGGAGAAGTATTTGGATTGGCTGTGCACCGCTCCGTCGGAGCGAGTGCCAGCCTCGAAGAACAAGTATGCGTTGGAGAACACAGTTGATATATCAACGATGCGTAGGTGGGAAAAGAAAGACATCTTTCGTAGTCGATGGAAGACACAGGTAGATGACATTCAGGGTTCGCCAGAGCGAACCCAGAAGCTTCTGGACAACCTGTACAACAAGGCCCTGGAAGGTGATACCAAATCCGCTGAACTGTATTTGAAAGCGACTAATCGGATGGCTCCGCCATCAGTAACGATTAGCTCTAATAAGAAGACAGTGGATTTGACGGATGCCGAGTTGGATTCGTTGATTGCCACTATCGCAGAACGTGAGAAGGCTGGTCGGGTTAAATTGAGGGCTGTTTGATTTTGTTGACCTGCCCTGATTGTGGTGAGGAGTATCCTCCTCAGGTAACTGACTGGCTTTGTCCGATTTGTGGTGTAGATGACAAGAAGCAAATGGTGACGTTTGAATTGAGGGATTATGGCAACGACTAACGATGCAATGTTTGAGGCATTGTCAGTTGCGTATCCTGATTCCGGTCAGACCCTTGGTGACTTGCTGTATACGTTCTGGTCTGAAAAGGGCTTGGAATACCGTGGCACATTGGCATACCAGTTTCTCAAGGATGAGGGTGCAGTAGGTGAGACTCTAGGTGATTTGTTCAATAGTTACTTTGTGGATGTTTACCCAGTTCAGTTTGACATTGAGAATTTTGATACAGGCGACTTTGAGGAGTTCTTGGAACTACAGGTATTCAACCGTTACGACACGGTTGAGCAGGATATATTTACTATTTAGGTAACGAAAGGTTATAAAGATATGGCAACATTCAGCAAGATAGCACTCAGCGGCACGGCAAACGGTTTAGGGTTATTGATTAACTCTGGTTCGTCTGGTGTCGCTGGTCCAACCATTCACACAGGTTCTACAACAGCAACCACAATTGATGAGGTTTGGTTGTATGCAGTCAACTATGATACGACTGACCGCAAACTTACCATTCAGTATGGTGGTGTAACTGCTGGTACAAACGAAATTGAATATACTGTTAAGGCTGAAAACGGTTTGTATCTAGTAGTTCCAGGTCTTATTCTTCAGGGCAACGCTACGGCAAAGGTAATTACGGCTTATGCTGCAACCAATACCAGTATTGTTGTTTACGGGTACGTTAACCGCATTACAGCGTAAGGTCATCGTAGATGCCTAGTTTTATTCGGAACACTTCAGGTGGCACAGCGGTTAGCGGTGGTGCTTTGGCACCACGCAGTCGGCGTGGCAATACCAATCAGGCTAATGACTATTGGCGTGGTGGTGGCGGTGCAACCACCCCAACATTAGTGCAATACCTTGTTGTTGCTGGTGGAGGAGGAGGCGGTGGTGGCGACTACGGTGCTGCTGCTGGCGGCGGCGGCGGAGCAGGTGGCTATTTGACGGACACTACTACTGGTTTAACTGTTGCTGCTGGTACGGGATACACGGTAACTGTTGGTGCTGGAGGTGCTTCGGGTTTAATTGGTAACGCATCTGTGTTTTCTACCCAAACTTCGGTTGCTGGAGGTTTAGGGTCAAGCGGTGGAACCAACAACGCTGGTGGTGCTGGTGGTTCGGGTGGCGGTAGTGGTCGTGGCAACGCTGGCGGTGGTGCTGGAACAAGTGGTCAGGGAAACAACGGTGGAACTGGTACTCCAAACCCTTATGGCGGCGGTGGTGGCGGTGGTGGTATCGGAGGTGTTGGCTCTACTGCTGGTGGTACCCCTGGGGCAGCAGGCGGCGGCGGCGCATCAAATTCCATTAGTGGTAGTGCAGTAACTTATGCTGCTGGTGCTAGTGGTGGAACAAAACACACTCGTTCTAATGGTGCAGCAGGTAGTGCAAACACAGGCAACGGTGGTGGAGGTGCTGGTTCAACGCCTGATGGAGTTCCTCCAGGAAATGGCGGGGCGGGTGGTTCAGGAATTGTTATTTTGCGTTATGCCGATTCTTTGGATAATCCTATTTCTATTTCGGGTACATTGGTTAAAAGTGGTGGAGGTTTGACACCTACCACAACAACTGGTGGATATAAGATTTTTGTTTTTACTGGTGGTACGGGTTCGGTGACTTGGTAATGGCACACTACGCATTTTTGGATGAAAACAATATTGTGACTGAAGTTATCGTTGGTCGTGATGAATGGGAAATTGTGGATGGTGTTTCTAATTGGGAAGAAGCGTATTCGTTGATTCGTGGACAAACATGCAAACGCACCTCATACAACGGAAACATACGAGGAGTTTATGCTGGTGTCGGGATGACATATGATGAAACAAATGATGTTTTTGTTGCACCACCAAAACCACCCAGAGAAGATTAGTTTCTGAAAACCTTTATTGGTTTAAGCGGTTTACCTCGTAGCGGTTCAACATTATTGGGTTCAATACTTTATCAAAACCCCTTAATCCACACTGAAGGTAATTCTGCATTATGCCAAATAATGTGGGATGTTCAACAGTCATGTTCTTTGTCGGAACAGTTGCAGGCTTCTGGCAGAACAGATGTTTCAACAACCATTTTGCGTTCTTTACCAATTGACTATTACTCTAATACTGATAGACCAATTATTGTTGATAAATGTAGGTCATGGTGTTTGCCAGCAAACATAGATTTAATTAGAAGGTACATAACTTCTGAACCAAAAATAATTGTTATGACAAGAGGTGTAGAAGATATATTGGAATCGTTTAAAAATTTGTTTGAAGCAAACAATAGACATTACGATGAGTCGGAGTTTATTGAACCACATTCTGAACCGTTAATGCGTTCGCTTGAAGGTGTCCAATACGCTGAAGAAAATAATAAAGGCGAGTTTTTGTTTGTAAGTTACGATGATTTAGTCAACGATGCCAACAGTGAGTTAAGCCGTATTTATGAGTTTCTACACTTAGAGCCTTTTCAGCACGACTTAAACAATGTTGTGACCGTGAACCCAGAGGATGATTCCGTGTATGGCTTACTGGGTATGCACGATGTTCGTTCCAAAATAGGTAAAAGAGATGCGTTTTAGTCGTTGGCTGATATTTGCGCCTGTGGCAATCTTGGCGTTGTTTGCGCCGCAAGCCAACGCTGAACCAGTAGCAGGGCTACAGACTACTTATTACGCAATAGATACCGTACCTCCCACACGGTCAGATGACATCTATACCGTTTGCGGTAGTGAAGTGGAAAACAACGTCAACCGTAACTACAACGGTGAACCGTTTGAGGACTGCACTGTTGACTACTTCATGGTTCACATGACAGGCTTCATCGAGATACCGGAACATAATACGATTGAGTTTTGGTATGCAACAGATGACGGTGGCATCATTGACATCGGCGGGAACGAGTGGGGCAACTGGAACTACCAGCACTGCACATGGATGGCATCAGGACAGATAGACATTAGTGCAGACAGCCATCCTTTGGATGTTTGGATGTACGAAGATGGCGGGTCAACATGCGTAATGCTCGCCTGGAATATCAACAATCAGGGATGGGCTATCGTTCCCGACTCGGCGTTTACCACCACCTATACAGCAACAACAACTACGGTTCAGGAAACAACCACAACATGGGAATCCACAACAACATTCACGACTACAACGACGACCACTTCTACTATTGCACTCTCTACGACTGTGCCTGTGGTAAACGTGTCAACTACTACGACACCTCAAATAATTTATATCCCGCAACCAGAACCGACAATGCCAGAACCGCTAGCAACGGTTCCTCCGCCACAAATAGTTGAACCAGACCCGCCAGAGACAGTGCCTGTGTTACCAGAGATTGAAACATTTCCACCAGAAACATTAGAACTACCTCCTGACACTTACCCTACTATTGAGCCACCGCAAACGCTACCGTTTGTCGGTGAACTGCCAGGACCACCTGACACAATTGAATTGCCACCAGACACAATGCCAGAGCCCCCTGCAACCTTGCCAATTGACTTGATTCCAGAACTGCCACCTGAACTGGTTGAGGCTTTAGAGGACGCCAGTGAAGATGTGTCTTTGACGGAAGAACAGTTTGACATGGTTGTGGAATCTATTGCAGACCTAGAACCTGAAGAAGCGGTAGCACTGATTGAGCAAATTCTTACTACCGCAGTAACACCAGAGCAGGCAACAGAACTGGCATCTAACCCAGATGTGCTTGCGGTTGTCACCTCGGAACAAGCAGAGGAAATTTTTGAAACTTTGGATGTAACCGAATTAGATAACACCCAACTAGATGCTTTGGTTGAGGCGGTTCAAGAGGCACCTGTAACCGTTCGTAAGGCGTTTGAAAAGACCATCAACGTATTTGATGATGGTTTGGGTGATTACGTCCCAATTGGTTCTAATGTCCCTGTAGACACTCGCAGGACGCTTATAGCGGTTGCTGCTGGGGCAGCCACCGTTGCAGCAGGGCAACGCAGGGTTAAGTAACAGCCAGCACTATAGGTGTGAAGAAAATACTCTCTGAAATCCATGGTTTGACCTGGACTCTAGCCGGCACTGGAATGGTGTTGATTACGCTGTCAGGTTCAACACGGGTATTTGGGGTACAAATCACGTTGGTCGCAATTGCGATTCATCTACTTGGTGCACTATTAGGAGAAAAGAATGAATAAGGCAAAAGACATTGCAGGACGAATTGTAGCATTGTTTCTGACTAACGCTTTGGGCGTTGTCACTGGTGCTGCAGTAATTGCTCCTGACTTGGAAGTGTGGAAGTCGGCATTGATTGCTGGTGCAGTGTCTATTTTCAAGGTTGTTGAAGGTCTTGCTAAGGCAAGCATTGATGGTGTTCTTACTAAAGATGAAATTGATTCAGCGTTTGGTGCTACTCCTAAGAAGATTGCAGCCAAAAAGGCTGCAGCAAAGGTTGCAAAGTAATGGCTGCTAAGAAACCTGTCAAATTAGTCAAGAAGGCTGCGCCCAAATCAATGTTGAAGCCCAAAATTAATGATGGGCGAGGCGGTATGTCTCCTGAAGACCCGAATCGCTCAGGAAACGTGCCATATCGTTTAAAAAATACGCCTACAGCCCAAAAAGAATATCGTGAAAGTAAGTTAAAATACGAAAAAAAGAAGAAGCTTGAAATGTTTGCTAGGCAGACGAAAAAAAGGTAACTCCAGTATGGAATTAACCGACCTTCTTAATGAGAAGGAGTGGCGCAAGTGTAAAGGTCCAGAGAATGCAACCACTGAGGAATTGGTGGCTGCATTTTCGCACTTTTGCTCGTCTTATTGGCACATTAGACATCCTGAGCGTGGTCGTATCAAGTTTGACATGCGTGAAGCACAGATTGAAACTGTGCGATGTTGGATTGAGGACCGATACACGATTGTTTTAAAAGCACGTCAGATTGGGTTTTCTACTCTGGCGGCTACATTTACTTTTTGGGAAACATTCTTTTGGCCTGACCGATTTACTGTAATGCTTTCACGCACAGAGCGTGAAGCAGCCAAGTTGCTACAGAAAACTAAGTACGGTTACAAGATGATGCCGAACTGGGTTCGGCAGCGTGGGCCTGACCTGCTGTCCGATAACCAATTGAAGATGGTGTTTGCTAATGATTCTGCTATTGAGTCATTACCTTCTGGTAATGACCCTGCTCGTGGAGAATCTGTATATCGAGTGTTCATTGACGAGATGGCGTTTATTCCTAACGCTGCTGAAGCTTGGGCATCCATTGAACCGATTGCCGATGTGGGTGGACGTGTGAACTGTCTGAGCACAGCCAACGGTGAAGGGAATATATTCCATGAACTGTGGGTTGGCTCTCAAACTGGAACCAATCGGTTTACTGGAATCTTTTTTCCTTGGTCTGCTGGAGACCGTGACCAAGCATGGTACGACGCCAAGAAGGCAGACTTGCCTGATTGGCAGATGGCACAAGAATATCCTGATGACCCTGACGAAGCGTTTATTCGTTCTGGTCGTCCGGTCTTTGACCTTGAAGCAATACGACTGATTGAACCGATTGAACCTGACCGTGGATATTTGAAGGCATCATCTGGTCGCAACAACTATGACTTTTATGAAGATGGTGGAGCTTTAGCTATTTGGGATTATCCCGCACGAGGCGAGACTTACGTGATTGGAGCGGACGTTGCAGAAGGTTTGGGGCATGGAGACTTTAGTTCTGCTCATGTTATTTCTGCTGATACCGGCATGGTTGTTGCGCATTGGCATGGGCACGTAGACCCTGATATTTTTGGCGAAGAGTTTTTGAAGCAGATTGGACATTATTACAATTCTGCTTTGATTGGTGTTGAGTCCAACAACCACGGCCTCACTACGTTGAAGGGTTTGCAAAGGTCTGGCTACAGGAACATCTTTCGTCAACGAAAGATGAACCATCGGAATCCACAGATTAGCGAGACTCTTGGTTGGAGAACTACTGCTGTGTCAAAGCCTTTGGCTATTGACGAACTGAACGCTGCTATTCGTGATGAGAGTCTTTCTCTGTATGACGCTAAGACTATGGCTGAATTGCGTACATTTGTGCGTGAAGCCAATGGCAAGATGCATGGCTCTCCTCATGATGACCGTGTTATGTCTTTGGCGATTACCAATCAGATGTTGAAGTATGTTTGGCTTCCTGAGTATAAACCGAACATAACTATTAGGAAGAACACTCTTGGTTGGTGGGAACAGCACATTAAGAAGCCAGTTGTTAAGAAAACTGAGCCAATCGGTTCTTTTAGCGTTTCAAAGTAACGAACACTCTAATAGTTATGGAAGAATTTCGTTGTTTGGACTGTCTATCTACGTTTATGGAGACAGAACTCCCTAAGAGGGGTTCTATTTGCTTTAAATGCCACATTAGAGGTATTCGATGGGGTTTTACTTATGGCAAAGAGGATTTCCATGGACCTACGGTTGTTGAGCGTCAGCGTGAGCAGATGCGACAAGCTGAGTCAGCCGGTATAAAGGCTGAACCAGTTGGGCAACGGTGGGTGTGACGTGGAACCAGTCTGGGTTCCCATTGTCGTCGCAGTCATCATGGGACCAGTTGTCGTCGTACTACAACGACTCCGAAAAGAGAATACCGACCAGCACAACGAAGGGCGCATTTTATTACGGGTCATTGGTAATAAGGTGGACAAAGTTGCTAGCAAAATTGATGGGCATATTGGTTGGCATGATGGTGTTAAAGACAGTGTTGAGAAAGAGGACTAATGGCTCGCAAATCTAATTATGATTTACTCAATATGTATCGGGACAATATCGAACAGTCACTTAGGTGGCGACGTGAAGATAGTTTTGATGACCTTTGGAAGCGTATGGTTGACATGTATCGTGGCAAGCAATACTTTGTGGATTCTGCCGAAGACCGTTTGTTGGTTAATATCGCTTTTGCGACTATTAACGTTTTGAGCCCATCTGTTTCTGTGAACTTCCCAAAGATAACCGTTAATGCTCGTAATTACGATGATAAAGACCGCAGCATTATTACTGAAGAGATTATTAATTATTGGTGGAGACATTTTGAGTGTCAAGATGAGTTTCGTCGTTCTATTAAGGATTTTTTGATTATTGGTCATGGTTGGGTAAAGACTGGTTATCGTTTTGTTGAAGAAGAACAGGCGGTGCCTGGTTCTTATGAGTCTGCTGATGATTTGAGTAGTTCTACTCCAGAGTCTGTAACTGAATCAACGATGATTATCAAAGAGGACAGACCTTTTGTTGAGCGTATTGACCCTTTCGATATGTATGTTGATGCTGATGCCACATCGATGAAAGATGCTCGATGGATTGCACAGCGTGTGCGTAGACCCCTTGAAGATGTAAAACGTGACAAGCGTTATCGTTCCAAGGCTCGTGCTGACGCTAGTCCTTCTCATTATTCTAAGTGGGGTATGGAGTCCGGCAAGCCTCGTCGTCCTCAGTCTTCTGATTATTCCTATGTAGAGATTTGGGAGTATTACGATATTGAACGTAATACCATGTCTATTTTTTGTGATGGTTCTGATTCATTTTTGGTTTCTCCGATGGAGATTCCGTTTTCCTTTGGTCATCCTTTTACAATGATTAGGAACTATGATGTTCCTGGTCATTTTTATCCGATGGGCGAACTTGAGGCTATTGAGCCTTTGCAACGAGAATTGAATCAAACTCGTACACAGATGATGAATCATCGTAAGCGTTATTCTCGCAAGTGGCTCTACAAGGAGTCGGCATTTGATGCCGACGGTAGGTCGGCTCTTGAGTCCGATGAGGACAATGTTATGGTCCCTGTGATTTCCGATGAATCTATTTCTTCGGTCGTAGGTCCAATGCCGGCTGTTATTAACCCTCCCGAGTTTTACAATCAGTCTGAATTGATTACCAATGACATTAACCGTGTTACTGGTATTTCTGATTACGCACGTGGTGCTCTTCCTGAGATTCGTCGCACAGCGACGGAAGCTGGCATTATTCAGGATGCATCTAATTCTCGTGCTGCTGACAAGTTGGCTATTGTTGAGCGTTCTATTGCAGATGTTGCCAAGAAGTTGGTACAGATTGCGCAGCAGTTTTTGCAAGGTGAACAAGTTGTTCGTTTGTCCGGCAATGTGCAACCTCAGTTATGGTTGACGTTTGACCGTGCATCTGTTCAGGGTGAGTTTGACTTTGAGGTTGAGGCTGGTTCTACTCAGCCGCAAAACGAGTCGTTTAGGCGACAGATGGCAATGCAGGTCGTAGATGCGATGGCTCCTTTTGCTGGTGCTGGAATCATTGACATGCCAAAGCTTGCTGCTTATGTACTTGGAGATGGTTTTGGTATTCGTTCGGCGGAATCATTTGTGATTCAGCCTCAGATGGCTCCTGCTCCAGTTTCACCTCAAGGTTTGCCTCCTGAGGTTGGCGGCATGCCTCCTGGCATGCCACCTCAGATGCCACAGGGTATGCCACCTGGTATGCCTCCACAAATGTAACGATAAAACCATAACTATAGAGCAACCCCTTGAAAGGACTCCATGAGTGAAGTAGTAAGCAATGAATCAGTAGAAGAAGTTATCCCCGAGGCAGAAACCGAAGGACAAATAACTGAAGCGATTGAAGAAATTGAGAGTCTCAGTGAGCGAGAAATTGAATTGCTTCCTGTTGATGAGCACGGCGACAAATACGTTTCGGTGCAAGTTGATGGTAAAGAAGTTCAAGTATCACTTAAAGAGGCGCTTTCTGGATACCAGCGTCAAGCGGATTATACCCGCAAGACACAGGAACTCAGTGAGCAACGGCGACAAGTTCAATTTGGTGGTGCTCTGCAAGAAGCTTTGCAGAAGGACCCTACTGCGACCTTAGAACTGCTTAAACAACATTACGGTGTAGCACAGTCAACTTCGGATGAAGAACTGTATGCAGACCCTGTTGAGAAGCAGTACCGACTGTTAGAGCAACGAGTTATGGCTTTTGAACAAGATAAAGCCATGGATGAGTTGCAAAAGACTGTTGAGATGTTGACGAAACGATACGGTGCAGACTTCGATGCTAACGAAGTAGTTGCCAAAGCTTTGGCTTTGGGAAGTACAGATTTAGAGTCGGTTTACAAGCAAGTGGCGTTTGACCGAGTGTATGAACAATCTGTGGGTGTTCGGCAACTTCAAGCTAAGGCTGAAGAGGACCGTGCCAAGGTTGTGCAAACCAAGCGTCAGGCTTCAGTTGTGAGTAGTGGCGGTTCAGCTGCCAGTGCGGATGTATCTGCAAAACCAATTACATCATTGCGAGAAGCATTTGAGGCTGCAAAGCGTCAACATGCTTAACGCTTAACCCAAGGAGAAAATCACATGGCTGCGAATAGCAACTTTGACAATCTATTAACAACAACTCTTGCGAACTATCGCAAGACCCTCACGGACAACGTATTCACTGCACGTCCGTTGACCTACACCCTTATGGAAAAGGGCCGCATTCGTATGCTTAACGGCGGAACGAAGATTGTGGAACCACTCATCTACGGACTCAACGACACTGTTGGTTCGTACTCTGGTTACGACTCAATTGCGCTTACTCCACAAGAAGGCATCTCTGCTGCAGAGTTTGAATGGCGTCAATACGCTGCTTCGATTTCTATCAGCGGTATGGAAGAAGCCAAGAACAATGGTGATGCTGAAATCATCAACTTGTTGGAAGCAAAAATTATGCAGGCTGAAGAGTCTATGCGTGAAGGTTTTAACACGATGTTTTTCGGTGACGGAACTGGCAACAGCTCAAAGAACTGGAACGGCCTTGGCAACTTGGTTGAGTCCGGCAACACCGTTGGCGGAATCGACTCAAACACCTACACATGGTGGAAGTCATACGAAGAGAACACTGCAACTGCTTTGACTCTTGCTCAAATGGCAACTGCGTACAACACTGTTTCGGTTGGCAATGACCACCCAGACACATTGTTGACAACTCAGACTTTGTTTGAGAAGTACGAAGCATTGCTTCAACCAAACCTCCGTTACACGGACACCAAGACTGCAGATGCTGGATTCCAGAACCTGTTGTTCAAGGCTGCTCCTGTAATGTACGACACTGGTTGTACAGCAGGAACGTTTTTCTTCTTGAACAGCAAGTACCTAACTTTGGTTGGTCACTCTGACAAGTGGTTCTCACAGACCTCGTTCATTTCGCCAGAAGACACAGATGCACGCTATGCGCTCATCATGTGCTACGGCAACTTGACAGTACGTAACCGTGCCAAGCAAGGCAAACTGACCGCTAAGACAGCCTAAGTTCAACAACTAGAAATCAAGGAGAAATATTATGCCACTATTAGCAAATGACACACAGGGTGCCATCACACGCAAGCGTTTGGAGACATACGTTGCAGCACGTGAGAAGGTAACAGCAGTAGCCGTTACCGCAGCACCAACACCAACAGCAGCACAACTACTTGAGAGCAAGTTGTTTGTTGGAACACCAGTAGCAGACACAACCTTCACATTGCCAACGGCAGCACTTGTAATTGCTGCTTTGACAGATGAAGCAGTTGGAACTTCGTTTGAGTTCCACATTGTGAACCTTGCTTCAGCATACCAATACACCATGACGACCAACACTGGTTGGACGATTACTGGTGGTGGAAACATGGTTGTGTTTGACTCAACTTCAGCAACATTTCTTGGTGTTGTTACATCAACCACGACATGCCAGTTGTACCGCTTGAACTCAGGCGGCGCAGTAGCGTAAGTAATCTGATTCGGAGGGGTGGAGGCCACACTCCACCCTTCCAAATCTATTTAGTTTTAGGAGAATAAAATGCCTTACAATTACCCTCAGTTAGATAGTCATGCAAGTGCAACTCCAAAGTCTGGGACTGTTACAGCACCAGGTTTGTATGGTCAAAGTTCAGTTCCAGTTAAGCAAGATAAGAATTACAAAGTTCGTCCAAACTCAGACAAGGTAGGCAAGTAATTATGGCTATGAAGAAATCAATTGAATACCCAAAGGGTGCTTCTGAGAAGGCTAAGAAGGCTCAGAGTAACCGTATGACTGCTCAGGCAAAATCGGCTATTATGAAGAAGTCTAAAGCTACTGATTCTGCACGCCGTGCAACAAAAGCTAGCAGTGAAAGAATGACTGGTCAAGCAAAATCAATGGCAGCAAAAAAGGTTAAAGCTCAATCTGCTTATTCTGCTCGTATGACTAAGCCAGTGATGGATAAGAAGAAATCAGACAATGCCAAGAGCCTTGCTCGACGTAGGAATCCTATTGCTGACTACAAGACAAACACAGTCAGGGGTGACGACAAGCCTTCTATCGGAAAGCTTTTTGGACAGTTGTTAACTCCTGGTGGTGTTTCTCGTGGTGTTTACGATGACCTACGCGAAGTTAGTAATTACAGTTATAAATACAAGGGCAAGGGTTCGAAACCTAAAAAGAAGTAGGTAACAATTCTGCCTATTGGTATGAACCAATCGGCGAAACTTGCTCATACTTTATACGGGGAGCCAACTACTAAGCACTCCCGTCTTGCCCATGCAGAAGGCGCACGCCTTGCTGCTCCATCAGGCCCTTATATTGGGCGTAACCGTTGCACTGCAAACGATGATACATGTGAGGGTCCAAAAGCCCGTGGGACAGATTTTTGCTACGGACATTTGAGAAATAAGGGTGAGGCTTAATGGCAATAACGCTTACGACATTGCGTTCGCAGGTGCGGGATATGGCCGACCTTGATGAAACCGATTTGTCTAATACGCTTATTGACCAGTTTGCTCGGGAGGGGTTCCAACGCATTTATGCGTTAGAACGCCGTTGGCCGATACTGCAAGAAACGTATACGTTTAATACTGTTGCTAATCAGCGTGAGTACACAATATCTACAATTGGGGATATTCGAGAAATCATTTCTGTTGTGGACACATCGACTCAGGGTGCAAGACTTACCTTGATTGATTACAATCAGGCCGAGGAGACTTGGTTGGGTAACTTGGATGTTCCTAGCCGACCATATTTTTATAGTTTTTGGGACAAAAAGTTACAATTGTGGGCTAAGCCAGACATCGTGTATCCAATGACTGTGCGAGCATTTCGTAATCCTGTTTATACCTGGCTAACGGACATTACCGAGAACATTGACCTTGATGAATTCTTTCATGCAATCCTTCCGTATTTTGTTCTTGCTCGTGTTTATCAGCGTCAAGAGGATGCTCAGTTGGCTGCGATGTATCTTGGCACCTTTGAAGAAGGTGTGGCTATTGCTAAGCGAGACTTGATGAAAGCTTCTAGTGCACAGCCAGTTATTATGTCTGGTGGAAGACAGTATCCAACGATGAAGCGTTGGCTACAGACTCTTGGTAGGACTTTGTAGTGTCACAGATTGTCATTGAACGATACGACGATTTTACTGGTGGTCTGAACCTTCGGGCAGACCAATTTCAGTTGTCCAAGAACGAGTCTCCCGACATGTTGAATGTCGAGATTGACCCTCGTGGTGGTTTGTTTAGTCGTGGAGCATTTAGGGAGATTAACACTACTGGTGTGTCTGGTACTTGGGCTCCGAAGCGTCTTACATGGTTCAAGGGTTCTTCACAGTATTTGATGTTGACTACCGCAACATCTGTTTATCAGGGTACTGGAACAGATTTTACTCGTTTGGATTTTGGTTCTGGTACACCTATTGTTTCTGCAAGCACAAGTGGTTCATCGCTTGCCCAGTGGGGCAAGACGATGTACATTACGACTGGACAAGCCGGCGTTGCAACATATGAGTGGGAAGTTGCTAATACTTATGCAACTGCTTTGACCGCAAGTGGACCAACATGGCAGGCTTATGCAAGTCCTGTTGGTGGACACTTTCCCAAAGCAGAACACACTATTCAGCACACAAACAAAATGTTTGTTGCACACACAAAAGAAAATGGTGTTGTTTATCCCAATCGTCTGCGTTGGTCTCACGAAGGTTTGCCTGAAGATTGGCTTGAAGCAGATTATATTGATTTCAACGGTGGTGGAGATGGCATAACAGGTCTTGCTGTTGTTGCCGGACACTTGGTTGTGTTTAAGCCACAGGCTATTTATGTTTTGTTTGGGTATGACTCGACTGACCACAATGTTGTTGAGTTGTCGTCTAATCTTGGTGTGGATTTACCAACTCATATTGCATCGTCTGAACAGGGTGTGTATTTCTATGTTGGGTTTAAGGGATTGTTTTATTACAACGGAAACACGGTTGTTGACTTGTTTCAGAACCTCAAGGCTGTGTATCCACTTGGATACATTAACAGCAACTACAGCAGCAAGATAAGTGTGTCTTATGTTAACCGCAGGGTGTGGCTTGCCGTTCCTTACTCAACTGGTGTCGCTGCTACCGAAGTAACTACTGATTTGGTTTATGACCCAAGCATTGGTCAGGGTGGTTCTTGGAATAGGTTGTCTTCTGCAGATGGATTTGGTCTTGTTGGTGGAGCAGATTTTAAGACAACTGCTGGTGTGAGTGTACCTGTGCTTGCACATCCAACACTCCCAAGAGTGTTGGAGGTGGAAGTGTTTTCATCTGAGACGGATTTTATTAGTCAGGTAGAAGTAAATTTTGCAACCTACTACCGCACAGGTTGGGTTGACGGAAACAACTATTCGATGAAGAAGATGTTCCGTAGACCAGATTTTGTTCTCAAGCAGGTAGACACGCAACGTACATTGAATGTTAAAGTGTTTCACAATTTTGAAGAAGCGGTTGGTAACGAACGCAAGAGCATTGATATTGTTCTTCCTGCTTCTGCTAGTGGTGGACAGTGGGGAACAATGCTTTGGGGAAGTGGTACTTGGGGTGTTATTGCTCAAGGTGCAGAGGTTCGTCGTGGTTCTAATCTTGGGTTGGCACGATGTGTGCAACTTTTGTTTACTGGTCCAACTGGTGGCGAGTGGGGCATTGACAGTATTGCCTATAAATATAATAATCGAAAGGTCACTGGATAATGGCTCTAACTATTCCGAATACATTTGTCGACGCAACCATTGCCGAAGCCTCTGAGGCTAACGGCAACTTTACTGCTGTCAAAAACTTTGTTGATGCATTACAAGCAGGTACAAACTTTACTGCTGGCGCAATCCAAACTGCTGCTATTGCTGATGGTGCAATTACTTCTATTAAGTTGGCTAGTCCTGTTAGTGGTGACAGTGACCAGATTGTTTTGGGGACATCGATATTCTCATGATGGAACCACTGTCAATTCCTGTTGTAACAACGTTGAAGTCTACTGATGCTATTGCTATCCGTCAGATTGTGTCTTCGTTGATTCAGGCTATTGAGTCTTTGCGTAGAGATGTTGAAATGATGAAGGCTTCAGTTGCACAGCAACAGAAGCCACAATTTGAGAAGTATGGAGCAAAACGCTAATGGCTTATGACCCAACCGTTTACGATGCTCGTCGCCGTAATGCGCAGAACGCATATGGCGAGAATGAGGCAATGCAGTTATACTCTCGTTTTCTTTCACAGAATGCTTTTAATCGTGGCAAGAGAGATTTGACTCAGAGTTATAATGATGCAACTCCTAAGTTGTTTGCTTCGTTTGGTCGCAGTGGACGCAATACGGCAAATGTGAAGAGTGGTGCTACTGGTGTTGGTGCTAACAGATTGGCTCAAAGTCGTATTGATGCTTTGGGTCAATTGCAAGGTAATTACGACCAGCAAAATTATTTGGCTGACAAACAGAGTTTTGACAGTCTTGGTAACTACAAGAATTTGCTTGCTGATATTGAGAGCGAGAAGACACGTGCTCAGTCTGAGGATGCTGCAATCATTATGAATAGAAGGGCTGGTTTGATATGAGCGAAGATTTGGTTGGAGAAGATAATTTTGGCGGTATTGACTGGAGTCAGCTTCCTGTTGTTAATTCTGGTGGTTCTGGTTCTGGTACTGCTTCTGCTAATGCCAATGCGAATACGAACAAAAAGACTCTTGCATGGCAGATTTGGAAAGATGCCGAAGACCGTAAAATTGCTGCCGAGGCACTTGCCAAGGCTAGGGGCGATGAAGCCAATCTAAAAACAAATACTAGTAATTATTACACGGGTGGTACTTGGAAAGATTCTTTTGGTGGAGAACGTACTGCAGCTAACACTGCAGCTAATACTGCTACTGGTTCTATTGATGCTAATCTTGCTAGTCAGTTGGGTGACATTTCTGGTGCCTATGGCGATGCCACTGGCACGACTACTAATGCTTACAACGATTTGATTAATTACCTTACACAGAATCCGAACAATCCTTATGCTGGCAAGAGTGTTTCTTCTGGACAAGTTGGCAACGATATGTCACAGTTGATGCAGGCTTACGGTTTGGACACGAATCCTACACAACAATATGTTGGTGCAACTAATGCTGCTAATGATTCAACTGCACAGCAGTTTAATAATTTGTTGCAGGTTCTTTCTGGTATGTCTACTTCGTCTGATGCTTCTCGTATGACTGAGGCTAGGTCTGGTAGTGCTAACGCTTTGTCACAGCTTGCAAGTATGAATGCTTCTAATGTGACTGGTGCGAAGGGAGCTGCGACTGCAGCCAAGAACAAGATTACGCAAGATTTGTTGGCTCAGTTGTCAGGTATTGACTCTGACCAATCACAAGAAGATGAACGGCTTAAGCAGTTGTTGATTACTTTGGGTGTTGACCCTAATGCTGCCAAGCCACAATCTTTTGGATTGAGTCCAGACATTCTTGCAGATTTGCAAGCGAGTTTGGCTGGGTTGGGTTCCTTTGGTTCAGGGTTTGTAGGAGTACGATAATGGCTGAGAAACCTACACCTACTGGTCCATCTGCCCAACAGTTGGCATTGATTAAGAAGTACTTGAGTAATGCTGGTTGGACTGAAAAAGAACTTGAGGAACTTTTTGCTCCTGAGACTGGTACACCTCGTCCTTCGATGACTGAGGCCGAGGCTAATAGACTTGGTAATCAGTACATGCCTAACGTAGTTTCCGCGATTTCTGGTGAGCCTGGATTGATTTCTACTCTTGCACAGGCTGCTACTGAAGGTGTGGGGTTGTATGACCCACAGGTTTCTACGATAATTGATGAATATATATCCAAGGGTCAGGGATTGAATCCTTCTGTGAAAGATGCAGAAGGATACAGGAAAATCTTTGAAGGTTTTGTTGGTGATTACAACAAGTATCGTGACGCATTCACTGAGCTTGAACAGAAGTATGCGCCGATTGAATCTACGAAGGGTCTTCCATCTAGGGATGAACGTTATTCTTTGATTGCACCTGATGGCACGTTGGATAAAGATGCTGTTGATTATTTTTTTCCTAGTATGAACAAGAACCTTGCAGATTATTCTGCGAAGAATCCTCTTCGGTCTCGTCCAGATTCTGAAGTAATGCGTACCGTTTCTGTTACACCTACGGCTGCGAAATCTAATATTAACGCAGCAACATTGATTAAGACTTTGCAGGACAGTTTGGAAGCTGGTCCTTCTGGTGATGGAACTTACATAGTTAATGGTGTTCCTGTGAATGGTTTCCAAGTTAAAGATTTGTTGGTTTCGTTGCGAAAAGGAACTAAGGCATTACCTGAGATTAAGGGACGTGCTACTACGAACATTGCTGATGAAGTTGGTTTTGCTGAACAGAACTTGGAATTTGTTAAGAACCAATATGGACCTACTGGTGTTACTCCGAATGAGAAAATATATCAGGGTGCAGTTGACCGATTGGCGGCTGCGATGGTTCCGGGGCAACAGCCAAAGTTGGCTGAAGGTTATGGTAAGTCAGTTGCGGATGTTACTGACGCCAATAATCTTGCAGCATTGTCTATTCTTTCCAAGGTTGCTTCTCCTCTTTCTAAGTCATTTTTATCTGCTGATTCAAGTGTTCCAGCAGGGTCAACAACTCAAAAGAGATTGACGCAGACCGGTGGTCAGGGGCAGTCTAATATTAATCCTACTTTTCAATGGCAGAATGCTCTTGCTATTTTAGAGGCCAAGAAGCGACTTGAAGCTTCTGGCCGCACTCCTTTTTATGATGCTTTGTTCAACATGGCTCGGTCTGGTGCGTCGAATTTACAAGGTAAGTAATGGCTATTTATCCTATCGGGGATGACCGTAATCCATTAACGCAAGCGGCTCGCTTGCGTAATGCTACTGTTGCTCAATCAAATACTCCTTTTGACCCGAATCGTTCTTTGACTTCTGCAAAGAAAGAGTTGCAACAAAGTGTAGATATTGGCAAGACTTTTAACCCCGAACTCTCATCAAAGCTTGAGAGTATTGCTGCAGGTGAAAAGCCCGCTGGTGGACCACTCGGTTCTGTTTTGAACAGTCGTGCTTTCAAGGCAATTTTGTCTCCCTTGCAGGTTATTGATACTCCACGTCGTGCCATTATTTCTGGTCTTCGTGAAGTGATGGACGCTTTTGATACAGACCCGAATACGACTGCGTCGTTTTCGGATTTTACTAAACAGACGAAAGATGTGCATTACGGTTTTGGTACAGCGTTTCCGATGAAGGGTTGGTTGGGCCGTGTAGTTGGTTTTGTTGGTGATGTGGCATTGGACCCTTTGACTTACGCTACTTTGGGTTCTACTGTTGCTGCTAAATCTGTTGTCAAGGGTACCTTGACATCAGCGGGCAAGGAGTTAACTACTCGTGCAGCTTTGGGTGGCGTTAAGAACGTTGCTGGTCGTGAGGGTCGCAAGGCTCTTGCAGACCTTACTCGTTCTAGGCTTGAGGCTGCTTTGGTGCGTGGTGAGGCTGGTATTAGTCGTAAGTATATTGATGACCTTTATCAGCAGGTCACTTCTGTTGGAAAGCGTGCACTTCCTAAAGAGTTGGCTCTTGAGATGGGTATCAAGGGTCCTGGAGTTTATTATTTTGGTTCTCGTGTGCGTGTTCCGTTTACTGGAGTGTTTGGCAAGTCTCTTGAGTATGGGCTCGTTAGGACTCGACTTAGTTTTGTTAATACTCGTCTTGGTGAGTTTATTCAGAAGTATGTAACACCGACTGGTACTGGTTCGGTTAAGGGCATGTCTCCTGATGATATTAGGAATCTTCGTGCTGACCTTGCGGCTGGTCGTATTGCTCCAGAGAAGGCAAGTAATGTCGGGCACCTTCTGTCTGCAGAAGATGCCCGACGTGTTGGTAATGCTAGGTATCTTGATGACGCAGAAACTGGAGTAATGAACAAGGTTATCAATGACCCAGACTTTGAAAGTATTCGTTATCGTCTTGGTGAGTTTATTGAGAAGCCGGATGCTGCTGTCTTGGCTTCTCTGAGTGTTGGACAGCGTAGGGCTTTGGACGCCACCAAAGCATGGTTGGTTTCAACGGTTGATGAGGTTGAAGCATTTAAGCGTCTTGCTGACCCAAACTTTGAGATGAACCGTGTTGTTGAATACTTTCCTCGCATGGCAAGCGATGAAGCTTTAAAGCTTCATGACGAGATTGGTGATGCTGGTTTTAGCAAGTTGATTGGTGATGTTGATTTGACTGACCCTATTAGTCATGGTTCTGATGTGGGTTCTACTGCTGGTTCGTTTAGGTCTCGTGGAATTATTGCTGGTGATGTTTGGTTTGGTCATACTCTTACTGAAGCGGATTTGACTTCTCGTCGATTGAACTATCTTGCTCGTAATGCGAAGAATGGTAATTCAATTAAGTTTGATTTTTTTGACACCGATGGTCAGAAAATACTTTCTAAGTATGTTCGACAGGCTGCTGAAGAAGTTGGCTCTGCCAACATGCACGAATACTTGGTCAAGAATGCTCCTGACTTGATGCGTCAACTTAACCAGACTATGAAGCCTGATGGTAAGTTTGTTCAGGACGTTTTGGTTAGGAACCCACAGAAGACCATTGATGTTGCGTTTAAGTCTTTGCAGGATTCTACACGTATTGGACAGAATGCTTTGAATTCTATCCGCAATCCGGGTAGTGACATTTTGGCATTTCGTGCGAACACAAGTGATTTGCTGGACACTCTTATTGCTGGCAAGCTTGACCCTGTTGATTTTGATGCGCTTGTTGTGAGTTTTAATGCTGCTGTTGCGGAGTTGGACGATGCAACTCTTCGTGCCAATAGTTTGTTTGACGAACTTAATGGTTTGGTTGAGAACGTTCAGGGCAAGTCAAATCTTGCTTTAGTGAATGAACGTCGTCTTGCTTTGCAAGCAGAGTACAACGAGATTTTGCCAGAGTTTAAGACGTTGCAGAAGTTGCATGCAAACAAGTCTGCAAGTCAGAAGCACCTTGCTTCTGCGATTAAGAGTCTTGAGACTTATGTAGATAACTCTGAGCGTTTTATGCGTGACTTGCAGGCTCTTGAGGCTGTTCATAACACTCTTCCTACTGTGCGAACCGTGAAGCCCATTGCTGGTTCTAGGGTTGCACAAGCTGGAGAGGCTTACGATGAGATGTATGGCGCTCTTCCTTATACCGAGCAGCGTCTTGCTCGTCAGGCTGCGTTGAAAGAATTGGAGTCTGCTCCAATTGTTCCTGACAGATATGCTGCGTTGTCACAGTTTTACAAATCTGGTGACGTTAAGTTGCTTACTGGTTATAGCCAGGATGTCAAAGACATGGCTTTTATTGTTCGTCGATGGGACAAGATGGAGTCAATGGTTGAAGGTGTTGCCCGTGAGAAAGAGCGTTCTCTTTTAATTCAGGAGATTAATTCCAAGGCTAAGTCTGGACGTAAGTCATTTCAGCAACCTCGCAACATTAAACAAAGTGCTGCTGGTCCCTATATTCCTCGTGGTGTCAAAATGCAAAATGACACATTTCGCACTAGACCGATTAGCCCTGAATGGCGACTACCTGATGCTTTGGTTGAGATGCGTAGGCAGTTGAGTCCTGAGTTTCAAGAGCTTGCTGTTCTTCAACAGACATTTGTTAAGCAGGACCAAGTTTTTCTTGCACGTGCTCGCAATGAATATCTTGATACCGTCGAGAGGGTTTCACACTTTGGTATTATTCCTGGCGACGATTTTGTGGATGACTTGTTGCGACGTAATGTTGATGTTTTAGTTCAGGACAGTAGGGCGGTTGTTGCTCAAGCCAATGCTGTTCTTGATGCGAGTCTTGTTGACAACAGCATAACTTCTGCCGAGATTGCTCGGCAACTCGGCATCCGTAACGCACATCAGAAGCGTATTGAGGATTTGTTGGACCCTAAGTATGGTCGCACAAAGACACGACCTGGTGATTTGGGACCTGGTCAGTGGGTTGAGGATGTGGACGCTATTGCCGAACAGTCATTCCGCAAGGCTGAAGAACTTCGTGTTTCTCAGAAGGCAATTCCTTCTACGGTTGTTGTGCGAGACGAAGCCTACATGCTTCGTCAGAAGCAGTTGAGAGCAGAGAATCCAGTTCAGGCTCGTCGTTATGACGAGCATATTTCTTGGGCGAAGACACAGGTAAAAAGAGTTGGAAATATTTTGTCTGATTTGCGCAATCAACGTGTTGTTGAGATGCGGGCATACGACAAGTCTGCAAGGGTTGCTGAGGTGTTGCGCAAGAAGCTTGTGAACATTCGCAAGCAAACTTATAGTTCTAGTCTTCTTGGCAAGAGTCTTAATGATTTGAGAACTGATTTGCGTCTTAATGGTGTTTCCGATTTGTTTTGGGATGAGTTGGTAGATAAGCATCCTGGACTTATGCATCATTTTGACCACATTAGTGAACTGACAAGAGAGGCTGAGTTTGCACGTTTGAAGGGTCTATCTTCTTCTAATACAAATATTACTGAGGGTGAATACAACACTCTTATGTCTTTTTTGAACAACAAGGCTTATGTTGAAGATTTACAGAATGGCACTTGGCCTGTTTGGAATGACAATATTTCTTACTTTGATATTCACACAGCCATGGTCGATGTTGTGTTCCGTGAACTTGGTCGTTCTGCTGACACGATTGTAAATGAAACGACCACTCTTGGTGGGCGTTTTGCTCATCTTGAAACTGAGATTGGTCGTCGTACTGCTGAAGAAATGAAGTATTCTAAGATTGCATCTGGCGAATTGACGTTTGAAGAGTTTCTTGGTGTTGACATTGTTTCACCTGCCGGCATGGGCTCCAAACTTCCTCAAGGTATTGAAGGCATTCCTGCTGTTCGTAATGCACGTTTGAGACTTGATGATTTAGAGAATAGCGATTTTTATCCGATTGCGAAAGGTGCAGAGAATCGTGTTAACGCTCTTTACGAGCTTTCGACAATTCATGGATACGCAGTTGATTGGCAGATTCCGGGTACGCAGGCCCCAATGATTGGTAGTAGACCAATTGGTTTTACCGAGGATTCTTGGTCTGAGTTGATGCGTGGAGACGCAATGAACTTTGGTATGGGCGATGATGTTGGCGTGATTGTGGATTATGCTATGACGCCACAAGTTCTTGCTGTGACTTTTCCTGAACTTGATTCTGTGTTGATGGCTTCTAGCAATGTCACCGAGGGTGACGCACTTGCTCGGCTTGTGCAATACATTTCTGCAAATCAGCCAGTGCAGGTTGCTACTGAAAGGGTTGCGGTCATTAGGGAAGGTCTTGTTAAGAATTGGACTAAGTCTTATGGTGCAAAGTTATTGGACGATGTTAACAAACAGAAGTCCATTATTAACAGAGAAGCTTTGCTTGCACAAGAAGCAGACCCACAGCGTTTGATTGACAGAGGTATTAGTTTGAGTGAGGCTGCTGCTCGTTCTCGTCTTGCTCAGTCACGTTCTGCTGTTGGGTGGACTGTTGCAGAGTCTGATGATTTGCTTCGCACTACCGACAACTGGGTGACTGCAGCCGACAAGTTGAATGCCATTGTTGAGGGTGACACTACCAAGTATTTCAAATCTGTTGATGTTGGGGATTTGGGCAAGGACGCTGGCAGGACTGTTAACGAACTTGATGATGTTGCATTTGGTGAAGACCTTGGCGTCATTGATGTCAACCCAGTTCTTGAAGATACCGCAGTTGGCCGTAATTCTGTTTCCAGGCGTACATCTTTGCAACAGGATGCTCGCAACACTCCAAGGCTTGGTGTTGATGCCGAGCAGGTTGGTGTTCAGGTTAAGACTTTGGCTGAGGATATTGCATCGGTGCTTGATGCACCGATTGGGACGAAGACAGTTGCTCGCCTTGAGACAGAGATACAAGTTCTTGAGAAGTTGCGTGTTGCTAAGCGTCCTGC
>Ga0181355_1000146_pt1 | contig 27423 bp, 31 predicted proteins | sample Fa13VDMM15DN_FD_130099 | JGI IMG/M metagenome (GOLD analysis project Ga0181355, IMG submission 130099) | Freshwater viral communities from Lake Michigan, USA - Fa13.VD.MM15.D.N | ecosystem: Environmental > Aquatic > Freshwater > Lake | place: USA: Michigan | collected 2013-09-23 | reverse complement strand
GAAAAGAAAAGTATTAGCAGAATATATTGAAGGTTATGGAAGCGAAGTAGTTGAAAATCAAGAACTTTTTGAAATGGATTTTGAAAATCATTTTATCTATTGGTTTAGAGTATCTAAAGACCCAGTAGAAGAACCCGTTGTATAAAAAAGTCAAAAAAAATAATATATTCTTAATTATATAATGCCTCCACGTAAAAAGAAAGAAGAACCTGCTGAAGTAGCAGAAATAGTAAATTGGTATGAGAAAATCCCCAAGGAAATGTTAGACAAAGCTGAGAACCCTAACTTCAATGTACATAAACTTAAAGTGCCCTTTAGAATGTGTGTGGTAGCTCCGTCAGGTAGTGGTAAATCTAATTTCCTAGTGAATTTAATACACCTTTTCAGTCAGGGAAAAGGAACGTTTGCGGATATAACAATAATAACAAGAAATAAGGACGAGCCCTTGTATAATTTTTTAACAAGTAAATGTGACCAAATCCAAGTAAAGGAAGGATTAACTAATTTGCCTCAATTGGATAAACTGGATAAAAGGTTAAATCATTTGGTATGCTTTGACGATTTAGTTTTAGCTAAAGACCAATCAGCAATAGAGAATTACTATATCAGGGCAAGAAAGTTGAATTGTAGTGTGATATATTTGTCCCAGTCCTATTTTAGAATACCAAAAATGATAAGAAACAATTGCTCTTATATGGTAATATTAAAGTTATCAGGTAATAGAGAAGTGAATTTAATTTTAAGTGAATTTGGATTAGGTGTTTCAAGAGAGCAACTATTATCAATGTATGAGTATGCTACAAAAGAGAAATTTAGTCCATTGCTGATTGATTTAGAAGAAGACCCTTCAAATAGATTTAGAAAAGGGTTTAAAGAAATTTTAGACCCAGCTCAATATGTTCCCATTCCAAAAACGCTTTAAAAAATAATTAAAATATAATTATATATAAAATAATATTGTATATTATATATGGTAAAAAAGACAGATAACATAGTTTTGAATGTTGAAGAAATAGCTGGAACTGGTATTAAAGAAGTTTTGAAAGAAGCAAATTCTAAAATGGGCAAAGCAAAAAAAGAGATTAAATTAGATATGATACCAATTGTAGGTAACACTCAAATATCAATTCCGCCCTTTTTTGCTACACCAACAAAGAAAGGTTGGAAATTGGTAAATCCCTTAACAGATAGAAGAACGCTTTCAACCCGTAAGAAAATGAAATCAATAGATATAGTAAGAGATAATGTTGAAGATATAGAAGTAAGTGAAATAGGAAGCACTGGTCCTCCACCAACTATTGGTGATTTTTCCAAAAAAGACGCACAGAAACTATTCAAGTATTTTCTTGATTTTAGAAATGGTGTTGAAGGTAGATACCCTACAGAGAATAAACCAAGAGGGTTTCCAGCAACGCTATACAAAAATGCTAAAAAAGCAGGATTAAAAGAAACAAAGGAAAAAGTTTATACTAAGAATAAATTAAAACCAAAAGCACAAAGTGCTGCCGCTGCTAAGGAAACAGCTAAAATGGAAGCAGAAGATACCGCAGGTCAAAAGCTAAGAGAAGAAGAAGAAAAAGCAAAAGCAAAAGAAGCAGTAGCAAGATTTAAAGCAAAGGTAGCAGCAAAGTTAGAAGAAGATAAAAAAAACAAAGAAAGAGCAAAAGTGTTAAAAAGTATGGATAGAATTATAGCAAAGGAAGAAAAAGCAAAAGCAGCTAAAGCAGCAAAAACAACTGGTGGTGAGTTACCCAAAGGTTTAAATCCATTAGAGATAATCCCCAAGGGTTTAAAAGCGGTAAAGGATAAAGTTGTAGATATAGCTCAAAAAGTAATAAAAGGTAGAGACGGATATTCTCCAAGTGTCACAACTATAATAAATAAATTTGCTGACCAAGAAGTGGAGAGTATTGAATTACACCGTAGGGTTTTACCAGCAGTATATACGGGTCTTTTAAATGTATTGACTTTGGGTGAATTCAATAAGAGAATAAAAGACCAACCAAAGGATAAATTGTTTCATATCAGTATGTGGATTAAGTTAAAAAATGGTAAAACAATTTTGGTAGAAAAGAATGAAGTAATAAATATGAAGGTAAATCCCAAAAAGGAAAAAGAGGAAGAAGTCCAACCTGCTGGAGCTGTACCTGCTGGTTTAAAATTTGGTGAAATGTTAGACAAGACCCAAAAGGAAATGGGAAGCAAATACTTTACATATTCTGCCCGTGATAATAATTGTGGTAATTATATTGAAGCAGTATTAAAAGCAAATGGAATGAATACAAAAGAGACAAATGATTTTATTGGACAGGACGCAAAGGCAATCTTAAAGGGTTATCCAAGAATAGCAAAAACATTAAATGCTATTACGGATATAGCTGGTAGAGCAAATGTAGTAATGGAAGGTGGTGGAATGGAAGAAAGTGATTGTGATTGTGAAAGTGAATGTGAATGTGAATGTGAATGTGACGATAAGGAAATGAATGGTGAGGGGTTAATGTCAGGTAGAGGTTTTCACGTAGCAACAATGACAAATAAGTTTCATAGAATACCGCAAAGTGAAACACAGATTAAATCATATTTTCAAGGAAGCGGAATGTGTTATGAATGTAAAGGTATGAAGGGAACTGGGACAACTTTTGGAAGACCAAGAGTAGAACCTGAGGAAACTCCCGAATTACCACCATACGAAACAGAACAAGAAAGAATAGAACGTGAAGCATTACAAACAAGACTATTAGCACAAGCAGAAGTAAGACCAGCAGCAGAAGCAGAAGCAAGACAAGTAGCAGAAGAAAATAGACGGGCAGCAAAAGAAGCAAGAAGAAAAGCAAGAGAAGATAGACGCATAGCAGCAGGTAGAGAAGAATATATATATAATTTTAAAAATAATTTATTAACACAAAAAGACATAGACAAACTTACAGAAATGGGAAGAAGAAGTGCTACTACAAGAGAAGACCAAATTAGATTTGTTTTTAAAATAACTAAACCAAAAATTATGAAAGATAAAACTTTAAGTGAAATGGAAAAGGAAATTCTAATGAGATATGTATTTGACGTTGTTGATAATTTAACTGACGAAGAAATAATAATTAGAGAAGTTCCAAATGCTGTCTCAATTCCTTATTATTCTATAAATGATATTAGAGAAGCAAGTGTAGTTCCAAGTAAAATTTCAAAAGCAGTTCCAATAAATAATATAACAAACCCTACTGAAACATTACCTGGTTCAACTGCTACACTAATTCCAAATACCCCACATAGTTTTTTACCACCTGACACACCATATATAAGTGGTTTTGGTTTGAAGAAACCTAAATTTGTAAAGGGAAGTCAAGAAGCTAAAGACTATATGGCTATGTTAAGAGAAAAAAGGAACAAGAAATAGAAACCATAATTAAGTTTTAGATTAATATTAATCTAAATCTTAATATATTATGAATAATTGCTTAATTTTCATATTATAATATGATAATATAGCAAAAACTGAATGAAACAATTAATAAAAAATTTTTTATTGAGCTCTTCCTTAACCTTTTTGAGCATAAATAGACTTTTAAGCTTAATTTTCATATAAATTAATCCCATTCTTAATTATGGTATTATGCTTACCCCTTTTTTTCTCTTAACTTCGCTACCCTATTGAAATCCTTTTGGAGCTCCACCATATTCTCCATTATATCCGTTGAGCTTCCCCATAATAATCTTGCTGAAAACAACGCTGGAGAAGGGATTAAGTTTTCTATTAATTCTTTCTCTTTTTTATTACCACAATGCCTTGCCCAATATGCTTCCCTCTTTTTAATATCTTCGTGGTCCAAGTACGTCATACCTGTATCCAGTCCAAAGTCATAAGCTTTTATCACTGCTATGTTATCGTCACCTTCCCTTATCTTTATCCTAAACCTTTTGTATGGTTTTGGAGACGCTATTAACTCTAATATTTTTATAGGCATTTTATGTATATATAAATATTATATTATTATTTCATATTTTACAAAAATATAAAAAAAAAAGGAATAGTATTTCTTCTTTTTTTAATAGGATAGGTTTATTCTTCCTCTTCTTCCTCTTCTTCCTCTTCTTCACACTCACATTCATTTAGTGCTATAGGATTACAAAATCCACATTCCAACCCATTACAATTACAATTATCGTTTCTATAGGAATAGTAGTGCTTACAATTTTCATTCTCACACCACTCAAGGTCGTCTGTCTCAATAGCAATAACACAATCTTGACAATACACCTTATCACACCCACATTCGTATTTATGTCCGCAGTTCATTTTCTTACTTGCTTATCGCTTTGCTTTTATAGTTTTATACAAATACTTATAAGTTGAAAATTCATTTCAATTTTTTTTCTTTACATATAAAATTGATTTGACTACTTTTTTATAATTTCTTTTAATGCCTTCAACGCCTTTACCTTATCCTTTTCTGCTTTTCCTTTCAAATATTTTCTTCTTGCTCTTTGCTTTCCCCAGCTTATTGCTAAGTCCTGCTGTTGCGGTAACATTAATTTTATTAAATCCATTATATACTTATACGCTTTTTTCTCTAAACCCTTTTCAATTAATCATTTTTAAGTCTTTAATTGGAATATGGAAATGTGGCGTTGAAGTTTCTCTACCATATCCACGTATTGCTTTTATGTCCGTTATAGTATAATTCTTAAACTTGTTTTCGTCATACTCTATATAATATAATCCGTCTGTAAAGTTGAAACAGAAAATAAGTTTTTCAAATTCTGTCTTTAATTTATTCACTCCAATTATCGTCGTAGGATATTGGTTGTATCTTGTTCTTCTTGATTTTATTTCATACTTTGCTTTATCACTAAATCCGTCGTATGGGCTGAACTTATCTGTTGCCCTTTGAATATTCTCACCAAAATAAGTGCTCAACTTACTTAGAATATCTACTTCCTTCTGCGTCCCAAATTGAATATCAGCATTTAATACTTCCATTACTTATATACTATTATAATATTAAAATTAATATTCTTCTAAACTATTATTTTATAAAAATATATATTAGAGTTAATTTATAAAATTAATATATCTATTAATATTATAATGACTGAAATAAAGGATTTGATTAAAGATAAACGTCCTACTTTAGGAGATAGCTCTGTTACTACCTACAATAGTATCCTCAAAAACTTATATAAGAATTGTTTCCACCCCAATGATAAGACTTTCACTATTGAAACTAAAAATTTTGATAATACTGCTAAAATCCTTGACTTCTTGGGAAGCGTTCCACCTAATAAAAGAAAGACTATTCTTTCTGCTCTTGTTATTGTTACTGATAACAAAAAATATCGGGAGCTTATGCTTAGTGATATTAAAGACTATAATGCTGAAATTGGTAAGCAGGAGAAAAGTGAAAGCCAAAAAGAGAACTGGGTAAGTAGTGAGGATATTAAATCTATTTGGGATACCTTAAAGAAAAACGCTGATTTGCTATATAAAAAATCTAACCTTACTCCAAATGATTTACAAGCAATTCAGTCTTTTATCATTGTTTCTCTACTCGGTGGAGTTTTTATACCGCCTAGAAGAAGTAAGGATATTGTTGATTGGAAGATTAAAAACATATCTAAAGCCACAGACAATTACTTGGAAAAATCCTCAATCCACTACAACTCATATAAAACAAGTAAATTCTACGGGGAGCAGATAGTACCCATTCCCACTCAGCTAAAAAATATATTGAGCAAATGGATTAAGGTAAATCCCACTGACTATTTAGTATTTGATACCAATATGAACCCCTTGACTTCCGTGAAATTAAATCAAAGACTTAATAAGTTATTTGGTGGAAAGAAAGTGGGTGTTAATCTTATGAGACACGCATACCTCACAGGGAAGTATGGTGACACAATTGCTAAGAATAAAGATATTGAAGACACTATGGCTGATATGGGTAGTTCCAAAACTATGCTTACTACTTACGTCAAGGAATAAATTCTTTAAACTCCCTGCGGGATTTGCGGGAAAATTTGAAACATTTTCAAACTAATTTTGAAACTCATTTTACCAACTACCAACTGACGTCAGCTGGTAGTTGATTTTCACGCCATACGGAGACTTTTCAAAAACATTAAAATTTTCCCGCATTTCCCGCAACTGATTATCTATCTCCCTTTAATTATTTATACATAGCGGCAAGAGCTGGAGGCATTGTTCTACCAAATTGGAAATTAGCAGTAAATGGTTGTGACTGAACTGCTTGAGGAGTTGCTAATAAACTTCCACCACCACCTACTCCACTATCCATACGGCGGACATTATTTCTAATCATACCACTTCCTCTATTTTGGGCATATAAACCTCTTCCACCTGAAGCATACAATCCTCCACCAGCAAATAAACCATAACCAACTGGGTCAGCATAAGGTGACAATACACGGCGTCCTCCGCTGTAATCATAAGGACCTTGTGCTTGTCTTCTTTGTTGTAAAAGTTCTTCTAAATCCGCCATACTTAGTCTTGCTAATAAATCCTCTACATTAGCAGCTCCCATTGGACTTGCCGTCAAAGCCATTTCTCCTTGACTTACTGAGGTTCTTGAAGGAGGAGCTACACTTGCCTTTCTTGTAGTAGGAGTTGTTGCGGACCTTAAACGGGTTTGTGCCTTAGCAGTATATTTATCTATTTGCTTATCACTCTCTTTTTGAGCAACCTTTCCCAACGCTTTTCCACCTGCTTTGCCTAATCTCTCACCCATTGCGGCAGCAACTGGGACTAATTCAGGTTGCCCTGCCGCCAAAGCTAAACCGCTAAAAGCAGCTGAACCAAGAGTAGAACCAAGGATAGGAGCATATGTTCCAATTGCTTTACCCACTTGTTTCTTTGCCGCTTTTGAACCAACAGATAAAATAGCACTGCCTAATGGTTGGACTACGGGATTTAAGAAATCAAATACACCTGAACCCTCCATTTCACTCTCCATATTTGCTTTAATTTCTTCAGGAGATAATCTCATAGTATATGCTTTACCCTTTTTGAATGCTTTGGTAATAGGTTTCATTTTACTTGAACCTACCATTACTTTCATACCTTCACCACTCATTATACGTACAGCTTTTCCCTTACGGAGTTTGCCTAAAACCCTTGAGGAAGGCACTTCAATACCAATCTTTTGGAATTCCATTTATATATGAATACAATATTATATTTTTAATGACAAATCCTAAATGTTAGATAATGACATTAAAAAAGGGATATTATTTCTTCTTTTTTTTATATTATCTAATTATTACGCTATTGCTTTCTTTAATTTTCTCTCTTCTCTTCTTTTTAAATTTATCTCTGCTCGTTCTTCGTCTGTTAAACTTGCTCGTTTTGCTTTCGCCCAATCCCTCGCATATTTCTTTGCGTCAAAACTTTCTGCCTTTGGTTGAATACCATTTTCTCTTCTATTTTTCTCTGCCCATTTGCGTTTATATTCTTTAATGTCTGTTATTCTGTCTATTTTTTCTTCTTCTGTTTTGTTTTCTATATTATCTTTTTTATTATTATTTTGTATTTGTTTATCTGCCCACCTTAAATTATCAATAGAATTATTACTCCTTACTCTGTCAATATGGTCTATCTCGGGTAGATTATTTGGATTGGGTATATACTGGATTGCTAATAATCGGTGAAAATAACATTTTTTTCTCTGCTTATCCACGTTTGTTAAATCCAAATATAAATACCCTTCTTTCTCTTGAAACTCCATTTTTTTTTTATAACAACAACTCCATATATGAGTTTTATTTATTTTATATAACCCCTCATACCCTTTAAGATTTTCAAAATTATTTTCATTTAAATATTCCTCAATTTGGGACTGGTCCTTTTTCAAAATATTTATCCTGTGTGCCTTTAATGCTTTAATTTGCTCGTCAATTTCTGTAATTGTATTCATATTGTATTTTATAATATAATATGAAAATATCTTTTTAAATCAATTTTTTTATTAATAGTATTAAACTATATATAGACAGATAAAAAAACTTAAGAAATAAATAATGATTTCTTACACACGGGCACCTGTTAATATATCTACACTAACCTCAACACCATATTCCACAAAGACAAAAATATCAATTGCTCTTTCACTTCTGTTTTGACCCAAGATAGAAACAGATTTGGGAACTGCCTCTTCAACGGGAAGCATACGGCCAACATTTACGTAGTAGTAGTTGTATTCCAATTCAAAAGCAGTTTGGTCAATGAGACCACTTGACATACCGTCAACCATACCGCCATTTACAGCATTTGTTCCGTAAAGTTGGTTAGCAAATTGCTCGTAAGAATAACGCTGAGTATTGTAAATAGCATTCTGCCCACTAATTTGGACGTTGAATTGCGTAAGCAAACACAAAGGGGAAGTAGGTCCTCCACCCGCAGGGTCAAAGGGAGATTGGAGAGGAGAAATAGTGTTAGCAGTGGTAGTATAAAAGGGGAGACACAATACTGACTTGATATTAGCAATGCCATTTGTAATCAAGTTATTGAATGTTCCAGAGGTAGAAATGTTGTTAACAATGTATTGGTAAATATCTGTGTATACAATCTTTTTAATGGGACTGGATAGGTAAGAACTTTCAAAGACAGGGTTGAAAGTGTAAGCAGGGACGTTGAGGATAACGGAGTTACCTAAAGGACCAGTAGCAGCAACATTAGTAGCAGAAACTTGAGTAGAATTCAAAACTCTGTTTCCTACAGCAATAGAAGCAATATAACTTCCAATAATTAAAGCAGATTGACCACCATTACTTGTTACACCTGACGCCAACATAATAGGAGATACACCACCAAGAGGAGAAGAGACTGAACAAGTATCATATTGACCAGCAGCAGTAGCAGTAGAAAATGTCACACTTGATTGATTTAAATTCAAAGTCAAGCGGAGGAAAGTGCCTTTCATTAGGGGAACTTTGTCAAAGAAAGAATGTAAATGTTTCAAGTAGACTATACCAGTGATACTTGCTTGGAATGCTTGGGAAGTTGCGTTTGAAATATAAGATTTCCACAAAGTAGTTAGAGAAGTTGTTGAAATGAAAGTGTTCCATAAAGCACCTGTAGTTCCTGTGATACTAAAACCTGCGGGTTGGAAATTCCACGCCTGTTGGCGTTTCACAAAACCTTCATTATAATTATCTAAAGAATTGAAAGCACCGTTAACTACTGGGAAAGCACCAAGATTTTGGTTATTCACAGTGCCTACACCTGAAGCACCAATTGTTGCCAAAAAACCAACTGCCTTTGCGTTATCAGGGTAAAAACCAATAGTAGAACCTTCAGTAAGAATATCACCATAAGACATAGAAGTCATAAGTTTAAATGAGTTCCAAAGACCACAGAAGGGAGTTTGCTGAATAATGGTAGTACCATTCATATCAAGTGTTAGGGAATGGACAATAGAACCATACCAATTCTTAAGACCTAAAGTGTAGTCAGCAGCAGTAGCAGTAGCACCAGCAAGAAGAGCAGAACCAGTTAAAGTTAAATACATAGGCACAGTTAAATAAGCTTCTCTGTAATTCATATATTTGTTAGAGTTAGCCAACTGGGAAGTATCAATCACACATTGATTTCCTACATAAGAACCGTTTTGATTATCCAAAATAGACAACCAATCTTTCTTAACAAAAATTTGAGGAGTTCCCTCGCTCATACTCGCCATATCAAAAACAACGCTATCGGCAGACATTTTATAATATAATAAAAGATAATAATATTTAATTTTATCTTTTATTCTTTCCTTCTAAAGTCCATTTTTAAAAAAAATGGAGTTAAATTATTATATTTTTGGTTCTCCCTTTCCTAAAGGGAGAGGACTACATACTAAATTGGATATTCTTCACTTTTCTTTGGACAGGTTTTACAATTAAAGACCCCAACTTTTCTCCTAAACCTGAGCCCCTTGCTGGATTTACTCCAGTCGTCTTAATATAATCGTCAATAGAAGTATAAGAAGACCCAGCACCTGGTCCGCCTCTATTCAAAAGGACAGAACCCATACCGCTTCCTCTCATTCCGTATCTCTTCATTTTTCTCCCACCACAACACATAGTAGAAAGGTTATACGCCATTATATACTTATACAATATAATATTTTAAACATTTGCTCTTAAAGAAATCTTCTTCTTTAAATTCCTTAATCTCAAAGTATTTATCATTAATGTATTTAAAAAGGAAAGCTGCTTCTGTATATCTTGTTGCTTAATCTCACCGTCTGCGTCCTTTGTATTTTTCATATCCGTCAATAGTCTCATTTGTTCCTTGGAGAGGTCGTCGTACATTTTGTCTAAATAGCTCTCTGTTAAATCACAACCAAACATTCCTGACATTCTTGTTATATAATTAAGCAAGACTTTTATTTTTTAAAATGGACTATTATTTCATTATCATTTTTTCAGTATCTTCCTTAATGACAAGGACTATTGTCATATTCGGGTCTAATACTTGAACTGGAGCAAAATCGTGTCCAAGCAATTGAACCCTCAACTGGTTATACGTCCCCTCAAGTAGTTTGTTCCAACCAAACTCGGGCGGTCTTTCTTGTATTTGCTCTCCAAAACCAACATTAGGAGTAACATTATAAATGATACTTGAAGGAACAGCATACTTATTGCTAATATTTGATATTGATAAATACAGAGAAGAATTGGGTTGAATGTTTGGTGAGGTTGAACTATTGAAGGAAAGATTTAATGTAGTGCTTGTTGTAGTAGCAAATCCATTTACATATCCAAACAATTTCGCAAAGTTTCCTATTAGGGTTACTATTGGTGTAATACTTGTAGTAGGGAAACCAGGGAAAGCAGCAGTTGCGTCAGGAACACTTCCTGTAGGAGCAGTAAAACCTGCTGGTAAAGAAGTAGGGACTAAAAATGTATTTATTTGGACGGAATAGCGGTTGGGATTTACAATAAATTCAGCGTAATACACATTCTCCCCAGCAGCGTTTATTAAATATGTTCCATTCTTAATCATATTGTATTGTAAAAAGTAATTCAAATCACTTACTTCATATAACCCGTCAGGAACACTTAAAGTGTAGGTTACTGCTGGTCCTGCTCCTACTGTCCAAGTATAAGAGAATTGATAATTATTTAATGGAGACACATTTACATTTGCCCAAGAATAATACATATTAACACTTTGAACTGCTATGAGGTGGTTAGGAAAACTAACTGAGTTTGGGAAAGTATATACCAGTTGGTTATTACCTGAACCCACAATATTCGTAGAGTTTAAAACTAAGGTCGCTACCATTTACTATAATATTATAAAATATTATAAAATTATGTCCTATTTTTATTACTTTACGCCTAAAGGTTTTTTTCTGTAAGAAAGGGGATTGGGAATAGTTGGAGACGTAATGTTGTTACCCTTTAAACCTAAATAATAAGCTACTTGGTTACCACCTGCTATAAAGGGTGGCTGAGTATTTCTTAATTGCGGTATATTACCACTTAAATTTGGTAAATTCACCTTAGGATTAAAATTGCCGTTCATATACCATATCCATAGATTTTATTTTTGGTTAAATGTTTGGTTATACCTTTTGAAAGGTATATTAGTATCCTAAAATAAGCAGTTCCTGTAATATCTCATTTGCTTGTCTCTTTGGAATACGTTCGCTATTCATTAATTTCAATAATAGAAGTTTAAATTCCTTTGCTATTACTGGACTATCATTTCCAGCTATGATTTGTCCTCTCAAAATGTTGAAGCGGTCTTCCTCTTTCTCATTCACACCCTTTCTAAAACTCTTGGGCACAGCAGGAGTATCCACCTTACAGGTTTTACAAATATGGAATAGCTTATCTTTTTCGTCTTCATTTAATCCTGAAATATTATCAAATTCAGGCATACCACCACCAATAAGACTTTTCATAACTTTAGCCATTGAAGAAGACACCTTTTCAGTAGAAAGATTTGGAATTACATTACCTGAAGGGGTTCTAAAAGCTATTATGCCGTCTTGGTTTAATCTATTTCTATTTATAAAATATCTACCAAAGGGTACATACATTTTTGGTCTTTCCACCTTTCCAATCTCTTCCGTATCAATTAAATGGGCAATACTTTGTCTGTAGGGTTTCTCTACTAAACCTTTGCCTTTCATTTTACCCTTGAGACCATTACCAATTGTTTTGTTTTCACTCTTAGCAATATAATCCATATACAATTTATTTAATACTTTAATACCAGTAGCAGCAAGTATTTTTTTATTCTTTCCATTTACATTCATACCATAACTTTTTCCTTCCGCTTCTAAAATCAAATCAGGACTTCCAGCAAGACGGGCATTTAAGTAACCTATCTTATCAGGTTTAGTTTTTAATTCACCCCATTCAAGGTCTTTTGGAAATGAAGTTAAGGTTTGGGTTTGCTTTGGAGCTTTGGGTTTTGCTTTTACGGAAGAAGAAGAAGACGGTTCTTCGTCGTCTTCTATTACTAATCTTTTCTTCTTTGGAGCTTTTGGAGCTACTCTTGTAAGTGCTAATTCTAATTCTTCTAAATCATTAGCTGGTAATGCTAATTGACCTTTAGTTCCACCCTTTCTAAGTAGGTCTCTTATTTTAATTCTATTTTCCATTACCTCAGGAGTAATTGTTAATTTCTCTCTAATGTCAAAAATTAAATCCTCAGCAGTAGTTCTATCTTTATCTTTAATTGCCTTATCTAATTTATTTACAATCTCTAATAGTGCGTCAGGAGTAGCAACAAGACCATAATAACTATTTATTAAATCAAAAATTGATTTTTGGTCAGCGTCACTCAACTCGTCAAAGTTAGCTTGGTCTGCTCTTGTTAATCCTGTTTGGACATTATCTTGTATAACCTTTCTTGCTTCAGGAATATCAATTCCCATAGTAGCATTTGCCTGAACTGTTAGTCTTCCAAGTTCTTTCAATAAATCTCCGTAATCAGCAAAAATTTGATTTGGACTTAAGACAATATTGTTACCTGACGCTAATTGTAGTCCAAATCTAACACCTTGTGCCTTTTGGGTATCGTCTATCAACTTATTCAAATAGACTATGAAGACACTCAATGGAACACCTAGTCCATATTTCTTAATCATATCTTTCTGTATAGTATCCCAGTTTTGAATAGCAAAAGCTACTTGGTCACTATCCAATGAAGCTATGATTTGCCCAGCTATTCCTCCGTCTGTAATTTGCTGTAATAAAGCACGGAGTTGGACTTTGCTTCCTTCCAAGTCCGCCAACTTTTCAGTTGTGGTTCTTACGTCAAGTGGTGGTACTGGTAATTGCCCTGTGGTTTTCAACAGCATAACAGCGTTGGTAATCTTTTGGTTGTTAGACGCTTCCAAGCGTAAGAAGGATAAGTATTGTTCCCTATACTTCTGTATGTCAAACGGCTTCTGTAAAGGAGGGTTCATTTATACCATAACTATATATTTTAAAATTTTTAGAATATATAATAAAATAATTAGCAAGAACTAATAATCTTTTCCTTTTCCTCCGTCTCTTTTTCCTTCAACTTTCTCACTAGTTCGGCAACTCTTTCTTCACGTTCTCTCTCACTTGTCTCCCAAAATTCCTTTTGGTCTTCCCTTAATAGCAGTTGGGGTTCTGTATTTAAGATTTGGACTGGGCAACGTTCAGCTTTAAATTTCTCCGTTAGAATATCTTCCATTACCAATTGGTCAAACTCTTCTTTCAATTGTTCTACACCTTTATCTCCTAAACTCTGTATATACTGGTTCAATATACGGTTATATTTCTTCTTTTGACTTTCCTCTAAGTCTCTAAATGAGCTAAATGGGTCTAAAGCCATTTTTGTCATTACAATAAGGTTCAAGCGGGTAGCATTCTCAGGCGTCCAGTCTTCTTTACTAAAGCAGGGCATTTATATAATTCAAGATTTTATTTTTAAATTTTTACTTAATTATACATTAAAATTATAAGAAAGAAGTTAATAGAAATTTATATATAAACAAAAAAAAAATTGAGATTAATTTTTAAGTATTTAAGTATTGTAAAAAAGCAAATAAGTAAATAAGTAAAGTTTAAAAACAAAGCAAAATGGATAAGATTAGAACAGAGTTGAGAAATTTACGTTGTGTTCCACTTGTACATTTATATAATAGTGATTATGAATGGTGGAATACAATTACAGATACAGAAGAAAGAAAAACCTATATTACGTTTTATTATAAATTTTGTGATACATTAGATAACATTAAAAACAAATTACATTATGAATATAAAGAAAAAGAAAAGGAATTAATTTCAAAATTAGTATTAGATTTTGCCCCTTATCGTAAAAAAAGATATTTTGACCCTTCTATGTTTCCAATTGGAACAATTGTCAGTTATGATTATACTGGTGAAAGAAATAGTGACGGAGTAAGCTATTGTATAGTTAAAGCTACAAAAACTTATTTGGAAGGTTATAGTATTATTGGAACTGAAATTGGAGAATGGAGAAAGTTTTCTACAAGTCCAAAAACAATTTCGTATATAAAATATTAATCTAAAACCATTATAAATTTGAAAAAGAGGGAGACAGACATACCCTTTTTTCTTTGGGAGTTTAATTTAATTTATGGGCAAAAGTATATAGTTTTTGGAATTTTTTTTGAAAAAAGTATTTTTACATACAAATAAAAAAAAATTGAAATTTTTGAATAACTTATATATTCTTGTAAAAACATAAAAAGATAAAAGCAAAAAGCAAGAGAAAATGAGTAACAGAAAACAATTATTGAAAGCATTTAATAGTTTGTCTCAAGAACTTAAGGACGAATATATTGAAACATTATATAAATATTATTATGAGCAGTCCGCACGTAAAGAGGAATTCCACCCACGTGAAGAGTGGGACTATTACTTTGATATTGCTTGTGTTTGGTATTTGAGTAAGCACGAAGACTTATTAAATAAGTTATGTAGTAAAGTTGTAGAAGAAAACACATTAGGATATTGTAATGAATGTGAGGCAGAATTAGCTGACGGGTACTGGTGGAGCAGACCTGAAAGAAATCTAAAATTCTGTGCTGACTGCGGTGAATATGTGTTAAAGGAAGAGGAAGAGGAAGAGGAAGAGGAAGAGGCAAAAGGTGAAGACTGGTGGAACAATGGGACACACCCTTGTTGTTGTTGTGGAGAGTTTGACGAAACAAACCGCTTTTTCAAAAAAAGCTATCAAATTTGGTGTGAAGTATGTGCTGACCAAGTAGCTTGTAAAGAATGCGGTTGTTGGTATTTTATGGAGGATACATTTAGTGTTTATTGTCTTGAGTGTATAAGAGTATAGAAAAGTTTAGAGAAAAGAAGAAATAACATTCCTTTTTTTCTTGGGGTTAGCTTAGTTTATTTATGGGCAAAAATATATTTTAAAAAATGACTTAAAGAAAAAAAGGAATTGTCTGTCTTCTTTTTTTCTCCCTCTTGCTCTGCTAAAACTTAATTCACTACATTCTTGGTATTAATCACAACAATTGCGTCTCCAACTGGAAAATCACTAGCCCACATAGCAAAGTTCATTTCAGGATATGTCTTGTAATATGCTCCGTCTTGGTTTCTGTCAGCACATAATGGAGTTTTGTAGGGAACTTGTTTGTTAGCTACATTCTTGTAGGTAGGGGAAGCAGTTGTTGGAACAAGAACACCTAAAATTCTTGCCCCTTTAGGCACTTGGTCTTTAATATTCTTTCTCAACTTGGTAGTATTTACATAACTTAGGCAGTCATACCAATCACTTGGAAACAATAGAGAACCCACCTTGTTCCCGTATTGCTCCTGATAGGTTGCCTTGCTAATCACTTGGATAGTAGTCATTTTTTCAGTTTGTCTGTTTGCTTTTTATAGTTTATACTCTTCTGTAGAATAATAAAAAGCATTTCAATTTTTTTTTTTTACTATATAAAATGACTTAACTGAAAATTTATTTTGTTTTTTTAATTTTTTTTTAGTATTCAGTATATATATAAATGCCGTCTGCTTGGGTAGAACATATTAGAGATTTCGCAAAGAGAAACAATTTAACTTATGGGTGTGCTTTGAGTGACCCTAAATGTAGTGAAGAATATAGAATTAAGTTTCCAAAACCTGCTAAAAAGGGCAAAAAAGGTAAGAAGTTGGATTTATCCAAAACTGAATTCACTCCTTTAGAAGAAGCTGAAATAGATACAGAACCAAAGACAAAAATGATTGTGGAGAAGAAACCACCAAAAGAACCAAAAGCACCAAAGAGAAAAACTAAAACAACTCCTGAACCAAAAGCAGTTAGAGATTGGGTTTTTAAACCAACAAAAAACAACTACGGAAGCACAGAGGTTGAACGAGCATATATGTTGAATGCTTTACCAAATGACCGAAAAATAGCGGAAGAAGGATTATATAAAAATGATAGAGCAGAAGACTTCAATGTTAGAGATTTTAAAGACGCTATTGATAAAAATAAAAAACCCGAAACCTCCGTATTATTAAGAATAGCAAAATACTTACAAAAGAACAAATTTGGAAAAATAGTGTATTCTAAAGTAGCAGCAAAAGCACCTGAACCAAAAGGCAAGGGTATAACTACAAAAAATATTTCCAAAAATATTACCTGTGGTATGCCCCTTTCACATTCTATGATTTTGAAAATGGTTGGAGACGGACTTTCTAAAATGTATGGAGGTAGTCTTAGCGGAAGTGAAAGTGACGAGGAATTAACAAAAATGGTTGGTAGATTAGGTTTTACTGTGAGACGTGAAGCAGATAATAGCCCACCTACTTTTGTTCCTGTTAGACTTCCTTCTCCTCCTTCTCCTGTTGAAATGGAAACACCTTCAGGAAGACAAGGAGTTTCATTAACAACAGCCATAGCAAGAAAACCTGCTCCACCAAAAATAACTGGTGCTAAAAGAAATACAAAAAGTCCTGAAGCTATAGGGGAAAGTAGCAGTGGTAAAAAACAAGTTACACAAAAATAATATATTTAAAAAAAAAATTGATTTAAATATATATTTAGGGCAAAAAGGGTATAAATAAAATAAAACATATATATATAAATGGAACAAGTTCAAATTCAAGAAGATAATTTTGGTCCTACCTTTCCCAAAGGTGGAGAAGATAAGAAGCCAATGACCGCTGAGGAAAGACGTACTAAACGTAGAGAATATATGAGAGGTTATATGAAGACATATTACAATATGGATATTGATAAATCCCGCAAGTATAACAAGTCAATCAAGTACAAGAGTAAATTTGGAGTTGCCGAAGAAGAATTCAAAACATTTGGAATTCATTTAGCAGATATAATGAAATTGAGAAATTTGTTGGATACCCTACCTCCCGATTTATTGGATATAGTTTTTGAGGAGAGAATTTAGGCGGGAAAGTTTAGGAAAAATATGTATAAACAAAAAATACATATTTTTCATTTTAAAAAAAAATGAAACTTTTTTTTTAATTATTAATTATTTAGAGAAAAAAGAATATAAACATATCCAAATATTATAATATATATACATATTAAAATGGAATTAATAAACGCCCTCCCGCTTTGTTTAACTAAAAAGCAATCTGTTTTAGACGGATTGGTTCTTATTGAAATTATACCCGTTAAGAGAATTAAGGCATTACTTAAGAGCGGATACTTGCTTTTATCTTGGGGTGAAGATTATAACTGGGACTTTCATAAGAAAGTAATTATGGAACAATATGCTAATGAGAGTGTCCAAATGTATGGTTATTTACATAATTATAACAAAAATTTAAATGGTGTATGTGTGAAATATATAAAACCAAAACATAAATGGGGCAGAGCTTTCCCTCATAAAAATCTTGGCTTATCAGCTTTCCGCCGTATTGTCCGTAATTCTCTAATAAATGGTATTTACTATGACCTAGATATAAAAAATGCTCAGCCTGAAATCATAAGAAATTTATGTGAAAGCAATAATATCAATTGTTCTAAAATTCAAGAGTATTGTGCTGACAGACCAAGAATTAGAAAAATGGTAGCAGAACATTATAATGTGAGTGAAGACGCAGCAAAAGAATTATTTATCCGTATGTGTTTCTCAGGCTCATTTAATGGTTGGTCTATTGAAAATAAAATCCAACATAGAGCACCATTACAATTCATAACGCTTTTTGAGAATGAGTTAAAAGATATTGCTGAAAAATTAAAAAAAGAAAACCCAGCTCTTTATGAAACTGCTAGAAAGAAAAAAGAGGATACAGGTGAAGTAAAGGAAAATAAAGTCTTGGGTTCTTTCTTTGCTTTGTATAATCAGGAATATGAAAGTAGAATTGTAGAAGCGGTTATGTGTTATATAATTAATCATACAGACCTAATGAAAATACAAGAAAGTCAAATTTCAGTAGGTGCGTATGAATATGACGGAATAAAATTATTAAAAGAAAATGTGGATAAATTTGAAGGTGGAATAGAAGGGGTGGTTGAATTATTAAATGATAAAACTTATGAATTAACAGGATTTCATTTGGAATGGACAAGCAAACCCTTTGAGGACGTATATGATTTAGATGAATGGATTGAAGCCGTAGAAGAAGACGGGAAGCCAAATGAAGAATTAGCTGCTGATATGTTTAAAATTACAAACGCAATTACAAATGGTGATTGTGGTATTATTGAAACATTAATGGAAATTTTACCTAATCATTATATTTATTCAGTTGATAAAGCAGACGGAAGCAAAGGCATTTGGTACGGTTGGAATGGAAACCGCTGGGAAAGAAGTGACGCTCCTTTAAAGAAAGCAATTATGTATAATGTCCCTGAATATTGGAGAAGTATTATGGAAAAATGGGATAAATTATATGAAAAAAAAGAATTTCAAGAAGGGGAAGAACCTGATTGTAATTATGAATTATGGCAAAGAACTAGAAAGAATATGTGTGAGCGTATTTATGATTTGAAAAAAGCAAATGGTATGCTTAATTGTGTTTCAGTTGCTAAAACCTTAATGGCTAATTATAATTTAGAATTTGATACAAACAAAGATTTATTTGGTTGTGAGAATGGGGTAATTGATTTGGAAGCAGAAATGTTCCGTCCTTATCAGTTTGACGATTTTATAACTTTTACTTGCGGTTATAATTTTACCCCTTACTTGATTGATTTAAAAGTTGTAGAAAACAGAAGCATTATGGTAGAAGATAAGAAAGTGGAGGAAATGGTCTGCCGTAAAGTGAAGTTAAGTGATTTACCTGAAGAATTTAATGCCTCCTTGAAGGTGATTATGGACGCTTACAATCAAATATTTCCTGATACAGATTTAAGAGATTATGTTTTTAAAATATTATCAACAGGATTATCAGGAAGAGCTATTGAGAAGTTCTTTGTATTTAATGGTAAAGGTAGAAATGGTAAGGGTTTAACAAATGAATTTATGGAAGTAGTATTGGGTAATTACTTTACTTATGTAAGTCCAATTATTTATTGTGAAAACCAAAAGTCAAAGAGTAGTGCTGGTGCTAATCCTGAAATAGCAAAGTTGGATAAGAAACGCTATATTGTAAGTAAAGAACCTCAAAAGGACGCTCCGCTTCACAATTCAGTAATTAAAGATTTAACTGGTGGTGGTAAGACTTCAGGGCGTTTGCTTTACTCTTCAAAGACGGAAGTGGAATTATGTGGAACAACTATAATGGAATGTAATGAGAAACCGCCTTTTAGTGAAGCTCCAAAAGACGCTGACGCTGAAAGAATGAATGATTGTTTATTTGGGAGCTTATTTACAGATATAGTTGAGAATGTAGATAAAACAAATCATATTTATTTACAAGACGCCACTTTAAAACATAAATTTAAAACTTCTATTGTTTATAGAAATACTATGTTAAACTTATTGCTTCATAATTTATTTATGGTAAAGAAAGAGAGTTATAATGTGGATTTCTTCAAACCTGAAAGCGTAAGACAACGTTCCTTTGCGTATCTCCAAAATTCTTATGATATTCATACAATATTCCAAAATTTATTTGAGATTAGTTGTGAGGAGAATAAAGATAAATATGTGAATTGGAAAAATGAAAAGTGGGATTGTGATTGGACATTACCAAAGATAGCTCAGGTGATAAGGAATAGTGTTGAATTTAAAGAATTATCAAAGTCAAAGCAGAAGGAATATACAAAGGAAGAAGTGGTGAAATTCTTTAAAACAAATAGGTTGTATAAGAAATTAGTATGGGAAAATTCCCATTTAAAAATAGAATGTTTAAAAGGGTACAGATTGAAACCAGCTGAAGATATTGAAGAAGAATAAGTGGGCGGTGTTAATGGAAAAAGGCATATAAACTTTGCTACTGGTTGGTAGTTGGTTGGAGTTTATGTGTTTTTTTCTGTTAGTCATTTGCGGGATTTGCGGGAAAAATTGAGACATTTTCAAACTAATTTTGAAACTCATTTTACCAACTACCAACTGACGGAAGTAGGTAGTTGCCTTCCGCCCCATACGGATTATTTTTGAAAACATTAAAATTTTCCCGCATTTCCCGCAGATTGTTCATATCCCCCTTTCTCTTAACAAATACCAACTACCACAACTACCAACTTATATTGGTTTAATTTACCTTATTTGCCCTTTTCAATAAACATAGCTACCAAAATGAAAAAAATGGGAATATTATTTCTTCCATTCTTTTCCAAAGTTTATATAAATTTATCCCTTAATATAATACTCAATACAAATATTATTACCTCCTGCTTCAGTTACTTTTCCACAGGTATCACAATATTCAGTTTTATCTCCAACTTCACTATCAGTATCTTCTTCCTCTTCTTCAATCAATAAATTTTTTAAATCTTCCATATCCATTGCGTATAGAGTTACATACGCAAAGTTATTTAAGATATATCTAGGGGTAAATTTCTCATAATCCATAATGTTATCTTTACCATAATTTTCTTCATACCATTTTTGAAGGTGCTTAATTAAATAACAGGTAGCTTTTAAATCAAGGCAGTCATTAGGGTCTCCTTCATTTTCTTCATACCAGTTATAAAATTCAAATGTATCATTCACAGCAGCAAACTTAAATGTCTCGTCTAACCATTCTTCAATATCTTCAGGTTGCTCTGCTACCATTTCATTATACACATATTTATAATACTCACCACACAGCTCTTCCAACTCATTAATCTTATTCATTTTTGTCTTTACTTATTTGTTTTATGCTATACTTATATTTTGAAAATTCATTTCAATTTTTTTTTATTTATATAATTAATTCACTAAACTAAAAATTTATTTCAGTAATTACCTAATTAGGGCAAAAATATATAGTTTTTGAAATTTTTTTTAAAAATAAAATTTTACCATATTAAAAAAAAAAATTGAAATAATTTTTCAAAATATAAGTATATCAAAAACAAAAAAAGAAAAGCAAAGCAAAAGCAAGTAAGAAAGTAAGAAAGAAAAATGCCCTCTATTATCAGTCCTAACTATATTATGAGTGAGTATAAGCACACTCAACTCCAAAAAAAAACAGACGAAATTTGTATTTCTTGGATACACCATTCTAAAAGACTTGGTATGTTCAGTATGGTGGGAATAGTAACACAAATTAATCATTGGAAAGAAAATGGATTGGATATGCGTATCAATGACGTAAATACCAACTCATTTGAATTCCAAGGAAAGACTTGGTTTGTTATGGTTGTACAAGAATATAAAGACGGAGAAATGTATGAAGGAAACCCTATGTGTCCTATGTCTCTATTCTTATTTGGAGAAGGGGTAAATGGTTATACCTATGCCTTTGAAACGGCAACAGAGAGAGATACTATTATTCCTTTTATTAAGAATATGAATGAAGCTGGAATGATTGAAATTGAGAAAGTTGATATTGATACAACTGGTCTTACAGAATTCAAACCATTTCCAATGCTTAAAGATTATAATCCTTCAAAAGAAATATTGAAAAACCTTTGTGAAATTAGAAGCAATATTGAAAAATGTTTCAAAAAGGTTGAAAATGATTATGTAAAAAAAATATCTAATAATGTAAAATATTTTGAAATAAGCAATACACTTACTGAAGCAAATCCAAAGCTAAGAGAATTAAGATTACAATATGATAATTGTAATTATGAATTTGATAAATTTAAAGAAGATATGTTTGGAGTATGTATGCTTTACGCACAGAAACAATTTATGAAAGGTGGAAATTTTATTGAAATACTTAATGATACATTAGAAACTTTGAAAATTCTCAGTGCTCAAGGTTTAATGGATTATATACATAACAGAGTAGCAATTGTGAAAGAGTTGAGAATTGAATATGACGCTGTTCTAATCAAATTGGAAGAAGAATTAGCAGCAATTCCACCGCTTGTTGAAGAAAGAGTGGAGGTAAATACCAAAGCTGAATTGAAAAAGGAAACAACAAGAAAAGCCAATAAAGCTAAGAACCAAAAGGAAAAGGAGCGTCTTGAGTATGAAGCAAGAGTTGAAGAGGCAAACAGAATTTTGGCTGAACAAGAGAAGAAGAAGAAAATGTTAAAAGCCAAGAAACAAGTAGCTAAGCGTTAAGAGAAATATTGATATAAATTAAAAGAAATGGAAGAAATAATATTCCCATTTTTTTTATTCAAAAAAGAAGTCTAAGGCAATCCAGTATCTCCCCTTTCACTAATGCGTTCAGGATTTAACTCAGGGTCATTATTTGGACCTTGACCCCTCATTTGCTCAACTTGTGACAAAGAGATTGGTTTTCTTTTATCAGGGTCACTGCTTCTAAAAAAGTGTTTCAATATGAATTCATTCTTCAAATGGTCTTTGCTTTCATTCAAGTCGTCAAATAAATCCGTGAAGGTTTCACAATCACAATATAAATTTTTAGACCTACCTTCATAAGAATTAATGAAGTGAAGGAAAGCTAAACAATACCAACCACACGCAGAATTCATAAGAGACTGAATATCTTTATTTTGGTAAGGTATTTGTCCTCCACAAAATTCTTCAACAACAAGAGGAGGTGGTTGTCCAAAACTGTCAAAATATACTTTCTCAATAGTTCCGTTGGGATACTTATTTACTTGGAAGCAAGTGTAATGTGACCCGTCATTCCTGTTGCCCTTTTCGTCAAATTCATTTTCCATATTAATTATATAGGACTTGTTATGCTGTAATTTTTCTTCTTCAAGTTCGTCTTTAAATCCACAGAATACAAGTGGTACATTCATTCTCTTAGCCAAGGTCCAAATTTGAGTATCAGTGAGAGACATTTATATTAAGCAAAGAATAAAAAATCGCCTAAAATACTTAACTCCATTTTTTAAAAATGGACTAAAATACTTTATAGTGAATTACCTAAATACTTTAATCCCGCCAAAGTCTTGGTATAACCCAGCTCCCTTTGTTTTAAATGCTGGAAGGTTTGCTCTTCCTTTAATCTCTTGTTTCAAGGCAATCTGTTTTTTTGCCTGTTCAGGGTCAATCTCATAAGCAGTCAAGGGGGTTTCCTTACTTACCCTTTTGAAAGGACGGAATACGGGATAGTCTTTTCCGCCAATATCAGCCCAGTCCTCCTTGAACCACCTACCAAGATTTCTGGGTTTATTATCGTCTTGGTAAGTTCCTCCTCTTTGCTTGTATGTTTTAACAATCCACCCGCTCTTGTAAGCACTGGGTTTCTCATATATTTTATCCGCTTCTTTCTTAATGCTATCATAAAGCAGTTGGTCTAATATTACAGGCATTATATATAATATTAGATTATTTAAATTGGTTCTAATTCAATATCCTCCAATCCTGAGATAGAAGTGTTAGTCCTTTGTAAGGCGGGACTGGAAGGATTTGGAGGAGTAAATATTTTAATAGAATTTGGTAAAGGAGCAAGTCTATCGTCAAGTCTTTTCATAATAGCATTACTATTTTCAATTAACTTACAATAAGAGTTATATTGCTTTTCTAAATAATCCTTAGCTGGTATAGGTCTATGTTCCCTACTTAAAGAAAGTGTTTTGTAAATATCAACACTCATAAGGTAATAATCCCTTTGTGAATTCAATTCATTTTCCATACTCTTTTGAATTGCTAAATAAAGTTCAATAGAACCAATAATAGAGCAAATAAGTGCTAATAAGCAAGTAACTACACTAATAATATTTTGAGAAATATAGGGTTGTAATCCTACAGATACAATGCTATTAATCCCTGAGATAATTATTAAGGGTAGTCTAAAATATTGTAAAATATCCTTAAATATGAAATATTGCCTTTTATGTTCTTTAGCTAAAACAACACAATTTACTCTAATATTTTCCAATACAAATTCTATATCAGTAGTCCAGTCTTCCATATATATTATGGACAATATAAAATAATACTTGCTACAATTGCCCCAGTAATCAAAAACGCCATAACAAAGCAAATAATGCTATTTTGTCTCTCCACTTTAGCTTCTGTACTTGTATTAATGTCATAGAAACTTTCATACAAAGTTTCCCTAGAATGTTCTTCACTGCTTTCTCCGCTTTTTAGCATTATATATTAATACTTTATAAATTTAAAAAAATAATATAGTCTTAATTATATAATGGCTACATACACAGAACCCAGAGAAAACTTAGCAATTTTTGACAGTTCAGTTTTTAGAGATACAAATGAAGGAGAAGCAGGTGGAGGTTTAACCCCAGCACAAGGAGATAGAAGATATTTACGTTTCCCTACAGCACAAGGAACGGAGAATTTACAAGCAATTAATGTTAGTGGTCTTGCTACTTTTACTCAAGGACTTCAAATTAATACAGCAACAGGTATTTTAATTAATGGAACTGATACTACTGACGGATATACCTCAATAGTAAAAGCAGACGCTTACAAACCTACTGCTACTATTGCTGGAGGTCAAGTAGGCATAGGTTCATTAGCAGGGACTACAAATCAAGGAGTAAGTGGTATTGCTATTGGTTCTTACGCTGCTCAATTAAATCAAGGTGCTCAATCAGTCTCTATTGGAGAAAATTGCGGTTATGATAATCAAGCGGCAAGTTCTGTTGCTATTGGAAATCTTACTGCTAATAGAGAACAAAAAGGAAATTGCGTTGCTATTGGAACAAGTGCTGGTCAATTTAGTCAAGCAGCAAATGGTATTGCTATAGGACAAAATGCGGGAAAAGGGACTGCTTTAAATACAAATTTCCAACAATCTAACGGGATTGCTATTGGGACAAATGCTGGAGTTAGTAATCAAGGTGCTAATAGTATTGCTATTGGTGTTTCTTCAGGAAATTCTGCTCAAATAACAAATGCTGTTGCTATTGGAAATGAAGCAGGGAATACAAGTCAAGGTAATTCTGCTATTGGTATAGGGGCGAGTGCTGGAAAAACCAATCAAGGAAATATTGCTATTGCTATTGGTCTTTACGCAGGTCAAACAAGTCAAACAGGTCAAGCAGTTGCTATTGGTGGTAGTGCTGGTCTTAATACTCAAGGTAGCGCTTCAGTTGCGGTTGGTTATTTTGCTGGTTCTCAATATCAACAAGGTTCTTCAGTTGCTATAGGATATAATGCTGCGCAAGGTAGCGCTAATAGTGCTGGACTACGACAAGAAACTAATTCTGTTGCTATTGGAACAAATGCTGCTGTTGTTGGTCAAGGCATTTCTTGCGTTGCTATTGGAAATTCTGCTGGAGCAGGAAGTGCTGGTTATACAACTACTACTCAAGCAGATTTTGCTGTTGCTATTGGAATAAGTGCTGGTGCTGGAGAAGCAGCGAATGGAACTGGTCAAGGGTCAAATGCTGTTGCTATTGGTCCAAATGCTGGTAGAAGAACGCAAGGTGCCGCTGCTGTTGCTATTGGAAGTGCTGCTGGACAATCAACTCAAGGTCCGTCAAGTGTTGCTATTGGAAATTCTGCTGCTACAACTACTCAAGGTGATTATGCTGTTGCTATTGGAATAAGTGCTGGTAATAGTAATCAAGGTGATAATGCTATTTGTATTGGAAGAGACGCTGGACTATTTTGTATGGGTGTTACTTCTTCAGGTGATAGTGCGATTGCTATTGGATTTGGAGCAGGAAAAGGAACAAGTTCTGGAGTAGGTGGTCAAGGTAATTCTGCTGTTGCTATTGGAAAGAGTGCTGGAGAAGTAAGTCAAGGAGCAAATGCTATTGCTATTGGTAATGCTGCTGGTCAAACTTCTCAAACCGCAGGGTCTATTTGTTTAAATGCTTCAGGGTCTGCTGTTAATCCAAATCAAGCAGGTTTTTTTGTAAATCCTGTAAGAACTACAACTGCTACAACTGAAACTATTTTAACATATAGTTCAAACGAAATTACCTCTACTTCAGTTCTTACTGGTTTTTCATATTTACAAGAAGTAGATAACCCTATGCTTTCAAGAGTTGGAAGAGCAGGTGGAATAGTTGGTTATAATTATGACCCCGCTTTTATAGCAAATGTCAGCACTCAATTTTCCGCTGATATAACTTATTTAGCAGCAAGTTATTTCTACGCTGGTCAAGTTATTACCAGTTTAGGTGTTGGTATTTCAAGTGCGGTAAATATTGCTGCTACTTCTACTATGAGAATAGGATTATATACTGGTGCTGGTGCTTTAGTTGCTTCAACTACTACATTAACTAATGCTACTTCCTTTTCAACTTCTACATTTAGTTTCTTTGCTGTTAATAGTGGAACTCCATATACTATTCCAACTTCAGGATTTTATTATTTTGCTGTTGGTGCTGCTACTGCTGCTACTACTGCTACATTTAATGCTATGAGTGCTGTTAATGGAATAACTAATTATCCTAATACTGGAACTATAACAACTGGGGCAATATCAGGATTAAGAATGGGTAGATTTACTACTACTGCTGGAGCAATTCTTCCTGCTTCTTTAAATGGAGTTTCTGTTGTTAATAATGCTGGAGCGTATTTAACAGCGGCAATCTAAATATACTTTTGGCAACGGAGTATAGTAAAAGTATAGCAAAAAGATTAATTAGTAATTTTGTTATACTTTTTATAAAAGTATATTAAAAGGAGAATGGATAAATTAAGCATTAAGCAACTTAATCAAAAAATAGCGTATACAAAAGAAGTTTATGACGATATAAACAGAGCAATTCATAATGGGACTGCAATTAATATTGGTATGAAATCTAATAATAAATATGCTTCTAATTACGGAGTAGAAATTGGAGATAAAATTACATTTAAAAAGGTATAATCAAAATATTTTATAAAAGTATAATATATATATATGCTGAAAAGCGAACAAGACCAGCAAATATTATACGAAGCGTTCCATAGTGTAGGAACTGAAGTTAAAAGGCAAAACAAAGTTATTGGGTTTATCTTAGGGTGTATGCTTGTTGGAGCAGTTGTTTTATTTTGTTTGCTTATGTTATGAGCGATTGGACTGCCGATATTGAAAGCGTATTAGAACAAATACGCATTAACT